>Ga0081538_10004994_pt1 | contig 12075 bp, 11 predicted proteins | sample TabmetS5T2R1_FD_71022 | JGI IMG/M metagenome (GOLD analysis project Ga0081538, IMG submission 71022) | Tabebuia heterophylla rhizosphere microbial communities from the University of Puerto Rico - S5T2R1 | ecosystem: Host-associated > Plants > Roots > Rhizosphere ... | reverse complement strand
TGCAGGGTGGTGCGCTGTGGGGCGACGTCGACCGCGAGACGCAGGCCCACGGTCTGGCCACCACCGGCGGCATCGTGGGCCACACCGGCGTCGCCGGGCTCACCCTCGGCGGCGGCATCGGCTACCTCATGCGCAAACACGGGCTCACCGTCGACAATCTGCTTGCCGCCGAGGTGGTCACGGCCGACGGCAGCATCGTCCGGGCGTCCGCCGACGAACACCCCGATCTGTTCTGGGCGCTCCGAGGCGGCGGCGGCAACTTCGGCGTCGTTACCTCGTTCCGGTTCTCTCTCCACCCCGTCGGCCCGACCGTGATGGCCGGGCCCGTCTTCTGGGCGGCCGACGACACCACCGACGTGCTTCGCTTCTACCGGGACTTCGCCGCCGAAGCGCCCGACGAGCTCGGCAGCGTCGTCAGGTTCGGCACCGTCCCCCCACTGCCGGACATCCCCGAGGACCTGCATTGGCGCCCGGCCATCGCCGTCGCCTGCTGCTACGCCGGCGCCGTCGAAGACGGCGAGCGCGTGGTGCGGCCCCTCCGGAGCTTCGGGACGCCGCTCGTTGACCTGCTCGCACCCACGCCGTATGCCGCCTTCCAGGGCGGCATGGACGACACCGTCCTCCACGGGTGGCACTACTACTGGAAGGCGACCAGCCTCGCCGGTCTCTCCGACGACGCCATCGCCGTAATCGCCGACCACGCCTACGCGGCCGGCTCGCCCCGGTCGTACACCGCGATGTTCCACATGGGTGGCGCCGTCGCCCGAGTCCCCCGCGACGCCACCGCCTACGCCGGTCGCGACGTGCCCCACAACATCGTCATCGACGCCGCGTGGCTCCCCGACGAGTCCGGCGAGCACGCCGCGGCCGAAACCGCGTGGGCGCGGCGGTTCCTCCACGCCCTCCAACCGCACGGCGCCGGCGGCGTCTACGTCAACTTCCTTGACTCCGACGACGACGCCGGCCGGGTCCGAGAGGCCTACGGCGATCGGATCTACCGGCGGCTCGCCGAGGTCAAGGCCAAGTACGACCCCGACAACGCCCTACACCACAACAAGAACATCCAGCCCCGCTGACGCCCGCGCCGCGAGGTGTGTCACACGCCACCTAGGGGGCTTCCCGGCCGCGGTCGGAGAGCTCACCCTCGATGCACCCCTGAATCGACCTGAGGTCGAGCTCGACCCCGAAGCCTCCTCCCGTCGCCCCCACCAGCGAGCGCCCTGACCAGCACGATGGAGAACTCACAACGAAAGGAAGCCCCGCGATCAGCAGGACTTCCGAGTAGCGGGGGCCCGATATGTCCCTTCGCGCGACGCTCGAGTCGTGCAGGAATCCCGGTTGGCCGAGGATTATCTGGACGGTGCACGGGCAAGCTTTAGATGACACCGTAGGAGTGGAGTCTGGTGAAGATCCTCAGGGCACCGCGTGTCTCGCCAACTGCCTGGGCACCGACCCAGGGGGTGGTCTCTCGCCGAGTGGCAACCGGCCTTGGATGCGCGGTTCTCGGGGCCCTGGCCGTTAGCGCCGGCGCGCGGGGACTCTTCCGTTTAGGGAGGTCGCCATCGACGGACGCCGCGGAAGATGGGGCAGAGCCGCCGGACGTTGTGCTCGATGTCAGGGAGCTCGAGGTCGACAGGATCAGTCTGGAGGTCGAAGACCTCAGGGCTCACGTGTCGGTGCAGGCGGAGCTCGCCAACCTGGTACGGCTCTCGGTCGGCGTGGACGCGACGCTCGATCGCGTCAAACTCGAGATAGAGGGCGTGGAGGCGAAGGTCCTCCTCAAGGTGCGGCTGAAGCACATACGCGCCATCCTCGAGAAAGCCCTCGACACCATCGCCGAAAACCCTGAAATCTTGCGGATCCTGAGCCGGTCGCTCAGCAGGCTGGTCAGGGAAAGTCTCGGCGAGGCTCAGACCACGCTCGCGGACATCCTGGAAGGGCTAGAGGTAGGCGACACGGTGGACGAAGCACTCCGGGGACGACTCGAAGAAGTTCGCGGCACCCTCGAAGAGATCTTGGATCGCGCAGCCCTCGGAGACGGCAGCGAGGCGCCCGCCGAACAGGCGCTCGGCGGCGGCACCGCCGGCGAACCGGCGTCGTCGTCCGAGTCCGAGAAGTAGCAGGCCCACCGCCCAAGCTCTCAGCCGACCCCGTCCTCATCGAGCAGCCGGGTGCTTATGCGAGTTTCAACGAACACGCGTCGGTAGGTCTTGCCCGGCTCGATGGGCTTGTCGATGTTCTTGCGAGTGGTGACTTGCCGAGAATCACGCTTCCCGCTCCCCGGGAAGCGAATCTCCACCTCGGGCCGAGCGTCAAAGCGAAGCTTGTCTGCGCGCACTCGTGCGACGATCTCAATGTCCGGCTCGCGGGGATCGATGTCGGGCTCGTGGCGAGGGTCGCTGCCCGAGCTCTCCGACACATCGTCTCCCGAGGGGGGATGCAATTCTTCACGGTCGGCGTCAGTCATCTAGCCACTGCCTTGCTTCGTCTTATCCGGATGCACGCGGTCGTATTCCACCAGGCATCCGGATTACGGACCGACCGCTCACGAGCTGTACGTGCCCAGTCCGCGTGGGAGATCCCTTGCAGCGAGTTTTGCCGCCATTAGGGCGGGTAGCCCATCCTGGTGGATGCCGGACTTGTCGTCGGGGTTGTTGGAGTGATTGTCGGGGCGATCGGCCTCGCGCTGGCCTTCCGGGAGCGGGGAAAACGCAGGGAACTCGATGCGGAGCTACGCCGTCCCGAAGTCGTGGTCAAGATGGCCGCCCGAGGTCGCGAGTCCGACGGTCTCAAGCGCATTCAGGCGAGCGTGGCCGTGACGAACAAGGGAGCGACCCCCGCAAGCGACGTCCGTTTCGGGCTGAAGGTCTACGAGGAGGAACTGCAGGCCGATCAGATTCCCGAGCTAGGGGTCGACGAGACATGTCAGGTGGGCGTGTTCGTGCCGATCAAGCTCGAGGAGCGGCTGCAGGCTCGTCATGCGCGGCTCGAGGAAGCCGCCTGCGGATGGGCCCGCTACACCGACGATCGCGGACGTCGACACGAGATCTCCACGAGCTGACGGCGCGAGCTCGCGGGGCGCGGTCCTTCAGGCCTACCTCGGACCGAGCGCGATCAGTCGCTCGGCGCTCCGCCGGGCCCACGATCTTTGCTGGCCGCCGCATCCTTGCCGTGTTCTGCGGCCGACTGCGCTGGAGCCCCCGAGGCACCTCTCGCCTCCTCTACCGGCGGCGCTTGGGATGATTCCGGCGACCCTAACGGAGTCGCAGGGCACGCCTGGGCGTAGAACGCTTGGGCGGCGGAGGGCGCGGATCGTGGAGCGATGGCAGCGGCGACGCCGTGACGAAGGACTCAGCACCCATGACCTCACCGTCGTGCACGTCGTGTCGCACCACCCGGACACCTCCGCTTGCGTCGGGCTCTCGCCCAATCCGCCCAAGCTCCTGCGCCACCTCTTCGAGGCTCTTCAAGACGGCGAGGACCCTGCCTTCGGTGTTCACGACTAGATACTCCACACCTACCTTCGTCTTGCCCGACCCGCCCGCAGCCTAACCCGGTGAGGTGGGGGCTCGGATGTGCCCTTGGCCGCGCTAGCGGGGCCATTTCGTCGGCTAGGGCCTGCTCGATCCGGTTGCGCGGCTTGCTCGACTCGTGCCCGCGGGCACACTCGCGCTTAACCGGCCCCAAGGCTTCCCCGAGAGGTTCTTCACGACGTCACCATAGATCGGTGGCTGACCGGACCGGCGGATCGTGAAGTCCGGTTCCCGGCCGCTGCCATCGGGCATGCGCAGAAGCTCCTCGTAGGAGTAGTCGATCCCGAGCGAGCGAAGCGCGTTCGCCACGATCACCTCCGACTTCGAGCGCATCAGCTCCCCGTTCGCTGAGCGATGCACGTGGGAGCCATCGAGAAGTACGCCCTCGGGGGTTGTGAATGGATCCGGTGCTCGGAACAGGCAGGTAAGGCGGCGCGCCGTCTCCGAGCGGGCGCTCGCAATTCGAGCTCACCTTCGTCGTCATCCCGAACCCGTGCCCGATTCTGTCGCCGGAGTTGCTCTATACGGCGCTCACCCGTCACCGAGATCGAACCGTCCTGCTCGTTCAAGGAGATCCGCTGCGACTCCTTGGGTTACGCCGAGATCGCCCGCGCGCGGATCGCCCGCTGGGAAGGCCCTTCGCCAGCAGAGAGTCGCGCATCCGCGATGCAGAAGCGGGCGCAAGTGGGCTTGGGGATACTCGCCCTGTGGCAGCAGACGACCGGGATCCGCCGGCTGGGCAGGCCACCGGCTCAGGAAGGGCCGCAACTGACCTCTACTGGTTGCCCCTTGGAGCGGGCGGGATCTTCGTGAGGCTCAACGGCCGCGCCTACGAGACCCTGGCAGCACGGGTTCAGCGTCGCGTCCGGTACGACCTCTACCACTCCGCCCTCCAGATCCGGCTTCCGGAGGCGACCTTCGTCATCGAGCAGACGCCGGTGCCCGACCTGAGCGGGAAGCAGCGCGGCGTCGTCGCCGAAGGTGCGGTCGGCAGTCGCTGGGCGGGGCGGTTTCGCATCTTTCGCTACGAGATCCGCGTCTGGCGCGGTGGGAACATCCCGGACGTGGCCGAAGCCGTCGACAGTCCGCGGCGGCTCACCGAGGACGAGGGGCGCGCGCGCCGCGTGCTCGAGGCGGTGCCGAAAGTGCCGACACCGACATGGGGCCGAGATGAGCTGGGAGCTGGAGAGATGTGGAACTCGAACTCGGTGATCGCATGGGTGATTGCACGCAGCGGACTTGATGCGGAGTCGATCCAGCCCCCCGCAGGCGGGCGCGCCCCGGGCTGGAAGGCGGGTCTCGTCGTGGCGCGAAGGCAGGGCGCAGAGACGCCCACGCTCGCTTCGGCATCGCATCGGCAGTCAACTCCGTGATGTTTGCGCGGTGAGTACGCACGGGCACAGCCAGCGTTTTCGCGGCGACCTCATTCGCGACCTCGATGAGCCGGTGCGGCGGTACCTCAGTCACGCGATCGGAGAGGGGGCGCGGATTGGCGCCGGAACCCAGCTGACGATGACCGGACAAATCAAGGTCGGCACCTGGCTGCCGTTTGCGGCCACCGAGCGCTGCGATGCCACGTCATTCGCGTGGCGAGCACGGGTTGGCTGGGGCCGCGCTCGAATTCTTGTGGTGCTCGACAGCTATGTGGAAGGGCGCGGGCGAACGAGCGGGCAGCTCTTCGGGCGAGCGAAGCTCTTCGACCAAGCCGACGACAACACGGCCCGGTCGGCGGCCGGCCGTGCCGCGCTCGAGGCCGCGGTATGGGCGCCTGCGAGCCTGATCGCAGATCCCGATGTCGACTGGCGAGCCGATGGCGAGGACGCCGTGGTCGCCACCTGGTCCGTGCCGCCCGAGCGCCCCGCCGTCCGCCTACGGATCGACCGGGACGGCGCTGTCAAGAGCGCGGTGGCCGAGCGCTGGGGAAACGCGCAACAGAGGGAGTTCGGCTACATCCCCTGCGGCTGCGAGGTGTACGCTGAGCGTCGCTTCGGTCACCTCGTCCTCGCGAGCCGCGTCACCGTCGGCTTGTGGTTCGGCACCCCTCGCTACGCCCCGTTCTTCAGAGCCGAAATCAAGGCGGCGTCGCCTGCGACATGACGGCGGGGGGAGCGAGCATGGCCGCGGCCGGAGGAGGTGCCGCTTGCTCCCGAGCAGGTGTGCTCTATGATTGCGAGCACAGATGCTCCCGCTTAGCGAGCGCCACCAGAACCCGTTCCGTTACAGCGAGCCGGTGCCGGTCGACGAGCTCATCGACCGCGACGCCGAGGCCACGATCTTGCTCGAGCGTGCCAGCGAGGGCAACAATTCGAGGGTCGTCGCGCCGCGCCGGTTCGGCAAGACCTCGCTCCTGCGGCGCGCACTCCACGATGCCCAGCGGGAGGGCTGGGCGGCGGTCTACGTCGACTTCTTCGGCGTACTCACGCTGGACGACATCGCGCAGCGCATCGAGCGCGCCTACGCCGAGCAGCTCTCGGGGCGCCTGGCTTCGTGGTTCAGCGGCGTGCGGCGGATGCTGCGGCCGACCGTGCGGGCGGGTGGCGGCCCGGTCCCGGGAGCGGTCGAGGTCACTGTCGACGCCCAGGCAGAACCACCACTCCTCGACCGCCTCGCTCTGCCGCGGCGGCTGCACGAGCGACATGGACAGCGTACGCTGGTCGTCTTCGACGAGTTCCAAGACGTGCTCGCCGCCCAAGATCGCGCCGACGCGATCATCCGCTCCGAGATCCAGCACCACGGCGACGCGGCGAGCTACATCTTCTCGGGCTCTCACCTCGGCATGATGAGCGAGCTGTTCGGAGACCGCCGCCGCGCCTTCTACGGACAGGCCGGCCAACTCGAGCTGCCCCCGCTGCCCGCGGACGAGGTGGCCGAATACATCGCCGACCGCTTCGAGCGCACCGGCCGCGCCGTGGGCGACGCGCTCGACCCCCTGCTGGCCCGAGCGGACGGCCATCCCCAGCGCACCATGCTGCTCGCCCACGCGCTCTGGGAGCGCACGCCAGCGGGCGAGACGGCGAACGAGGACACCTGGGCCGCGGCGGAGGACGCGGTCGCGCGCGACGTGCATGACGAGCTGAGAGCGATCTGGACATCGCTCAAGCCAAGCCAGCGGCGCGTCCTCGCGGCTATCGCCGAGAACACCCAGCGCCTCTATGCCTCCGATCGACGCCACGGAGGCTCGCGGGGCGGTGCGGTGCGCAGCGCCGCCAAGGCGCTTGAGGACCGCGGGGAGATCATCCGCGACGAGCAGGCTGCGACCGGATACCGCGTCACCGACCCGATGCTCGCCCGCTGGGTCCGAGCCGGACGGCCGGAGGCCTGAGCACCGTGCCAGCCCCGACCACGACCAGCCGCTTCGCCTTCTACAAGCGCGTCTCGACCGAGGACGCGCAGGATCCCTCGCTCTCGATCCCCCGCCAGCTCGCCGCCTGCGAACGAGCGCTCGAGCCAGCCGGGGGCGAGATCGTCGCCCGCTACTGGGACATCGAGTCGGGCCGCAAGACGCTCGCGGAGCGCGGGCACGGCGCCGAGGCACCCGCCGTGGCGGTGCCCCGCGAGGGTGGTCTCAACGATCTGCTCAAGGCGGCCGGCAACGGCCGCGCCTTTGACGCGGTGATCGTCGAGTCGATCGACCGGCTCTCGCGGATGACGGCCGACGCCACGCGCATCGAGCGCCAGCTCGAGGACCGCGTCATCGCGCTCTTTGCCGCCGATGAGCCGATGACCGCCAAGGCCACCGCGATCCTTACTCGGCGGGGTGTCGCCGAGTGGTATGTCCGCAACCTGATCGAGAAGAGCCGGCGCGGGATGGAGGAATCGGCGCGCCAGGGCTGGCACACGGGCGTCCCGGTCCCCTACGGCTACCAGCTCGAGGCCCACCCCCACCCCCACAAGGCACGCGAGGGCAAGAAGAAGCACCGGCTCGTGCCCGACCCGGTCCGGGCGCGGATCGTCGCGATGATCTTCGAGGACTACTGCCTGCGCGGCATGGGGCTCGGCGAGGTCTGCGACAAGCTCAACCGCGATCTCGAGCGCTACCCGCCCCCAAGCGCAACCGCAAGGACGAGATGCCGCTGCGCCAGACCTGGAGCCGCTCGCAGATCCAGGCCATGCTCCGCAACCCGAAGTACACCGGCTACAACGTCTGGGGCCGCCACGACAAGCGCCGGGGCCGGCCGTTCCAGCGACCTCGCGAGCAGTGGGTGTGGAGCCCGGCACCCGTCCACGAGCCCCTCGTCCCCAAGGAACTGTTCGAGGTGGTCGAGGAGCGCGCCCGGCGGAACGAAGCTCGCGGGCAGATCCGCCCGCTCGACTACCCGAAGTGCCACGGCCGACGCAACGGAGGCTTCTACGTCCTTCGGGGTCGTGTCCGCTGCGCGCTGTGCGGGCGGCGGATGGAGGACACCCACCAGCGCAACGCGAACTGGTACCGCTGCCGCTTCGAGGCGAACCGCGGCAGCGTCGCCGCGGATGTCGCCGGCCTGTTCGGTCCCGACCGGCTGCGACTCCTGCGCGATGAGCTCGCCTGCTCGGTCGCCGAGGGCTGGCGCGAGCACGGCACCCAGCTCGCCCGGCTGCGCCTCGAGCTGGAGGACCTTGCCACCCGCCGCATCGAGGACCTCAGCGCCCGCCGCGCCTCCGTCGAGGAGGCGATCCGCGACCTCGAAGTACGCCGGCCCGACGAGATCGAGGCCATGCTCGCCGCCGTGCCCGACCTCCGGCCCAGTCTCAAGACCGCCGGCCCAGAAGACCTCGCCGACCTCCTCGAGGCCTTCGACGTGACCGCGGTTTACGACAAGACCGGCCGCACGCTGGAGCTCGGCGCGACCGTGATGCCAGAGCTCGTTCCCGACAACGAAAAACCCCGACGGAGCAGGGCCCCGTCGGGGATATCTTCCATAGCGGGGGCGGGATTCGAACCCGCGACCTTCGGGTTATGAGCCCGACGAGCTACCTGACTGCTCCACCCCGCGGCGTGAACGTACGAATGTAGCAAGCGGGGACCGAGCGTCAACTCTTGGTTGAGGCTTTGCCGGCTGCCGGGAGGGCGATGTGTGTAGCGTGCCGCCGGTGCCCCGGGTTGCGGTCGTCGATCTCGGAACGAACTCCACGCGGCTGCTCGTCGCGGATGTCGAGGACGGGGCGGCGGCCGAGTTGGAGAGGCGCACGGTGGTCACCCGGTTGGGGGAGGGAGTCGATGCGACCGGGCGGCTGTCCGAGGCGGCAATGGGAAGGGTGGACGAGGCGCTCGGGGACTTTCGGGAGGTGATCGACAGGCTCGGCGCGGAGCGTGTGGTGGCCGTGGCCACGAGTGCCATGCGCGACGCCGACAACGGGCCGGCGTACCGCGACCAGGTGCATGAGCGGTTCGGCATCGACGCGCGCACGATCTCCGGCGACAGGGAGGCGAGCCTCACGTTTCGCGGCGCGACCGCCGGGCGTGGAGACGAGGCATCGGCCATGGTGGTCGACATCGGCGGCGGCAGCACCGAGTACGTGGTCGGCCGGCCGAGCCGGGATCCGGACTTCTACGTCTCCACGCGCATGGGGTCGGTTCGGCACACCGAGCGGTTCCTGGCGCGCGACCCGCCCACGCGGGACGAGGTCGCCGCGCTCTCGGTCGACGCCGAGCGGATCGTGAAGGGGGACGTGCCGGCTGAGTTTCGAGAGGCCACCGCGCAAGGGATCGCCGTCGCCGGAACCGCCACCACGCTCGCGGCAATCGACCAAGAGCTCGACCCGTACGACCCCGACAGGGTGCACGGATATCGGCTCGACCTCCCCTCCTGCGAGCGCCTCCTCGCGATGCTCGCCGCCCTGCCGCTCGACGAGCGCCGTCGGGTGACCGGACTGCATCCGGACCGAGCTCCCAGCATCGTGGCGGGGGCGGCGATCCTCGCCGAGTCGATTCGGGCGTTCGGGCTCGACGGAGTCGAGATCAGCGAAGCGGACATCCTGCATGGCGCCGCGCTCGCCGCCGAAGATGGGGCGTGAGTGCCAGACCCGCAATGGGGACACTCTCGTCGGGGCCCCCTTCCCCTCGGGGTCCATCTGGTTTATAGTGGGAGCGCTGGGCGAAGCTGTCGTGCGGCTAACCCGTCGACCTTCACCCGGTACATAGGTTCGGGCGAAGCCGCATCGTATCGGCGCCTCCCGCCGTCCGAACCGCAAGGCCCTTTCATGGCACGTACCCCTGCCCGTCCTGATAGGGCCGTTTTTCGGAACCGCCCGCATGACGCGGGCGGTTTCGCGTTCTAGCAGGCTCAGGCCAGACTTGCCTTGCGGGGGTAGATCACGCTCGGGTCGGTGAGCACGTTCACGAGCGCGGGTTTGCCCGAGCTGAATGCGCGCTCGAGCGCCGGGCGCAGCTCTTCGGGCCGCTCCACCAGCTCGCCGTGGCCGCCGAGCACGCGCACCACCTCGTCGTAACGGCAGCCCGGTTGCAGGTCGGCGGCCACCGAGTAGCCGTAGAGGAACTCCATGGGGTGCTTCTCGAGCGCCCAGATGCCGTTGTTGCCCATCACGCCAACGACCGGCACGTCATGGCGAACGAAGGTGTCGAACTCGAGGCCCGAGAAGCCGAATGCCCCGTCCCCGAGGAGCAGGCAGACCTGGCGCTCCGGCCGCGCGATCTTTGCCGCCAGCGCGAAACCCGGGCCCGCGCCGAGGCAGCCGTAGGGGCCGGGGTCCATCCAGCAACCTGGCTCGTACGTGTCGATCACTCGGCCGGCAAACGACACGAAGTCGCCGCCGTCGCCGATTACGACGGCGTCCCGGTCGAGGACCTGCCCAAGCTCGTGGTAGACGCGCATCGGGTGGAGTGGAGCGCGGTCGTCGGTGGAGTCCTCGTGTTCGGCGGCGCGCTTCTCGTTCTCGACCTCGCGCAGCTCGGTGATCCAAGCAGAGCGGTCTCGACCTCCGGCCGCGCCGGTCCGCAGGGCATCGAGCGTGTCGGCCACGTCGCCATAGAGCTCGGCGGCGACCGCGCGCGGATGGGCTCGCCCGGGCGGGGCCGACTCGATCGCAACGATGCGGGTCTCGTCGCCAAACGAGCCGCCGAAGGCGAGCCGGAAGTCCATCGGAACGCCGGCGACGAGCGCGACGTCGGCACCCTTCAACCCGGCCCCCCGCGCGCGCGAGAAGAACATGGGATTGTCGGCCGGCACGCAGCCCCGCGCCAACCCGTTGAGGAACACCGGGATCTGGAGCTCATCGCACAGGCGCTGGAGCGCCCGCTCGCCGTGGGCCCAGTAGAGCCCGGTACCTGCCATCACGACGGGCTTCGAGGCGGCGCGGAGCAGCTCGACTGCGCGGTCGAGCGCGTCACCATCCGCACGCGCCGCCGTGGCGGGCTCGGACGGCGACGGCGGCCGGTCGGCGTCCACATCAGACTCCATGAAGACCTGGTCGAGCGGGAAGTCCAGGAAGGTCGGGCCGCCCGGCGGGTCGACGCAGACCCGAAGGGCCTCGTCCACGAGGCCGGGGATGTCCGCGGTGGCCGATGCGGTGCGAGCAAGCTTGGTAACGGGGCTGACGAAGGGGACGTGATCGATCTCCTGGAGCGATCCCATCCCCCAGCGGGCGGCCGGGGCGCGACCGCCGAGCGCCAGCATCGGCGAGTTGTTCTGGAGCGCCGACGCCAGTGCGCTCATCCCGTTCGTCACGCCCGGCCCCGCGGTGAGCGCGCACACGCCCGGCCCGCGTGTGGCCTTCGCCCATCCCTCGGCCGCGAACGCAGCCGACTGCTCGTGACGCGTGTCGACGATGTCGATGCCCTCAGTGCGACAGCCGTCGTAGATCGAGAACAGGTGACCTCCCGAGAGCGTGAACAGCTTCGAGACGCCATGCGCCTTCAGTCGTTTGGCAACCAGGCGGCCACCGTGGAGAGCGGTCCGCTGGGCTGTCCCCGTTTGGCTCGACACCGCGGCCCGCGAGCCTACCCGATTGGGTATAAGCCCTACCGCGATGGAGGTAAACCTGAACGGTGACTTCGAGGGGACATTTCCCTTCGAGCCCCGCTACCTGCGGGCCGGCGACGTGCGCCTCCACTACGTCGACGAGGGCCCGCGGGACGCGACGCCGCTGCTGTTCGCACACGGCAATCCCACCTGGAGCTATCTGTGGCGTCGGCAGATCGCCGACCTGTCCGAGCAGGGCTACCGCTGCGTGGCGTTCGACCACATGGGCTTCGGCCGCTCCGACAAGCCACCCCACCTGTCCGTTTACACGCTGCGGGCGCACGTCGACAACGCCCTCGCATTGGTCGACGCGCTCGACCTTAGGGATGTGGTGCTCGTCGCGCACGACTGGGGCGGGCCGATCGGGCTCGGAGCTCTGCTGGAGCGGCGGGAGCGGCTGCGCGCGCTGGTGCTCATGAACACCTGGGCCTGGGAGCTACCGAGCTTCCTGCCGCCGTTCATACGCGAGTTTCGGACCGAGGGCCTCGGCGAGATCCTCGCCCTCGGCGGCAATCTGTTCGTCGAGTCGATCCCCGGCGGCATGGCGCGCCGCGATATAGACCCCGTGATGATGGACGCCTACC
>Ga0081538_10004993_pt1 | contig 12084 bp, 12 predicted proteins | sample TabmetS5T2R1_FD_71022 | JGI IMG/M metagenome (GOLD analysis project Ga0081538, IMG submission 71022) | Tabebuia heterophylla rhizosphere microbial communities from the University of Puerto Rico - S5T2R1 | ecosystem: Host-associated > Plants > Roots > Rhizosphere ... | reverse complement strand
GGAGGGGGGTGGCGTTTTGTCACCCATTTCTTCTGGACGGTCCCGCGGGTTTGGGCGTTCGTTTGCTGGATTTTCGGCCCGCCGCCGCGGGGATCGATCACGGCGGCCCGCTTGGTCTTGTCGCACCAGATCAGCGTGCAGTTCTGTTCGAACGGCGTGACGGGAATGATGGCAGCGCGCGCTTTCGGCTGCGCGGTGGACTGGGTTTGGTCTGACATGGCCCCACATTGCGCATTTTTGACCGGGGGAAAAGAGGAAACCGGGTGTGCCGCGCGAAGGGCAGGGTTGAAAAAGCCGTCAAAATTGACGGATGCCATGCCGCAAGGCGGCATGACATCCGTCGCCCCTAGCTATCGCTTGATTTGCGCCTTCAGCGTCGTCTCGACCGCGGCATCGAACGAGCTCACCGGTTTCGGCGCGGCCTTGCGCTTTTCCGCGACAAAAGCGTCGCGCTTGGCGACCAGCGTGCTGAGCTGCTCGTTCAGCGCTTTACGTTCCGACATCTGCGCGTCGATCTTCGCTTGCCGCTGCGGCACGGGCAGCTTGCGCACCTCCTCCGGCAGGTCGCCGTCCGGGATCGCCTCGAGGGATTTTCGGCCCGACTTCACGTCGCTGACGAGATCGCCGTCGCCGGTGACCGCTTCGCCGGAAACCTTTGCGCGCTTGTTGATGAAGCTTGCCATGTCGGATGCCGACGACGGCGCTGCGGCGGCAACCGATGACACCTGCTTCACCTTGTCCTCGGCGCGGCGCTGCATCGGCGCGGGGCCGTAAGGCAGAACCGTGCGGCCGATCTTCTGCTGCAGGATGATGATCTCCTCGTCGTACGGCGTCTCGATGATGACGACTTCGCCGCCGTCCTGCGGGATCGGGATGAAACGGCCGCCGCCAAGCTGGGCGACTTCGCGCCAGACCCGTTCGGTGTCGCGCGCGCCGCCGGCCAGCACCGCGTTGACAAGGATGTCTTTCTGCTGGGCGACCTTCAGCGTTTGCGGATACTTCGTGTCCTGCGCGTAATCCATGTGCGGTGGCGCATCGCCGACCAGGAAGACGATGCGATGCACGTCGTTACCTTTGGTCCAGGCGAGCTTGTTGACCGCAACGTCAAGCGCTTCGTTCACGCTTTCCGGCCAGTCGCCGCCGCCCTTGGCGCGCAGCTCCAGCAGGCTCGCATAGAGGTCCTGGATGTCGGTGGTCAGCTCGAATTTCCTGGTGACATACTCATCGCCGATATCGCGGTAGGCGACGAGACCCATGCGGATCTGTGCGTCCGGATGGGCATCGACGATCGCGGTAGCGATCGACCAGATCTTCCGCTTGGCGCCTTCGATCAGCGGTCCCATCGAGCCGGTCGTGTCGAGAACGAAGGCCACCTCCACCGTTGGTCGCGCATGCGCAGTCGTGGTCATCAGCGCAGCGGTCGGCATTAGTGCAGCGGCGAGCGCAAGCGCCCGCCAGTTTCGGCGCGTCATATTCCCCTCCAGGAATGGCGCCCCCCTTGGAACTCGTTGTTCCATCGCTTCGCGTCGGCGCAAGGCCGGAATTGCGGCGCGCTCGGACCGAATTTGCGGCTGGACGAAATGTGCTAGGTTTCCGCCATGAGTCTTTACGTTCTGCCCGTAGCCGCAAGCCTGCCGATCGACGGCCGGCAGTCCGAGACCGCACTTGCGGTGGCGCGCGGCACCGCGCGCCTGCTGCGCTCGCTCGGATTTTCAACCGTCAGCGAGCTGCCGCTGCCGTCTGGCCGGCGCGCCGACCTCGTGGCGCTGAATGAGCGCGGCGACATCTGGATCGTCGAGATCAAGTCGTCGCTCGCCGATCTGCGGGCCGACAGCAAATGGGAAGACTACCGCTTCCATTGCGACCGGCTGTTCTTCGCCTTCACGCGCGACCTGCCGTGCGAGATCTTTCCGCCCGAGACCGGGTTGATCGTCGCCGACGCCTATGGCGCCTACATGCATTGCGAGGCACCGGAGCACCGGCTGCCCGCACCGACGCGCAAGGCAATGCTGCTGAGATTTGCCTCGACGGCCGCCCAGCGGCTGGGACGATTGGCTGATCCGGACGGGTTTTTGGAAAGTTAGTCATTCCGGGTTAGGTCCGCGCCTCGCGCGGACAGTCGCGCCCTCGGATTGACCACTATCTCTCGATCTCGATCGCGCGGGTGGGCACCAGCGAGCCGAGCAGCCTTGCGACATAGTTCAGCGTGAGTTGCGCCGGGAATTGATCGCGGCCGCGCACGCGGATATGCGGCGGCGAAAAATTGCTGGCCGGCCACTCGATCGCATAGTCCGCGACCAGACCGTGGCGCTTGGTGGCTTCGAGGCGGGAGGAGATCGCGAGGTGGCGGGCCTTGCGCATAACGTGACACCAGAATCAAGAGATGACGGACATCAACCTAATGCCCCGCCATCCTGTTCCGTGTGACATGGATCAAGGAGGCCAAAATATATTCGCCTTGACCGTCACGCCATTGTCACGAATGCGGCGATCCAGGCCGCCGATTTGAACTTCCTGCTTCGAATACCGGCGCTAGCGCGGCGCACGCTTGGCAAGAATGCGCTGCAACGTGCGGCGGTGCATATTCAGCCGCCGTGCAGTCTCCGAGACGTTGCGGTTGCACATCTCGTAGATGCGCTGGATGTGCTCCCAGCGGACACGGTCGGCCGACATCGGGTTCTGCGGCGGCTCGGTTTTCGCTGAGCCCGTGGCGAGCAGGGCGTTGACCACGTCGTCGGCGTCGGCGGGCTTTGCCAGATAGTCGACTGCGCCGAGCTTCACGGCGGTGACCGCGGTGGCGATGTTGCCATAGCCGGTCAGCACGATGGCGCGGGCGTCAGGCCGCTGCCGTTTCAATGCGGAGACCACGTCGAGGCCGTTGCCGTCGCCGAGGCGGAGGTCGACGACAGCGAAGGCCGGCGCCGCGCGCGAGATCTGCGCCAGCCCGTCGGCAACCGAGTCGCTGGTGCGGACGATGAAGCCGCGCGCTTCCATCGCGCGCGCAAGCCGCTCGAGAAAGGCCTTGTCGTCTTCGACGATAAGCAGAGAGCGATCGGCCATGCCGAGGATGGCAGGCGAAGCGGTCACCGGTGTCGTGTCGATGCTGCTCAAAGGCGTGGAGCTCCTGTTTCAGATCAACAAGATATGGCGCTTTGCCGCAGCGCTGCCAAGGGCCCAAAGAAGGGCTTTGGAAGCCTTTCCAATCGTTAATTCGCGGCTTCCAGCCGCGGCTCCTCGATCTCGAACGCCTCGCGCGGCCACATGATGTGGACGATCGCGCCGTGCGCCGGAAAGATGCGGTTGCGGAACGAAACTTTCGCGCCGCTGCGCTCCAGCAGCGTGCGGGCGATGAAGATGCCGAGACCCAGCCCGCCCGAGCCGCTGTCGGCGGGCCGGCGCGAGAGATAGGGCTCGCCGATCCTGCGCAGGATGTCGGGCGCGATACCGGGTCCGTCGTCGGCGATGACGATCTCGACATTGCGCGAGTCCCACCAGGCATCCACTTCGACCGTCTCGCGCGCGAAATCGACCGCGTTCTCCAGGATGTTGCCGAGGCCGTACAACACCGCCGGATTGCGGCGGGTCACCGGCTCGTTCTTGCCGGGCGCCGTCTGGCGAATGCGAATGTTGATCCCGAAACCTCTGTGCGGCGCGACAGCTTCCTCGACCAGTGCGGAAATCGGCATCCGGTCGAACGGCGCGTCGGCCGACGAGAGTTGTGTGAGTTTTGTCAGGATGTCGCGGCAGCGCTGGGTCTGCTCACGCAGGGTGCGGACATCGGCGGCGATCGGCGATGCCGGGTCGAGCGACTTCTCCATCTCGCGCACGATCAGCGTGATGGTCGACAACGGCGTGCCGAGCTCGTGCGCGGCTGCGGCAGCAAGCCCGTCGATTTGCGTCAGGTGCTGTTCGCGTGTCAGCACCAGCTCGGCCGCAGCCAGTGCGTCCGAGAGCTTGCGGGACTGCTCGGTCGCCTGGAAGGCGTAGAGACTGGTGACGCCGATCGCGACCAGCGTCGCGATCCAGCTCGCGATGGTCAGGGTGAACGGAATGTCCAGCGGACTGTTTTCGAGCCAGGGCAGCGGCATATGCCAGAAGGTCAGCACCGAGGCGCTTGCCGCCGCGAACGCGGCGAGCGCGAGCGTCAGCCGCGGCGGCAGCGCGGTTGCGGCGATCAGCGCCGGCGCCAGCACGAGGATGATGAACGGATTGTCCATGCCGCCGGTCAGGAACAGCAGCGCGTCGAGCTCGGCGATCATCAATGCCAGCAGGCCCGCCGCATGCTTCGGCTCGAGCCGCCGCATCGGGTTGAAGGCGATCTGCAGCACGATGTTGACGGTGGCCGAGAACGCGATCACCAGGAGGCAGGGGATCAGCGGCAGGTCGAAGTCGAGGCCCTGCTCGACCACGAAGATGGTCGCGAGCTGTCCGAGCACGGCAAGCCAGCGCAGTCGCAAAATCGTGTCCAGCCGCACGTGCGGGCGCGGTTCGCGAAAGTCGGTGGCAGCGTCGTCGGGCATTAGGGGCTATATTGCCTTTCGTGTCGTGCGCCACAATAGTATTTGCAAGAACAACACGCGCCGCCGTGGGTCTTGAGACGGCGCCCCGACGGTCTGCGGCACCCGAGGTCCCATGCACGATTCTCACGCTTCGTCGCCGGCCATCGACGTCGAGCATCTCGTGAAAGTCTACCGCAAGACGACGGCGGTGAACGACATCTCGTTCAAGATCGCGCGCCACAGCGTGACCGCATTGCTCGGCGGCAACGGCGCGGGCAAGACGACGACCATCGGCATGATCATGGGGCTGGTGCGGCCGACGTCGGGAACAGTCCGCGTGCTTGGTCACAGGATGCCGGACGAAAGCGACGAAGTGCTCGGTCGGATGAACTTCGAGAGCCCTTATGTCGACATGCCGATGCGGCTGACCGTGCGGCAAAACCTCACCGTGTTCGGCAAGCTCTATGCCGTGAAGGATCTGCGCGAGCGCATCGCCCAGCTCGCAGCCGATCTCGACCTGAAGGATTTTCTCGACCGCTCGAGCGGCACCCTGTCGGCCGGGCAGAAGACCCGCATGTCGCTTGCGAAGGCGCTGATCAACAATCCCGAACTCCTGCTGCTGGACGAGCCGACCGCTTCGCTCGATCCGGACGCCGCCGACTGGATCAGGCGGCACCTGGAAACCTATCGCAAGGCTCGCGGCGCCACGATCCTGCTCGCCTCGCACAACATGCTCGAAGTGGAGCGGCTGTGCGACCGCGTGATCATCCTGAAGCGCGGCCGCATCGAGGACGACGACACGCCGTCGGGAATTCGCGCGCGCTACAATCGCCAGACGCTCGAGGAAGTCTTCCTCGACGTCGCGCGCGGGCGTGTCCAGGAGGTCTCATGAGCATGTTGCTGGAGCGGTTGCCGCGTCACGGCATCGGCTGGCATCGCATCGGCGCGATGCTGCTGCGCCACTGGTACTTGCTGACGTCTTCCTGGCCGCGCCTGCTCGAGATGGTCTATTGGCCGGCGCTGACCCTGATCTCGTGGGGCTTTCTGCAGAACTACATCAGCGGCAACGCCAGCTTCTTTGCCAAGGCCGGCGGTACGCTGATCGGCGCGATCATCCTGTGGGACATCCTGTTCCGCGGCCAGCTCGGGTTCTCGATGTCGTTCCTCGAGGAGATGTGGTCGCGCAACCTCGGCAACCTGATGATGAGCCCGCTGACGCCGTTCGAGTTCATCTTGTCCTTGATGATCATGAGCCTCATCCGGCTCGCCATCGGCATCGTGCCGATGGTGGTGATGGCGGCGGTGTTCTTCAACTTCAACCTGTTCGGCCTCGGCATCGCGCTGGTGGCGTTCTTTTGCAACCTCATCTTCACCAGCTGGGCCGTCGGCATCATTGTCTCCGGTCTTGTCGTGCGCAACGGCATGGGCGCGGAAAGCCTCGCCTGGACGCTGGTGTTCATCCTGCTGCCGCTCGCCTGTGTCTACTATCCGGTTTCCGTGCTGCCGATGTGGCTGCAATGGGTGGCATGGCTGCTGCCGCCAACCTATGTCTTCGAAGGAATGCGGGCCTTGATGATCGACAAGGTGTTCCGCGCCGACCTGATGATCGAGGCGTTGGCGATCAACGCCGGCCTGTTTGTCGTGGCGATCGTCGTTTTCGTCGCGCTTTTGAACAGCGCACGCAGTCACGGCAAGCTGATCCAGTCCGGCGAATAACCGAATACCCGCGAATTTTCGCAGGGCGAAAGCGGCGGAAACCTTTGGCTAACCTCGCCAAATAGGACCTGAGGCGCATTGACGCGCCCGAAACCTGTCTCCATTATGTTGCGCCGCAAAAGGGGCTTGGGAAAGAAGACAGAATGCCGATTGGTGAATTTGGCGGCGCGCCGGCCGCAGCAAGCGAAGGCGCGCCCGCATTAACGACCCCGCTCTACTGGATGTACGAGATGGGGCACGCGTCGCTCAACCCGCTGCGCGCGATGACCGATGCGACGAAGCTGTTGTTTCAGAATCCGCTCAACCCGCTCGCTCACACCGAGTTCGGCAAGTCGATCGCTGCGAGCTGTGAACTGTTCGAGCGCACGACGCGTCGTTACGGCAAGCCGGAATGGGGCATCAAGGATGTCGAGGTCGCCGGCATGCGCGTGCCGGTGCACATCCATTCGATCTGGGAGCGGCCGTTCTGCAATCTGCTGTATTTTGAGCGCCTGATCACGCGGCCGCCGCGATCGCCGCAGCCGCGCGTCCTGATCGTCGCGCCGATGTCGGGACACTACGCGACGCTGTTGCGCGGCACGGTGGAAGCGTTCCTGCCGGATCACGACGTCTACATCACCGACTGGGCGGATGCGCGCATGGTGCCGCTGTCGGCCGGCCGCTTCGATCTCGACGACTACATCGACTACGTGATCGAGATGCTGCAATTCCTCGGCGGCAATATCCACGTGGTCGCGGTCTGCCAGCCGTCGGTGCCGGTGATCGCGGCTGCGGCGTTGATGGAAGCGGCGAAAGACCCGTTCGTGCCGCTGTCGATGACGCTGATGGGCGGGCCGATCGACACGCGCAGCAATCCGACCGCGGTGAACAATCTCGCTCAGGAGCGCGGCATCGACTGGTTCCGCCACCACGTCATCACCCGCGTGCCGTTCCCGCATCCGGGTTTTATGCGCGACGTCTATCCGGGCTTCCTGCAGCTGAACGGCTTCGTCAGCATGAACCTCGACCGCCACATCGACGCGCACAAGAACCTGTTCCGTCACCTGGTCGAAGGCGACGGCGACTCGGCGCAAAAGCACCGCGAGTTCTATGACGAGTATCTGGCGGTGATGGATCTCGCCGCGGAGTATTATCTGCAGACAGTCGATACCGTGTTCGTCAAGCACGCGCTGCCGATGGGCACGATGACCCATCGCGGCAAGCCGGTGGACCTGACCAAGATCGAGCGCATCTCGCTGATGACGGTCGAAGGCGAGAAGGACGACATTTCCGGCCTCGGCCAGACCGAGGCGGCGCACCACCTGTGCACGTCGCTCAGCGCCGACAAGAAGATACACTACGTGCAGAAAGGCGTCGGCCACTACGGCGTGTTCAACGGCTCGCGCTTCCGCGCCGAAATCGTGCCGCGCATTTCCGACTTCATGCACAACGCCGCGCAAGGGCGGAAGCTGCACGTGGTGGCTAGAAACTAGTCAGCCGTCATTTTTCAGCGCGCGCCGGAACGGCGATTTGCGCGCTATACTCCGCCCATGAGTCGCGAACGTCATGGGCTTGGCTGGCTGCCGTTGCTGCGCGGAATTGGCGCGATCAAGCCGGCGCGCACACCGGTGACGCGCAATCCCGCGCCGCAGATCATCGCCGTTGAAGCCGCTGGCGAGACGTATGACGTCACGATCCAGCGGCATCGCCGCGCGCGCCGCTATACGCTGCGCATCCACGCCACCCGAAGGGAGGCGATCCTGTCGATGCCGATGCGCGGTAGCCTGGCCGATGCGAAGGATTTTGCGCAGCGGCACGGCGCCTGGCTTGCCGAGCGGCTGCGCCGGCTGCCCGATGGCGTGACGTTTGCCGATGGCGCGGTTGTGCCGTTGCGTGGTGAACAGGTTTGCATTGCGCACCGTCCCCGTGCGCGCGGCACAGTCTGGCTCGAATGCGGTGCGGACGGCGCGAACCTGCTTTGCGTGACGGGAGACGCCGCGCACACCGCCCGCCGGGTCAAGGATTTCCTTAAACGCGAGGCGCGGCGCGATCTTGCCGTCGCCGTGAAGCGCTATGCTGAGGCGCTGGGCGTGAAATTCAAGCGCATCAGCGTGCGTGACCAGTCGAGCCGCTGGGGCTCATGCAACTCCGACGGCGTGTTGTCGTTCTCATGGCGGCTGATTCTTGCGCCACCGTTCGTGCTCGACTACCTCGCCGCGCACGAAGTGGCGCATCTGGTCGAGATGAACCACTCGGTCCGTTTCTGGCGGCTCGTCGCACGCATCTGCCCGGACATGGAGCGCGCGAAAGCGTGGCTGACCGCGCACGGCAACGATCTGCATCGTTACGGGGTGAGCGAGTAGTGCTTCAGAAGGGTCAACGCCGCCCGAACAGCCTGTCCATCAGCCAGCCGTCGAGGCCGGCTTCGGCGACCGGGCGCTGCGATGACGCTGAAGCGGTGCGCGTGTTGACGGGCGCAGCCGGTGGCGCCTGACGCGCCGATCCCGACTGCGCGGTCGAGAAGCTCGGGAAGAAGCCTCCGCCACCACCGGGCAAGGCTGCGACCGGAACCCCCTGATGTGCCGTGCGCATGAAACGGGTCCAGACTTCGACCGGCAGGCCGCCGCCGGTCGCCTTCCTGGTCGGTGAGTTGTCGTCGTTGCCGAGCCAGACGCCGGTGACGAGGTTTGCGGTGTAGCCGATGAACCACGCGTCGCGGAAATCCTGGCTGGTGCCGGTTTTGCCGGCTGCGGGCCAGCCCGGGATCTCCGCCTTGCGCGCGGTGCCGGAGAGCAGCGTCTCCTGCATCATCGCATTCATCATGGCGACCGTGCGCGTATCGAGGATTTGTCCGAACAGCTCGGCGGGCCGCTTGTAGAGGGTCTTGTTGCCTTCGACCGTGCGGATCCGTTCGACCACGTGCGGCGTCGTGCTCTGGCCACCGTTGGCGAACGGCGCGTAGGCGCCGACCAGTTCGAGCAGCGTCACCTCGGAGGTGCCCAGCGCAAGCGAGGCGTTCGGCTCCAGCTTCGAGGCGATGCCGAGCCGGTGCGCGGTGCGCACCACGCTCTTTGCGCCGACCTCGAGCCCGAGCCGCACCGCGACGGTGTTGAGTGACATCGCCAGCGCCTGGGTCAGCGTCACCGGACCGTGATATTCCTTGGTGTAGTTCTCGGGCGTCCAGCCCTTGATGTTGATCGGCGAGTCCTGCCGCACCGTGTCGGGCGTCAGCCCGTTCTCGAGCGCGGTCAGAAAGACGAACGGCTTGAACGCCGAGCCCGGCTGGCGTTTCGCCGTCACCGCGCGGTTGAACTGGCTGTCCGCATAGTTGCGGCCGCCGACCAGCGCGCGCACCGCGCCCTGCGGCGTCATGGCGATCAGCGCCCCTTGCGAGACGTGGAATTTCACGCTCTTGGCCGCGAGCTCGTCGATGATGGCCGCTTCCGCCACACTCTGCAGCTTCGGGTCGATCGAGGTCTCGACGACGATGTTCTGGTCGACCTGGCCGACGAGGTCGTCGAGCACATCGATGATCCAGTCGGCGACGTAGTTGATGGTACCTGCGCCCGCGGGCTTCATCGCATAAGCGGGATTTGCGATCGTCGCCTTGGCCTGCGCTTCGGTGATGAAGCCTGCGTCGGCCATGGCAGTCAGCACGGTGTTGGCGCGGCGCTCCGCGCCGTCCGGATTGCGGTTCGGCGCAAGCCGAGATGGTGATTTGACGAGTCCGGCCAGCATTGCCGCTTCCGCCAGCGTCACATTGCGTGCGGGCTTGCCGAAATATTTCTGCGCGGCGGCTTCGACGCCGTAGGCACCCGAGCCGAAATAGACGCGGTTGAGATAGAGCTCGAGAATCTCGTTCTTGGAATATTTGTGCTCCAGCCACAGCGCGAGCTCGACCTCCTGCAGCTTGCGCATCATGGTGCGCTCCTGCGTCAGGAAGATGTTTTTCGCGAGCTGCTGGGTGATCGTCGAGCCGCCCTGCGCCACGCTGCCGCGCAGCACGTTCGCGGTCGCCGCGCGAAAGATGCCCATCGGGTCGATGCCCATGTGCGAATAGAAGCGCCGGTCCTCGATGGCGATGAAGGCCCGCGGCAGATGTGGGGGCAGACTCTTCAGCGCGACATTGGTGCCCGCCATCTCGCCGCGGGTGGCAAGGACGCTGCCGTCGATGCCGACGATCTGGATGGTCGGCGGCCTCTTCGGTACCGCCAGAGACTGGATCGGCGGCAGGTGTGCGCCGACCCAGACGATCAGGCCGATGGTGGCGATCACGCCCCAGAGGCCCAGCACCAGACACCAATAGACAGCTCTGCCAAAGAAGCCGCGGCCTGAACGCGACGTCTTTTTTTTCTTGCGCGTCGGCCTTTCACGCGGTTTCGGCTCGTCCTCCTCGTCGTCGTCCCGGCGTCTGCTCACGGCTGTCGGAGCCTCGCGCTCGTCGTCGGCTGCCGCGACCCGGTCCTTGCGGGTGAGGCGCAAGTCGGACAGCGAGCCCGTAAAGCCGAATCGCGGTTCTTTCCGCGGTTCCGTGTTTCGCCGCCCCCAGAACATACGCCAACAAATCCGGTCCGGTGCCCCATCGCGGCACGCTATCCCTCCGGGTTTAAGAGCGAGTAAAGCAGAGGTTAACGGGGGTTTAGGTCAGCGGTCATTTCGGGGCGAGCGGTGCTCGCGCACGGATTGATTCCACGTTTGGTATACTGCCTTTAAACAGGGAGGACGCCCATGACCGGCCACATCGATCCGACCAAGGAAACTTTCGCCGAGTTCCGCGCTGCCGACCGTCCGGGCCCGATCCACATGCTCAACCTGGTCCGCCTGCATGCGCAGGCGAAGTATCCGGACGGCCGCAAAGCGACGGGCGAGGAGGCCTATGACGCGTACGGACGCGAGAGCGGGCCCGTGTTCCTGCGCCTCGGCGGCAGCATCGTCTGGCAGGGCAAGTTCGAACTGGTGCTGATCGGCCCGCGCGAGGAATATTGGCACCACTGCTTCATCGCGCAGTATCCGAGTGTGGCCGCGTTCGTCGAGATGATCCGCGATCCCGTCTATCGGGAGGCCGTCAAGCATAGGCAGGCGGCGGTGGAAGACTCGCGCCTGATCCGCTTCGCGCCGTTGCCGGTCGGCCGGACGTTTGGTGAGATTCCTTACGAAGGATCGCCTATCTGAAGATCCAAAGGAGCGCGAGCGCGACGATTGCAGGTCCCGCCTGCACGACGAAGATCCGCTTGCTCACCGAATACGCGCCATACGCCCCGGCGATGATGACGCAGCCGAGGAAGAACGTCTTGATGTGCAGCGCCGACAGCGGCCACTGATAGAACACGCCCCAGATCAGGCCGGCGGCGAGAAAGCCGTTGTAGAGCCCCTGATTGGCGGCGAGCACCGCCGTATCTTTCGCGCGCTCCGGCGTGTTGCGGAAGGTCTTGAGGCCGAGGGGCTTCTGCCAGAGAAACATCTCGAGGACGAGAAAGTAGACGTGCAGCAGCGCGACGGCGAGCACCAGAAGGTCTGTAACCAGAGCCATGACTTCCCCCCAAATTCCTGGCTGCGGCTCGCCAGCTCAGGCTGCCGGTTTGCTCGCTTCCCCGCCTTCGGCCAGCAGATGCACCAGGGCGCGCTTGATCGCGGCCTGGCGGGTCGGCGCCGTGATCTGCGCGCCCAGCAGGTCGGTGACATAAAACACGTCGCGGGCGCGCTCGCCGAAGGTCGCCACATGCGCCGACGCGATGTTGAGGTTGAGCTTCGAGATCGTCGTCGTCAGCTGATAGAGCAGGCCGGGGCGGTCGAGGCCGGACACCTCGATCACGGTGTAGCGCTCGGACCACTGGTTGTTGATCGTCACTTCCGGCTCGACGGTGAAGGCCCGCGTCTTCGGGCGGCCGTT
>Ga0081538_10004992_pt1 | contig 12086 bp, 14 predicted proteins | sample TabmetS5T2R1_FD_71022 | JGI IMG/M metagenome (GOLD analysis project Ga0081538, IMG submission 71022) | Tabebuia heterophylla rhizosphere microbial communities from the University of Puerto Rico - S5T2R1 | ecosystem: Host-associated > Plants > Roots > Rhizosphere ... | reverse complement strand
AAGCTCTGCTGTACCAGAACATCAAATGCCTGCGCATCGGTGCGTCGCACCAGCCCGTTTAAGCGATTGCGCCGCCGTGTGTGCAGCTCGATCCCGAGCAGCCCGACCGCATCGCCATCATTCATGCCGGCATCCGCCGGGTCATGCGGATCGCGCGCGGCGGCGATGGTGAGGCGGTACGGATCGGGCGACTGCAGAAAGCCCGGCTTGCCAGTGAGGATGGTCGCCCAGGCATCGCCCTTGCCGTCGGCCGCACCGGCCACGATGAACGGCAGCTGCGGATAGAACTGCCGGTGCTGGTCGATCAGGTGGTCGCGCAGCAGGAGGTGCCCGCGCGTCGCCAGCTTCTCGGCGGAACCGGCGCTGCGCTGCATCGCCAGCTCGCCGGCGTGCCAGGGCGAGAGAGCAACGTTGTTCATGGTGCTTCCTTCCGGCATCAGGCGGCGAGCCCGACCGGCGATGTCTGGAACGCGACGAAGCCCGGCAGCGCCTCGACGCGGCCGAGCCACGCCTGCACGTTGCGATAGGCGGCAAGGTCGACATTCCCCTCCGACGCGCGGGCGATGTAGCTGTAGAGCGCGACGTCGGCGATGGTCGGCTGGGCGGCGGCGATCCAGCGCCGGCCTGCGAGCTCCGCGTCGACGATGGCGAGGATGGCATGGGCGCGGGCGATCACTTCCTCGGCGTCGAACTTGGCGCCGAACAGGGTGACGAGGCGCGCCGCTGCCGGGCCGAATGCGATCTGGCCGGCCGCGACCGACAGCCAGCGCTGCACCGCCGCTGCACCTTCCGGCGTCTCCGGCAGCCAGTCGGCGCGGCGATGCTTCTTGGCGAGATAGATCAGGATGGCGTTCGAATCGCTGACGATGGTGCCATCATCGTCCAGCACCGGCACTTGGCCGAAGCGGTTCATCTGCAGGAAGGCGGGCTGCCTGTGCGCACCTGCCATGAGGTCGACCTGCACCAGCTCGTGCGCGATCCCAAGCAGCGACAGGAACAGGCGGGCGCGATGGGCGTGGCCCGACAGCGGATGATAATAGAGCTTCATGGTTCTCTCCCGAGACGGCGCGTGCAGCACTCTCAAGATGATTGTTTCATGGAAAGATAGAAGTGGCCGAAATCAGGAGAAACTATTCCAGATTATGAGAGTGCCAAATCCCCGGCGTTTCGCCGGCTTTCCCGTCACTTTTCTATCGACAGTTTTGTCGAAGCCCTGTAAAAGAGCCGCCGACCGGGGCAAAGGGCCTCGACTTAGGGATTTCGTAACGTGATCCAGGCCGTGATCACCCTGAAGACCAAGAAGACCACCGGCACCAAGACCGGGGGATGGAACGCGGCCTGACGGGATCACAAGGGATCAGATGAACCGAGGGGCCGCAAGAAGATGCGGCCCTTTTTGCTTTCAGGGCGAAGGAGCGAGGTCATGGGTTATCGGGTAGCGGTGGTCGGCGCCACGGGCAATGTGGGCCGCGAGATGTTGCAGACGCTGTCGGAGCGCAGCTTTCCGGTCGACGAGGTGGTCGCCCTGGCGTCGCAGCGTTCGGCCGGCGGCGAGGTCTCCTTCGGCGAAGAGGAGGTGCTGAAGGTCCAGCGCCTCGACACCTTCAACTTCAAGGGCATCGACATCGTGCTGTCCTCGGCCGGCGCCAAGGTCTCGGCCGAGTTCGCGCCGCGCGCGGGTGCATCGGGCGCCGTCATCATCGACAACACCTCGTTCTTCCGCATGGACCCGGACGTGCCGCTGGTGGTGCCGGAGGTGAATCCTCAGGCGATCGCTGGCTACAAGAAGAAGAACATTATCGCCAACCCGAACTGCTCCACCATCCAGATGGTGGTCGCGCTGAAGCCGCTGCACGACGTCGCGCCGATCAAGCGCGTGGTGGTCTCGACCTACCAGTCGGTGTCGGGGGCAGGCAAGGATGCGATGGACGAGCTGTTCAACCAGACCCGCGGCATCTACATGAACGCGCCGATCGAGCGCACCAAGTTCACCAAGCAGATCGCCTTCAACTGCATCCCGCACATCGACGTCTTCATGGACGACGGCTACACCAAGGAAGAATGGAAGATGTCGGTCGAGACCAAGAAGATCCTCGACCCGAAGATCAAGGTCACGGCGACCTGCGTGCGCGTGCCGGTGTTCGTCTGTCATGCCGAGGCAGTGAATATCGAGTTCGAGCGCCCGATGTCCGCCGACGAGGCGCGCGCGATCCTCAAGTCCGCGCCGGGCGTCGGCGTCGTCGATCACCGCGCCGACGAAGGCTACGTCACCCAGGTCGAAGCGGCCGGCGAGGACAAGGTCTATGTCAGCCGCATCCGCGAGGACCACACGATCGACAACGGCCTCTCGCTCTGGGTGGTCTCCGACAACCTGCGCAAGGGCGCCGCGCTCAACGCGGTGCAGATCGCCGAGAAGCTGGCCAGCGACTACCTGAGCGGCAAGGCCGCGGCGTAGCGCGAACGCAGCCCCTCCTCCCGATCGGAGGAGGGGCCTCTCGCTCAGCTATTGTATGAGGCCGAGCAGCTCCTTCGCCTTCCCTATATATTCCATGCAGCTGGCCTCGTCGCCGGCGGCATCCGCGGCTTTTGCCTGTTCCACGGATTCAAGCGCTTCGGGGCTCGCCTCAGGCACGCCTGAGCCGAGTGCACCGGCCGCCGCTCCGCCGCCCGTGACGGAGCTGAGGGCGCTGGTGCTGGGCGCCGCCGGCGCAACGCTGCCGACGCTCGGCGTCCCGCCACCGCTCAGCAGCTGGGTCACCATCTCAATCTCCTTGGTGCAGACGCCGGCCTGAGCCGGCAGCGCGACGCAGACGAAACTCGCCGCGACCAGCAACGTGACGATCTTCATGACGTTCCTCCATTGTCGCCATGTGGGCCCGCCTTCGCATCGAAAGCGAACAGCCCCTGGGAAATGCGTACAACGGCTGCGAAACAGACCTCCGCCCGACCGGAAATCGGATCCCCCGAGTGCCAGAATATTGCACGGGTGCGGCCGGGGAAGGTTCGACGTCTTTTTTGTAAGAAGCGAACGCTACATCGCCCGCGTGCAAAAGTCACGCAGGCTTGGGACCTACTTCGCCCAGTCGTTCTGGGTCTGCACGATCAGCAGTTCGTCCGCGTCCGCCTGCTCGGTGGCGGTGCAGATCACGTCCATGGCATGCATGGCGAAGTCGAGCGCGCCGGCGGCGTCGCGGTCGCGCACATAGTGGCCGGTGAACAGCGCCGTGAAGGTATCGCCGGTGCCCGAGACGCGCAGCTTGCGGCGCGGCGCTTCAGCGCGGTGCAGCTTACCGCCTTCGAGCGCCAGCGCGGCGATGCGGTCGGGCCGGTCGGCGGGAATGCCGGTCGCCACCAGCACCTTCACGCCGGTTGCCCGCTGCAGGAGCCGCGCGGCCTCGAGCGCGGCAGCACCGTCCTTGACGGTACGGCCGGTCAGGCGCGCCAGCTCGAAGATGTTGGGCAGCAGCACGTCGGCGATCGGCACCAGGTCGCTGGTGATGGTCTCCGCCAGGTCCGGCTTCACATAGAGCGCATCGTCGTCGCCCATCACCGGATCGCAGGCGAAGATGGCATGCGGCTTCTGTGCGCGGATGATGCCGGCCAGCTCCGCCGCCAGGCGCGCGGTGTCCGGCGTGCCGAGATAGCCGGTCAGCAGCATGTCGACGTCGTCGAGATAGCCCAGCTCCTTGAGGCCCTGGATCAGGTCGCGCGCCTGCTCCGCCGGCACATCGCGCCCGCGGAAGGTCGGCTTGCCGAGGTGGTTGGAGAACAGCACCGTCGGCACCTGCCAGACCGCGTGGCCCTGGCGCTGCAGCACGAAGGCCGCGGCGGAGTTGCCGACATGGCCGTAGACGACTTGCGACTGGATGGAGAGGACGTTCATGAAGTGGGCGGATGCGGGCTGTGATTGGCGAGACGCCCGGTATCCTCATGATCGCGGCCCGGCTTGCAAGCGAAATCGGCCCCCAACCGAAAACGGGAGGGGGCCGATCTTGTCGCCGCACAATCTGACAGCGCTGTCTACTGGTTGCCTTCCGAGACGATGTGCACGATGTCCGCCGGACTGGTGATCCAGAATCCGCGGAATCCCTCCGGCAGCTTCTCGATCGGGTCGCAGCGCACGATCTTCTTGTTGCCCAGGTCCTTTGCGGCCGCATCGCTGTTGCTGGAGACGACCTCGAGCCACAGCTCGGTCTGGGAAAATTGCGGGCAGGGGTCGAGCCACAGCCGGATCGGCCCGAATTCCACCAGCTTGGATTCGCCGTGGTCCGAGACCTTGAGCCCGAGGGTGTCGCGGTAGAACGTCACCGCGCCTTCGAAGTGATGCGGCGGCAGCTTCATCGCCACGTTGTTGCCGCCGCGATAATTGGCTTTGCTCATCACGCCGCTCCCGCCCGCTGCAGGGCCGCGATGCGCTCGGCGTAGCGCGGATGCAGCTCCTCGAACTTCGCCATGAAATCGATCTTGCCTTTGCCGGACATGAGCGAGTCCAGGTTGTGCAGGAAGGCATCCCAGCCGGCGCTGTGACTGGCCAGCTCATGGATCGGCAGGCCGGTGTGAAGCAGCGTCAGCAGCACCTTGTCGCCCCGCTCCGCCAGCTCGAAGCGCACCGATCCTTCATCGACGCCCTTGCGCGAGCCGTCCGGTTGCAGGCGCTGCTGGAACCAGGTGAACGCGACGACGTTCGGCTTGCGGAACTCGCGGACGGTGCCGCGGACGCCGGTCGTGTTGCAGGACTCGTCCTCGCTGAAGCGGATCGTGACCGCGCCGCCGACGCGCGGCTCGATCGTGACATCGGCGAACCAGGTCTTGATCAGCTCGGGCTTGGTCAGATAGTCCCAGGCCAGCTCGATCGGGCCGGGGATCAGGCGCTTGAATTCGACGGTGTGCAGGTCGAGGATCGATCCATCCATGGCTTTGTTCCTTCTGGGGTTGAATTCGGTTGTGGTCAGAGTCCAGCTGCTTGCGCGATGACGAACAAACCTGATCCGACCAGCACGGCTCCGATGGCTTGTGCGACGCGTGGACCGGTTGGTGCGAGACGCTCGATCGTGATGGCTGCCGCGACGACGGCCATCGCGCGCAGGTCCATGACGCCGATGACCAGGAGAACCGCCGTCAGGCCGATGCAGCAGCTGCTGCAGTGGAAGCCGAGGCTGAGCCCGTATCGCCAGGCCGAGCCGGAATCCGCAGGCAGGATGCGGCAGCGCTCCGGTGTCTCCCGGCAGCAGGCAAGGTGATGCGCCTTCCACTTGGTGAACTGGAACGCGCCGGCGATCACGACGACCACGCCGACCGCAACCGGAACTGCGTGCGCCAGCGCCGGTTGCTCCATCGCGACCGCCGCTAACGCAACGCCCAGCGGAAACGCGACCATTCCGAAGACGGTCCACACGAGGAAGTACCCGACGCCGACCAGCACCGTCAGCCGCCCCACGTGCATCTCGCCTTTTCCAGCAACCGCCTGCCGATAGCGCCACAGCATCGGCACCAGCGATGGCAGCATCATCGCCGCCATCATCACCAGCCACATGCCGAGGAATGTTGCCGCCGCGCCCGGCCAGGTCTGTCCGGGCATCCGCATCCATGCCATCGACATCGTCCAGCCGCCGGGCATGGGCATGCCGCCCATCGCCGACATGGAGGCGCACCACACGATCGTTACCGCCGCACTCGCTGCGAACAACAACGCCGAGACGCCGAAGAACACTCCCTGGGAAGCTCGCTCGGAAACCATGCGCGGGGTCTCCCGTACCTCGGTTGCGCCAACGACAGCCATGGCCGACGTCAGTGCTTGTCGTATTCGTCGTGGTGTCGCCACCACATGCCGGGCTCGTTGCGGCCTTTCGGGGCGCGGTCGAGCCACTGGTACATGCCCCAGATGCCGTCCAGTCCACGGGCATAGGCGGAATACGCATGGTAGATGACGCCGTCCTCCAGCACAAACGCGCTCAGGCCCGGTCTTTCACGCGTGTAGGTGGCCACGTCGGTACCGCTCATGACGGCGCCCTGGGTTGGCCCATCGGGCGTCTCGCGCGAGGAGATGGCCGGTTTGCCGGCGGCGACGAGCTGCTGCAGCGGCGGCTCGCGCCGATAGTTGTATTCGATGCCGCCTTCGCGCTGCTGCTCCTCGCTGAACCAGACGTTGAAGTCGGGATTGAAGTCGCTGCCGAACGACGACGCCCACGGGAAAGTCCAGCCCATGCGCCGCTTGAACGCCTGCAGCTTTGCGAGCGGTGCCCGCGACACCGCCCACAGCATCACGTCATGGTTTGCCAAGTGAACCGCGATCCCGTTGAAGCCATCCGCGATCGCAGAGCAGGAGGGGCAGCCGGCCTTGTAGTCGGGTCCGAACATGAAATGGTAGACGAGAAGCTGCGAGCGCCCCTTGAAGAGGTCCTTCAGCGATGCGCTCCCGTCATCGGTCTCGAATTTGTAGTCCTTATCGATCCGGACCCACGGCAGCTCCTGCCGTTGCCGCGCCACGGCGTCGCTGTGGTGCGTCAGCTCCTTTTCCGCCTTGAGAAGCTGGAGCCGTGCTGCGAGCCAGTCCTTCCGCGTACCGGTCAAATGCGTGGTCATGGTTCTATCCCTTGCTTTGTCGATCACTCGATTGAAATGACGAAGGATCAGGCCGCTCCCGAGCGCAGCATGGCCGCGAGCCGCTCTTCGTATTTGGGCCGAACCCGCTCGACGACCTTCATGAAGTCGACGCGGCCTCGCCCCGAGATGAGTGATTCCAGATTGTCGAGATAAGCGTGCCAGCCCGCGCTGTGACCCAGCAGCTCCTCGATCGGCAGGCGCGAGTGCAGCAACGTCAGCAACACCTTCTCGCCGCGCTCCGCCAACTCGAAGCGCACTTCGCCCTCATCACTGTCCTGAACCGAGCCATCCGCCTGTGGGCGCGGCCGGATCCAGCTGAAAGCGATCACATGGGGTGGCCGGAAGTCACTGATCCTCCCTTGGACGCCGTTGCCGGCGCCGCATGTGTCCTTGGCGAAGCGCACGTTGACGGCGCCGCCCAGGCGCGGCTCCAACGTGACGTCGGCGAACCAGGTCTTCAGCAATTCGGGTTTCGTCAAATAGTCCCAGGCGAGCTCGATCGGGCCGGGAATCAGGCGCTTGAATTCGACGGTGTGCGGATCGTGGAGAGTTCCATCGTAGCTCATGGCTTCTTCCCTTTGGGCTTGCGCGGTTTCGGGCTGGACTTCTTGGCCTGCTCGGCCTTGTGACGTTCCATCTGCCGCTCCAGCTCGTCCAGTTTGGGAATCCAGAAGCGGCGCACGCTCGACAGCCACTGATCGATTTCGGCGAAGCCGGACGGGTCGAGCGCATAAATCCGCCGCTGTCCGTCGACCCGCACGGTGACGATGTTGGCCTCCTTTAACACCTTCAGATGCTGCGAGATTGCAGGCGCGCTGATGTCAAAGGCGGTGCCGATCTCCCCTGCCGCCAACTCGCCGGCCGCCAGCATCTCGACAATGCGGCGGCGGTTCGGGTCGGCCAAAGCGATCATGGACTGCATGGGCTATATTTAGTCTATCACTTAATTAAGTCAAGACGAAAATATCGACGCCAAAAAAGGACCGCCACGATGCCCGCGGCGGCCCCAGAAAGAGCCTAGAGACTTGAGGAGTTTAGTTGGAAAGCGCGGCGCTTTCCGGCACCGGCCAGTCGTGCGCGTCGAGCACGCTCGTCGCGATCTCGAATCTCAGCAGCCGGCGGTCCTCGCCCTCGCCGAGATAGGTGACGCGCACCTGGGCGCGCTGGAACAGGGGCAGGGCGACCAGATCCGACTGCGGCACCAGGAAATCGAGGTAGCGCAAGGCCCGGTGGTTATAGACAAATTCCACGCCGTTGACGGCGAAGCGCTGGTTGGTGTCGACGAAGATCCCCACCGCCGGCTCCTGACGCACCGTCGACCAGTCGAGGCGGCCGGCCTCCACCGACATGGCGGTGGCGTTGCGGGCCGTCTGCTGTGTGTCCCATACGGACCAGTATTGGAACAAGACGACCGGTACGTAGGAGGCATAGGCCGTCCACAGCGCGAGCTTGATCGGGTGCGAGACGTACCAGTCACGCGCCTTGGCCACGTAAAGGCACGCCAGCATCAACACCGGCGCCGCCAGCATCAAGATCAGCGGTAGCACCGGCAGGCTTCCGCTGCCGGTATCCAGCACGGTCGTATATTCGGACGCCATCGCACGCTCCCTGTCCGGGTCGCCGCAGTAGTCCCCGCACTAGTCACTAGCCCCAACGTTCTAAGACGGCGTTAACCTTTGTTAGCATTTAGCGCAAGGTCGCGATGCCTTTGCGCCTGCCCTTCAGGCCACGTATGTTGCGGTGCGGCAGAGATCAGCGGGCGGTGGCAATGTCGATCAAGACCAACCCGGGCAACTTCTTCGAAGACTTCGCGCTGGGGCAGGAGATCGTCCATGCGGTGCCGCGCACCGTCACGGCCGGCGACGTCGCTCTATATATGGGTCTCACCGGCTCGCGCTTTGCGCTGCACGCCTCCGACGCCTTCGCGCAGGCGATCGGCTACGGCAAGGCGCCGATCGACGACATCCTGGTCTTCCATATCGTGTTCGGCCGTACGGTCGCCGACATCTCGCTCAACGCCATCGCCAATCTCGGCTATGCGCAGTGCAAGTTCGGCGCGCCGGTCTATGTGGGCGACACGCTCAGCACCAGTTCCACCGTCATCGGCCTCAAGGAGAACTCGAACCACGAGAGCGGCATCGTCTATGTGCGCTCGGTCGGCCGCAACCAGCGCGACGACGTGGTGCTGGACTATGTGCGCTGGGTCATGGTGAGGAAGCGCGACCAGGCGCGGCCGTCGCCCAATGCCCTGGTGCCGGAGCTTGCCGGCGCGGTGGCGCCGGCGGATTTCTACATTCCCGCCGGACTGCAGATGGAGCATTACGATCGCGCGCTCGCGGGCTCGCCGCATGCCTGGGGGGATTACCGGAAGGGCGAGCGCATCGACCATGTCGACGGCATGACGCTGGAAGAGAGCGACCACATGACCGCGACGCGGCTCTACCAGAACAATGCCAAGGTGCATTTCAACCAGCACGCCGAATCCAAGGGCCGCTTCGGCAAGCGCCTGATCTATGGCGGCCACATCATCAGCCTCGCGCGCGCGGCGAGCTTCAACGGCCTCGCCAACGCTTTCCGGGTGCTGGCGATCAATGGCGGGCGACACGCCAACCCAAGCTTCGCCGGCGACACCATTTATGCCTGGAGCGAGGTCGTGGAGGTGATCGAGCTGGCGGGGCGGGCGGACCTGGGTGCCCTGCGCCTCAGGACCATCGCCGTCAAGGACCGGCCCTGCGCCGATTTCCCCGGGCCGGACGCCAGCGGAAAATATCCAGCGGAGGTCGTTCTCGATCTGGACTACACCGTCCTATTGCCGCGGTAGACCAACCAAAGGTCGGGGTCTGGTGGCCACCGCCGCATTTGACGCTGCACTGCAAAAACGCTAATCAGGCACCAGCGTTTTCGTGAGGGTCCGGCGGCCTGCGCAGGGTTCGCGGCCTCATCTCTGGGACCTGGCGACAATACCGGCAGGGCAAAACGATCATGGCTTCGCATCCGCGACCGACTTCGCCTTTTATGCTCGGTCAGGCTTACCGACTGCAACTCACCTCGTTCACCTCGTTCCTGCACCGCGTCACCGGCGTGTTCCTGGCCATCGGCATTCTGGCGCTGGTCTATTGGCTGGCCGCGGCGGCGGCCAGTGCGTCGGCGTTCGACCAGGCCCAGGCCATCGCCGGCTCGATCATCGGGCGCACTGCGCTGTTCCTGTGGACTGGCGCCTTCTTCTATCACCTGCTGAACGGCATCCGGCACCTCGCCTGGGATGCGGGCTGGGGCTTCGAGCTGCCCACCGCCTATCGCTCCGGCTGGACCGTTATGGTGCTCACAGTGGTCCTCACGCTCGCTGCCTGGGCGCTCGGCTACTGGGCGCGGGGGAACGTCTGATGGCGAGCGCCAAGCACAGCCTGCGCAGCGATCTCGGCCGGGTGCGCGGCCTCGGCTCGGCCAAGGAAGGCGTGCAGCATTGGTGGATCCAGCGCGTCACCGCCATCGCGCTGATCCCGCTGTCGCTCTGGTTCATCGCCTGCATCGTGTTCCTGATCGACGTCGATCATGCCACCGCGATCCAGTGGCTCGGCTCGCCCGTCACATTGGGCCTGATGAGCCTGTTCCTGGTCGCGCTCATCTATCATGCGGTGCTGGGCCTTCAGGTGGTGATCGAGGATTACGTCCATTCCCACGCGGCGAAGATCACGCTGCTGCTGCTGGTCCAGTTCGCAGGCTTCGCATTGGCGGCTGCGGGGATCATCGCAATGTTGATGATCACGATCTACGGCGGCTGAGCACCGGGAAAGAACACCATGCCCGAAGAGAACGTCCACGACACCTCCGTCGCCGCGCCCAAGATCAACGGCCAGGCCTATCCCTTCACCGACCATGTCTATGACGTGGTGGTGGTCGGCGCCGGCGGCGCCGGGTTGCGCGCCACCTTCGGCATGGCGGAGAAGGGGCTGAAGACCGCCTGCATCTCCAAAGTCTATCCGACCCGCTCCCACACGGTCGCGGCGCAGGGCGGCATCTCCGCCTCGCTCGCCAACATGGGCGAGGATGACTGGCGCTGGCACATGTACGACACCGTCAAGGGCTCCGACTGGCTCGGCGACCAGGACGCGATCGAATACATGGTGCGCGAGGCGGTGCCGGCGATCATCGAGCTCGAGCATTACGGTGTGCCCTTCAGCCGCACCGACGAGGGCAAGATCTACCAGCGCCCGTTCGGCGGCATGACCACCCATTTCGGCAAGGGCATCGCCCAGCGCACCTGCGCCGCCGCCGACCGCACCGGCCACGCCATCCTGCACACGCTCTACCAGCAGTCGCTCAGGAACCACGCCGAGTTCTTCATCGAGTACTTCGCGCTCGACCTGATCATGGACGAGGGCGTGTGCCGCGGCGTCATGGCCTGGAACCTCGACGACGGCACCATCCATCGCTTCCGCGCCCACAAGACCGTGCTGGCGACCGGCGGCTTCGGCCGCGTCTACCAGACAGCGACCTCGGCCCACACCTGCACCGGCGACGGCGGCGCCATGGTGCTGCGCGCCGGCCTGCCGCTGCAGGACCTCGAGTTCGTGCAGTTCCATCCCACCGGCATCTACGGCGCGGGCTGCCTGATCACCGAGGGCGTGCGCGGCGAGGGCGGCTACGTCACCAACGCCAACGGCGAGCGCTTCATGGAGCGCTATGCGCCGTCGGCCAAGGACCTCGCCAGCCGCGACGTCGTCAGCCGCTCGATGACCATCGAGATCCGCGAGGGCCGCGGCTGCGGTCCCAACAAGGACTACATCGAGCTGCACGTCGAGCATCTCGACCCGAAGGTGATCCACGAGCGTCTGCCGGGCATCGCCGAGACGGCGCGCATCTTTGCCGGCGTCGATGTCACGCGCCAGCCGATCCCCATCCTGCCGACCTGCCACTACAACATGGGCGGCATCCCGGCGAACTATCACTGCGATGCGATGACCGTTAAGGGCGGCGATCCCAACTCGGTGGTGCCCGGCCTGATGGCGCTGGGCGAGGCGGCCTCGATCGGCGTGCACGGCGCGAACCGTCTCGGCTCCAACTCGCTGCTCGAGCTGGTCGTGTTCGGCCGCTCGGCCGCCAACCGTGTCGCCGAGCAGCTGAAGCCCGGCGAGACGCACAAGCAGCTCAAGCACGCCGGCGAGGAGGCGATCGCCCGCCTCGACAAGGCGCGCCACGCCAAGGGCGGCACGCCGACCGCCCAGCTGCGCGCCCTGATGCAGAAGACCATGCAGAACGACTGCGCGGTGTTCCGCACCACCCAGAGCCTGAAGGACGGCTGCGCCAACATGGACAAGGTGTTCGCCGGCAAGGGCGACATCCGGGTCAAGGACCGCTCGATGATCTGGAACTCCGACCTGATGGAGACGCTGGAGTTCGAGAACCTGATCCTGCAGGCGATGGGCACGATCTATTCCGCGGCCAACCGCCTGGAGAGCCGCGGCGCGCATGCGCACGAGGAC
>Ga0081538_10004991_pt1 | contig 12088 bp, 9 predicted proteins | sample TabmetS5T2R1_FD_71022 | JGI IMG/M metagenome (GOLD analysis project Ga0081538, IMG submission 71022) | Tabebuia heterophylla rhizosphere microbial communities from the University of Puerto Rico - S5T2R1 | ecosystem: Host-associated > Plants > Roots > Rhizosphere ... | reverse complement strand
GAGAGCACCGCCGGCATTCGGGCGCGTTTTCGCGACCTGGCGCGGGCCCTCCATCCCGATGTGGCGGGAACCGACAGCACGAGCGCCTTCCAGGAGGTCAGCGAGGCATACGGCGTCCTCGCCGATCCGGTCGCGCGCCGGCGCCACAACGACGAGCTGGCCGCGTGGGAGGTCCGCGCGCCGCGGGGGCCGGCGGAGGCCCCGCCGGCGCCATGGGGGAGGCAACCAGTATCGGTCGTGGGCGATCCGTACTCGGTGCGACCTTCCTTCGACGCCCTCCTCGAGCGCTTCGTCCGGAACTTCACCGGCGCCGGGGTCCCGAAGTCGGAGCGTCCGGAGGGGCTGACCCTGGAGGTGATCCTGACTCCAGCCGAGGCGGCTCGGGGCGTCGAGGTCCCCGTCGGCGTGCCCCGAGCCGCGGCGTGCGCCGCCTGTGACGGCATGGGCCGGCAGTGGCTCGTCGCGTGCGCCGCCTGCGCGGGGACGGGCGTGATCGTCGCCGAGGCCGTCGTCCGCATCACGATTCCGCCCCTGGTGCGCCCGAACTCGATCTTCGAGGTGCCGCTCGCCGGCCTCGGAGTCCACAACCTCTACCTGCGGCTCCTCGTGCGGATCGAATGAGCGTCCGGTAGCGACGCCGGGAGCGAACTCACGTGCGCTGGAGAGGGCTCGCGGTCGTCGCGCTGGCCATGACGTCCGGGTACGCGCTGGGCGTGTCGGCGATTCCGCCCGCGCTCGGAACGCTGGTCGCTCCCGCGCCGGCCGTGGCGACTCGGACTGAGCCCGATCCGAGGCCGGCGGCCGCGACATCGGACGAGGCCACGTCCGAGCTGACCGCCGACGAGCGCCGTACGGTCCAGATCTTCCGGCAAGCCTCCGCCTCGGTCGTCCACGTCGCCAACCTCGCCCTGCGCCAGGATCTCCTCTCCTTCGACGTGCTGAAGATCCAGCAGGGCACGGGCAGCGGGTTCGTCTGGGACACGAATGGCCACATCGTCACCAACTTCCACGTGATCGACGGCGGCGCCACCTTCAAGGTGCGTCTTGCCGACCAGTCCGAGTACCCGGCCACCCTCGTGGGCTACGCGGCGAACAAGGACCTGGCCGTGCTGAAGGTCGCGGCACCGGCCGGCAAGCTCGTGCCGCTCCCCCTCGGCGCTTCCGGGCGCCTCCGGGTGGGACAGACCGTCCTCGCCGTCGGCAACCCGTTCGGGCTCGACCACTCGCTCACCGTCGGCGTGGTCAGCGCGGTCGGCCGCGAGCTGAGATCGCCCGGCGGGCGAAGGATCTACGATGTCATCCAGACGGACGCCGCCATCAACCCCGGCAACTCGGGCGGGCCTCTCCTCGACTCCAGCGGTCGGCTCATCGGCGTCAACAGCGCGATCTACAGTCCGAGCGGTGCCTGGGCCGGCATCGGCTTTGCGATTCCCGTCGACGTCATGAAGCGCCTCGTCCCCCAGCTCATCGCGCACCGTCGCCCGATCGTCCCCGGTATCGGAATCGTGGCGCTGCCCGAGTCGATGGGGCAGCGCAACCGGCTCGAAGGCGTGGTCGTCCAGGACGTGATCCCCGGCAGCCCCGCCGCCAGGTCGGGCCTGGAAGGCCTTCGGCGCGGCCGCGGCGGCGGGGCCCTCGTGGGCGACCAGATCGTGGCGATCAACGGCAAGCGCGTCCAGACGTTCGACGATCTCCTCTACGTCTTCGAGCAGGAGGGGGTCGGCGCCGTCGTCGAATTGACCGTCATGCGCCGGGGCGAGAAGCGCACGCTCAGGGTGCCGCTGGTCGCGATGGAATGAGGAGGGGCGCGGAGGGGTCAGCGGAGGCGCACAACGCGCGTCCCTGACACCAGATCGGCCATGTCGCGCCCACGGCCGAAGAAGAGGGCGAACAGGGCGGCGAGGCCGAGGGTGAGCAGGACGAGGGTGTTGCCCACCGAGCGCAGCAGCGCCCGCCCGTAGCCCGGCACTCCACCGTCCATCCGCACCACCGCGATGCCGAGCGCCATGCGCCCGACCGTCTGGCCGCAGCCGCCCAGCAGCACCACGTGATAGATGAGGTGGAACCCCACCGCCAGCCCGATGGACGCGGCGCAGAGGAGCAGCACCCCGGGGAGCTCGCTGGGCAGGCGGCCCCGCAGCGCCCACACGCCGAGGCTCAGCCACATCACGCACAGCAGCCAGAGGGCGAGACCCAGCGCGGTGTCGAGGAGCCCGGCGGCGGCGCGGCGCCAGTACCACGCGCGCGGCATCAGCGGGCCTCGCTGGCGTAGAGCCGGCGATACTCCTCCCAGCCGATCATGACGCGCCGGACGAAGTTGCGCGTCTCGTTGTAGGGGATCTGCTCGACCCACACCTCGAGGTCGTCCGACTTGCGCGTGGTCCACCACTCACGCACGCGCGTGGGCCCCGCGTTGTAGGCGGCGACGGCCAGGCGCGCGTCGCCGAAGTCGCGCACGAGCCCGCCCAGGTACGCGGAGCCCAGCTCGATGTTGGCGGCGGGATCGTCGAGCAGCTCGCCGTCCTGGAAGGCCAGGCCGCGCACCCGCGCCATCGGGCGCGCGGTGTCCGGCATGAGCTGCATGAGGCCGCGCGCGCCCACGCGCGAGCGCGCCAGCGGGTTGTAGGACGACTCCTCCCGCACCACCGCCGAGACCAGATACGGGTCGATGCCCGCGCGCTGGGCCGAGCTCGCCACCTCGGCGCGCCAGCCGAGGGGGTAGAACATCTCCCAGAAGGCGCGCGGCAGCCAGGCATAGCCCGCCCGCGCATAGGGGATGAAGTCGCGGCGCAGGATGCGCAGGGCCTGGTGATGCCGGGCATCCTGGGCGAAGGCGGCGGAGACGGCGTAGAGGCGCGGCGCTTCGCCGACCGAGCGGCGGGCCAGGTCCTCCAGCTCGGCGTCCGCCCACGCGCCCAGCCCCAGGCCGCGCAGGGCCTCCGCCTTGCCGAAGCGCGGCTCGTCACGCAGCACCGTCTGCACGTCCTCGGGCAGCGCCAGCGGCGCGCGCGGCTCGCGCGGCGGAGGCAGGCCCAGCCCGCGCTTGGTGAGACGGGTGGTCGCGAGGAGGCCGAAATAGCCTCGCGGCTGATGGCTCACCGCCTCCGCCCACTGGCGCGTGGCCGCGTCCAGATCGCCGCGCTCCTCGTACGCGCGCCCGATCCAGTAGGTGGCGTTCTCGCGATAGGCCTGACCGCCGGGCAGATTGGCGAGCCGCGCCCAGCGGGCCGCCGCCACGTCGTAGTCGCGACGGAACCACGCGAGCCAGCCCAGCCGCCAGAGCCCGCGTCCCGCGTCGTCGTCGTCGGGGTACTCGACGACCAGGCGCGTGTAGGTAGCCTCGGCCTCCACCGGCTGATTGAGCGATTCCAGGAGCTGAGCCCGGAGCCAGAGCGCGTCGCTCGCCTCGCTGCTCCGGGGATGATCGCGCACCAGCCGGTCCAGCGTGACGAGGGCGGCGGCCGCGCCCCGGGGCTGCTGCAGGCGCGCGCGCTCCAGGAGCCAGGTGGCGCGGCGCTCGCCGGGCGCGACCGCGATGGCGCGGTCCACCGCTCGGAGCGCGTCGTCGGGCTTGCCGGTGCGCCGATAGCCCTCGGCCACCACGCGGAGGGCGCGGAGCAGCGGATCGCCCGAGACCCCCTCCCCGATCAGCGCCTCCATCTCCTGCCGCCCCTGGGTGGCCTGGCCGCCCGCGAGGAGCCGCTCCGCCCGGTCCACCCGCTCCCGCGCGGTGACCGGGGGCGCCGGCACCCCGCGATCGGCAAGCGCGCGCTCGCGGTCACGCGCGGCGGGGGCGGCGAAGGACAGCGGCGCGGTGAGCCAGATGCTCCGGAAGAGGCGCAGCGCCTCGCCGCCCTGGCCCGTCGCTTCCAGCGCCTCGGCGAGGCCGAAGCGGGCGCCCGCGCTCTCCCAGTGTTCGGGGAAGCGATCGAGGAAGCGGCGATAGAACGCGATGGCGCTCCCGGTGTCCCCCGCCCGCGCGGCCTCGCGCGCGGCCAGCAGCAGCGCCGGGCCCAGCAGGGGCCCATCCCCCGCCCGCTCCACCGCCTGGGCCGCCACCTCGGCGGCCCCGCGATCGCCCATGCGGGACAGGGCATCGGCCTGGAGATACAGGGCGTACTCGGGGATGGGGCTCGGCACCGAGGCGGCTTCCCGGAAGAGGCGGGCCGCGGTGGGGTAGTCGCTCGCGCGCTGGGCCGCGATGGCCGCGGCCAGCGGCGGCGCGGCGCCTTGCGAGGCGGCCGCCGGAGCGGCCAAGGTGACGATGAGGAGCCCGACGCGGAGCCACCGCCACATACGTCGAGTCTACCGGAGGGTCGGCGCCCGCTCCACGCTTCGCGCGACGCGCCGCGTATAGAGGATGCGCTGGAGCGCGGTGACGTGGGTGAGCACGGCCAGCACCAGCATGGCCGGGGTCACCAGGTGGAAGGCCGCCCCCGCGATGAGCACGATGAGCCGCTCCGGCCGCTCCATGAGCCCGACCTCGCAGGAGATGCCGATCGACTGGGCGCGGGCCTTCGTATAGGACACCATCACCGTGCCGACCACGGTGGCCATGGTGAACAGGCAGAGGGTCCACTCGCCGACCCGCTGGCAATAGACCACCAGCCCCAGCAGCACCACGAGGTCGGAGTAGCGATCCACCACCGAGTCCAGGAAGGCGCCGAACTCCGTGTCCTGCCCGGCCAGCCGGGCCAGGCAGCCGTCGAAGAGATCGAAGAGGCCGGCCACCGCGAGCAGCCCCGCGCCGGCGCGAAGGTGGCCGTCGGCGAAGGCCCAGGCCGCGAGGCAGGACACGCCGAGGCCGGCCACGGTGAGGTGATTGGGCCGCACGCGGGCCCGGAAGAGCAGCCGGGCGACGGGATCGGCCGCGCGCTGGACGGGAAGCTTAAAGCGGCTTGAGGAGAGCATCTTCGAGCGCGTCGCGCAGCCGGTCCATCTGGGCCGCGTCCTCGAGTCGGCGCCCCTGATGATCGGTCACGTAGAACGTGTCGTAGGCCTGCTCGATCTCGGTGGCGATACGCGCGCTGCCGATGTCGAGGCCGAGGGTCTGGAAGGTGCGGGTGATGAGGTAGAGGAGCCCGACCCGGTCCGGACACTTCACCTCGACCACGGTATGGCTGTCGGAGATCTGATTGTCCACCGTGATCTTGGGGGGCCCCGCCACCGTGGTCGGGGCGGGCCGGCCGCTCCGCCGCGCGGCGAGGAGATCCTCCACTGTCTGCTCGCCCACGAGCACGCGGCGGAGCGCGCCCAGCGTGCGCCGCCAGCGCGCGTCCTCGGTCACCGCCTCGCCGAAGGGATCGTTGACCTGGAAGGTATCGATGGCGATCCCGTCCGCGCGGGTGTGAATCTGGGCGGACAGGATGTTGATGCCCTCCGCCGCCAGGGTTCCCGCGATCAGGGCGAAGAGGCCGGGCACGTCCTTGGTCACGACCACCAGCTCGGACGAATCGAGGTCGGGGTGGTGGAACAGCTCGGTGGCGACCACGTCCTCCTCGAGCCGCTCGACCAGGCGCAGATGCGCGGCGATGCGCTGGGCGGAGGTGGTGACGAGGTAGCGGTCCGACATCATGGCGAGGTGCGCGACCACGCCCCCCCGCGCCCCGCCTCGCTCCGCTCGCCGCTCGGCGCGGCTCACCTCGCCAATCTCGTCCGCCACGCGCTCGGCGATCTTCTCGCGGCTGGGCCGCTCGAGCTTGCCCCCGGTGAGCCGCGACATCGTGCGCACGAAGAGCTCCCAGAGGATGCGGGCCATCCAGCCCGTCATCACGCCCGGGCCCACCGCGCGCATGTCGGCGAAGGTGAGGAGGTAGAGCATGCGGAGGCGCTCGGGGGTGATCACCACCTCGGCGAGCGAGGCCACCGTCTTCGGATCGTCGATGTCCCGGCGCTGGGCCATGTGGGACAGCGTGAGGTGATGCGCGACGAGCAGGATCACCGCGTCGGCGTCCTCCTGCGGGAGGCCAATGCGCGCGCTGAGATCCTTGATGAGCGGGATCCCCTTGGCGACGTGGCCGTGGCCCTTGCCCTTGCCGATGTCGTGCAGGAGCATGCCCAGCATCAGGAGGTCCGGGCGAGCGAGCTCGTTGAGGACCTCGGTGATCCCCTCGGACTCCGCCGACATCCCGGGCGCGAGCGCCTCGAGGTTCTCCACCGCGAGCAGCGAGTGCTGGTCGGCGGTGAACCGGTGATAGACGTCGTACTGCACCAGGCAGGTGAGGGCGCCCCACTCCGGAAGATAGCGGCCCAGCAGACCCAGCTCGTGCATCTCGCCGAGGGTCTGCGCGGTGCGGCCCCAGTTGCGGCAGATGGCGAGGAAGAGGTCCCGCACCTCGGGGGAGCGCTGAAAGCCCTCGTCCACCAGGTCGAGCGCGTCCTCGACCGCCCGCTCCACGTCCACGCCCAGCTCGAGCCCCAGCCGATGGGAGTGCCAGAACACCTTCATGAGCCGGGTGGGATCCTCGCGGAAGGCCCGCCCGTCGGGGTCTACCAGGTGGAGCTGACCGTCGAGGACGTAGAGGCCGTCGGCGAGGGCTTCCTGGCGCAGCCGCCGCTGCACCGGCCGGGACCGCGACAGGGTCTCGCGGCACCGCGCGATCAGGCGCTTCGACACGCGGTGGATCACGCGCGCGTGGAGATAGTAGTCGCGCATGAACTTCTCCACCGCGAGCGACATGTCGTCGCCCACGTAGCCGAAGTTCTTCGCGATCTGCGGCTGGATCTCGCGCCCGAGCACGTCGTTCTTGTGCCCCGAGATGAAGTGCAGCTCGTTGCGCACGCGCCAGAGGAAGGTCAGCGCGGCGTCGGCGAGGCGCTGCTCGCGCTCGGTGATGAGCCGCTTGTCCTTGAGCTCGAGCAGGGTGCGCGTGCCGAACTTGGTGGAGGCCAGCCACATGGCGGTATGGATATCGCGTAGGCCGCCCGCGGACTCCTTCACGTTGGGCTCGCCCATGTAGGGCGAGCCGCCGAACTTCCGGTAGCGCTGGTCGCGCTCGGCCAGCGCCGTCTCCAGGAACTGGGCGAAGTCCTTCCGGTAGACGTTCTCGGAGAGGACTTTCCGGAACCGGTTGAAGAGCCGCCGGTCGCCCACCAGGTAGCGCGCCTGCTGCATGGACGTGCGGCTCGTGAAGTCGGTGCGCGCCATCGCCACGCAGTCGGGCAGGCTACGTACGGCATGACCCACCTGGAGGCCGAGATCCCAGAGGGTGTAGAGCAGCCCCTGCGTCACCCGCTGCACGAAGGGCTGCATCTCGCCCTCGCGCAGATCGTGCAGGAGGAGGAGATCCAGATCCGACAGGGGATGGAGCTCCCCCCGCCCGTAGCCACCCAGCGCCACCAGGACGATCGGCGTGGGCGGCGCGCCCTCGCGCCGGGCGTCGTCCAGGGCCAAGCGGAAGAGCGTGACGAGAAAGCCGTCCATGAAGGCCGCGTAGGCCTGCACGGACTGCTGGCCCGAGGCGCCGCCCAGGTGCGCGGCCCGAAGGAAATTGACGTTGGAGGAGAGGTGCTGCCGGAGCAGCTCCAGGCGCAGCCGCCGCTTCCGCTCCGCCCGCTCGGCCGGCTGCCCCTCGAAGCCCTTCTCGGCCTGGGCCTCCACCCGGCGGAGCTGGCGGAACAGCTCGGCTGACATGACGAAACGTTACATGGCCGGAGACGATCCTGTCAAACGTGGCGCGGACTTCGGCGCGCGTATACAATGGCCCGGCCATGCGGAAGATCTGGCGTGATGCCCTCGATCGGGTCACCCCCTACGAGGCCGGTCCCCCCCTCGAGGAGGTGCAGCGAGAGCTCGGTCTGCCCTCCGTCCTGCGGCTCTCGGCCAACGAGAACCCCCTGGGGCCCTCCCCGAAGGTGGTGGAGGCCCTGCGTACGGAGGCGGCGCGCTCGCATCTCTATCCGGACGGCGGCTCCTCGGCGCTGCGCAAGGCGCTGGGCGCCTGGGTGGGGGTCGATCCCTCGTGGCTGATCATCGGCAACGGGGCCGACGAGCTCATCTCGTTCATCGGCCGGGCCGCGTTCGAGCCCGGCGACGAGGTGGTGCTGCCGCACCCGGCTTTCGAGCCCTACAGCATCGAGGCGCTGCTCGCCGGGGCCACGCCGGTGGCGAGCCCGCTCCGCGGCTACGAGACCGATCTGGACGACATGCGTCGGCGCGTCACCGCGCGGACCAAGGCCCTGTTCGTCTGCACCCCGCACAATCCGGCGTCCACCCTGGTCCGGCGCGGTCCGCTGCGGGGCCTGATCGAGTCGCTGGGCGCGGACCCCCCGCTCGTCATCGTGGACGAGGCCTATCGGGATTTCTGCGACGCCCCGGAGACGCCCGACGGCGTGGCCCTCATCCGCGACTTCGCGCAGGTGATCTCGCTCCGCACCTTCTCGAAGATCGCGGGGCTCGCGGGCTTGCGCGTGGGGTACGCCATCGCGCGGCCCGAGGTGATCAACCGGCTCAATCGCATCCGGGCCCCCTACAACGTGAACCGCCTCGCCCAGGTGGCGGCGGTGACCGCGCTGGCGGACCGCGCGCACCTCGAGCGCACGCGCGCCCTCGTCCTCGCCGAGCGCCCGCGCCTCATCCAGGCCCTGCGCCAGCGCGGCGCGACGGTGCCCGACTCGCAGGCGAATTTCCTGCTCGTGAAGGTGGGCGACCAGGCCGGCGCGCTTCGCCAGGCCCTCATGAAGGGCGGCATCCTCGTGCGCGACGGCGCGGGCGTGGGGTTCCCCGGCCATCTGCGTGTCTCGATCGGGGACGCCGCCGGGAATGCGAAGATCCTGGAGATCTGGGACCACACGGTCGGTCGTTAACGGCCGGCCGATTTATCCGTGCGCCCCCACTGCGGGCGAGGCGCCGGCCGGCTGCGGCCCCACACGCTCCATGTCGTCCACGAGGGTCTTTCGGCCCGCGAGCAGGATGAGGCCGGAGACGCAGAGCAGGCAGCCGGTCACCAGCACGGGAATCTTCAGCCCGATCTGATCCGACACCACGCCGATCAGGTACGGCGACACCGCGTCGCCCAGCAGGTGGATCAGCATGGTGGTGAGGGCGAAGCCGCGGGCGCGCACTTCCGGCGGCAGCACATTGGCCATCGCCGCGTTCAGGGGACCGATGTTGACGAAGAGGAGGAGCAGCATCACGAACATCGCCGGCCAGAACACCAGCGGTGACGGCGACAGGATGGCGAAGAGGGTGAAGACGATGGATACGGTCAGCGTCCAGCCGGACAGGAGGAAGTCGGCGCCCGGCCAGCGGCGCGCGAAGATCTGAGCGAGCCGGCCACCGAGGAGGGTGCCCAGGAAGCCGGCCACGACCAGCAGCAGGCCGAACGTCGAGGTGGCGACGGCGAGCGGAATGCCGCGCTCGCGCACGAAGTAAGCCGGCGCCCAGGTGGCGAGCCCGCCCATGGCGAAGGTGTAGACGATCTGGGAAGCGGTGTTCACCCAGTAGCTCGGGCGCGCGCCGAGCGCACGGACGAACGTGCCGGGCCCGCCCGCCGGTCGGGAGGGCGGGGGGTCGTAGGTCCCGCGACGCGGCTCCGGGAGCAGGAGGAGCAAGAACGCCAGCGCCACGCCGGGGGCGCCCGCGACGAAGAACGCGTTTCGCCAGCCGTAGTGCTCACCGATCACGCCGCCCACGATGTAGCCCAGCGCCGAGCCCACGGGAATGGCAGCGTAGAAGATCCCCATGGCCCGCGCGCGCCGGTCAGACGGATAGCAGTCCGACAGCAGCGGCGGCGTGACCACGCCGTAACCGGCCTCGCCCACGCCGGTGAGCGCGCGGGCGAGCACGAGCAGCGCGTAGGTGGTGGCGAGGCCCGAGCCCACGGTGGCGACGCTCCACACGAAGATCCCGATCGCGGCCAGCATCATCCGGTTCAGCCGGTCGCCGAGCGCCCCCGCCACCGGGCAGGCCAGGGCATAGGTCACGATGAAGATGGACTGGAGCAGCCCGCCCTGGGAGTCCGAGATGCGCAGATCGGAGAGGATCAGCGTGAGCGTCGCCGCGGCGACGTAGCGATCGAGATAGTTGAGGCCGTTGAGGGCGGTAAGCGCGCCCAGGATGACACCGGGACGGCGGCGCCACCCGCCCTCAGTGGCCACGTGGCCCTCCCGGCGCGGCCGGCCCGGGGACCCGGGCGGCGAGCGCGCGCACCTCGTCCACGAGCGCGCGCCGCTCCGCCAGCAGCGTCTGATGGAGGTCGCGCTCACCCAGGAAGCGAAAGAAGGCGCGGGCCTGGCGTGCCACGCGATCGAGACGCTCACGCCAGGCAAGCGCGAGCAGGCCGGAAGGAATCAAGAGCACGGCGAAGACCAGCGCGGCCCGCGGGCCCAGGAAGCGCCAGATCATCCAGCCCTCCGCCACCCAGCAGAAGGGGTAGAGCACCGCGCCGGCGGCCATCTTGTCCGTCGCCTCCTCTTCCTCGGTGCCCCCGATGAGCGGCACCGCGATCGAGGTGAGCCAGTAGGGCACGAGGTGGCAGAGCATGCCCCACACGGCCAGGGGCCGCCCGAGCGCGAGCCAGGCGAGATTCTCCACGACGTAGCGGCTCACGAGCCCCACGGTGTAGGGCTGCCCGAGCTGCTCGCTGGTGATGCCCACTTCGTCGAGCCGGCCGCGATACTCTTCGAGCCGGCGGCGGAACGCGACCACGCGATCGGGCTCCCGCTCGGCGAGCCGCGCCGCGGCACGGGCCACGTCCCGCCGCCACGCCACCGACTGCGCGGGCGGGCGCGGCCCCGCCGGCCCCTCGCCCCGCCGGGCCGCCTCCTCCCACCACGCCGCCTCCAGGGCCGCCAGCAATTCCAGCGTGTGCTGGTCCTCGGCCTCCACCATCTGGGCGCGTATCGCCTCGCTCAGGCGGTCGGTGAGCAGCCGGACCGCGCGCTCGGGCTCGCGGCCGGCCAGCGCGAGGGCGTCGGCGGTCTCGACGGGCGGCCCGATCTTCACGATGGCGGAGGCCGATCGGAACGAGCCCGGATCGTGGAACACCAGGCCCACGGGCAGGAGCGCCACGCCGGCGGGGCCCGGCGCGCCGCGCTCGGCGTCGAGGAGAATGCGGGCCGTCCCCGTGCGCAGCGGCAAGAGCGTGGGCTGCGGCTGGGAGCGGCCCTCGGGGAAGATCAGGATGACGCCGCCCCGGCGGAGCGCCTCCACCACCGCCGCGAACATCTCCACGTTCCGATTCGGGTCCCCCTCGCCCACGTCGGCGCGCCGGCGGACCGGCACCGCGCCCATGAGCCAGAGAAAGGGCCCGATGAGGGGATGGGGAAAGAGCGTGGACTTGGCGAGCACCCGGATGGGCCGGTCGAAGGCCGCGACGACGAGCATGGCGTCGACGAGCGCGTTGTGGTGATTGGGGGCCACGATGACGGGCCCACGCGACGGGATGCGGTCACGGCCGGCGATGTCGATGCGCCGGTAGAAGAGCCAGAGCAGGATGCGGATGAAGCCCCGGACGAGCCGGTATCCCACGCTCCCCGTCTATCGAGGCTTGGCCCGGGTGGCCGGCTTGCTCTTCGCCTTCTCGGCGGGCTTCGTGGCGCTCGTGTCGTCCAGGACGGCGGCGGGACGCTGAGTGCGGGCGACGCCGAGCTGCTTCTCGAGCACGGTGATGCGCTGCTGGGCGAGGGCGGCCTGGGTGCGGATGGACTCGGCCTCCATGTAGAGCACCTTCAGCTCCGCGCGAAGCCGCTCGTTCTCCGACCGCGTCTCGCTCCACTTGGCCCACAGGACCGCCACCAGCACCACCAGGAGCAGCGAGGCGGTGATGAGGGCCCAGGGGCGGCGCGTGCGCGCGACCTCCAGACCGCGCGGCGGCTCGAGCTCCATCTCCTCCATGCGATCGCTGCCCCGGAGCGCCATCCCGCGCGAGTCTAGCACTCCCCCTGGCCGGGAACCAGCAGTCTGCTAGACTGGCGGCTATAGTGGCATCAGGATTACTCTCCCGATTCTTCGAGCGCGTCACCCGAGCCGCCTTCGGAGACCTCGCGCTGGACGATGCGCGAGCGGCCGGGTATCTGACCGACCTCCTGACTCGCTACGCCCGGGCGGAGGCGCTCCGCGCGGTCGACGCCCTCCCCGGCCGGCCCC
>Ga0081538_10004990_pt1 | contig 12088 bp, 5 predicted proteins | sample TabmetS5T2R1_FD_71022 | JGI IMG/M metagenome (GOLD analysis project Ga0081538, IMG submission 71022) | Tabebuia heterophylla rhizosphere microbial communities from the University of Puerto Rico - S5T2R1 | ecosystem: Host-associated > Plants > Roots > Rhizosphere ... | reverse complement strand
CGGAGCGCGGCGCGGATGACCCCACCCCCGGCTTCCCCGACCGAGACAAGGTCCACGCCTCCGTCGCGCGCCACGTGGGCGAGCGTCACCATCCAGTGGCCGAGCCGCGCGGGCTCCCCGGCGAGGCGGAGCACGACGGGACCGGTCGTCGCCGCCGAGAGCCGCGCCCAGGCGCCCGCGCCGATCTCGGAGGGCCGCCCGTCGTGCCGGGCCGCCAGGGTGCCGAGCGCTTCCCGCTGGGCCGCCACGGCCTCCGTGGTGCTGGCCACCGAGATGGCCACCGCGGCCTCCCCGGCGCCGACCTCGTTGCCCGCCGCCACCGCCGCGGCGGGGGCGTCCAGCAGCACCACGCGCTCGGGCTGAATCGCCGAGTCCACCAGAGCGGCGATGAAGGCGGCGGCCGAGGACAAGGCGTCGAATCGCCAGAGCCAGCCGCCCCACGCCGAGGCGATGGGATGCAGGCGCAGGGTGGCCTCCACGATCACGCCGAGCGTGCCCAGCGAGCCCACGAGGAGCTTGGGCACGTCGTAGCCCGTCACGGACTTCACCACCCGCGCGCCGCCCCACGTGACCACGCCGTCGGCCTGGACAAAGCGGACCCCGAGCAGCAGGTCCCGCCCGGTGCCGTAGCGCATGCGGAGCGGGCCGCTCGCCGCGGTGGCGAGCACGCCCCCGACCGAGCGCAGGCCGCCGGGGGCGGGATCCAGGGGCAGCCGCTGCCCGTGCTGGCCAAGGCGCCCGGCGAGGGCGTCGAGGGAGATGCCGGCCTGCACGCTCGCCACCATGTCCTCCGGCACGTAGTCGAGCACGGCGTCGAGGCGGGAGAGGTCGAGCACGAGGTCGAGGCGGCGGGGCGGATGCCCCAGGCCGACGCTGCTGCCGGCGCCGCGGGGCGCGACGGCGAGGGACTCCGCCGAGGCCAGGGCAAGCACCCGTGCCACCTGCTCCAGCGCGCCCGGACGGACGAGCCAGCGCGGCGCCACCTCGTCGATGGCGGCGGCGGCGAGCGCGGAGGCCTCCGTGAGCACGCGCCCCGGGCCGGTGATCTGCTCGAGCGCACGGGTGATCGCCGCGGACGGCGACACCGTCACCGCGCTCAGACCCAGGCTCCGCGCGGAAGCTCCGGCCGGGCCGGGCGGAAGCCCTCGCCGCAGGCGGGATGCGACGGCAGGAGCTTGTCCGGGTTCATGATGCCGTGCGGGTCGAAGACCCGGCGCAGCCGGGCCATGAAGTTGAGGTCGGCCTCGGCAAACTGATGCGGCAGGTTCTTGGCCTTGTCGAGCCCCACCCCGTGCTCGCCGGTGACGGTGCCGCCGAGGGCGAGGCAGGCGCGCAGCAGCTCCTCGTTCACCTGCTTGGCGCGCTCGAGCTCACCGGGCACGTTCTCGTCATAGCAGATGATGGGGTGGAGGTTCCCGTCCCCGGCGTGGAACACGTTGGCAAGGACGAGGCCGTGCCGCTCCTGGATCTCGCGCATCTCGCGCATGATCTGGGGCAGGCGCGAGCGCGGGACGACGGCGTCCTGCAGGAGCCAGTTGGCGGTGAGACGGCCCACCGCACCCGCCGCCTCCTTCCGCCCCTTCCACAGCAGCGCGCGCTCCGCCTCGTCGCCGGCCACCCGCACCTCGAGCGCGGCGTGGTCCCAGCAGAGCGCCTCCACGCGCGCCGACTGGGCTTCGATCTCGGCGCGCGGCCCGTCCAGCTCGATGAGGAGCACCGCCCCGGCTCCCTTGGGATAGCCCGCCCCCACGCCCTCCTCGATCGCCCGCACCATCACCTCGTCGATCATCTCCAGCGCGGCGGGAATGATGCCGGCGGCGACGATGGCGGACACCGCCTCGGAGGCGTCCTCGATGGAGGCGAAGGAGGCCAGCAGCGTGCGCACCGCCTCCGGGACGTGGGTGAGCCGCACCACCACCGCGGTGATGAGGCCGAGGGTGCCTTCCGCGCCCACCACCACGCCGGTCAGATCGTAGCCGGGCCGCTCAGGCACCTTGCCGCCCAGCCACACGAGCTCGCCGGCTCCCGTGACCACCTGGAGGCCCAGGATGTGGTTCACGGTGATGCCGTACTTGAGGCAGTGGGGCCCGCCGGCATTGGTGGAGGCGTTCCCCCCGATGGAGGACACCATCTGGCTGGACGGGTCGGGCGCGAAGAACCAACCGCTGGGTCGGGTCGCGTTGGAGAGCCACAGGTTGATGAGCCCGGGCTCCACGGTGGCGCAGCGGTTCGGGAGATCGATCTCGAGGATGCGATTCATCCGCGTCATGGACACCATGACGCCGCCCCGCGGGGCCATGGCCCCGCCGATGAGGCCGGTGCCGGAGCCGCGGGGCACGATGGGCACGCCGCGCTCGCGGCAGAGGCCCACCACCGCCGCGACCTGCTGCGCGGACTGGGGCAGCACCACGACGTCGGGGGCGCCCTTGTAGAACGTGTGCATGTCGCACTCGTAGGTCAGGCGCCCCTCGGGGCTGGACACCACGCCCCGAGGTCCCAGGATGCCCTCCAGCGCCCGGATCAGGCTCGGATCGGGCGTGGAGGAGTCGGCCGGCATGACGGTCGGCGGGACGACTACTTGATCGTCCAGGTCTCCCCGGAGCGCAGCAGGGCGGCGATGTCGCCCGGGCCGCGGTCCGCGATGACCTTCTGCTCCTGCTTGAGCACGAGATCCTCGTAGATCGGCTGCCCCGCCTCGTTGACCAGGACGCCGAGGGGAATCGGATACTCGGGGGCCCAGAGCTGGGCGAGGACGAGCGCGGTGCTCCGGTCGGTCTCGTCGTGCACCCACAGGGAGCTCGCGGGGACGTCCTTGACGCTCACGACCTTGGGCTTCACGCCCTCGAGCACCAGGCCCTTGCGGTCGTCGGGCGCGCCGAAGAGGAGGGGCTTGCCGTGCTCGAGCCGGAGCTCGTGCTGCACCTTCGACTCGCGCTCGTAGAGCACGTTCCAGGCGAGATCGTTGTAGACGTTACAGTTCTGGAGGATCTCGACGAAGGCCGCGCCCTTGTGGGCGGCGGCGCGCTTGAGCGTCTCCTCCATGTGGGCGATGTTCCGGTCCACCGTGCGCGCCACGAAGGTGGCGCCCACCGCGAGGGCGAAGGAGCATGGGCTGACCGGCCGGTCGGCGGAGCCGAGCGGGGTGGACTTCGTCACCTTGCCGAGCTCGCTGGTGGGGGAGTACTGACCCTTGGTGAGCCCGTAGATCCGGTTGTTGAACATCAGGATGGTGACGTCCACGTTCCGGCGCAGCACGTGTAGGAGATGGTTACCGCCGATCGAGAGCCCGTCGCCGTCGCCCGTGACCACGAACACCTTGAGGTCGGGGCGCGCCAGCTTGAGCCCGGTGGCGATGGCGGGGGCGCGGCCGTGAATGGTGTGGAAGCCGTACGTGTTCATGTAGTACGGGAACCGGCTCGAGCAGCCGATGCCCGAGATGAACACGATGTCTTCCCGGGGAATGCCGAGATCGGGCATGGCCTTCTGCACCGCGCTCAGGATGGCGTAGTCGCCGCAGCCCGGGCACCAGCGCACGTCCTGGTCGGACTCGAAATCCTTCTTGGTCAGGCGCGGGCCGTTCGATGCGGCCTCGGAGGCTCCCTTTACCGTGCTCACCGCGCTGCCTCCACGAGTTGGTTGATGGCTTCGAGGATTTCCTGCGTCTGCAGCGGGACGCCGCGCACGCGGTTGAAGCCCACCGCGTCCACGAGGTACTCCGCGCGAATGATCCGAACGAGCTGCCCGCTGTTGATCTCCGGCACCAGGACCTTGCGGAACTGGCGCAGGGTCTGGCCGAGGTCGGGGGGCAACGGGTTGAGGTAGCGCAGGTGGATGGAGGAGACCGCCTTGCCCTCCATTTGCGCCTCTTCCACCGCCGCGGTGATGGCGCCGTAGGTGCCGCCCCAGCCCACCACCAGCACGTCGCCGGTGTGCGGGCCATTGATGCTGATGGGAGGGATCTCCTGGGCCACCCGGCGCACCTTCTCGGCGCGGGTGCGCACCATGTGATCGTGGTTCTCCGGCTCGTAGGAGATGTTACCGGTCACGTCCTGCTTCTCGATGCCGCCGATGCGGTGCTCGAGACCGGGCGTGCCGGGCTTGACCCACGGCCGCGCCAGGGTGGCCGGGTCCCGCAGGTAGGGGAAGAAGCCTTCCGTCTCGGTGCGGAACTTGGCGGGGATATCCGGCAGCGTCTTCGGGTCCGGCAGGAGCCAGGGCTCCGAGCCGTTGGCGAGGTAGCCGTCGGACAGCACCATGACCGGCACCATGTACTTGATGGCGATGCGCACCGCCTCGTAGGCGATGTAGAAGCAGTCGCCCGGGCTCGACGGGGCGAGCACCACGATGGGCGACTCGCTGTTGCGGCCGTAGAGCGCCTGCATGAGATCGGCCTGCTCGGTCTTGGTGGGGAGTCCCGTGCTGGGGCCGCCGCGCTGGATGTCGAAGATCACCAGCGGCAGCTCCGCCATCACCGCGAGCCCGATGGCCTCACCCTTGAGCGCGATGCCGGGGCCGCTCGACGCCGTCACCCCGATGGCGCCGCCGAAGGACGCGCCCACCGCGGACGTCACCGCGGCGATCTCGTCCTCGGCCTGGAAGGTGCGGACCTTGAAGCGCTTGTGCATCGCCAGCTCCTCGAGAATGCTCGAGGCCGGCGTGATCGGGTACGCGCCGAAGACGATGGGGATCTGCGTGCGCTCGGCGGCGGCGAGGAGGCCCCAGGCGAGCGCGCGGTTGCCGATCATGCTCCGGTACACGCCCGGCGCCATCTCCGCGGGGTCGACGCCGTAGTTCTCCGCAAAGATCTCCGCGGTCTCGCCGAAGGCGTGGCCCGCCTTCAGCACGCGGATGTTGGCCTCGACGAAGGTCGGGTTCTTGGCGAAGCGCTTCTTGATGGCATCCAGCGTGGGATCCAGCGGACGCGTGTAGATCCAGGACACGAGCCCCAGCGCGAAGAAGTTCTTGCAGCGGTCCTTCTCCTTCGCGTTCAGCGGCAGGTCGTCCAGGGCGGCCTTGGTGAGCCCGGTGATGTCCACCTGGTGCAGCCGGTACTTCGAGGCGAGGTCCGGATCCTCGAGCGGATTCTTGCTATAGCCGGCCTTGGTGAGGTTGCGCTCCTCGAAGGCCGCGGTGTTCACGATGAGGATGCCGCCCGGCTTCAGGTCGGCCAGGTGCACCTTGAACGCGGCGGGATTCATGGCCACCAATGCGTCCAGCTGATCGCCCGGCGTGTAGACGCGCTGGCTGCCGAACTGGAGCTGGAACGACGACACGCCGAAGAGGGTGCCGGCAGGGGCGCGGATCTCGGCCGGGAAGTTGGGGAGCGTCGAGATGTCGTTCCCCGCCCAGGCCGCCTCCGTGGTGAACTGCTCGCCCGTCACCTGCATGCCGTCGCCGGAGTCGCCCGCGAACCGGATCACCGCGCGCGTCAACGTGCGGCGGGGCTTGGCTACGGCAGGGGCGGGCGCCATCGCATCACTCATCGTCTTGTGTCCTTTCCGTTCCGCTAGCGGACGGATTATTTCTGGCTTCTCAGCACCGTGGTCTTCCCTGACCCTGGACGGAGTGGACCCGGACGCAGGGCGCTTCCGGGAACCCTTCGGGAGATGTCAGAGCCCACATCCATGCTAACCAAACGCCATACGTTTAGCAAGGTTGTCCGCGGTCTGACCGTCGGTCCGGTCGCTTCTGGGCCGGGGATCGAAGCTACCGACCCCGTCGGGTCTCGTACCGGATGACCGGGTTGGGCTCCCGGGTCACGTCCTCCAGGTTGGCGATGCGCAACTCCCCGCGCTGGAAGAGGTACTCGACGTGGGCGCCCGCCTCCTCCAGCGCCAGCAGGCGCGTGTACCCGGCCTTGAGCCCGAACAGGCGCTTGGATACCTCCACGAGGGCCAGCGGCTCGCGGCAGATATCGAGCACCTGGCCGAGGCGCCGCTCGTGATGGCCCACGATACCGGCGATGCGGCCGGCGAGGTCCTCGATGGGCGCCTCGTGCCCGGGCAGCGAGAGCCGGATCCCGGGCAAGCCCCGCACCCGGTCGAGGGCCTGCAGGTACAGCTCGAGGCCGCAGAAGGGTGTGATGGCGGCCGGCGACTGGTGGGGCGTGATGCGGGAGAGCACGTGGTCCGCGGTGAAGAGGAGATCGTCCACTTCGAGGCAGATCTGGCCGGGACAGTGCCCGGGCGTGTGGTGGACGCGATAGCCGTTGATGATCAGCTCGCGGTCCTTCACCACGTGGTCGATCTCCACCGACTTGAAGAAGAGCTTGGAGAAGCGGTACGCCTCCTCCATCTCGGCGCGGAGCTCCGGCTTCACCCCCGCCCGCTCCATGAACACGCGGAGGTCCTTGGAGGCGAGCACGATGCGCTCCTCGAAGTTCACGAGCACGCGCGCGTCCAGCTCGTGCACGTAGACGGCGGCGTCGCTGTCGCGGGTGAAGCGGCCCACCCAGCCGAAGTGGTCGATGTGGGCGTGGCTGATGACGACGTGCTGGACGCCCCCCAGGGTCGCCGTCTCGCCGAAGCGCTCGCGCACCTCGGCCATGCGCGCTTCCAGGCCGGCGTTGGAGTCCGGCAGCCCCGAGCCCACGTCGAAGAGCGTGACGTGGTCGCCGTCGAGGATCAGGTAGATGTTGTTCACGTGGCCGGGGAAGGTCTCCACCGGCATCTGGTAGACGCGCGCGCCCCGCCGCGTCTCGAAGCGCGTGACGTCCATGCGACCTACGGTATCACGCGGACCGGGGTATCACGCGGAGGCGGAGCGGCGGTCCCCGCCCCGCGCGTCGTCCTCGCGGAGCTGGGCGATGAAGCGCGACACCGCGGCGGTGAGGTGGCGGCCCCGCCGGTGGATGATGGCCACGGGGCGGACGAGGCCGGGCAGGGCCAAGTCGGCCACCGCCAGCGTCTTCATCTCGCTCTCCTTCTGCACGGTGGGCGCGGGAAGGATGCTGATGCCGGCGGCGATGCCGATGGCCTGCTTGATGGTCTCCACGTTGTCGAACTCCATCGCCACGTCCACGCGCACTCCCTGCTGCTTGAGGGCGCGGTCGATGGCCCGGCGAATCGGCAGATCGTGGTCGAAGGCCACGAAGCGCTCGCCGTCGAGGTCGGCCGGGGCCACGCGCCGCCGCCGCGCCAGCCGATGGCTCGGATGGGTCACCACCACCATGGGCTCTTCCCGCACCGTGACCACCTGAAGGGCGCGGTTCGCGGGCGGGTAGGACAGGATGCCGAGGTCCGCCTCGTCGTTGAGCACCGCCTCCACGACCTTGTGCGGGTGGAGGCACTCGAGGAGCACGCGGGCGTGCGGATAGGCGGACATGAACGGCTGCATGTGCCGGCTCATGTCGTGGAGGCCCACCGAGTAGATGGCGGCCACCCGCACCGTCCCCTCCACGCGCTCCCGCGAGGCGGCCAGATCGGCTCGCGCCTTGTCGAAGTCGGCGAGCAGGGCGCGGCACGCGTCGTAGAAGCCCCGCCCCTCCAGGGTCGGCTCCAGGGGCCGTCGCGTCCGGTCGAGGAGGGTCGCGTCCAGCTCGGCTTCGAGCTGCTGGATGGTCTGGCTGGCCGCGGACTGGGAGACACCCCCCGCGGCGGCCGCGCGCGAGAAGCTCTTGAGCCGCACCACGTCGCAGTAGAGGCGGAGGGCGTCCAGGTTCATGGCTCGACCTTAACCCATTAGCATCACTTATACAATGAATTGGGTATTTTGGGCTTGGCTAATGCTCCGCGCTGGGATAAGTTTGGGCTCCAAGTTCGGAGCGCCGTGTACGGGCGCCAAGGAGACGAGGTCGATGACGACGTCATTCCCGCCCGGCGTGCCCCCCGCCCAGGGTCTCTACGATCCGGCCCACGAGCACGACGCCTGCGGCGTCGGGTTCGTGGTGGACATCAAGGGGCGCCGCTCGCACGCCATCGTCACCCAGGCCCTGCAGGTGCTCAAGAATCTCCTGCACCGCGGCGCCTGCGGCTGCGAGGTCAACACCGGGGACGGGGCGGGCATCCTCATCCAGATGCCGCACGCCTTCCTGGCCCGCGAGTGCGAGCGCCTCGGCATCCCCCTCCCCGCTCCCGGCCACTACGGGGCCGGCCTGGTGTTCCTGCCCCGCGACGCCGGCGAGGCCGCGCAGTGCCGCCGCATGCTGGAAGACGTCGTGCGGGAGGAAGGCCAGACGGTGCTGGGCTGGCGGGACGTCCCCACCGACTCGTCGGCGGTGGGCCCCAGCGCCCGAGCGGTGGAGCCGGTGTTCCAGCAGATCTTCGTGGGCCGGGCCCCCGGGGTGCCGGACCGGGCGGCCTTCGAGCGCAAGCTCTACGTCATCCGCAAGCGCGCCGAGCACGCGGTGAACCGCACCACGCTCGCCGAGAAGAAGTTCTTCTACGTGCCGAGCCTCAGCGCGAACACCCTCATCTACAAGGGCATGCTCTCCGCGGATCAGATCGAGGGGATGTTCCCCGACGTCACCGATCCCCTCGTGGATTCGGCGCTGGCCCTCGTCCACCAGCGCTTCTCGACGAACACGTTCCCCTCGTGGCCGCTGGCGCATCCCTACCGCATGATCGCCCACAACGGCGAGATCAACACCCTGCGCGGGAACATCAACTGGATGCACGCGCGCGAGGCCATCGTGCGCTCCTCGGTGCTGGGCGACGACCTCCGGAAGCTGATGCCGATCGTGCTGGAAGGCGGAAGCGACTCCGCCTCCTTCGACAATGTCCTGGAGTTCCTCGTGATGGCGGGGCGGCCCCTGCCGCTGGCCGTGCTCATGATGATCCCCGAGGCCTGGGCGGGCCACGAGGGCATGAGCGAGGATCGGAAGGCCTTCTACGAGTATCACGGCTGCCTCATGGAGCCGTGGGACGGCCCGGCCTCCATCGCCTTCACCGACGGCACCGTGATCGGCGCCGTGCTCGACCGGAACGGCCTGCGCCCCTCGCGGTACTACGTCACCAAGGACGATATGGTGATCATGGCCTCCGAGGTGGGCGTGCTGGACATCCCCGCCGAGCGCGTGCTCCTCAAGGAGCGCCTCCACCCGGGCCGCATCTTCCTCGTGGACACCGCCCAGGGCCGCATCATCGACGACGCCGAGCTCAAGAAGGCCTACGCCGCCCAGCACCCCTACGGCGAGTGGCTGAAGACGCACATCCGGCCCATCGAGACCTTGCCGGTGCCGCCCTACGTGCCGGAGCCCAATCACGAGACGGTGCTGCAGCGGCAGATGGCCTTCGGCTACACCCACGAGGACCTGCGCCTGCTGCTGGCCCCGATGGCCACCGCGGGCGAAGAGCCGGTGGGCTCCATGGGCACCGACACGGCGCTCGCCGTGCTCTCGAACCGGCCGCGGCTCCTCTACGACTACTTCAAGCAGCTCTTCGCCCAGGTGACCAATCCCCCGCTCGACGGCATCCGCGAGGAGCTGGTCACGCAGATCGCCACCACCATCGGCCCCGAGGGCAATCTGCTCGAGCCCACGCCCGAGGCGGCCCGCCAGCTCAAGCTGAAGACGCCCATCCTCAACAACGAGGAAGTGGCGCGGATCCGGCACTCGGACGTGCCGCACTACCGCTCGACCACCATCCAGATGGTGTATCCCGCGGCGGGCGGCGGGCCCGCCCTCGCCGCCGCGCTCGAGGACCTCTGCCGCCAGGCCGGCCAGGCGGTGCGGGACGGTCACTCCTACCTGATCCTCTCCGACCGCGGCGTGAACGAGCGGCTGGCGCCCATCCCCTCGCTGCTCGCCACCGCGGGCGTGCACCATCACCTGATCCGCGAGGGCCTGCGCGTCAAGGTGGGCCTGATCGTCGAGTCGGGCGATGCCCGCGAGGTGCATCATGCCGCCCTGCTCCTGGGCTACGGCGCGGGCGCCATCAACCCATACCTCGCGTTCGAGACCCTGGACGACATGATCCGGCAGGACATGCTCCCCGGGCTGGATCACGCGACCGCGGTGAAGCACTACATCAAGGCCCTCAACAAGGGCGTGCTCAAGGTCATCTCGAAGATGGGCATCTCGACCATCCAGTCGTACCGGGGCGCCCAGATCTTCGAGGCCATCGGCCTCGACAAGGCCTTCGTGGACAAGTACTTCACGTGGACGGCCTCCCGCATCGGCGGGGTGGGCCTCGACGTGATCGCCGCCGAGGCGGCGGCGCGCCACGCCCGCGCCTTCCCCGAGCGCCCGGTGGCCAAGCCGGAGCTCGAGTGGGGCGGCGAATACCAGTGGCGGCGGGACGGGGAGTATCACCTCTTCAACCCGGAGACGGTGTACAAGCTCCAGCACGCCACGCGGAGCGGTCAGTACACGATCTTCAAGGACTACACGCGGGCGGTGGACGAGCAGAGCCGCCAGCTCGCCACCCTGCGCGGCCTGTTCGCGTTCAAGCCCGCGGCCGAGGCGGTGCCCCTCGACGAGGTGGAGCCGGTGGAGGCGATTCTCCGGCGCTTCGCCACGGGCGCCATGTCCTACGGCTCGATCAGCCAGGAGGCGCACGAGACGCTCGCCATCGCCATGAACCGGCTGGGCGGCAAGTCCAACACCGGCGAGGGCGGCGAGGACGCGGCCCGCTATGTCCCCGACCCGAACGGCGACTCCCGGCGCAGCGCGATCAAGCAGGTGGCCTCGGGACGCTTCGGGGTGACCAGCGAGTACCTGGTCAATGCCGACGACCTCCAGATCAAGATGGCCCAGGGCGCCAAGCCCGGTGAGGGCGGGCAGCTGCCGGGCCACAAGGTCTACCCGTGGATCGCCAAGGTGCGGCACTCCACGCCGGGCGTCGGGCTCATCTCGCCGCCTCCGCATCACGACATCTATTCCATCGAGGACCTGGCTCAGCTCATCCACGACCTCAAGAACTCCAACCCCAGGGCGCGCATCAGCGTGAAGCTCGTGGCCGAGGTCGGCGTGGGCACGGTGGCGGCGGGCGTGGCCAAGGCGCACTCCGACGTGGTGCTGATCTCGGGCCACGACGGCGGCACCGGCGCCTCCCCCCTCACCTCGCTCAAGCACGGGGGCGTGCCGTGGGAGCTGGGACTCGCCGAGACCCAGCAGGTGCTGGTGCTGAACAAGCTCCGCGACCGCATCATCGTCCAGACCGACGGGCAGCTGAAGACCGGCCGCGACGTGGCCATCGCCGCGCTCCTCGGCGCCGAGGAGTTCGGCTTCTCGACCGCGCCCCTCGTGGTGATGGGCTGCATCATGATGCGCGTCTGCCACCTGAACACGTGCCCCGTGGGCATCGCGACCCAGGATCCCCGCCTGCGCGCCAAGTTCGCGGGCCAGCCCGAGTTCGTGGCGACCTTCTTCCGCTTCATCGCGGAGGAGGTGCGCGAGATCATGGCCGCCCTCGGCTTCCGCACCATGGACGAGATGATCGGGCGCAGCGACCGGCTGGACGTCCGGCCCGCGGTGGAGCACTGGAAGGCCAAGGGGCTGGATCTCTCGCCCCTGCTGCACCGGCCCGCGGTCGGACCCGAGGTCGCGGTCCGCAAGGTGGTGGAGCAGGACCACGGCCTCGAGAAGTCGCTCGACATGACGACGCTGGTGCCCATGTGCCGGCCCGCGCTGGAGCGCGGGGAGCCGGTCGACATCCGGCTTCCAATCCGAAACGTCAACCGCACCGTCGGCACCATCCTGGGCTACGAGGTCACGTCGCGGTACGGCGCGGCCGGCCTGCCCGACGACACGATTCGCCTCCACTTCTCGGGTTCCGCCGGGCAGAGCTTCGGCGCCTTCGTGCCCAAGGGCATCACCCTCACGCTGGAAGGCGACGCCAACGACTATCTCGGCAAGGGCCTGTCGGGCGGGAAGATCGTCGTGTTCCCGCCGCGCGAGGCGACCTTCGTGCCCGAGGAGAACATCCTCGTGGGCAACGTGGTGCTCTACGGCGCCACCGGCGGCGAGGCCTACTTCCGCGGTGTGGCCGGCGAGCGCTTCGCCGTGCGCAACAGCGGCGCGGCCACCGTGGCGGAGGGCGTGGGTGACCACGGCTGCGAGTACATGACCGGCGGGCGGGGGGTGGTGATCGGCCGCACCGGCCGCAACTTCGCCGCCCGCATGTCGGGCGGCGTGGCCTACGGGCTCGAC
>Ga0081538_10004989_pt1 | contig 12090 bp, 14 predicted proteins | sample TabmetS5T2R1_FD_71022 | JGI IMG/M metagenome (GOLD analysis project Ga0081538, IMG submission 71022) | Tabebuia heterophylla rhizosphere microbial communities from the University of Puerto Rico - S5T2R1 | ecosystem: Host-associated > Plants > Roots > Rhizosphere ... | reverse complement strand
GGGCCGGCCCCGCGGCGCCGGCCCGCGGCGCCGCGCCCCACCCCCCCCGCCCGCCCCCTCGCCGCTCAAAGCTCGCCCTCGAGCCCGGCCAGCTCGCGCGCGAGCCGCTCCTCGCGGCCCGCCTCGAGGTCCGTCAGCTCCCGCTCGATCGCCGCGATCCGCTCGGCCGGCCCGTCCTCCTCGGCGGCGAGCTGCGCCTCGGCCGCAGCCTGGCCCTCCAGCATCTCGAGCTGGCGCAGGCGGCGCTCGCGCCGCTCGCCGGCGGCCGCGGCCTGCTCGCGCACCCGCTCCAGACGCATCGCGATCCGCTCCGCCGCCGAGCGCGCCGCGTAGAGGCGACCCTGGAGACGCTCGCGCTCGCGGGTCTGCGCGGCGAATGCCTCCTCGGCCTGCTCGCGGCGGCGCGCGACCTCGGCCAGCCGCCCCTCGGCCTCGTCGCGCTCTGAGCGCGCGGCCTGGACTCGCCGCTCGGCCTCGGTGAGCGTGCGCCGCGTCTCGCGTGCGGCATCGCGCGAGAGTTCGAGCCGCGCTTCGAGTGTCTGGCGCTCGAGGCGCTCGTGCAGCTCCGCGGCCTCCGCCTGCCGCTTCAGCGGCCGGAGCCGGGAGCGCGCCTCGCGCTCGACGTCGAGTGCGCGAGCCAAGTTCTCCTCGGTCCGCTCCAGCTTCAGCTGCGCCCGGCGGCGACGCTTGCGGTGCTTGCCGAGACCGGCCGCCTCCTCGATCAGGAGCCGCCGCTCGCGCGGTCGCGAGAGCACGATCTGCTCGACCTTGCCCTGCGACACGACGGAGTGCATCTCTTTCCCGAGCCCGGAATCCGAGAGCACCTCGATCACGTCGACGAGCCGGCAGCGCGCGCCGTTCAGGCGATACTCGCCCTCGCCGTCACGCTCGAGCCGCCGCACGATCGAGATCTCCGCGAAGTCGGCCTGCAGCCGGGCGCCCCCGTTCTCGATCACCACCTCGACCTCCGCGGCGCCGGAGCCCGGAACACCGTGCCCGCCGGCGAAGATCACGTCCTTCATGGATTGTCCGCGCACCGCCAGCGGCGACTGCTCACCCAGGGCCCACAGCACCGCGTCCGTGATGTTCGACTTTCCCGAGCCGTTCGGCCCCACGATCACCGACACGCCCGGGCCGAACTCGAGCTTGGTCCTGGTGGGGAAGGACTTGAAGCCCTTCAGGGTGATCGAGCGCAAATGCATTTCATCTACTTGTCGAGTGCGTCCAGCGCGTGGAGCGCGGCCTCCTGCTCCGCGCCCTTCTTGGTCTTTCCCTCCCCGCGGCCCAGCTCCTCCCCGTCGACCTCGGCGACTGCGACAAAGCTGCGGTCGTGGGCCGGCCCCTGCTCCTCGACCGTGCGATAGATGACCACCTCCGCCCGCCGCGCCAGCCGCTCCTGCAGCACGGATTTGTAATCGACGGGGTGCTCGAGGGCGTCGTCGATCTCATCCGCGAAGGAGGCCACCACCGCCGTGGCCGTGCGCTCGAATCCGAAGGCGAGATAGGCGGCGCCGATTATCGCCTCGCAGACGGACGAGAGGACGCGTTCGGAGTCGACGAGCATCGAGGCGCTTCGAAGCGTCGCGCCCTCGGGCGCCTCCTTGCGCAGCTCGTCCGGCACGCCGAGCTCTCGTGCCACACGTGCGCAGGACGGCCCGCTCACGGCCTGGGCCCGCACCTTCGTCAGCCGCCCGGCGCCGTAGCGCTCGAAGCGGGGGTAGAGGTGGGTGGAGACCGCCAGGCTCAGGACCACGTCGCCGAGGAACGCCAGCCGCTCGTAGGACTCTGCGCGATGCTCGACCCAGGACGCGTGCGTGAATGCCTGCCGCCGCAGGTCATCGGGCAGCTCGGTGAGGAGCTCGGCGAGCGTCTCAGCCTTGGATCTCCGCGGCATGGGCGGCGACGAAGTCGGCGGCCTGGCCGACCGTCAGGATCCTTGATGCCTCCTCGTCGGGGATCCGGATGCCGTAGTTGTCCTCGAGCTCCACGACCAGCTCGACCAGGTCGAGCGAGTCGGCCTCCAGGTCCTCCTTGAAGCGCGTCGCCTCGCCGATGCGGGCCGGCTCCACGCTCAATTCGGTGGCCAGGTGTTCCCGGATGCGTTCGAGGACCTCCTCTCGTTCCATCCCTGCTCTCCGCGTCTCGCTATGCGTCGCCTCGGGTCGTACCAACGGCGACGCTAGCAGCGGGAACGGACCGCAAGACCCCTGCCGCGTCGAGCGCGGCGGCGGTGCGGCCGACCATGTCCTCGTCGACGGCGCGCCGAGCGAGCTTCACGGCATGCTCGATGCCCGTCGGGCCGAAACTCCCATGCCCCACCACGACCGGCTTGCGCAGCCCGAGCAGGATCGCTCCCCCGACCCGCTCCGGGTCGATCTCGTCGCGCAGCCCCGCGATCTTCCCGCGGATCAGAAGCCCGCCCACGCTCGAGACCGGACCCGAGCGAACGCGCTTGCGGATGGTGTCACGCAGCACTTTCGAGGTGCCCTCGAGCACCTTGAGAGCGACGTTTCCGGTAAAGCCGTCGGTGACGACGACGTCGACCGAGGCGTTCGGCAGGTCGAAGCCTTCGAGGTTGCCCGCGAAGTTCAGGCTTCCCCCGCTAAGCCGCTCGTGCGCCAGAAGCACGTCGGGCGTGCCCTTTCCGGACTCCTCGCCCACCGACAGTAGCCCAACCCGCGGGCGTGACCGCCCGACGATCGCCTCCATGAAGCACGCGCCCATGTAGGCGAACTGGACGAGGTGCTCCGGCCGCACCTCCACGCTCGCGCCCGCGTCGAGCAGCAGCACCGGCCCGCCCGGAATCGGCAGCAGCACCGCCAGCGCGGGGCGGAACACGCCGTGCAGCCGCTTCACCGAGAGCGTGGCGGCGGCGAGCGTCGGTCCGGTGCTGCCCGCCGACACGAGCGCCTCGGCCCGCCCCTCACCCACGGCGCGGGCGGCCTGGACGATCGAGGCGTCCCGCTTCGAGCGCACGGCCGCGACGGGCTCGTCGCCCGCCTTCACCGTCACCGGAGCATCCACGATCTCGGCTCGCGGCCCGGCCCCGCCGAGCTGCGACGCGGGGCCAAAGAGCAGCACTCCCACTCCCGACCGACGGACGCCCTCCGCGACGGCCGCCGGCCCCTGGTCGGCGCCGTTCGCGTCGACCGCGATCACTCGAGCACTACTCCTCGTCGTCGGACACGTCCGCCTGCTGCACGACGACCTCGCGGCCGGCGTAGGTGCCGCAGTTCGGGCAGACGCGATGCGGAAGGCGCGGCTCGTGGCAGCGCGGGCAGTAGCGCAGCCCGGGCTGGTCGGCCTTGTGCTGCGAGCGGCGTTTGTGGGTCCGCGAATGCGACTGTCTCTGCTTGGGGACGGCCATGACGGCGGGGAGTCTAGCCATTCCGCCACATCGCGAGCCAAGCGTCCGCTGTGGCATTAGTGTGAAACCAGCCCTTAGGAGAGGAGAGCGATGTACGACTACGTGATCGTCGGCGCGGGCTCGGCCGGCTGCGTTCTGGCCAACCGTCTGAGCGAGGACCCGGACGTCAGCGTCCTGCTGCTGGAGGCGGGCGGACCGGACACGAATGACCTCGTCCACCTGCCCGCCGCATTCTCCGCTCTCTATAGAACCGCCCAGGATTGGGACCACTCCACCGTCTACGAGCCGCACGCGAACGACCGCCGGATCTACCTGCCGCGGGGCAAGGTGCTCGGCGGCAGCTCCTCGATCAACTCGATGATCTACATCCGCGGCAACCGGGCCGACTACGACGGCTGGGGCCTCGACGGCTGGGCCTTCGACGATCTCCTCCCCTACTTCAAGCGGGCCGAGGACAACGAGCGCGGAGCCGACGAGTACCACGGGGCCGGCGGCCCGCTGCCCGTGTCCGAGGGGCGCTCGCGCAACCAGATCTCGCAAGCCTTCCTCGACGCGGCGGCCGCGCGCGGCCTCGCCCCCAATCCCGACTTCAACGGCGCCGAGCAGGACGGTGTCGGCTGGTATCAGCTGACCCAGCGGGGCGGGGCACGTGCCAGCACGGCCGTCGCCTATCTCCATCCCGTGCTCGACCGCCCCAACCTCACGGTCGAGACGCACGTCCACGCGCTGGCGATCCTGTTCGAGGGCGGGCGCGCGGTGGGAGTGCGCGGAGCGCGGCTGAGCGAGCCGCTCGACTTCCGCGCCGAGCGCGAGGTGATCGTGGCCTGCGGCGCCTACAACTCGCCGCAGCTGCTCATGCTGTCCGGCCTCGGGCGGCCGGAAGAGCTCGCGCAGCTCCAGATCGAGGTCGTGGCCGAGGTGCCGCAGGTGGGCCTGAACCTCCACGACCACCCGAACGCCGGGATGGTCTATGCGATCGACGAGGAGATCAGCCTGTTCGGAGCGCTGAACGAGGAGAACCTCGCCCTGTTCGAGACCGAGGGCCGCGGCCCGCTCACCTCCAACCTCGCCGAGGTGGGCGGCTTCGCGCGGACGCGGGACGGGCTCGAGGCGCCGGACGTGCAGTTCCACTTCGTGCCGGGCCGCTTCGAGAGCGAGGGGCTCGTGCCGGGCGACGGCCACGGTTTCTCGCTGGGCGCGTGTGTGCTCAAGCCGAAGAGCCGCGGCTACGTCGCGCTCGGTTCGCCCGACCCGACGGCCAAGCCGCTCATCGTCCACAACTACCTGGAGCACCCGGACGATGTGGCCTCGCTGATCGGCGGGGTGAGAATGGGCCTCGAGATCTGCGGCAGCGAGCCGCTCGCGGGGTTGGCGACAGAGCTGATCCAGGGCCCCGAATCCACCGCCGACGAGGACATCCTGGCCAAGATCCGGCAGTACATGATGACGATTTACCACCCCGTCGGCACCTGTCGCATGGGTGACGACGACGGCGCCGTGGTGGACCGCGAGCTGCGCGTCCGCGGCGTGGAGAGCCTACGGGTGGTCGACGCCTCGGTGATGCCGGAGGTGCCGCGCGGCAACACGAACGCCCCGACGATCGCGCTCGCCGAACGAGCGGCGGACCTCATCCGCGGCCGCGCACCGCTCGCCCGCGAGGGGGCCGCGCCGGAGGCGGTTTCTCCAGCCTGAGCCCCGGTCCGCCGAACTGACGCCGTCAGGACGGCGGACCGAGGCGCAGTTCGCGGAGCGCCGCCCAGCGCGGGTCCGGCTCGGGCTCGTGTGCGTGGTCCGGGCCGGCCTCGTTCAGGTTCTCGCCGCAGATCGAGCAGAGCCCGAGGCAATCCTCGCGGCAGAGGATCTGGGTCGGCAGCGCGAGGGCCAGCGCGTCTCGCGCCCAGGCGCGCAGGTCAAGCTGCTCGTCCTCGAGGTAGGGCGAGCTGAGCTCCTCGCCGCCGCCGGGCTGGTCGACCTCGCGCGCGTCGGCAGTCACGAGCTGCCCCGCGTCCCCCAGGCAGCGGATGCACGGCCCCTCGAGCGGGGTCTCCATGCGCAGGCGCAGCGAGTAGCCCGTCGTGGTGTGCGACACGTCGAGCGTGGCGCGCACGATCCCATCCGGCACGCGGTAGCGCTGACCGCCGAAGTCGAAGTCGGCGACCGGGACCTCGAGCTCGAGCCGCCGGCCCTCGCCGGAGGAGAGGCCGAGCCTGCCGATATCGAAGATGTCGGTGCGGGCTCCCATGGTTCGAGGGTAGCGCCGCGGCTGGGGCTATCCGGTGCGCTCGATCAGCTCCACGCGATAGCCGTCCGGATCGCGGACGAAAGCGATTCGCGGGCCCTCGGTGCGGCCCCCGGGCCGGTACGGCGGCTTCTCGGGCTCGATGCCCTCACCCGCAAGACCCTGGAGCGTGCCGTCGAGGTCCTCGACCCCAAGCGCGATGTGGTTGTAGCCGGTCCCGAGCTCGTAGGAGTCGACACCGTGGTTGTAGGTCAGCTCGAGCACGGGATCCTCACCGGGGAGGTTCATGAACACGTTGGTGGCCTCGTCCCCGATCGGCATTCGGCCCGACTCCTGGAAGCCGAGCGTCTCGTAGAACGAGACCGAACGGTCGATGTCGCCGATGCGGTAGCAGGTGTGGAGGTAGCTGGGCATGACCCCACGCTACCGGGAGCGAACATCAGGTGCCCGCCACTCGCCGGTGCGCCCGTCGCTTGGTAGTCCGCAGCCGCTCCGGGTAGCCGAACCCCTGAACGAGGAGAGGACTGCCCCCGTGGCTAACGGCGAGCCGAACTTCCCGCGAGAGGAAATCAAGACGCAGCGCAGGCGTGCGTCGGTCGCGGCCGGCCTCGGCTGGGGGCTCGACGGCTTCGACTGGACGATGTTCGCCTACGCCCTGCCCGCGATCACGGCCTCGCTCAGCCTGTCGGAGTCTGACGGCCCGTTCGTAGTCGCCTTCAGCCTGGTGGCCTCGGCCTTCGGCGGCGTGGTCGGCGGGACGCTCGCGGACCGCTTCGGACGGGTGCGGGTGCTCACGTTTGTGATCGTCGGCTACTCCGTCTTCACGGCGCTGACGGCGACCGCGCAGAACCTCGAGCAGCTGCTTCTCTGGCGCACGCTGCACGGCTTCACCTTCGGCGCAGAGTGGGCAGTCGGCGCGGCACTTCTCGCCGAGTACGCGAACCCCGACCAGCGCGGTCGCACCATGGGCTTCCTGCAGAGCACGTACGCGATCGGCTGGGCCGCGTCGACAGCCGCCTATCTGATCCTGTTCGACGCCCTGAACGACGACCAGGCGTGGCGCTACCTGTTCCTGCTCGGGATCCTGCCGGCCGCGGCCGCCTTCTTCATCAGGCTGACCACCCGTGACCGCGTCAAGACCGGGGCCTCCGGCGGATCGCCGATCTCGTTCCCGCTGCTGTTCCGGCCGGAGATCCGCCGCACGACGATCCTGACCACGCTCTTCGGCGTCGGTGGCCAGGGGACTTACTACTCCGTGTTCATCTTCCTTCCCACGTTCCTGGTGGAGGAGCGCGGCCAGAGCGTGGTAGGGACCGCCACCTACAGCTGGGTGGTCATCGCCGGCTCGTTCGTGGGCTACATCCTGGCCGGCTTCATCCACGACGGGCTCGGCCGCCGCCCCGCGTTCACGCTCTACTTCCTCGGTTCCGCCGGGGCGATCGTCGCCTTCGTGACGATCCCGATCGACGGCAGCTTCGTCACCTACACCGTCTCGTTCTTCCTGGGCTTCTTCGCCTCGGGGCAGGCCGCAGGCTACGGGTCCTTCCTCGCCGAGCTCTTCCCCTCGAACATGCGCGCCGGCGGCCAGGGGCTGGCGTACAACGTTGGCCGTGGGCTGGCGGCGCTCGGGCCCGGCTTCATCGGCATCACCGCCGACGAGATCGGCCTCGGGGAGTCGATCGTGATCGTCGGCCTGGTGGCCTGCTCGCTCGCAATCACCTGTTGCTGGCTACTCCCCGAGACGCGCGGCAAGGTGATCGTCGAGGACGAGGAACCGGAGCGCGCGCGTCCGCCCGGGCGGGTCGCTCAGCCGACCCCCGTGTCTTGAGCCGTCAGTCGTTCACCCAGCCCCTTCGGTCGTAGACGGCCTCACCGCCGCGCAGCGTGAGCAGGGAGCGGATCTCGCTGATCCGCGTCGCCGGCACCCTGAGATAGGGCGCGTCGAGCACCGCCAGGTCCGCGAGCTTGCCCTTCTCCAGCGAGCCGCGGTCGTCGTCGTCGAAGGCGAGCCAGGCGGAGTCGAGCGTGTAAGAGCGCAGGGCCTCCATCCGGGTCATGCGCTGGTCGGGCCGCCGCACGACGGCATTGCCGAGCGAGGCCCCGGTCACCTGGAACTCGACGGCCGGCCACACCCGGTAGTCGCCGATGCGCGTGGCGTCGGTGCCGCCGGCCACGACCAAGCCCTGGTCGAGCGCGGCCCTGGCCGCCGACCTCAGGGCCACCTCGGGCCCATTCGCCTCGAGGATGGCCGGGCCCTCGAAGTAGGGGCCCATCTGGACCGAGAACGCCATGCCGAGCGCCTTCATGCGGGCGATCGTCTCCGGCGAGCCGGTGTTCAGATGTGCGATCGCCCAGCGCAGGTTCCGAATCGGATGGGTCTCATCGACCCGCTCGAACACGTCGAGGATCTGCGACGCCGCGTCGTCGGTGTAGGCGTGGATCTCGAGCGGGATGCGTCGTGACGCGGCGAGCGTTGCCACCTCCTCAAGCTCGGCGAGCGCCTCCGGCGTCGCCTGGAAGCCCGGACCCATCCTCACGCCGTCGTTGACTCCGAAGACGATGGACTCGCCCATCCCCACGAAGGGCGTGGCGCCGCCCCGCTGGCGCGGCGCGCGGAACGCCATGACCGACTCGAAGAAGGCCGACTCGTTGCCCGGCGCCTGCGCCGGCACGCGGAAGCCGGCGCGCAACGACAGCCTGCCCTCGTCGCTCAGCGCGAACAGCGTCTCGTAGCTCGCCGCCGGGCCGGCGCTGTCGTCGATGAAGCCGGTCAGCCCGGACGCGTTGAGCGCGGTGAAGTAGTGCTCCAGGCTGTCCTTACGCTGCTCGAAGCTCGCCGGCAGGATGCTCGCGACCAGAGTGTTGAACGGCCCGATCCCACCGAGCAGCCGACCGGTCGCCTGCCCGTTCGCGTCCCGCTCCACGACGATTCCGGGCACGGGCGGGGTCGGGGACGTGTCGAGGCCGAGCGCCTCGATGCCCGCCTCGTTGACGAGCGCATAGTCGTAGAGGTACTGGACGTAGACCGGGTTGGTGGGCGAGGCCTCCGTGAGGTCGGCGACCGTGGGCGGCCGTCGCTCGCTGAACTGATTCGGGTGCCAGGAGCCGACCACGGCGACCCACTGGTCCGGTTCGCGCTCGCTCGCCGCCTCGGTGACTCTGGACAGAGCCTCCTGGAGCGACGCGGCGTCCAGCCAGTACGTCTCCTGATCGAACGTCTGCCCGCCGCGGATGGCGTGGGTATGGCCGTCGATGAGGCCGGGAATCACCGTGCGGCCGCGCAGATTGATCGTCTGCGTGTGGCGCCCGGCGAGCTCGGCGACTGAGTGGTTCGACCCGACCGCGGTGATCTCGTCGTCCGTGACCGCGATCGCGGAGGCGCGCGGCCGCTTGTCGTCCAAGGTCAAGATCTCCCCGTTCACGAGGATGAGATCGGGCTCGCTGACGCCCCCATCCCCGAAGGGGAATCCCCCGCCGACGCTGGAGCCCGTCGCCACGAGCCCGCCGGCCACCAGCATCGCCAAGGCCGCCGTTCCGCGTCGCCTGTGAGGGGTCTCGACGAACCGTCGGACGAACTTCATGCCGGCTCCTCCCAGCTCGCTGTCGAGCGGGACTTACCCAGTCCCGCCGCTCGCGCTACACGGCGGGCTGACGCTCCGCGTTGAACACCGGGGCAAGCGTTTCGCCGGCGAGCAGGATCGCCTCGGGGTCGTGCACGTCGGGCAACGAGAGCGTCACGCCCTCGACGCCCACTTCGCGATAGGCGTGCGCGAGCTCCAGGATCTGTTCCGGCGTGCCCGTCGGCGCCGCGGCGATCCGGCTCTCGGAAATGCCGATCTCACGCATCCGGGCGATCTTCCTCTGCACCTCGTCCTGCGTGAGTCCGATGGCGAGCGAGGACATCATCACGGTTTTCGTGATCTCGCCCGGGTCACGCCCGAGGCGCTCGCAGTGGCCGTTGAGGACCTCGAGCAGGTGGCGGGCGCGCTCCGGGTCGCCGAAGAAGTTGCTGCCGTCCGCGTACTGGGCAACCATCCGCAGCGTCTTCCGCTCGCCGCCGCCGCCGACGACGATCGGGATGTCGCCGCGCACCTTGGGGTTGTTGTAGGCCTCCGCGACGGAGTGGTGGCTGCCGGCGACCGTCGCCTGCTCTTCGGTGAACATCGCGCGGGCGATCCGCAGATGGTCCTCGAGGCGCTCGAAGCGCTGCCCGAGCGGCGGGAAGTCGTAGCCGTAGGCGACGTGCTCGCCCTCGAACCAGGCCGCGCCGATGCCATGGAACGCACGGCCGCCGGAGATGACGTCGAGCGTCGTGGTGATCTTGGCGTGCTGCGCCGGGTTGCGGTAGGTCACGCCGCCCACCAGCAGGCCGAGCGCAATCGACTCCGTGCGGGCCGCGATGCCGGCGAGGATCGTGTTGCCCTCGAACATCCAGTTTTCGGGCGGCCCCACAGTCGGGATCTGGTGGTAGTGGTCCATCACCGTCACCGCGCTGAACCCGGCTCGCTCGGCGGTGGTGGCGATCTCGACCAGCTTCTCGAAGATCCCGTCAGGCCCGACGCCGGGGTAGTTGAAGTTCGGCAGGTGCAGGTCCAGCTGGATGGGCGCTCGCATGCCGAGCCACGCTAGCGCGCCCCGCCCCCTCGGGGGACGACGCCCTACCCGACCTCGGCCTCTTCGTGCTCCCGCCCCTGCAGGCGGTCCCGGCCGCGCTGCACGGCCGCGATGAACTTCGTGAGGTTCACCTCGAGGGTGTTGAGAATGTCGTCCGCGTAGTCCTCGGCGCCCAGCCGGATCTCGCGCTCGCGGGCGCGCGCGTCCTCGACGATCTCGTCGGCCTGGCGCTCCGCCTGCTTGACGATCTCCTCCTCGCCGATCAGGCGGACCTGCTCCTCGCGGGCCTCCTTGATGATGCGCTCGGACTCGCGCTTGGCCTCCGCGAGCATCTCCTGGCGCTCCTTGACGATCCAGCGGGCCTGCTTGATCTCCTCGGGGATCGTCGCGCGCATCTGGTCGAGGATGTCGTAGACCTCCTCTTTGTCCACGCGTACCTGGTCCGTGAGCGGCACGGGCTTGGCGTTGTGAATCGTGTCGTCGAGCTTGTCGATCAGGACCAGGACGTCCATGGCGTTCCTCAGTTCTCTACCGCTTCACTTGTTCCTTCAGTCGAGCCGCCACCGGATCCGGCACCAGACCGCTGATATCTCCCCCGAACATCGCCAGCTCCTTGACTCCGCTCGAGCTCAGGAAGCTGAACTGCGGGGCAGCCATGAGGTAGATGCTCTCAATGTCAGGCGCCATCTTCCGGTTCAGCTGGTTCATCTCGAACTCGTACTCGAAGTCCGAGATCGCCCGCAGCCCCTTGACGATCGCCTTGGCCCCGTGCTCGCGGGCAAAATCGACGAGCAGGGTATCAAAGGGTTTTACCTGCACATTCCCGTATTCCGCGACCTCGCTCTCTATGAACGACACTCGCTCCTCGGCGCTGAACACGGTCGCCTGCTTGCGCACCGGCTGGTTGACGACGCCCACGATTACCCGGTCGAAGACCTGCGCGGCGCGCCCGATGATGTCGAGATGGCCGTATGTAACCGGGTCGTAGGAGCCTGGACACACCGCCGCAGCGCGGTTGCGCTCCGCGCTCACGCGCGCGGAGCCAGGTCGGGGCCGGCGTGAATCGCAATGCGAGTGTCGCCGTAGGTCCGCTCCGCGAGCAGCGGGAAGCCGAGCTCGAGCGGGGTGCGCTTGTCGGATTCGGTGACGATGCGGGCTCCTCTTGCGAGCAACGCTGGGAGCCGCTCGGCGAGCGGCCCGGCGATGCGAGGCACGGAATCATATGGCGGGTCGCAGAAGACGAGGTCGTAGGTGCCCTCGTCGCGCCCGAGGAAGCGCAGCGCGTCCTGGCGCCGGACGGGCTGTTCGAGCCCCAGCGAGCGCAGGTTGTCCTCGATCACAGCGGCCGCGCGCGGGTCGCGCTCGACGAACACCGCCGAGGCCGCGCCGCGCGAGAGCGCCTCGATTCCCAGCGCTCCGGTGCCGGCGTAGAGGTCGAGGACCTGGGCGCCGGACAGGTCGCTGAGCATTGAGAAGAGCGCCTCCCGCACGCGGTCGGCGGTGGGCCGGGTCCGCATTCCGCGCGGTGCGCGCAGCCGCCGCCCCTTGAACTCGCCGGCGACGATCCTCACCGGCGCAGCCCCGCCGCCTCGAATGCCTTCTGGACGTCGAAGTACATGACCATCCGCGCGGCCCGGCCGTCTCGGAAGGTCCATAGCTGAGCCATCCGCATGTCGACCGGGGCGCCGCTCCCCCGGCCGCGGCCGTGCATCGCGACCACAGCCAGAACGCCATCCGGCCCGGCCCGATGGAGGTCCCAATCGACATGGAACTCCTCCCAGGGCTCCACCCATTCGCGGAAGAACTGGATCGCGCCCTCGGCGCCGCGGCGGACCTCGCCCTCGGGGTGGCCGGGCACTATCCACTCGAA
>Ga0081538_10004988_pt1 | contig 12091 bp, 6 predicted proteins | sample TabmetS5T2R1_FD_71022 | JGI IMG/M metagenome (GOLD analysis project Ga0081538, IMG submission 71022) | Tabebuia heterophylla rhizosphere microbial communities from the University of Puerto Rico - S5T2R1 | ecosystem: Host-associated > Plants > Roots > Rhizosphere ... | reverse complement strand
GCTCGAGAGCCACGAGGGCGGCGGCCCGCTCGTGACCGCGGCCCTGCCCCTACCCTGAGGCGCGTGGCGCCGCCCACGATCGATGCCGCCCTGGCCCGCCGCCTGATCGACCGCCAGTTCCCGCAGTGGTCCGACCTGCCGATCGAGTCCGTCGAGCTCGACGGCTGGGACAACCGCAGCTTCCGTCTCGGCTCCGAGCTCACCGTCCGGCTCCCGAGCGGCGACTGGTACGCGGAGCAGGTGGCCAAGGAGCAGCGCTGGCTGCCCGTGCTCGCGCCGCGCCTGCCGCTCCCGATCCCGGTCCCCGAGGCCGAGGGCGCGCCCGACGAGGACTTCCCCTACCCGTGGTCGGTCTACCGCTGGCTCGACGGCGTTCCCGCGGCGACGACGCCGCCCGCCGACGAGGTCGCGTTCGCCGCCGACCTGGCCCGCTTCCTGAACGCGCTGCAGGCCGTCGACGCCACCGGGGGCCCGGAGCCGGGCCGGCACAACTTCTTCCGCGGCGGCCCGCTCTCCACCTACGAGGACGAGGCGCTCGAGGCCGTCGAGACGCTCGGCGCCGAGGTCCCGCGCGACGCGGTCCTGCGCGCGTGGGAGGACGCCATGGCGACCACCTGGGACGGCGCGCCCGTCTGGTTCCACGGCGACGTCGCGGTCGGCAACCTGCTGGTCCGCGACGGGAGGCTGGCCGCGGTGATCGACTTCGGCTCCTCGGGCGTCGGCGACCCGGCCTGCGACATGGTCATCGCCTGGACGTTCCTCTCGGGACCGGGCCGCGAGCGCTTCCGGGCCGACCGCGGCGTCGACGCCGGCACGTGGTCGCGCGGCCGCGGCTGGGCGCTCTGGAAGGCGCTGATCACGCTGCCCGGGCACCTCGACCGCGACGCGCCGGAGGCGGCGCTCGCCCGGCGTGACATCGAGCGCGTGCTCGCCGACTTCAGGCGGTCAGCTCGACCGTGAGCGGCGTCCCGTCGAGCGCCGCCAGCGCGCGCTCGACCGAGCAGGCCACGCAGGTGAAGGTCGGCGTGTCGCGCTTCGTGTAGGCGGACGCCTCGGTCGTGCGCAGGCGCTGCACGAGGTCGAGGAACGACGCCGGGTCGTCGGTCTCGAACGCGACCACGAACTCCTGGTCGTCGAGCCCGAACGAGTAGCTCGTGTTGAGGTCGATCTGCGGATACTGGCGGCCGACGTCGATGTGCTCCTGCATCACCCGCCGGCGCTCCGCGGGCGGCAGCCGGTACCACTCGCGCGTCTTCACGAACGGGTAGACGAACAGGTACTTGGCGTGCTGGGGACGGACCTCGAGCCGCGATTCGTCCGAGTACTCGGAGGGCTTGGTCAGCGCCAGGTAGGAGTACGGCGTCTCGCACCACTTCATCAGCCCGCTCTGCGAGAGGACGACGTGGAACTCGTGGATGCGCTCGAGGTTGGTCGACTGGCTGAGCAGCATGAGGTCGGCGTCCCCGCGCGTGCCGACGAGCGAGAACGCCCGCAGCAGGCGGTCGGCCGCGAAGTCCTCGCACGCGGCCAGGAACTCGCGCTTGTGCTGCGCCCGCTCGGCGTCCTCGAGCCGCCGCCAGGCGGGATCGACCTTCAGGAACGTGTACTTGACGAAGTGGCGCTCGGGCATGCTCCGGCACAGCATATGACCGCCACGGGGGATACCCGCACCCAGGCGGTCCTGGGGCTTGCGTAGCATTGCGGCGATGCGGGCCGCCCTCGTCTCCCCGTACTCGTGGACGTACCCCGGCGGTGTGACGCGCCACATCGAGGCGCTCGCCGGCGAGCTGGTCGCCGACGGGCACGACATCCGCGTCTTCGCCCCCTTCGACCGCGACACGCGCGCGACCGCGCTGCTGCACCGCGGCGCGCGCCCGCAGAAGCGCTCGCGGCCGGAGTGGCTGGTGCCGCTGGGCGGCACATTCGGCTGGCCGTCGAACGGCGCCGTCTCCAACCTTGCCGCCACGCCTTCCTCGGTCTCCACGCTGCGGCGCGAGCTGCGCGCCTTCGCGCCCGATGTCGTGCACCTGCACGAGCCGGTCGCGCCGGTCGTCGGCTGGGACGCGCTGACCAGCGTCGACGCGCCGCTGGTGGGGACGTTCCACTGCTACTCGGAGTCACGGCCGCCGCACTACGTGGCGGCGCTCATCGGCGCCCGCCGCAAGCTCAACCACCTCACCCTGCGGCTCGCGGTCTCCGAGGCGGCGGCGTGGACCGGCCGGCGCTTCTACGGCGGCCACTACCGGATCGTCCCCAACGGCGTCGCACTGCCCGAGGGCGGCGTGCCCGCGTCGCGCCGCCGCGCACCCGGCGAGCCGCTGCGGATCGTGTTCGTCGGCCAGGCCGTCGAGCGCAAGGGTCTGCCCGTGCTGCTGCGCGCCTTCGAGGCGCTGCGCGGCCAGGTCCCGGCCGAGCTGACGATCGTCGGCTCCACGCAGGACGAGATCGCGCCGCTGCTGGTCGACGGCGCCGGCGTGACCGCGCTCGGCCGCGTCGACGACGCCGCCCGCCACGCCGCGCTGCTCGAGGCCGACCTCCTGTGCGCGCCCTCGCTGGGCGGCGAGTCGTTCGGCATGGTGCTGACCGAGGCGTTCGCCGCCGGGCGCGGCGTCGTGGCGTCCGACATCGCCGGCTACCGCGACGTGGTCGCCGACGGCCGCGACGGCATCCTCGTCCCCCGCGGCGACGCCACCCGCCTCGCGGAGACGCTGCGCGACCTCGCGCTCGACCCGCGGGAGACCGCGCGGCTCGGTGCCGCGGCGGCCCGCAGCGCGGAGCGCTACGCGTGGCCGCGGGTCGCCGAGCAGGTCGCGACCGCGTACGAGGACGCGCGCGCGGTGCCGGCGCCGGTCACGCGCCTCGAGCGCGCCGCCGTGACCGTCGGCGCCGCGACGGCCGACGGGCGGCCGCGCTCACGCGCCCGCCGCCTGCCCTCGCTCGAGCCGGCGCCGCCGCGCGGCCGCCGCCGGTGGCGGATCGCCCGCCGCGCCGTGGTCGCCGCCTCGCTGGCCGGCGCCGGCGTCGGCACGCTGCTCGCGCTCGACCGGATCGGCATGCGCCCGATCGCCCATGCCCTCGTCCAGTCGCAGCCGGTCTGGGTGCTGGTCGGCCTGGCCCTGATGTGCGCGTCGATGCTCGCGCGCGCGGTCGCCTGGCACGCGATCCTGCGCGCCGCGCTGCCGGACGCGCTGCCGCGACTGGTCGACTCGGTCCAGGGGACGACGATCGGCGTGCTGATGTCGGCCACCCTGCCGGCGCGGCTCGGCGAGCCGTCGCGCGCGCTGATCGTGGCCCGCCGGCTCGGCCGCCCGCGCGAGCGGCTGCCCGCCGTGCTCGGCACGCTCGTGTCGCAGACGCTGCTCAACGTGCTCGCGCTGGTGATCCTCGGTGCCGTGATGTTCACCACCGTCGGCCTGTTCGCGGGCCGCCAGCAGGCGCTCGTCTGGTACGCGCTGGCGCCGTTCGCCGTGCTCTGCGCGGTGCTCGTCGCGCCCGCCCTGCTGCGCTCCGGCCTTCCCTCGCGCTCCGTGCGCGTGGCGCGCTGGGTCGCCCAGGCGCGCGACGCGCTCGCGCGCGTGCGCTCGGGCCTGCGCGTGTTCCGCTCGCCGCGGCTCGGGACCGAGGCGGTCGCCATGCAGCTCGGCGCCTGGGGGCTGCAGTGGGTCTCCTGCTACGTGCTGCTCGTCGCCCTCGGGCTCGACCTCGACCTCGGCGCCGCCGCCGCGGTGCTGTTCGCGGTCAACGTCACCGCCGTGCTCCCGCTCACGCCGTCCAACCTCGGCGTCTTCCAGGCCGCGTGCCTGGCGGTGCTGACCGGCGCCTACGGGATCGACCCCGCGCAGGCGCTCGGCTACGGGATCATCCTGCAGGCGGTCGAGATCGCCACCGCCGTGGTGATGGGCGCCCCGGCGCTGGTCAAGGAGGGCCTCTCCTGGCGCGAGGTGCGCCTGCGCGCGCTCCACACCTCGCCGGTCTCGCTCGGCCCCGGGCCGCGCGAAGCCGAGGCCTAGCCGCTGAGCCGCGCGCAGAGCCGGTCGAGCTCGTCGTCGTGCGCGGCGATCAGCCGCTCGGCCTCGCGGGTGAGCGCGGCGAGGTTCTCCTCGCTCACGTCGTCGAGGTCGTCGTTGGCCTCGTCGAGCGGCGTCTGGAGCCGCACGTAGGCCGCGCCGAGCAGGTTGCCGAGCTGGAGGTCGACGGCGTCGGCGGTGCCGTCGAAGACGACGTCGAGCACGGGCCGGACCCACTCCAGCCGCCCCCAGTCGCGCACCTCCTCGTAGCGCAGGCGCCGCGTGTGCTCGCCGCAGCCGAGCGAGACCAGCAGCTCGAGGTCGCCGGCCACCTGCGCGTAGGCGCACATGGCGGGGTTGGTGGCGAACACGCCGCCGTCGACGAGCGTGAGGTCGCCGACGCGCGCGGGCTCGAAGTAGCTCGGCGCCGCCGAGCTGGCGTGCGCGGCCTCGACCATCGAGAAGTCGTCGCGGCGGCCGAGCAGCTTCGCGTTGCGCAGCTCGAGGTCGTAGGCGGTGATCAACAGCTCGGTCCGCGCCTCGGCCAGGCGCGTGTCGCCCAGATGGCGGCGCAGCGAGGTCAGCAGGCCCTCGGAGTCGTAGCGCTCGTCGAGGTAGCCCTCGACCGAGGTGATGCGCTTGAGCAGCGAGCGGTGGAAGATGTCCGGCCCTTCCTCGACGTAGATGCGCGCGATCCGCTCGGCCGCCAGCGGCTCCGGCCGCGTGAGCGCGCAGGCGATGATCGCGCCGGTCGAGGTCCCGGCCACGAGGTCGACGAGCTGGCTCATCGGCCGGTCGCAGCGGCGCTCGATCTCGGCCAGCACGAGCGCGGGGATGAGCCCGCGGATGCCGCCGCCGTCGATGGCGAGGACCTTCACGGCACCCTCTCGAGCGCCGCCTCGGCCTCGGCGACCACGCGGCGCACGATCTCCGCGGCCGGCAGCACCTCGTCGATGAGCCCGGCCGACTGGCCGGCGAACGGCAGGTACTCGTCCCCGCGCCCGGCCAGGACGGCGTCGCGGACGCGCGGGCCGACCTTCGCGCCGTCGATCCACTCCGGGTGCTCGCGCAGGTGCTCGACCAGGGGCGTGCGCAGCGATCGCGGCTCGACCCGCGAGCCCGGCCGGCTGTAGGGCGGCAGCACGCGCTCGCTGTTGACGACCTTGACCGCGTCCTCGGCGTCGGCCTCCACGATCCGCCGCTTCCACGCGTCGTCGATCCGCAGCTCGGCCGAGGCCAGGAAGCGGGTTCCCATGCTGACGCCCTGGGCGCCGAGCGCGAGTGCCGCGGCGAGCCCGCGGCCGTCGGCGATCCCACCCGCCGCCACCACGGGGATGTCGCCGGCGAGGTCCACGACCTGCGGCACGAGCACCATCGTCGAGACCGATCCGCAGTGCCCGCCGGCCTCCGCGCCCTGGGCGACGATCACGTCCGCGCCGGCGGCGACCGCCTCCTCGGCCTCGCGGCGATCGACCACCTGCTGGATCCAGAGGATGCCGGCGTCGTGCGCGCGGGCGATCAGGTCGGCCGGGACGGTCATGTGGAAGGAGATCGCGTGCGGAGCGGCCTCGAGCGTCGCCGCGAACGCGGCCTCGTCGAACGGCCGGTTGGTGTGGTTGACGGCGAACGGCTGGTCGGTCAGCGCGCGCAGCCGGCGCCACTGGTCCTGAAGCTCGGGCACGGTTCGCAGGCCGGTGCCGAGGCTCCCCAGCGCGCCCGCGTCGGAGATCGCCGCGGCCAGCTCGACCTGCTCCCACGGCCCGAACGGCGCGCCGACGATCGGCGCCTCGAGGCCGAGCAGGCCGCAGAGTGGCGTGCGGAGCACGGCCTCATCATCGAAGCCGCGCGAGCGGCCGTCAACCGGCGACGGCCGCCGTCTGACTCGGGTCCTTCTCGGTCCCCTTGATCAGCTCGTCCGGCGCCTTCTCCTTGGGGATGAAGCCGGACTTCATGCCGAAGTAGACGGCCTGCGGGTGGTGGGCGACGATCGCGACCGTCGACTGCTCGGGCTCGACCGCGTAGCCGCCGGACAGGCTGAGGCCGATCTGCTCGGCGCCGAGCAGGCGGAAGACCTTGGTGTGCTCGGACTGGTCCGGGCACGCCGGGTAGCCCCAGGACCAGCGGCGGCCCTGGTCGGCGGGGACCCCGAGGTCGGAGCGCACGCGGGCGTGCAGCCATTCGGCCATGCCCTCCGCGGTCTGCACGCCGAGACCGTGCGTGTAGAGCTGCTCGGCGAACTCGCCCTGCTGCTCGAGCTCGGCCATCAGCTCGGTGACCTGCGGGCCGGCGGTGACGGCCTGGATGGCGACGACGTCGCGCTGGGGTGGGTGGGGATGGTTATTTTTCGGCCGGTAGAAGTCGGTGATGCAGATGCGGTCGTGCCCGGGCTGGCGCGGGAAGACGAGCTTCTCGAGCACGCGCTCGGGATCTTCGGGGTCGTAGAGCTCGAGCGAGTTGCCGACCGCGTTGCACGGGAAGTAGCCGAGCAGCGCCCGCGGGTGCAGGTAGTCCTGCTCGCGCCACATGCGCTCGAGCCGCGGCTGGAACTCCTCGTTGACGAGCTGGCGCCACTCCTCGCCCTTCTTGCCGCGACCGCCCCAGTGGAGCTTGAACAGCACGTGGGTGTCGAGGTGCGGGAAGACCTCGTCGAGGTCGACGGCGATCTCCTGGACGCCCCAGAACGGCGGGGCGGGGACCGGGACGTCGGTGCGCGCCTTCGAGCGCACGGACTCGTCGTCGGTCGGCCCGAGCTCCGGCTCGGGCCCCTTCTCGCGCAGCTTCTGCGCCTCCAGCCGCGTCTTGTCGAGCAGCTCGGTGCGCTTGTCCGGCTCGACGAGCTGGTCCATGACCGCGAGGCCGGCGAACGCGTCCTTGCAGTAGAAGACGCCGGGGTCGTAGACCTCGTCGGACTCCTGGCCCTTGGGGTAGAGGATGCGGCGCCCGAAGTCGCGGTTGATGGCGGCGCCGCCGACCAGCACCGGGTACTCCAGGCCGCGCTCGTGCAGCTCCTGGACGGCGAGCGGCATCTGCTTGGAGGTCGACACGAGCAGGGCGGAGAGCCCGATGGCGGTCGCGTTGTGCTCCTGCGCGGCGTCGAGGATCGTGCCGATCGGGACCTGCTTGCCGAGGTCGACGACGCTGTAGCCGTTGTTGGTCAGGATCGTGTTGACGAGCGACTTGCCGATGTCGTGCACGTCGCCGAACACGGTCGCCAGCACGACGGTGCCCTTCGTGTAGCCCTCGATCTTGTCGAGGTACTGCTCGAGCTGCGCGACGGCCTTCTTCATGACCTCGGCGCTCTGGAGCACGAAGGGCAGGATCAGCTCGCCGGCGCCGAACTTGTCGCCGACCTCCTTCATGGCCGGCAGCAGCACGTCGTTGAGCGTCGGGACGGCGCCGATCTTCTCGACGCTGGCGTCGATCTGCGCCTCCACGCCCTCCTTCTTGCGCCGGAGGATGTGCCAGTGCAGGGCCTCCTCGGGCTCCATGCCGGCGGTCGGGTCGGCCGCCTCGGCGGCCTCCTCGGACTTGCCCTCGAAGTGGGCGATGAAGCGCTCGAGCGCGTCGTCGCGGCGATTGAAGACGAGGTCGTCGGCGAGCTCGCGCTCCTCCCCGGGGATCTCCGCGTACGGCGTGATGTGGTTGGGGTTGACCATCGCGAGGTCGAGCCCGGCCTCGACGCAGTGGTGCAGGAACACGGAGTTGAGGACCGAGCGCGCCTGCAGCCCGATGCCGAAGCTGACGTTCGAGACGCCGAGCGAGGTCTTGACGCCGGGCAGCTCGGACTTGATCAGCCGGATGCCCTCGATCGTCTCGATCGCCGACGGCTTCCACTCGTCGTCACCGGTCGTGAGCGTGAACGTGAGGGCGTCGAAGATGAGCAGCTCGGGGTCCATGCCGTGCTCGTCGCAGACGAGACCGGTGATCCGCTTGGCGATCTCGAGCTTGCGCTCGCGCGTCTTGCCCATCCCCTCCTCGTCGATGGTCAGCGCGATCAGCGCCGCGCCGTGCTCGAGCGCGATCGGGACGACCTTGTCGAGCTTGTCGCGGCCGGCCTCGAGGTTCACGGAGTTGACGATCGCGCGGCCGGGGATCTGGTCGAGCGCCCTGGCGATGACGTCGGGCTCGGTGGAATCGACCTGGATCGGCGCCGGCTGGGTCAGCGAGACCTTCTTGACCACCTGGCGCATCTGCTCGTCCTCGTCCTGGCGCTCGGTGAGCGCGACGCAGACGTCGAGCACGTGGGCGCCGCCCTCGACCTGGTCCTCCGCGACCTGCAGCAGGCCGTCGTAGTCGTCGGCGAGCAGCAGCTCCTTGGCCTTGCGCGAGCCCTGCGAGTTGACGCGCTCGCCGACCAGGGTGGGCCGCGGCTCCTGCACGAGCGGGGCGGCGGCGATCATCGAGCTCACGTGCGGCGGCCGCGGGGCGGGCCGGGCGGAGCTGTTGCGGCCCTCGACGCGCTGCGCGAGCGCGTAGATGTGGTCGGGCGTGGTTCCGCAGCAGCCGCCGACGATGTTCACGCCGTAGCGCTCGACGAACTCGCCGAGCACCGGAACGAGCTGCTCCGGCGTCTCGGGGAAGATCGTCTCGCCGTTCGGGCCCTGGTGGGGGATGCCGGCGTTGGGGATGCAGTGGATCGGCACCGGGCAGTGCTCGCCGAGGAAGCGGATCGCGTCGCGCATGTCCTCGGGGCCGGTCGAGCAGTTGAGGCCGATGACGTCGACCTTCAGCGCCTCGAGCGTGGCGAGCGCGGCGCTGATGTCGGTGCCGAGCAGCATCTTGCCGCCGTTGGGCAGGAGGCTGACGCTGGTCTGGATCGGCGTGCTGCGGCCGACGAGCTTGAACGCCTCGCGCGTGCCGAACACCGCGGCCTTGACCTCGAGGATGTCCTGCGCGGTCTCGATGATGATCAGGTCGGCCCCGCCCTCGAGCAGCCCCTGGGCCTGCTCGGTGAAGACGGTGACCAGCTCCCGGAACGTGATCCTGCCGAGGGTGGGGTCCTCGGAGGCGGGGAGGTGGCCGGTGGGGCCGATCGAGCCGGCCACGAAGCGGTCCTCGCCGACCGCCTGGCGAGCGATCTCGGCGGCCTTGCGGTTGATCTCGAGCGTGTGGTCCTCGAGGCCCCACTCCTCGAGCTTGATCCGGCTGGCCTGGAAGGTGTCGGTCTCGACCACCTCGGCGCCGGCCTCGATCATCGACTCGTGCACGCCCTGGATGACGTCGGGGCGGTTGAGCACGAGCGCCTCGTGGCAGCGGCCGGGCAGCCGGTAGTCGTTCTCGAGCGACAGGTCGAACTGCTCGAGCGTGGCGCCCATCCCGCCGTCGAAGACGACGACGTGATCGCGGACGGCGGCGAGGAAATCACGCATGGCCGCGAAGGTTAGCGCAACCTTGACACAAGTTTGGCAAGGTTGCGCCGACCCCGCGCGGTCGTCAGCCCGCCACGCGCGTCACCTGCTCGCAGCCGATCACCCGGTCGCGACGGTCCACGCGCACGCGGTCGTCCGCGCCCTCGCCGCAGCGGACCGTGTCGCGGCGCCCGTCGAGCGAGTAGATGCGGTCGTTGCCGCGGCCGCCGTCCAGCACGTCCCGGCCGCGCCCGCCCTTGAGCGTGTCGTCGCCGCCCTGGCCGGCGAGCCGGTCGTTGCCGAGGCTGCCGCCGAGCCAGTCGTCGCCGGCGCCGCCGCGCAGGCAGTCGTCGCCGTCGCGGCCGATCAGGACGTCGTCGCCGGCGCGGCCGAGCAGCCGGTCGCCGAAGTCGCCGCCCATGAGCCGGTCCACGCGCGCGGTGCCGGCCAGCGCGTTGGCGCACGCCCCCGGCAGGCCGCCCACCGGCTCGCTCGCGGCGGCCGGCGGGACGGTGCCTGCGCCGGGAGCGGTCGGCGCGGCATCGGCCGGTGCCGGAATCCGCGCCCCATAGATGTCTCGTGCGGCATCCGTGTCGCCGCTGACGAGCGACTCCCGAGTCCAGAAGAAGACGTGCGAGCCGTCCTCCGACGAGCCGGCGTAGGACGCGTTGCGGTCGGGGTTGCCGCCGTTGGGTCCGGTCGAGAGCAGCGTGGTCTGCCCGTCCGCGTGCTCGTAGACATCGTCCGTGGTGTCCGTGTCGGTGCTCACCAACGACTCCCGGGTCGTGAAGAACACCCGCCCGGCGTCGTGCGACGCGTCCTCGAACACGACCTCGAAGTCGCCGTTGCCGCCCTCCGGACCGGTCGAGACGAGCGTCGTCTGCCCGCCCGCCCGCACGTAGAGGTCGGGCTCGGCATCGGTGTCGGCGCTCACCAGCGACTCCGCCGTCTCGAAGACGATCTCGGCCCCGTCGGCCGAGTCGTCGTGGAAGTACGCCTCGAACTCGCCGTTCCCGCCGGCCGGGCCGGTCGAGAGCAGCGTCGTCTGGCCGCCCGCACGCACGTAGACGTCCTGCATCTCGTCGGTGTCGGCGCTCGCGAGCGGCGCGTTCGTCTCGAAGAACACGGCGGTGCCGTCGTCCGAGTCGCCCGCGTACTCCGAGTAGAAATCGCCGTCGTTGGGGCCGGTCGAGAGCAGCGTCGTCTCTCCGTTCGCACGCTCGTAGACGTCGAGCTGGGTGTCGGTGTCGGCGCTGACCAGCGACTCCTCGGTCTGGAAGAACACGCGCGTGCCATCGTCCGAGTGCTCCGCCTCGAATGCGGGGAAGTCGCCGTTGCCGCCGTCCGGCCCGGTCGAGATCAGCGTCGTCTGCCCGTTCGCACGCTCGTAGACGTCGTCGAAGTCATCGGTGTCGGCGCTGACCAGCGACTCCTCCGTCTCGAACAGGATCCGCGTCCCGTCGAGCGAGTCGCCCACGAGTCGTGCGCCGAAGTCGCCGTTGCCGCCGTCCGGGCCGGTCGAGATGAGCGTCGTCTGGCCGCCCGCGCGCTCGTAGATGTCGTCGACGTCGTCGGTGTCGGTGCTGACCAGCCGCTCCTGTGTGACGAAGTAGACCCGCGTCCCGTCGTTCGACGCGCCGCTGAAGAACACGTTGAAGTCGCCGTTGCCGCCGTCCGGCCCGGTCGAGATGAGCGTCGTCTGCCCGTCGGCACGCTCGTAGAGGTCGTCCCAGGCATCGGTGTCGGCGCCGACCAGCGGCTGCGGCGTCTCGAAGAACACGCGGGCCCCGTCGTCCGACACGCGCCGGGCCGTGACGTGCGCGGCGTCAGTGCCGGGCGTCACCAGCGTCGTCCGCCCGCCCGCCCGTTCGTAGACGTCCTCCCACGGATCGGTGTCGGCGCTCACGAGCGACTCCTCCGTCTCGATGAACACCCGCTTTCCGTCGGTCGACGTGGCCTCGAAGGACGCGTCGACGTCGAGGTTGCCGCCGTCCGGACCGGTCGACAGCAGGTCCAGCTCGCGGTGCTCGGCCGCCGCGCTCCCGGCGAGGACGAGTGCCGTCAGCAGCGAGCCGATCAGGGTGGCTACGCAGCAACAAGCGCCACGCGCTCGAGGCGAGCCGGGCTTCTCGGCGTTGATGGGGAGCATTGCGGCGTGTTCTCCTTCGCTGCTTGGGAGGCGTGGCACAGCTGACCAGGCGCCGCTGACTTCTCGCTGACGTCTCGTTGACGCGACTTTTCGCTGCCGCCCGCGTTGCTGTCTGTCATGCGCCTGATCGTCGCCGTGGTCGTGGCCCTGCTCGTCCTCGCCGCCCCCGCCGCGGGGGAGGTTCGAACCGTCGCCGAGGTCCACACCCCCGACCGCGAGGGCCGCACGGCGTTCCCGGTCATCGACGCGTTCGACGGGCGCGTCGTGTGGTCGGACTACGTCGACGGCGCGTGGCGGCTGATGGAGCACGTGGGCGGCGTGACGCAGGCGGTGCCGGTGCCGCCGCGGCAGACGCCGTTCGACGTCGACCTCGGGCCGGACGGATCGCGCGGCACGTTCGCCGTCTACTCCCGCTGCACGCGCGCCATCCGCGGCGACCTGCCGACGCCGCCGCTGGGCTCGCGGCTGCATGGCTGCGACCTCTACCGCTACTCGTTCACCAGCGGGCGCGAGGTCAAGCTCGCGGGCGTGAGCACGCGCGCGGACGAGACGTGGCCGGCGGTGTGGCGGTCGCGGCTCGCGTTCGT
>Ga0081538_10004987_pt1 | contig 12093 bp, 13 predicted proteins | sample TabmetS5T2R1_FD_71022 | JGI IMG/M metagenome (GOLD analysis project Ga0081538, IMG submission 71022) | Tabebuia heterophylla rhizosphere microbial communities from the University of Puerto Rico - S5T2R1 | ecosystem: Host-associated > Plants > Roots > Rhizosphere ... | reverse complement strand
TGCTCGGCGCCCTTGAGGACGTAGCCGCGGGCGCCGGCCGCATGGCCGAGAACACGGAGTCGTCGTCGTCGAACATGGTCAGGACCAGCACCGCCGCCGAGGGGACGACCCGGCGGAGCTCGCGGGTGGCTTCGATGCCGTTGCGGTCGGGCATCTGGAGGTCCATGACGACCACGTCGGGGCGGTGCAGGACGGCTTCGCGGATGGCGGCCGACCCGGTGGCGGCCTCGGCCACCACCTCCACGTCGGGCAGGGGGCCAGCGCCGCCTGCAGTCCGGACCGGACCAGGGGGTGGTCGTCGGCGACCAGGACCCGGATGGTCATGGCAGCTCCAACGGCAGCCGGGCCTCGACCCGGCCGCCGGTCTGGGCGGGGCCGGCCTGGAGGGTGCCGCCGAGCTCGACGGCGCGTTCGACCATGGACTGCAGCCCCAGACCGGGTCGCCAGCCGTCGCCGTTGGCCGTGCCGGCGCCGTCGTCGTCGACCGAGAGGCAGAGGTCGCCGTCGACGGCGACGGTGATGGCGACCTGGTGGGCGCGGGCGTGGCGGACGACGTTGGTCAGCGCCTCGGTGATGATCCGGTAGGCGCCGACCTCGACCGTCGCCGGCAGCGCCGGCAGCCCGGCCGGCGCCCTCAGTGCGGTTGATCAGCCGGTCGATGTCGTACAGGTGGTGGCGCAGGACGGCGATGCCGATGGCGATGTAGACGGCCCACGCGGCGGCCGCCGTGTGGACGGCTCCCAGCAGGCCGATCAGGTTCCACCTGAGCTGGACGATGAAGGACGCGGCCAGCGGGACGGCCACATAGGCCAGCCACTTGATCTGCTGGCGCTGGACGCCGTCGGCGCGCCGGTAGCGGGCCAGGAGCGACAGCGCCCCAACCGCGATCAGGAGCAGGGTCGGCCGCCACAGCCCGAGGGCGCACCGGCCGCCAGCCCGGCGACGGGGGCCGCCCGTCCGGGAACAGGAGCAGCAGCAGCGGGACCAGCCCCCAGGTCAGCGCGTCCAGCACGGTGCCGACCCAGGCCGCCTCCAGCCCGCCCGGCTGGTAGGGGGCGACGTACACGGCCCAGATCTGGTAGGCGTAGGCCGCGCCCCGCAGCGTCATCCCGAGACCGACGAGGCACCAGATCCAGCCGTAGCGGTTGCCCGGCTGGCGCCAGACGATCAGGGCGCCGAGGATCGGGGCGCCGAGCGCCGCGATCGCCTCGACGACGAACATGCGCCAGGGGTCGAAGGTGCCACCGAACCACCAGTCGTAGCGGGTGGTCAGGTGGAACGCCATCGTCAGCGCGATCAACAGCAGCGACAGGGCGCACACCGACCACCACAGCCAGACGACCGGTCGCCTGCCCGCTCGGCCCTCGACGCCCTCGACCACCACGGCCACGGATGCCCTCCCTTGTCCTGCTGCCATCATCCGCCTTCCCGCTCCCGGTGTCGTGGGAGGAGGCACCTAGCCGGCCCGGGTGATCTCCCGGAGATCTAGGGGGCCGGCCTCATCCGCGGGGACGAGCCCATGGCGCAGCCTGTCCTCGTCGCACATCGCCCCAGAGGGCCGAATGCTCGAGAGGAGCGACCATGTCCAAGCTCAGGCGCACACTCGTCGTCGCGGCCACGCTGGCAGCCATGAACCTCGCCGGCCTGACCGCGATCGCCCAGCCCACCGACGTGTCGGAGAACTGGAACGCCTACAACCAGTCGACCCGGGTCCCGCCGGCGGAGCTGAAGGCCCGGCAGGAGCAGTCGGACCGTTGGTCCTACTACAACCAGGCCACCCGCATGTCCCCGGCCGACCTCAAGGCCTGGACCCAGGACGACGACCGCCCCGCCACCCCGGCCAGCCCGCCCGCCGAGGCGCCCGCCCCCAGCGGGGAGCCCGGCTGGCTCGTCGTCTCCCTCGGGATCCTGGCCGCGGCCATGGCCGCGGTGGCCGGCCTGGCCCTCCTGGCCGCCCGGCGCGCGATCCGCACCGCCCGGCTGGGCCAGGCGACCTGACCTGGCTCACCCATCCGGTGGGGCTGCCGCTGACCCGGCGGCCCCACCGGTCGTTTCGCTGGTTCCTCAGCGGAGGTCGAGGCGGGCCACCTGAGGATCGTGGTCGGAGGCCTGGTCGGCGAACTCGGCGTTGACGTGCACCGGGTCGTAGTCGACCAGGAACCTTCGCAGCAGCCGGTCGCTGACCAGGATCTGGTCCAGCACCTGGGAGTTGCCCTCGAACACATAGGAGTAGCGCTCGGGCTTGGGCAGCGTGGCCATCAGCGTGGTCAGCACCCGCCCTTCGAGCAGCTCGACGGTCCGGGAGAACTCGAAGTCGTTGATGTCACCGAGCACGATCACGTTCGCGTGTGGGTCGGCGGCCACCAGCTCGTCCACGAAGTCGTTGACGGCCCGCGCCTGGCCGTGGCGGGCCACCTCGCTGGCCCGCACCGGGGGCTGCACGCGGCCGAACAGCGGGTCGTCGTCGCTCTTGGAGCTGAAGTGGTTGGCGACCACGAACACCTTCCGGCCGCGCATGCGGAACTCGCCGGCCAGCGACTTGCGGGTGTCCACGAACGCCGGGTTCTGCGGGTCGACCCGCCCGGGGCTGAACGACAGCCGGGGTCCCGCGGGGTGGTCGACCACGGTGGTCGCGGTGGTGGCGTCGCCGCCGGGGCGGTCGACGAAGCCGAGGCCGCGGTCGGTGCGGAACAGGAACCCGACCCGGATGTTGCCGCCCGGCTCGCCGCCGTCCTGGTCGTCCACCGGGTCGATCTGCCGGTACTGATAGGTCGGTCCGCCGGCGGCCCGGATGGCGTCGATCAGCAGCCCCCAGGTGACCGAGGCGTCGGTCACGGCGCTGTTGGTGGCGCCGTCGTTGTCCTGGATCTCCTCGATCGCCAGCAGGTCGGGCGACCGCAGGTTGTCCACGATCAGCCCGGCGTGGCGGGCGAAGGCGGCGCCGTCGCCTGGGTCCAGGTTCTCGACGTTGTAGGTCCCCACCACCAGTTCCTGGGCCCGCGGGGCACGGGTGACCTCGCGCTGCAGGCCGCCGTCGACCCGGGTGAGCGGGGCGGTGACGTTCAGCTTGAAGTTGCCGAAGCTGTAGTCCATGACCCCCACCACCGGCGTGGTGAAGCCGTCCCGCACGTTGACCACCGGGGTCGCCAGCAGGGTGTCGTCCAGGATGATCCGCTCGGGGTTGAAGTCGTTGGGGCGAACCAGGATCCCCCCGCGGACGCTGTCGACCCCGGCCAGCGCACTCTGGTCGCCGACCACCGGGATCTCGCCGAAGCTGTTGCGAGGACCGACCGCCCGGGCCTGGTTCACCTGGACACGCATTCCCTCGAGGCTCTCGTAGAAGTCGATCCCATCGGTGGCCGGGTCGAACACCCCGCTGGTCTCCACGCTGCCGGTGGCGTCGTCCTCGATCACCCTTGATGGTGGGACCCGGCCCCCGGCTCCCACCACCGTGGGCGCGGGCAGGGGGTTGCCGCTGGAGAGGACAGCCACACTCAGCCCGGGGGTGGTGATCTCGGTGGTGGTCAGGTTGTCGGTCGTCTCGCCGCCGGGCCGGAACTCCAGCACCCGTCCGCCGACGCTGACGTGGTCGCCGACGTTGACCAGCTCCCCCACGCCCGAGCCGAACACCAGGATGCCTTCGGAGGTGGCCTTGTCGGTGTCCGGCGTGGGGTCCTGCATCCAGAAGCTGCTGGACCGCTCGACCGTGACGATCCCTTCCACGCCCGCGACGTCCTGGCCGTTGAAGGGTGAGATGTGGGCGGCGCCCTGAAGGTCATGGATCTCGTCGACGACCTGGCTCCGCGAGCTCGCGGCCGCCGGGACGGCGGCCAGCCAGACCAGGACGCCAACCGCTGCCGCCAGGAGCCGGACCGTGCGCGCCGACAACCCCATGGAAATCCCCCTTGGCCGCCCAACCGCCGCAGGCTATCCAGACGGCACGGGCATGGCAATGCGGTGGCATGGACGCAGGATGCACGGGGCTATGCTGGCCAGGACGTGAGCGGATATTCCAGGCAGGAGGTCGCCCAGCAGGCCGGGGTCGACCCCGGCTACGTCGACCGGCTGGTCGAGCTCGGGATCCTGACGCCGGCCGCGGGGGACGCGTTCCCGCCCGGGGACGTGCTCAGGGCACGTTGGCTGCAGAGTCTGGAGCAGGCCGGCGTGCCGCTGGAGGAGATGGCCGCCGCCGTGGCGGACGGAGCGCTGTCGTTCTCGTTCATGGATGTGGCCGCGTTCGATCGGTTCGCCTCGCTCAGCGGCACGACCTTCCAGCAGCTCTGCGCACAGACGGGCATCCCCCTGGAGCTGCTGATGGTGGTCCGCGAGGCCTTCGGCTTCGCCGAGCCAGGCCCGGACGACACCGTCCGCGAGGACGAGCTGTCGGTCGTGCCGCTGCTCCAGCTGCAGCTTTCCAAGGGATTCCGGCCCGTTGTCGTCGAGCGGTGGCTTCGGTTGTACGGGGACAGCCTGCGCCGGATCGCCGAGGGGGAGGCTGCCTGGTGGAACAGCGAGGTCGAGATGGCGCTGGTCGCCTCGGGCATGACCGAGGGTGAGATGCTCCAGGTCCAGGCCGACCTCGGCTCCCAGATGACGCCCCTCATCGAGCAGGTCCTCCTCGCCGTCTACCACGGCCAGCAGGAACACGCCTGGAGCCAGGTGTTCGTCGAGCACGTCGAGGGCGCGCTGGAGGCGGCGGGTCTGCACAGCCGGTTGGAGCGGCCGCCGGCGATGTGCTTTCTCGACCTCACCGGCTACACGCGGCTGACCGAGGAGCGGGGCGACGAGGCCGCCGCCGACCTGGCGGCGAGGCTGGCTGGTCTGGTGCGGCGGTCCGCCCTGGAGCATGGGGGGACGCCGGTGAAGTGGCTCGGCGACGGGGTCATGTTCTTCTTCCGGGCGCCGGCGGCTGCCGTGCTGGCCGCGGTGGAGATGGTGGAGGTGGTTGCCGACCAGGGGCTGCCGCCGGCCCATGTCGGGATCCACGCCGGCCCGGTGGTGTTCCAGGAGGGTGACTACTTCGGCCGGACGGTGAACCTGGCGGCCAGGATCGCCGAGTACGCCCGGCCCGGGGAGGTGCTGGTCAGCCAGGAGGTCGTCGACGCGGCCGACGGAGGACCGGTGACGTTCAGCGAGATCGGCCCGGTCGAGCTGAAGGGCGTTTCGGGCACGCTCCGTCTCCACATCGCCCGCCGCCACCCCTGAACGGCTTCAGGAGTCCCAGGCGGCGCTGCTGGCTGGTGCCGCTGAGACCGAAAGGACAGGAGATGGGCAAGGTCGTCGTGATGAATCACCTGACGCTCGACGGCGTGATGCAGGGACCTGGCCGCGCGGACGAGGACACGCGGGATGGGTTTGCGCACGGCGGCTGGGCGGTCCCGCGCAGCGACGAGGCGATCGTCACCAAGATGGGCGAACGGATGGGCGGGGATCGGGCGTTTCTGTTCGGGCGGCGCACCTATGAAGACCTGCTGGCGTCCTGGAACGCCCAGGGCGGCCCGTTCAAGGACGCGCTGAACAACGCTCGCAAGTACGTCGCCTCGAGCAACCCCGCGGCCAGGCTGCAGTGGCCGAACTCGACGCCGCTGCACGGCGACGTTCCAGCCGCCGTGGCGGACCTCAAGCAGCGCTCGGGTACCAAGCTCGTGATCATGGGGACTAAGGCAGCTGCCCGACTGGGAAGTTGAGTCGGGAATGAGGCTGGGGCGGGTCTGGTGGGCGGCTGGTGTGCTGCGCAGCATCGCGACCATGAACATGAGTGCGTACACGGCGAGGCGATAGCATCGACGCCATGGCACGGTTCGACCCGACCCAGCCGCTCGTCCATCCCCTGCCCAATCCCGACCGGGTCGAGCTGCGGCCGACCTCGTCTACACCCACGCCGGCGGCCGCCCGCTGCCATGGACGTCTACCTGCCATCCGGACGGTCACCCGGAACGCCGGTGCCGGCGGTGCTGCTGGTCCACGGCGAGGCCGACCCGGCGCTGCCGCCCCTGCTGGTGGTGCGGGCCGGCCAGGATGACCCGGCGCTGAACCGGACCATCGACGAGTTCGTGTCGGCGGCCAAGCAGCGCGACCTGGCCGTCGAGCTGGTCCATCAGCCCGACGGCCGCATCATCTGAGCTGGCCATCATGAAGTCCGTCCTGATCAAGCCATCCACCACCGGAGAGCTGACCGCCCAGGAGGCCGTGATCGCGCGGGCTGGCCCGCGATGCGACCCGGCGACCGCCCGGACCGAGTAGCCAGAGTGGCCAGTGTGCTGGCCACTGGCGGATGCGAACGCCGGCCGGCGTCAACGACAGTAGGCGGGCCGCGAGCACCGTGTCGACACAAGCAGCTGCGTGGGAGGTTCGGGACGATCCACGGGTTGTCCGTCGGGTTGTCCTCTGCAGCCATGGGAGGAACATCAGCATCCGTCCCTTCCCCAGGTACGAAGGAGGAATCGTCATGGCAGCGCAGCAGCCGCCAGGCATCACGCGCACCGATCTCCAGCAGCGCGATCTCAGCGTCCCCGGACACGAGGTCGTCCAGGCACGCGTCGACATCGGCCCGGAAGCGCCGTTCATCAAGCACACCCACCCCGGCGAAGAGATCATCTATGTCCTGGAAGGGTCGCTGGAGTATGAGGTCGAGGGCCAGGCGCCGAGGACGTACACGGCCGGCGAGGCCCTGACCGTCCCGGCCGGCGCGGTCCACGCGGTCCGCAACGTCGGCAGCGGCAACGCCGCCGAGCTCGCCACCTACGTCGTCGAGAAGGGCAAGCCCCTGCTCACCCTGGTCGAATGAGCGTGGACTAGGGCGCTGACCAGGGCACTGGCCAGGGTCGTGCACGGGCGCGACGGGTTGCTGCCGGGGCGACCCTGGCCCCATTCACCAGGACAACACTTGAGGAGGGAGCTGCAATGAGTTCCGACGCCATTCCAGTTCGCGCGCCGATCACCCGTGATGCGGCCGGGACCCTGCTCGGCCAGACCATGGGGCTGGTCGCGGTCACCACGGGCCTGTTCGCGGTCGGCGCCTACCTCGGCCGGGACCTGTCCTACGGGTGGGGCTGGCTGTTGTTCATCGCCGCCTTCGGCTGCCTCATCGCCATGAACTTCGCCGTCCAGCGATCCGAGGGCCTCGCCGTCACCCTCTTGTTCGGATTCGGCCTGCTCATCGGCGTGGCCACAGCGCCCACGCTCAGCTACTACGCCAGCGCCGACCCCCAGGCCGTCTGGCAGGCCGGCGCCGCGACGGCGCTGTTCATCGCGGGGTTCGGGGCCGCCGGCTACGCGACCCGCCGCGACCTCTCGGCCCTGGCCCGCGTCCTGTTCTGGGCCCTGATCGGGCTGATCGTGTTCGGCATCGTCACGATCTTCGTCCAGATCCCCGGCGCCGCGCTGATCTACGCGATCGTCGGCCTGGTGATCTTCGCCGGCTTGACCGCCTACGACTTCCAGCGCCTCCGCCGCAGCCAGGACATCCGGACCGCTCCCTTGCTCGCGGCCTCGATCTTCCTCGACATCCTCAACGTGTTCCTGCTGCTGCTGTCGCTCTTCGGCGGCGGCCGCGACTAGATGGCGTTCCTGCGCTGGCGCCAGCGGAGCGCGGAGCATCGTGTGGTCGGCTGCTACCGTGCCGCATGCCGCTCTCCGAGTGGATTCATCGCCACCGCGCTGAGGTGATCGCCATGACCGAGCCACACGACTGGCCATTCGAGCAGCCGGCCAAGGGAACCCTGCGTCCTTGGTACTCGAAGGCCACCGGCTATCTGATGGTGTTGTTCAGCGACCCTGGGGAGGCCCAGCGCGCTCGCCGGGGTCTCCTCGAGCGTGAGGTGTCCCAGGAGGACACCCGGCTGTATGAGTCCGAGGAGATCCTGCGCATCATGAGCCGGCTCCAGGAGGAACGCTCCCTCGTGGCCAAGGCCGTTGCCGCCCTGGTCGCCGACCCGTCGGTCAAGCAGCACTTCCTGGTCACCGCCCGGACTGGTGGCGCCGCCCTCTGGGTGCTTGCCCGGACGAGGCATCGGGCCGACCACGTGGTCGGGCTGCTGGCCGACTACGACTATTCGTTCCTCCGCTACTACGGCGAAGAGGGCGTCGCCGACCTTCACCTCTCCTGAAGCGCTACGGTCATGGGCTTGCCGCGAACAGCTGCCAGCTGCCCTCGACGCCCTTGAGGGGCCGGGATCCGCGGTCGGTCATGGTGATGTCGGAGCCGACCACCAGGTCGCGGACCGTGCTGGAGGTGAGGATCTCGTCCCGGTCAGCGGCGGCCATCACCCGGGCGGCGATGTGGACGGCGATCCCACCGACGTCGCCGTCGCGCAGCTCGATCTCGCCGGTGTGGAGGCCCGCCCGGATCTGGAGGTCGATGCCGGCCAGCTCGTCTCGGAGGGCGGCGGCGCAGCGGATCGCCCGGCCGGGCCCGTCGAAGGTGGCCAGGATGCCGTCGCCGGTGGTCTTGACGAGCTGACCGCCGAACTGCTCGACCAGCCGGTGGGCGAGATCGTCGTGGACCTCCAGCAACTCCCGCCAGCGCCGGTCCCCGAGGCGGGCGGCCCGCTCGGTGGAGCCGGCGATGTCGGTGAACAGCACCGTCGCCAGCACCCGATTGGGCTCGACGGCGACCCGGACGCCGGTGAGGAACTCCTGGATGGCGTCGAGGGCGAGCTCCGGCGTCTCCCAGGTGAGGTCGACGTCGGACCCCGGGAGCTCGATCAGCCTGGCCCCGGTGATGTGCTCGGCCAGGTAGCGGCCCTGGGCGATGGGCACCAGCCCGAACTCCCGACGGTGCAGGATCAGGGTCGGCGCCTGGACCAACGGGAGGACGGGGCGCACGTCGACCTCGGCCATGGCGCGCAGGAACAGCTGGGCGTCCTTGGGACGGGCGCTGGCGCGCTGCCACTTGGCGAACCAGCGGAGGAAGCGTGCGTCCTGCGCACGGCTGGGCACCAGCATGGCGGCCAGCTCGTCGCTGCCCCACAACCGGTCGAACTCGGCCAGCGCGACCTGGACCTCGTCCGGGGTGCCCCCGATCGGGTAGTCGCTGGCGGCCGCGAACCTGGCCGAGGTGTGCACCAGGACGAGCGCGCTGGTCCGTTCCGGCATGGTCGCGGCGAACAGCAGCGCGGTCGGGCCGGCGTCGAGCTGGGCCATGATCGCCGCCCGCTGGCTGTCCACCTCGTCCAGCACCGCGGCCAGCTCCTCGGCATACGACTCCCAGGGAGGCAGAGGATCAGGCGGGAGGGAGTCCGAAGGCCCGGTGCCGCGCCGGTCGAACAGGATCAGCCGGCAGAACGAGGCCAGGCGGCGGAGGAACAGGCTGGTCCCGGGGTCCTCCCAGGCGATGTCGATGTGGCTGTAGCTGCGGCGGGCCAGCACCAGATCGGGCGGCCCTTGGCCGAGCACCTGGTAGGCGATCCGGTCCCCATCCAGCCGGGCGTACCTGGTCTCGGGCTGCACGGTCCCTACCTGCCCCTGGCGTAGCGCAGGATCTGGTTCCACATGGGCACCGAGCTGGCGATGATCACCACGACTCCGGCCAGCCCGGCCGCGGCCACGGCGACCTGGGCCGACTCCAGGTCGAGCGGTTCGTACAGGAGCCAGCCCAGCAGGCCGAAGGCGGTCACGGCCACGGCCAGGGCCGCCCGGTACCAGTGCCGGGTCGCCAGCGCCAACGGCAGGTCGCGTTCCTCGTCGGCGAACTGGCGGATGCGGAGGTTGCGCTGCGCCCAGGCGGCCACCCCGACCAGGGCGACCAACCCGTAGCCGAGCAGCCAGCCGCGCAGGTCTTCGCCGACGAAGTGGACCATCAGCAGCTCGGTGACCAGGAACGCGAACGGCACCAGCGAGTCGAGCAGCCCGGGCAGCCAGACGTGGCTGAGCACGGTCATCAGGTACTCGTGCCAGATGTCGACGCACACCAGGAAGGTGGCGATGACGACCAGCCACTCCGCCGCGCCAAAGTCGCGGTAGCCGCCTTCGACCTTGGTGATGAGCGCGTCGAGGACGAGGACCTGCACCAGGCCGGTGATCGCGAGGTAGGCGGGGGCGAACTGCTCTCTGAGCCGACGCGAGACCCGCTCTGGGCCCGGTGGCGTTTCCATGGCGGCCGTCCTGGGAGACTGATCGGTTCTGGGCGCAAGCCTACCGTGCGGCGACGGCCGCGAAGTCGAGCGGTCAGAGGAGCTTGCGCGCCGCCCGGGCCACCACCTGCCGGGCCATCAGCTGTGGCTCGGCGGCGGGCGGAGGCTGCCTTGGCATCCTGCCGACGACGGCGGCGCGCTCGATCCACGACAGGCGCCGCTCGGCCGGCCTTGGCTGGTTCCAGAGCTCGACCGTCACCCCGTCCCGGCTGGACCGGACGCGGACGTGGGTGTGGACGAAGGTGGGCACGAACACGGGTGGGGCGCCAAGCCGCCCGTCGACCGGCTGGAGCTGGCGAAGCCAGCAGCCGGTGTTGACGATCACCGTTCTCCGCCCGTCGGGTCGTGCCAGCTCCGACATCGCGGGGGCATGGGTATGGCCGGAGACGAACACCGCGATCTCCATGGGTGAGGCGCTCCCGGCCATCGGCGGCGCCCGATCGTCCTCCAGGAGCCGGCGGATGGCCACATCCTCGCGGTACCGTTCCGGCCCAGGCCCCTGCCGTGGAAGCTGGGTCTCCATGGTGGAGACGGTGCGGGCGGTCGTCCGGCGGCTGATGAGGAACACGACCGCGAAGGCGACCACCAGGAGGCCGAGGAGGTAGGCCACCTCGAGGAACAGCGGCCGCAGGGCCAGCGATCCGCCGGCGGCCCGGACGATGGCCGCCAGCCCCTCGTAGGCGACGTAGACAACGATCAGGGGGACGAGCAGCCAGCGCAGCACCTGGCCGAGGAACCGGTAGAAGATGCGGCCGGCGACCCACCGGGGGATGGCGGCCAGCGGGAAGACGTAGCTCAGGTCTCGCAGATCGATGCTGCGGGTGACCGCGATCCCGGAGCCGATGGGGCGGACCAGCTCGGTCACGACGTGGGCGCCGATCGGCGAGTCGAGCGGGTTGGCGTAGTCGACGACGGTGTTGCTCGGGTCGAACTGGTTGCCGTGCTCGCAGTAGATGCGCTGCTCGGGCAGCGACGCGAAGCTGGCCGAGTAGGAGAGCGCGAACACATCGACCAGCCCGGCCTCACGCAGCACCTGCTGGATCCGGGGGTTCCACCACAGCTCGGTGTCATGGTTGCCGACCACATACACCACCCGATGCCCGGGCCCCTCGGCGAAGGCCCGCAGCGCCGCGAACAGCTCCCGGTACTCGGGGCGCGCGATCGTGGCGCGCAGGAGCGCCTCCCCGCGGCCGGCGTCCCCCATCCGCAGCAGGTCCAGGAAGTCCCCGACCAGCACCAGCTCGACGGGTCCCCGGACGCGACCCAGGTCTTCCAGCAGCGCCATGAGCTCGGCCGCCGACTGGAAGATCTCCGTTCCTGCCGCGCCCCCGACGTGGACGTCGGACAGGAACACCAGCAAGGCGCCATCCGGGAGCTCGGAGCGGATGGCCGCCTGAGCGACAGGGTCGCTCATCGCCTGCCGGGTGCGTCAGGGAGGAAGGCGCGCAGCACCCGACCGGCGAAGAAGCCGCCGAAGCGCAGCAGCGTGGCTGCCGCCGCCTGCGCGCCGACCGCGCCGGTCGGGCGGAGACTGAGCAGCAGCCGGGCCACGTCGGCGACGCCGATGGTCACGGTGCCGCTGGGGGTCATGGCGTCGTAGCGGTCGTCGGGAGCGGTCAGCGCCACGCCCATCCTGGTCGTGGCCCGCCAGGGGCCGATCAGCCCGCGGCGGTAGACCAGCTTGGAACCCTGGAGGAGCCAGCTCGCGCCGTTGTCGTCGACGAAGGGCACGATGTAGTCCATGGTTCGCCGGTGGCTGCCGTGGATGCGGGCAAGGAGATGCAGCGACCCTCGGTCGACGGCCGCCGGCCGCCGCGTCAGCCCCTCCACCTCGACCGTTCCGGCGAGCCGGGCGGCGTGGACCGGGTCGTCAAGGAAGGTGCCGAGATCGGGCAGCTCGACCCCGAGGCGCAGGACGACCCGCCCTCGCCGTTCCGGGCCGGCCTGGCCGGCCGGGATG
>Ga0081538_10004986_pt1 | contig 12093 bp, 8 predicted proteins | sample TabmetS5T2R1_FD_71022 | JGI IMG/M metagenome (GOLD analysis project Ga0081538, IMG submission 71022) | Tabebuia heterophylla rhizosphere microbial communities from the University of Puerto Rico - S5T2R1 | ecosystem: Host-associated > Plants > Roots > Rhizosphere ... | reverse complement strand
CGGCGGGATCGAGGGCGTCGTGCTGACCCACTCGCATGCCGACCACGCGGAGGGGGCGGAGGAGCTCGGGGCGCCGGTGACGCTGCCGGGGGACGGCGAGACGGTCGGCCCGTTCCGCGCGCTCGGCACGCCCGGGCACTCACCGGACAGCGTGTGCCTGGTGGCGGGGCCCGTCTGCTTCACCGGCGACACGGTGCTGGGGAGCGGCAGCGTGTTCATCGCGCCGGGCGAGGGCTCCCTGTCCGCATATCTCGACTCGTTGCGCCGGCTGCGCGAGCTGCCGCTGGAGGTGCTGTGCCCGGGTCACGGGCCCTACGTGTGGGACCCGGCGGCGAAGCTCGACGAGTACGTGGAGCACCGCCTCGAGCGCGAGCGGCGGCTGCTCGAGGCGCTCGAGGCCGGCCTTCGCACGCGCGACGAGCTCCTCGACAGCGCCTGGTCGGACGCGCCGGCGGAGCTGCGCGATTTCGCGGCGCTGTCACTGGCCTCGCACCTCGAGAAGCTGGCGGAGGAGGGGCGGCTCCCGGAGGGCGTGGAAGGGACCTAGCGGCCGCGGCGGCCGAAGCTGTGGCCCGCCGGGGCCACGGCGCGCAGGTCGGCCTCCTCCTGCGTCTCCGTGCTCCACGCGCGGCGCGGCTCTATGTGCTTGACCTTCGCGCTCGGCAGGTCCGGGCGCTCGAGGCGCTCGATCCGGTCAACCAGCACATTGGCGGTCCCCTCGCGCTGCTCCAGGCGACCGTACGCCAGAACGAGCGGCTCGGCCCGCACCGCCAGCCGGAAGCGCTCGTGCACCGGCGGGGTCACGATCAGATTGATCGTGCCGTGCTCGTCCTCCAGCAGCATGAAGGTCATGCCATTCGCCGTGGCGGGGCGCTGGCGGGCGATCACCAGGCCCGCCACGCGCACGCGGCTGCCGTGGCGGCCCCGCTCCAGCTCCACGCTCGTGGACAGGTCCCCCGGCAGGTCGGGACGCATCAGCTCCATCGGGTGCTCGCGCAGCGTCACCCCGGTCGAGCCGTAGTCCGCCAGCATCCGCTCCCAGGCAGACAGCGCGCGCAGCTCGGGGCCGGGATGCGGCTCGAGCGGCAGCGCGAGCTGTGTGCCCTCGGGGACCGGCGTGCCGGGGACGGCCACGCCGAGCTGCCAGAGGGCCTGGCGGCGGCGGCCGGCGGCGCGGCCGTCGGCGAGGGAGTCGCAGGCGCCTGCCCAGGCGAGCTTGCCGAGCGTGTCGGCGAAGGCGCCGGAGCGGGCGGCGAGATCCCCGAGCGAGCGCCAGGGGCCACCCGCCTCGCGCTCGGCCACCAAGGCGCGAACCTCCTCCTCTTTGCAGCCGTTCACGCACCGCAACCCCAGGCGGACGGCAGAGCCCTCCACCCGGCTCTCGACAAAGCTCCGCACCACACACGGCGGCAGCACCTCCACCTGCTTGCGCTGGGCCTCGTGCACCAGCGAGTCGGGCGGGTAGAAGCCCATCGGCTGCTCGTTCAGGAGCGCGCACAGGAACTCCGGGTGGTAGTGCACGCGCAGCCAGGTCGACTGGTAGGCGAGCAGCCCGAAGGCCGCCGAGTGCGCCTTGGGGAAGCCGAAGCCCGAGAAGCCCACGATCTGGTTCCAGACCCGCTCGGCCGCCTCGCGCGTGGCGCCGCGCTCGGTGGCCCCGGCGATGAACTTCTGCTCGTAGGCGCGGATCGCGGCCTCTGAGCGCTTGCGGCTCATCGCCCGCCGCAGGCCCTCGGCCTCGCCGGCGCGGAAGCCCGCGAACGCCATCGCCACCTCCAGCACCTGGTCCTGGAAGACGATCGTGCCGAGCGTGTAGCGCAGCACCGGCTCGAGCGAGGGGTGCTCGTAGGGCACCTCGAAGTCCGGGTCCTCGCGCAGCGCCTTGCGGTGCTCGATGTACGGGTGCACGGCGCCGCCGATGATCGGCCCCGGACGCACCAGCGCCACCTGCACCGTGATGTCGTCGAGGTTCTCCGGCCGGGTGCGCTTGAGCATCTGCATCTGCGCGCGTGACTCGATCTGGAACACGCCCATCGTCTCCGCCTCCTGGATGCGGGCGTAGACCTCCTCGTCGTCGTAGGGGATGCGCGACAGGTCGATGCGCTCCCCGCGCACGCGAGCGATCTCGTCCACGCAGCGCTCGACCGCCGAGAGCATCCCCAGGCCGAGCAGGTCGATCTTGAGGAAGCCGGCGTCGCCGCACGAGTCCTTGTCCCACTGCACCATCTGCCGGCCCTCGAGCGAGGCGGGCTGCACCGGGCAGAGGTCGATCAGCGGCTGCGTGGAGATCACCATGCCGCCCGGGTGCTGGGACTGATGGCGGGGCAGCCCCCACGCGTCCCGGGCGAGCTTGACGAGGGCGTCCCAGCGCGGCGAGCGGTGCCCGCGGGCGTCCCTCGCCGGCACGTCCCCCTCGATGTCGTTGCGCTCCTTCCAGGGGTCGACCGCTCGCGCCAGGCGCTCGATCTCCCCCGGTGGCAGCCCCAGCGCCTTCGCGAAGTCGCGCACGGCGGAGCGCACATGGAAGGTCGAGAACGCGGCCACCAGCGCGCAGCGGTCGCGCCCGTAGCGGTCGTGCACGCGCGGGATCAGGACGTCGCGGATGTCGCGCGGGAAGTCGAGGTCGATGTCCGGCAGCGCGGTGAGCTCCTCGTTCAGGAAGCGGCCCAGGAAGAGCTCGTTCTCGATCGGGTCGATGTGCGAGAGGCCGGTGAGGTAGCAGACGATCGAGGACACGCTCGAGCCGCGCCCGCGGCCCGGCGGCAGCAGCCGCCGGGCCGACTCGGGGCCGCGCACCTCGAGTGCCACCTCGCGCGCGAGCTCGAGCATGTCGCGGTGGAGCAGGAAGAACCCGGACAGGCCCAGGTGGCGGATCACGCGCAGCTCCTCCTCGAGCCGCCCCAGCGCCTCCGGTCGGTCCGCGTAGCGCTCCTCGAAGCGCGCGCGGCACAACTCGGCGAGCTTGCCGTCGGCGTCGGGGTCCTCCGAGCCGGGGTAGCGGTAGCCGAGGTCCTCGGTGAGGTCGAACCGAAGGCGCTCGGCGAGGCGCCCGCTCTCGTCCACCGCCTCCCGGTGGTCGCGAAACCGTCCCGCCATTCGCTCGGGAGGAGCGAGAACGTGGGACGAGTTCCCCCTTCGCTGAGGTTCCGTCTCGTCGAGGGTGGCCCCGTGGCGCACGGCGACCATCGCGTCCTGCAGCGCGATGCGGTCACGTGAGTGCACATGGACGTTCCCCGTCGCTACGCACGGCACCCCGAGCCGCTCTGCCAGTTCCGCGAGAAGCTTGTTGCGGCGGCGGTCGTTGCGCCAGTAGGGACGTTGGAGCTCGATGCGAAAGCGGTCGGGACCGAACGCGGCGAGAAGGCGGCGGGCGACGGCTGCGGCGCCCGGGTGGTCTCCCGCCTCGATCCTCGACGCCACCGCACCATTGCCGGCACATCCGGAGAGGCACACCAAGCCGTGTGTGTGTTGCTCGAGAGTGTCGAGGCCGATGGACGGTTCCCCGTCGATCGGGTCCTGCCGCCGGCCGCCCTCCTTCCAACCCTCGCGCGCCCAGCGACGAGTGTGCCAGTGGGAGGCGGTGATCAGGCGGCAGAGGTTGGTGTACCCCTCGCGCGACTCGCACAGGAGCGTGACGTGTGTGTCGTCGTCGAGCGTCAGCTCGGCGCCCGTGATCGGCCGCACCCCGAGCGGCTTCAGCGCCCGGGCCATCTCCATGGCCCCGTGCAGGCCGTCATGGTCGGTCAGGGCAAGCGCTTCGTGGCCCTGCTCGGCCGCCGCCGCGGCCAGCTCCACCGGATGCGACGCGCCATCGAGAAACGAGTAGGCGGAGTGACAGTGGAGCTCGACGTAGGACACGAACACATGTTCGCACCCGGCCCGAACGCTTGCAAGGCTTCCAGCTCGGTCAGCGAGCCCTCAAGCGACGCTCTCCTCGCGCCGGCGCTTGGCCGAGTAGAGCGCCGCATCCGCCCGCGCCACTAGGCGCGCGGCGTCGTCGCCGAGCTGGAGGACCCCGATGCCGAAGCTGGCCTCGATCCGGTCCCCGCTCTGAAGCACCCCTCGCCCCACCGCGTGGCGGAGGCGGCGCACCACCCGCTCGGCGTCGAGCCGGGACGCGCCGGGCAGGATGACCCCGAACTCGTCCCCGCCGAGCCGGTAGGCCTCGTCGCTCCGGCGCAGCCCGATGCGTAGCGCGCTCGCGAGCATCTGGAGCGCCCGGTCGCCGGCCTCGTGGCCGTGCGTGTCGTTCACGTGCTTGAGGTTGTCCATGTCGCACAGCACCACCGCGAAGCGCTCGTTTGCCTCGATCTCCCGCGCGAGGCGGCGGCGGAAGGCGCGCCGGTTGGGGAGGCCCGTGAGGGGGTCGTGCGTCGCCTCGTGGCGAAGCCGCACGGTCTGGTCAGCGGCCCGCAGCGCGGCGACGGCCTGGTTGGCGAACAGCCGCAGCGCCTGCAGCCGCGCGCGGGTGGGAAGGAGGCGATCGCGCGGGTCGTCGACCCAGATCATCCCCACCCGGCGTTCGCCGTCCACGAGCGGGACGATCAGCCAGTGGCGCGACCAGGCGTGCGGCCCGCGCCCGTTCATCTCCGAGCGGTACGCGCCCTCGTCGATCCCGAGCAGCTCCTCGGCCACCTCGGCCGGGAGCAGGTAACAGCCCGCGACCTCGTGCTCCTCGCAGAACAGCGGGGCCAGCGACTCGAGCGTCGCGCCGTCGATGTCCGGCTCGTCCAGGCCCCAGCCCGACGTCGCGACCGGTTCGAGCGGCACGTCCGGCTCCTCGGCGAGCGAGATCATCACGCGATTGAAGCCGAGCGCGTCCTCGATCCCGTCGCACACGGCCTGCAGCACCGCCTCCACATCGTCGGCCTCGGCCAGCCGCGCCGACACCCCGAGCACGCGTTCGAGCATGCGGTGGTGCTGCATGTCCTCGGCGATCTCCTGGGCGATTCGGAGCGCCAGGGCCGCTTGGCGCGAGATCGCCACGAGCGCGTCGAGCTCGCTGTCGCTCGGACGCCGGCCTGTCTCGGGCTCGTCGACCGAGATCACGCCGAGCAGTTGCTGGCGCGCGTCGCGTAGCGGGACGAACAGCGCGTCGCCGGCCCGCCACGCGTCCGGGTCATCGCTCGGCTCGATGTCCGGGACGTACGTCTCGACCTCGAGCGAGTCCCAGTCGAACTCCCCGTCGGGCACGAAGTACGCGCCCTCGCGGCGGTGGAAGCGGTCGGTGAGCAGCGGCGTCCAGGTGTCATTCGGCGACACCGTTCCGACCAGCGCCTGAAGCGACTCCGCGGACCCCACCGCGGCGGCCGTGAGCATGTCGTCGAACGCCGGCCGGTACACGTTCACCACCACGGCCCTGTAGCCGAGCACCTCGCTGATCGTCCGCGCCACGTCCTCCAGCACCTCCTGGAGGTCGGCCTGGTCGCGCACGGATGCGGTGCGCTCGAACATCGCGCCCAGGCGGGCCAGCGTGGCGAGTGTCTCGGCCACGCTAGGCGCCCATGCTCTTCATCCCTGGGGCCACTGCCACCACCGTCCCTTATCGGCCGTTGGGTCCAATTTCCTTAGTCCCCGGATTTTCCCGCAGTTTGCGTGAATCCTTCGGCGACGTCAGGCGCGCTGCAGATACCACCCCCCGTCGACGAGATCGCGGAACACGACGACATTGCGCCCGTCCACGAGGACCAGCTCGAAATAGCGGCGCCGCAGCGGCCGGCCCGTCCACCAGCGATCCTCGACGACCCACTCCTCCCGCACGGTGTCGACGGCAGTGGCCGCAACCGCCGCGGGGGTGCCGCGGGCGTCGGCCTCGACCGAGGCGGGCTCGGGCGCGCCGAGCCGGCGCGAGCCGGCGGGGTTCACGGGGCCGGCCTCAAGGCGCGGGCCTCGCGCCGCGCCCGCAGCGTGCCGGGGGACGATGTGCCCGCGACGCCGAGCCGGGAGTGTGGGCTGCCAAAGTCACGCATATGGCGCCCAAGACAGCCCACACTCCGAGTGTGGGCCCCCAAATGCGCCATATGCGTGACGCTGAGGGCCCACACTCCGCAAACTCCCACCCCTTCACCGCTGCCGTTCGGACAACGCCCGGACAACGCCAACCCAACGGGCGGAGCGCCACCACGGTCGTCCTCACGCCCCCTCACAACTCAGGAAAAGGCGCCAGCACCGCGCGACGCTCGGGGATGCGCGAGCCGGGATCCACGTCGAGGACCTTCAGGGCGGCCTCCGCCCCCGCCGCCTGCCGGGCCTGGCGGACGGCCTCGCCGAGGCGGGAGCGCCGCACCGCGGCGGCCTCGTCGAGCAGTCGCCCCTGGTCCTGTGCGGGCGGGCCGAACGCCTCCACCTCGAGCGTGAGCGACTCGGCCGGGGCGGGCAATTCGGCCAGCCTCGGCCCCAGGGCCAGCCTGATCCGCTCGGGGTCGGCGCTCGCCTGGCGCAGCGTGATCGCGGTGCGCCAGGTGCCGCCGGCCACGAAACGGGCCGACACCGCCAGACCCCGCAGCGCCCGGCCGCGCCGCTCGCGCCGGGCGAGCACGCGCGCGACGAGCAGCTCGAGCGCGCGCTCGAGCTGCTGACCGGACGCCGCCTCGGGCAGGTCGAGCCGCTCGACCACCGGCTCTGGCGGCCGCCTCGGCGCGAGCGGGGTGTCCCGTCCGCGCGCGAGGTCGAGTGCGAGCAGCCCCGGATGGCCGAACCGCTCGGCCACGGCGCGCGAGGGGAGGGCGGCCACCTCCCCGAGCGTGCGGATGCCGAGCCGCTCGAAGACCTCGGGCAGCGCCTGCAGCTCGAACCGCGTGCGGAGCAGCCCGACGGGCAGCGGCGCGAGGAAATCCCGGGTCCGCCCCTCCTCCACCACGAACGAGCGCCTTCCCCTTCGCGGCCTTGCCTGAAGCGCCGCGGCGTGAGCGGCGAAGCGGCAGAGCGCCGCTCCCATACGGGCGCCGGGCCCAAGCGCCCGGCCGGCGGCGGCGAGCACTCCCGCGAGGTCGCCCCCGTGCAGGCCCCGCAGGCCGGCGGACTCGAAGAACGCGGCGCCGGCGGAATCGGACTCGACCTCGGCGCCGATCGCCTCGAGCCGGTCCAGTACCGCGTGCCAGAGCGAACGCACACCCTCCGGGTCGGGGGGCACGAGCCGCAGCGCCGGACAGCGCGACATCGCCTCCCCCAACCGCATCCCCCGCACCACGCCAAAGGCCTCGGCCGGCGCCGACACCTCCCCCACCACCTGCTCCCGTCCGGGCTCCGGGGCCAACGCGGCCGGCTCCGCCAGGAGCGCTCGCCGGTCGGCCAGGGCGGCGAGGAGCTCGAAGCGGGGATAGAGGACGCACACGACCATGGATCGAACACATGTTCGCATCCGCTTCGGCGGCATGCAAGACGGAGTTCAGGCCAGGCCGGCAACCACGCTCGCCGCCCCCGTGAGAACGACCAGCACCAGCACGAGGTTGAAGAACCGCTCGCGGTCGAGGCGGCGGAAGGCCACGGCGCCCAGCGCGTAGCCCGCCACGACCAGCGCCAAGAGGATGGCCACCGCTCCCGCATCGAACGCCGCGCCGCCCTCCGCCGCGAGCAGGATGACACCCCCGGTGAGGTTCAAGCCGAGAAAGCTTGCGGCAAGCGAGGCCCGGAACTCCTCCGGCCGCACTCCGTGCGCCTCGAGCCACAGGACGAGCGGCGGCCCGCTCACGCTGATCGAGGTGGTGAGCGCGCCGCTCGCGAAGCCCGCCGCCAGCCCGGCCGCCCGGCCGAGACGCCGCCGGCGCGCGCCGCGCCGTTGGCGCAGCTGCCACCCCGCCGCCGCGATCACCGCGACCCCCACCGCCACCTGGAGCACCTCCTTCGAAAGCTGCGTGAGAGCCACCGCCCCCACGGCAAGTCCCGGCAGGGCGGCGGCGAACATCGGCGCGAGCGCCCGCCAGTCGACGTGCTCGGGCCGCCCGCCCTCGAACAGCACCAGCATGTTCAGGGCAACGCCCAGCACGAGCAGGGCCGTGACGGCCTCGACAGGGGCCATGACGGCGAACAGCGCCGGGCTCAGCACGAGCGCGAAGCCGAACCCGGTCGCGGACTGCACCGCCGCTCCCGCAAACGCGGCGACGGCGGCAAGCGCCATCACCCGACGGTCACCAGCTCCTTCGGGAACGCGGTCAGCACCTCGGGTCCGTCCTCGGTGATCGCCACGAGGTCCTCGATCCGGACCCCGAAGCCGCCGGGCAGGTACACGCCCGGCTCGATCGTCACCGTGTTGCCCTCGCGGAGCGTCCCCACGGCCACGCGGGTCAGGCGGGGATCCTCGTGGATCTCGAGGCCCACACCGTGCCCGAGACCGTGGCCGAAGCGCTCGCCGTGCCCGGCCTCCTCGATGATCCGGCGCGCCACGCCGTCCACGTCGCGACGCACGGCGCCGGCCCGCGCCGCGGCGAGCGCCTCCTGCTGAGCGCGCCGCACCAGCTCGTAGACCTCGACGACGCGATCGTCCACAGGCCCCGTGGCGAACGTGCGCGTGCAGTCGGAGCAGTAGCCGTCCACGCGGGCGCCCGCGTCGACCACCACGAGCGTTCCGACAGGGATCTCGGCGTCGCGCGGCTCAGCGTGCGGCAGCGCGCCGTGGGCGCCCGCTGCCACGATCGGGGGAAACGACGGACCCTCGGCGCCGAGGTCCTCCATCCGGCGCACCATGGACAGCCCCACCTCGCGCTCGGTCCTGCCGGCCAGACCTCGCTCGCGGATCTCCTCGTAGGCAGCCCCGGCGAGCTCAGCCGCCGCGCGCATCGCCCGCAGCTCCCCCTCGTCCTTCACCTCCCGCAGCCGCTCAACCAGGCCCCCGGCAGGCACAAGGTCCACGCGCTCGCCGGCCTTCTCGGTCAGTCGCCGGTGACCCCGCACGCTCACATCCGCGTCGTCGAAGCCGGCGCGGCCCTGGAGGCGCGCCGCCACGTCGCCCAGCAGGTCGCGGCCGCCCTCCACGCGCTCGAACTCGCGCACCTCGATCCGCGCACGCTCGACATATCGGAAGTCGGTGAAGAAGACGCGCTCATCGCGTGATACGAGCGCCGCGCCGTTGGTGCCGGTGAAGCCGGTCAGGTAGCGGACGTTCACCAGGTTCGTCACGAGCAGCGATTCGAGCGAGCGCTCGTCGAGCAGCCCGACGAGGCGGTCGGCGCGGCTCAAGCCTCGAGCTCCTCCTTCAGGAGGACGAGCGCGTCTCGGTATCCATCCACGCCCTTGCCCTGCACACTGCCGATGCAGAGATCTCGCACGACCGAGAGGCGCCGCCACTCCTCGCGCTCGTCGACGCTCGAGAGGTGCACCTCCACGGCCGGCAGCGACGCGACCTCCAGCGCGTCGCGGATCGCCCAGGAGTAGTGCGTCCAGGCGCCCGGGTTCAGCAGCAGGCCGTCCGCCGCCGTCTGGTGGAGCGACTCGCAGAACTCGCCCTCGTGGTTCGTCTGGGTGAAGGTCACGACCAGGCCCAGATCGCGGGCAAAACGCTGGACCTGGACCTCGAGCTGCTCGAGCGTGAGCCCGCCGTACTGCGCGGCCGGCCGCCGGCCCAGGACATCGAAGTTGACCCCGTGCATCACGTCCACCCGGTTCCTCACGCGTCGTGCACCTCCTCGATCGCCGCGTACAGCGAGGCGAAGTCCACGTCATGGCCGGGCGTCACCTGCCCCGGCGCCTCCACGAGCACGAACGGCACGCGCCCGCCGCTGCGCTTCTTGTCGCGCCCGGCCACGGCGGCGACAACGTCCGGCGCCGCGCCCGAGTACGTCAGCGGCAGCCCGCGGTCGGCGAGCAGGTCGGCCACCTCGGCGCGCAGGGCGTCGCGACCCGACAGGCGAAGCGCCACCAGCAGGCCGATGCCGACCGCCTCGCCATGGCGGTAGCGGCCGAACCCCGTGGCCGCCTCGATCGCGTGCCCGACGGTATGGCCGAGGTTCAGGACCTGGCGCCGCCCCTCGTCGCGCTCGTCCTGCGCCACCACGCCCAGCTTCGTGCGCGCGCAGCCCATGATCTCGCGCGCGGTCACCGGGCCGCCCTGGCGCACCCGCGCCCACAGCCCCCCGCCCGCGATCAGCGCCGTCTTCAGCACCTCCACGTACCCCGCCGCCGCCTCCTTCGCCGGCAGCGTGTCGAGCGCCGCGGGATCGCAGAGAACGGCCGAGGGCTGGTGGAAGGCGCCGACGTAGTTCTTGCCCTCCGGCAGGTCCACGGCGGTCTTGCCGCCGTAAGCCGAGTCGACCTGGGCCACGAGGGTCGTGGGCACCTGAACGTGACGCATGCCGCGCTGATAGACGGCGGCGCAGAAGCCGGCCAGGTCGCCGACCACGCCGCCGCCCACGGCCACCACAAGATCGCCGCGCTCGGCCCGGGCCTGCGCGAGCGAGCGGAGCACCACTTCCGCGCCCTCCATGGTCTTGCGCTCCTCGCCGGGCGCCACCACGATCCGCTCGTCGCCCTCGACGCGGTGGTGGCGCGCCACGTTCTCGTCGGTCACGACGTATCGCCGGCCCGGGAGTGGCGGGAAGAAGCCCGAGCCGATCAGGCCGCGACCGAAGTAGACGGGATAGGCGCCGGAGTCAGCTGAGGCCCACACGAGCCGGGTGCCGGGCGGGGCCTGGCCCAGGGAGCGCAGGAACGGCAGGGCCCGCCGAAGCGCGTCGCGGTCCGCGGGCGGGATCGCGGCGTCGGCCACCGCCTCGTAGAGGGTGGCGCGGTCGCGGTGGAGCTGCTCGAAGCGGTCCGGGTCGCGGGCCAGCGGCCGGCCCTTGTTCGACGCCCGCCGCCAGGCATCCGCGGTCTCGATCTCGAGGTGCACGACCGTGTGGCGGGTGAGCGCCTCGCGCACCCGCTCGGAATGCACGGCCCCGCCCCCGAGCGCGATCACCGGGAGGTCCTCACGCTCCAGCAGCTCGCCGACCACGTCCTCCTCGACCGCCCGGAAGGCGGACTCGCCCTCGCGGTCGAAGAACACCTCGATCGGCTCGCCGAGCCGGCGCTCGACCTCCCGGTCGCTGTCCACCGCCTCGGCGCCCAACTCCGCGGCGAGCGTGCGGGCCCCGGTCGTCTTCCCCGCGCCCATGAAGCCCACCAGGACGATGGCGCCGTCTACCGGGCTCGCCTCCACCCGATCCGCTCCACGTAGGCGTCGAGTGCCGCACGAGCGTCGTCGATGTGGTCGCCGCCGAGCTTCTCGCGGTACGCGGCCGCGAGCACGAGAGCGACCATCGCCTCCCCCACCACACCCGCGGCCGGCACGGTGCAGGAGTCCGTGCGCTCGCGCAGCGCCTGGGCCGGCGCCTTCGTCGCGAGGTCCACGCTGCGCAAGGGTTTTGTCAGCGTGGGGAGCGGCTTCATGGCGGCCCGCACGACGAGCGGATCGCCGGTAGTCATGCCGCCCTCGAGGCCGCCGGCGCGGTTGGTCTCGCGGAAGAAGCCGTGCTCCTCCGACCAGAAGATCTCGTCGTGGGCCTGGGAGCCCACCCGCCCGGCGAGGTCGAAGCCGTCGCCGATGCCCACGCCCTTCATCGCCTGGATCGACATGATCGCGCCGGCCAGCCGGCCGTCCAGCCGCTCCTCCCACGAGATGTGCGAGCCGATGCCGGGCACGAGCCCGAACGCCCGCACTTCGAAGACCCCGCCGAGCGACTCGTTCGCCTTGCGCGCGGCGTCGATCTCGGCCACCATCGCGCCGCTCGCATCGGGGTCGAGGCACCGCACCGGAGACTCGTCAACTTGGTCGAAGTCCTCGGGCGAGAGGTCGTCGCGCACGGGCGCCGTGACCGTGCCGATGCGCGTGACGTGCGAGAAGACCCGAACGCCCATGGCGCGCAGGTACGCCTTGGCGAGCGCTCCGGCCGCCACCCGGGCGGCGGTCTCCCGCGCCGAGGCGCGCTCCAGCACGTTGCGCACGTCCGTGTGACCGTACTTGAGCACCCCCGCGAGGTCGGCGTGACCCGGGCGCGGCAGGTGGACCTCGTCCACGTCCCCGTCCACCGGCCAGGGGCTCATCCGCTCCTCCCAGTTGGCGTAGTCGCGGTTCTCCACGCGCAGCGCCACCGGGCTGCCGAGCGTGCGACCGTGCCGGAC
>Ga0081538_10004985_pt1 | contig 12094 bp, 13 predicted proteins | sample TabmetS5T2R1_FD_71022 | JGI IMG/M metagenome (GOLD analysis project Ga0081538, IMG submission 71022) | Tabebuia heterophylla rhizosphere microbial communities from the University of Puerto Rico - S5T2R1 | ecosystem: Host-associated > Plants > Roots > Rhizosphere ... | reverse complement strand
CAGGCACCCGAACGACGGCTACCGCCGGGTGCGGCTCGGCCCGACCACCTTCAAGGGCCTGCCCGCCGCCGAGGGGGAGTTCACCTTCCTGGCGGGCGGCCGGCCCACCCGCGGCCACGACATCCCCTCGCGCGCCGGGGGGCCGCCGACGGCCCGGCCCACCCGTCGCTATTCACCGGCTCCGCACCAGCGGGCTCCTGAAGGTCGGCAAGACCGTCTACTGACCCTCTGGGAACGTAGCTCAGCCGGTTAGAGCGCCGTCAAGCCTGGTCGTCGCACCCTCCCGTTAGGCTACAACTGGCCGGATAACGGGAGGGCGCCAATGCGGGCGAGACTGACACCTAAGGCCATCGGGGAGAACAGTGAGGGCCAGGTGCTGGCCAGGTTCCTCCGGCACGGCGAGGTCGTGCTGCTGCCGTTCGGGGACAACCAGCGGTATGACATGGTCCTGGATCGGCAAGGCACCTTCCTGCGGGTCCAAGTGAAGACCGGGCGCTACCGCAACGGGGCAGTCGGGTTCGCGACCGTCTCAACCGGCAGTGACACCGCCCATCGGCAAGCCTGGCACTACCGTGGCCAGGCCGACTACTTTGCCATCTTCTGCCCCGAGCTGGACACCGTGTACATGGTCCCGGTTGACGAGTGCGGGGACCGGCAACTTTGCCTGCGCATCCAGCCGCCCAGGAACCATCAGGTGGCACGGCTCCGCTGGGCCAAGGACTACGAGTACCTGGGGGAACTACCCACCCCGCCACCCGTGGCCCAGGTCATCCCGAAGGAGGCGGCCGCACCGAAGCCCCCGCCGCCGCACGGCTCTCAGGCCGCCTACCGGCGGGGTTGCAAATGCGAGACGTGCTTGGCGGGGCATGCGAGGCGCCTCCGGGCGTGGAGAGCAAGCAAAAACAAGGGACAGGACCCAGCCCGTTGACGGGGACGGCCTGATAAGCCGTTGTCGGGTGGTTCGACTCTACTCTGTCCCACCCGTGGTGACCGAAGCCGAAGCGGTCGAGGCGCCGGGCTGTGGCCCCGGTCGTAGGGAGTTCGAGACTCCTCGGTCACACCGTGCTGGCGCTCGCTCTATAGCCTTACCGGCGTAGGCCCTGGGGGTGCGGCAGCCTCCAAAACTGCGTCAGCCGAAGGTTCGAACCCTTCCGCCGGTGCCCTGTCCAGCCGCCAGCGCCCTACTGGCAGCGTCCTGTGGCCGTTCACGATCCACTCATGGGCTGTCGGGGGTGCCGGCCCTACTGGCGGGTTGTGTGGGAACCGGGTCGGGCCGTCGTAGGCTTCACCGCATGGGCGACGCTTGACGAGTTCGGCCCTCACCCAGGCGGCCAGCTCGGGCGGCGCGAGAGCCAGCAGGTCAGCCCGGGGTGCGGTTGGGTGGTGCCTGCGGGCGTCAACCGCGAAAGATCCTGGATTGCGGGGGTCAGCGGGCTGGTCCGGGCAAGATGACCTGGAACGACGCGCCGCCGCCTTGGCGGTCCTCGACCCAGGCGGTACCGCCGTGCAGCTCGGCCAGGCGCAGGACCAACGAGAGCCCGATGCCCAGACCAGGCGCATAGCTGGGAGCGGTGTCGCCGTGGCGGAAGCGCTCGAACACCGACGCACGTAGCTCGCTTGGTACGCCTGGGCCGGCGTCTTCGACCGCTAGGCGCACGCCGGTGCCCTGCCGGTCGGCACGGATCCAGACCGGGGTGCTCGGTGGGGTGTGCCGGGCGGTGTTAGCGAACAGCTCCTCGACGATGCGTTGGACCTTGTCCGGGTCGAGCCACACCGTGGTCGACGGGGCACAGACCAGCGGCCAAGGGGTGTCGGATCGCCAGCGGGCTGCTACCTGTTCGAGAAGGACAGCGATGTCGAAGGGTCGGCGGTGGAGCGGGATGGCGCCCCAGGCGAGTTGTTCCAGGTCGAGCAGGTTGGTCAGGAGCCGGTCGAGCTTGCGGGCGCTGGCGCTGAGCCCGCCGAGCAGGCCGGCGATCGCTTCCTCCGACAGCCGACCGCCGGCCCGCTCCAGGGTCACAGAGGCGCCCAGGATGGCGGTCAGTGGGGTGCGAAGCTCGTGGGAGACCGCCGTCAGGAGGGCGTTCTTCTGCTCGTCCAAGGCCTCTAGCCGCCGGGCGGTCTCACGCTGGGCCACGGTCTGGTCGGTGACATCAACCCACACCCCTTGCCAGCAGCTGGGCTCGCCGCTGTCGTCGTAGACGATCTCGGCTTCGTCACGGATCCAGACCGCGCGCCCGTCGCGGGCGAGCACGCGGTAGGTGCACCGCCATGGTTCGAGTGTCTGCTCGCAGCGCTGATCCTCAGTGAGGACGCGATCTCGGTCCGCGGGGTGCAGGAGGGTCTTCCAGAAGTTCGGGGGGTAGGTCTCGTCGCGGGTGTACCCCGACAAGACCTCTACCTGTGAGCCCTCCCGGATCCAGCCGACGCGGTAGTCCTCGATGTAGGGGACAGCTGGGATCTGCCGTGTCCCGGAAAGCCCTGTCGTTGGTTCCACTTCGGTCCCCAGCCCCCCTCAATGTGCGAGCTGCTCGATGGTGCGTATCGAAGGCTCACCAATGAGGTAAGGAGTCTAGTCGAATCCCTCATGCTCTCCTAATCGGCTCGAATTCACTCGGGCAGGTGTCCACGCCGCAGTCCCGGCAACGCGAGCATTTGCTCAATCGTGCGCGGGTGGCCAGCCGGTCGCGGCCGGGTTTAGGCCGGCTGCGGCCAGCTCGCCCGGACCGTGGCGGCCAGGTCCTCGGGGGCCAGAGCCAGCAGCTCGGCCAGGGGGAGGTCGGGGCGGCCGCGGCCGGGGATGAACCGCGGTGGGTCGACCACCTGCCACGCCGACCGGACGTGCGGATCGCGGAGCTGAGCGGCTTGAACCTCGTGCGCCTGGGCGGCGGTGTCCAGCTCGGCATCGGAGGCGGCCGCGAACAGGAACGCATGGACCAGCAGCAGCCGCCGGCCGGCCAGGGGGGCCAGCTGGTGCAAGGCGTCAGATGGTCGCGCTCGGCCGCGGTGAGCCGGCCGGGATCGCGGGCCGGCCCCTGGTCCTGGTCGTCGCCAGCCATCGCCCGCCCGCAGCTACCCGACCAGCCCCGCCACGGGCACGCCGGGGAGCTGGTCGCGCTGGTACTCGACGTCGGTATGCCCGCAAGCGTGGCAGCGCCAGGTCAGGCGGACGCTGGCCCGGTTGCTGCGGACCTCGCCGCGGCTGTCGACCGGGGCGCTGACGCCGACCTGCTCGACGGTCCAGACCTCGCCCTTGGCGCCGCAGCCCTCGCAGCGGTGCCGGCGGCCGCGGGAGCGCAGGACCGGCGGGCGAGGCTCGCGGCCGGCGTACAGCCGGGCGACCAGCTCGGGCCCGGTCAGGTACCCGAACCGCTCGGCCCCCCGGCCGGGGCGGGCGCCGGGCAGCTCGTACCACCAGGGAAAGGCGGCGGCCAGGTAGGCGTCATGCCACCAGCGGGCCGCCGGGGTGTCGCTATGCCCGGCCCAGGGCGGCGCCGGGGTGTCCCCGAGCACGAGCCGGGCGGCGCGGATGCGGGCCTCCCGGTCGTCCCCGGCCGGGCCGCCGCGGTCCCGGTCGCAGGCGTGGCAGACGGGTTGCGCGGCGGTCTGGAGCCAGCCGCCGACCCCGAGCCGCTCCCAGCTCTTGACGGTGCCGCAGTAGCGGCACGGCCCGCCCGCGACGTGATTCCTCCTCCAATGAACCGTTAGGGCATGATGCCGCGTATATGGGTGCGGAAGATGCGAACCTGCTCGCGCGGGTCGCCGGAGGAGATCTCGGCCATCCCCTCGAGGAGCTGTACGACCGCTACGCGGGGCGGCTCTACGGGCTGGGTCTGCGGTTGCTCGGTGACCCCGGTCTGGCGGAGGAGCTCGTGCAGGAGACGTTCGTGCGGCTCTGGCAGTCGGCCGGTCGGCACGACCCGCAGCGCGGGTCGGTGGCCAGCTTCGTCTTCACCATCGCACGGCGGCTTGCCATCGACCTGCAGCGCCGGCCATCCTCCCGGCCGTTCGCCGAGCTGGAGGCTGACCAGGGCCCGGCACGGGACCCGGGTGACGCCATCGACCAGCTCCTGGTGGGGCTGAACGTCCGCGACGCGCTCGACTCGCTCCCGGACGGCCAGCGCGAGGTCCTGGAGCTGCTCTACCTCCAGGACCTGACCCAGCGGCAGGTCGCCGACCGAGTGGGCGTGCCGCTTGGTACGGTGAAGACCCGCGCCTTCTATGGACTGCGGGCGCTGAGGCAGACGCTGCGGGCGCGTGACATCGATGTCTGAGCCGGTCAGCCCCCACGTCGAGGTGGCCGCCTATGTACTCGGCAAGCTGGAGGCGGACGAGGTGGCGGCATTCGAGGCCCACCTGGCCGGCTGTGCCGACTGCCAGCGCCAGGTGGCGGAGCTCCGCGGCCTGCCGGAGCTGCTGGCCACGGCCACGCCGACGATCCCAGTCCCGGACCCGCTGCGGGACCGGACCCTTGTCGCGGTGCGCCAGGCGGCCGCCCGGGCCGGGCCGGCCCCGGCAGCGGAGGCCTCGGTCCCGGCAGCGGAGGCAGGGGTCTCGGCGGCCGAGGTCCCGGCCCCGGTGGCCGCGGCGCCGGCCCGCCGGCCCTGGTGGCGGCGGCGCTGGCTGGTGGTCGCGGTCGCCGCGGCCGCGCTGGTGGCCGCGCTGGCCATCCCGGGAGCGCTGCTCCTGAGGGGTGGCGGCGGTGAGGTCACCCGGCTGACCCTAGTGGCGGCGGAGGGGGGTCGCGGCCGCGGCCAAGTGATCGTCACCCGGACGGCGGGCGGCCGCTCCTTCGATGTCCGCATCCAGGGGCTGCCGCCGCCGGCTCCTGGCTCCCTGTACGAGTTGTGGGCGGTGAACCCTCAGGACACCCTGGAGCGCCCCCAGCGGGTGTCGCTCGGCACCTTTACGACCGCCGCCGACGGCAGCGCCCGCCTGACCGCGTTCACCGCAGCCCCGGCCGACCGCTTCCCGGTCGTGGGCGTGACCCTGGAGCCGGTGGACGGCAACCCGGCCAGGACCGGGCCGCGGGTGCTGGCCCCCGGACCATCTGGCTGAACCGGCCCGACCGGTATCACCGTATCTGTAGATGCGACTGGCGGGATCGGACGATGGGGGACGGCCATGCCATCGGAGTCGACGGTACTCGCTGACCGCTACCAGCTCTCCCGGAAGCTCGGCGCCGGACCGGTCGGCGAGGTCTGGGAAGCGCGCGACCTGGTGCTGGGCCAGCCGGTGGCCGTGAAGGTGGTCCATGACCACCTCGCGGCTGTCGAGGCCTTCCGGGCCCGGTTGCGCTCCCTGGCCAGGGAAGCCGCCCGGGTCCAGCACCCCAACGTGGCCGCCGTGCACGACGTCGACGAGGACGGGAACTTCGTCGTCACCGAGCTGATCGAGGGGCCCAGCGCCCGCCAGCTGCTCGCCGAGCAGGGGCCGCTGTCCCCCGAGAGGGCGACGCGGCTGGCCGCCGGCGCCTGCTCCGCCCTGAGCGCCGCCCACGCCGTCGGCGTCCTGCACCGTGGCCTCAAGCCGGAGAACCTCCTGGCCACCCCCGACGGGGGCGTGAAGGTCACCGACTTCGGCGTCGCCCGGGCCGAGCGCGACCCCGGTCTGGCCACCATCCGCTACCTGTCCCCCGAGGAGCTGGCCACCGGCCAGGCGGATGACCGCTCCGACCTGTACGGGCTGGGCTGCTGCCTGTACGAGCTGCTCTGCGGCCAGCCGCCGTTCGACGGACCGACGCCCTTCGCGGTCGCCTCCGCGCACGTGAGCGAACGCCCACGCCGGCCCCGCTCCCTCCGGTCCGACATCCCCGAGCAGATCGAGGCGGTCATCGTCACGGCCTTGGCCAGGGACCCGGGCGACCGCTACCAGACCCCGACCGAGCTGCGCCAGGCCCTTCGGCGGGCGGTGGACCGCCTCCAGCCACCCGCCAGCGCCGCGGCGGAGCCTGTGGTGGCCATCGCCCCGGGGCCCGCCGCCGCTGCGCCGGACTCGCCGGCCATCCCGGCCTCGGCGCCGGGGGACGGCGGCGGCGCGGCCCCGGTTGATGCCCTGGCCGAGGGCGGCGGGTCAGCCCAGGCCCCGGCGGCGCGGGCAGTAGGGGAGGGTGGCGGGCCGGCCGGTCGGAACCGGTTGCTGGCCGTCCTGGTGGCCGTCGGGCTGGTGGCCGGACTGGTCGCGGTGCTAGTGGCGACCCGACCCTCCCGGCAGGTCGCCGCGCCGGCCGGGGCCGGCTCGACCACCACCCTGCGGCCGGCCTCCGCCGTCTCCGCCGCGACCAGTCCGGCGCGGCTGGTGCCGGTTGTGGTCGGCGCCACCCAGGCCGAGGCGACCGAGCGGTTGCACCACGCCGGGACACCGGTGGGAACCGTCCGGCGTGTCCGCAGCGACAAGGTTCCCCGCGGACACGTTGTGGGGACCAGGCCACCGGCCGGCACCGGGCTGCAACCCGGCCAGCGGGTGGCCTTGCTGGTGTCGGGCGGCGGCGGCCCTGCCAGCGTGGCTGATCTGGTCGCCCTCATCGACGCCCACCCCCGGGCCGCCGGGCCGCGGGCGCCCACATTCCGCGGCCGGCTGGTCGGCCTGGAGGACATGGGTGGCCGGCGCCGCCAGGCCGAGCTGGCGGACCTGCTGGGCATCGCTAGGGCCGGCGCCGGCAACGGCGACTTCAGCCGGGAGTTCAGCGCCTCCGCCGTGAAGGTGCTCGGCCCGCAGGTCGGCGTCGAGGAGCTGGTGGCCCTGATCGACCTGCTCCCCGAAGCCGCCGGGCCGCGCGGCCCCCGTTTCCGCGGCCGGCTGGCCGGCCTCGACGACCTGTCTGGAGCCCGCCGCTGGGCCGAAGTAGCTGAGCTCCTCGCCATCGCCAGGGCCGGCGCCGGCAACGGCGACTTCACCCCCAACTTCAGCGCCGCTGCCGCCCGCGTGCTCTCCCGGCTTGCCTGAGGCGGGCCGGGTCAGCGGACCATGGCGGCGGCGAAGCCAGAGAGAGCAGACTTTGAGGCCCTCACGCGGCTTCGACGGTGACGCCGTGCAGCTCCCACAATGTGCACGCCTGCGCCCGATGTTCCGGCCGCTATGGCGCCTCCCTTCCTCAAGCCAGCTCTTCGTCACGGGGAAGCAGGGTCACATGTAAGCGCCAGACCGCAGTTGGTTTGGTCGGCCCGACCAGGAGACCGGTACCTCCGGGTTCCACCGCCCACAAGGTGGTCTCGGTGTCAATGACGTGCATCGCCCGCTCGCCGGTGGACCCGGATGCCGGAAGCCATCGCACGACCACTTCCCATCGAGCCCGATACCCGTTGGCGAGCGCGCGGGCGATGGCTCGGGCTTCTTCGGGGCCTGTGTCCAGCACCCGCTGCAGCGCGCCGGCGCGCCTTCCAGAATCGGATGCCGTCAGCTCGTCGAGCAGCTCGGTCCCAAGCTCCAGTGGCCCGGCGGTGGGGACGCGAGGACGAGGGCCGAGCCCGACGATCCGGGCCAGTTGCTCCGGCACGAAGCTCGGATGGAGGACGACGAACTCACAGAGTTCGCTTTGGGCAGGCAACAGGAACCCGGCTGCGCGGCCGGCGACCCAGCCGTCGCAATGATCCTCACGGCCGTGCGCGTCGGCCACGCGGATCTCCAGCCGGCAGACAGGGTTGAGGACCGCGTCGAGCCCCTGCTCCAGCACCGGATGATATTGGCCGTCGCGAAACGCTCCGGCCTTGCGCAGCTCGGTAAGGTGCGCAGTGTCGCCGGTAGGTTGGGCGGCGTGGGCGACCAGCGCCGCGAAGCTCTCCTGGTCCAGCCGCAGGGTCGCCGTATCAGCGTCGAAGCGGACCGGCGTCATGGCAGGAAGTCCGGATCGGGCCGGAAGCCGGCGGCCACCGTGGCGAACAGGTCGGCCAGGTCGTCATACTCCAGCGTCCCCACCGAGGCGGTAACGGTGTACCCGAGGGTCGCCTCGGTGAGGGTCCACTGCTCCATGGTGACCGCCCCGGTCTCAGCGGTGTGGTGGACCAACGCTCGACACGCCGGCCGGCCGCCGATCGCGGTCTGCTCAAGGTCAAGAAGCAGAGGGCGCTGCAAGGTCTGCACCAGCAGGCCACGGCCGGCTTCCGTCCAGCGCGACAGGTCCACGTCGGCGCCGAGCCGCTCGATGGTGACCACGAGATTGGCCCGAAACCACGGGGGGCGTTCGGGCTCGATGGCGATGAGAGCGATCCCGTCTGCGTCCTCGACCTGCTCCCAGGTCTCGGGCAACGGGAGGCTGAACCCTGCTGTGGGGTGACGGTAGGTGGTCAGGCGCATGGTCAGGGGGCCTGCCGCCCAAGGGTCGCCATGATCCTGGCCGCCTTGGCCTCGGCGCCGGCGACGTCGAACAGCAGCGAGCCCCTGGGGGTGTCCACGACCAGCCGTGGGTAGAGAGACCGGCCGACGACCCCTTTGCGGACGACGCCGTCGGCGCCGGCACGCGCCGGGACGACGCGCGCCGTGATGACATCGGCCGCGGGGACCACCACCACGGTGGGTCGGTCCCGCAGGCGGTCCTCGATGGCGCTGGCGGCGAAGGCAAGCCCGCCGGGGTACAGCGTAAGGTGGCCGCCGATCGCACCCAGCGCGGCGATGCCGTGTTCGCGATGGCGCGCATCCGGGTCGTGGACGTAGCTGCCGCGCCACCGCGCGACAGCGGTCCCTCCGAGCGCCTGGGCTGCCTCGGCTTGACTGCTGAACGAGGCCGGCGCCGTGGCGCTCGTCACCAGCGCGGTGAGCGGGTCGTGCAGGTCAGGTTGCGGGTTGCTGCGGAGCAGCTGGTGGTACCACCCCGGGCCCCACCAATGCGGTTGAAAGACGAGGGCAACCAGCCCGAGGAGGCACACGACGATGGCCACGGCCATCAGCAGATCGCCCACCGGGCCACCGACCAGCATCATCACGCCGAAGGCAACGAAGACACTTCCGAGCCCCGGTAGGATGGCGTACACCAGCTGGTTGGTGAACGCCTGGGTGGCCCATCGGCGCGACCGGCCAGACCAGCAATACCACACATAGAGAAGGGTCCCGGCCCCGGCCAGGACGGGGATGACGCCGAGGATCAGCGCCGAGGACGTGTCCACAGGCCGGACCGGTCCCGTGCGCCATCGATGCAGCCGATCAGAACAACCACCCCTTGATCTTGGAGCCGATCGCCTGGCCGACGCCACTGCCGACCACTCCACCGGCGATCGCGCCGACCGCACCGCCGACGGCGGCGCCAGCGGCGGTGCCAGCGCCAGGGATCACCGAGCCAACAAGGCCACCTATGCCCACGCCGATCTTCGCCCCGGCCGCCGCCCCCACGATCGCCCCACCGACCGAGGCGGTGCCGACCACCGCGGAGGCCCCCGCCGTCCGCACGACGCGCTCGCCGCCGCTCAAGTCCGGCCGGCCCTGGTCCTGCACCCACTGATCCAGACCCGCGGTCCCATAGGCCAGGACCCCCCGACGATTCCCGCGCCCCGGGCTGCCCGGAGGCTTCCCGCTCGCTTGGCAAGGCCAGGCACCTCACGGGCGCCGACCCAGCTACCGCCGCGTGGGTACGGATCGATCCAGGTCTGTCCGCCGCTTGGTGTGCCCGCCAATGGCCGCGGACCATGTGCGGCTCCCGGGCCCAGAAGCCGTGTTCGTAGCGGACCCAGTTCTTGGCGGCGTAGCGGTGGAACCCGGTGTAGGACCCGATCAACAGGCCGCTGGTCCAGTCGCTGTAGATCCGGCCGCGCTGGTAGGCGTCGTGCTCTGGCGCGAACGGGTTGAGGGAGTCCAAGAAGACGTCCCCGGCCTGGCGGCGCAGCCACTGGGTGGTGGTCTCGCAGGCGCCCGCGCGCTCTGGCGAGCGCGGCACCGTGGCGGCTGCGGTGGCCGCCTGGAGCGCGGCCGCGGCTGATCTCCCCGCCACGCGGGCCCGTTCGGCCGCGTGCGCGATGGCGGCCTGTGCGCCCGTCAGCTCCGCGCTGGCGTCGTCAAGGGTTCGCTGCAGGCGCGACCGGGCCAGCGGGTCCGGCTCGGCGGACGTCGCCAGCGCGGCCAGGTCCCGGGACGCCGAGCCGATGGCGCCGCTGGCGGCGACCGCGACGGCCTGGGCGCGGCGCGCCTCTTCCTGCGCGGCCTGGAGTTCGCCGGCCAACCTGGTGAGCGCCGTGGCGGCGTCGTGGAAGGCGCCGGACCCGGTGCGCACCGCTTCGCGGGTCTCCTGGACGTGCCGGTGGAAGGCGACGCTCGCCGGCCCGACCCAGCGCCGCCCGCCACATGCCGCCTCGGCGGAGGCGCCGAGGTTGGCGGCAACACCGTCCATGGCGGCGGCGGCCGCCGACAGCCTCCCGGCTGCTGCGCGCAGTATCTGCGGGTCACCCGCCGGGATCGTAACCCCGTGCTCTGGTGCGGCAACCGACATCGGAGCTACCTACCGGCCGGGATGACGCCTTCGTCCACCGCCGTGTAGGCGGCAGCGGCTGAACCGGTGGCCGCGCCAAGCGCACCAACGGTGTCGGCCATCAGCAGCACGCACTCCGACCAGATACGAGCGAACCGCTCGACCGCTGCAGCGGCTTCAGGCGACCCGGTCACGTCGGCGACGCCCACGAGACCCCGAACCTCCCCGGCGAGTTCGGCGAGCTGGCCTCCCTGGCGGCTGATCACCGGTGCCTGACCGGTCAGCGCCTGCGGCTCCACCTCGAATCGCATCCTCACCCCCAGCTCGAGCGCAGGGACCGGCTGACGGATTCCCGGCCTACTTGCTGAACGAGGCAGCGATCTGCTGCTCGTTGGACTCGTACGCGCCCGAGGCGCGCTGCATCAGCACGGCGATCTCCGCCAGTGCCTGGTGGAGCTGCTTGCTCGAGGTCTGCCACTGCTGCCAGAGCTGCAGGAACCGGCCCTGGGCGACGCCGGCCCAATCGGAGCCGAGGGGGGCGACGTTGCCGGCGAGCTGGCTCAGGATGCCGTCGATCGAGCTGGCGCCTCCGTTGAGCTGGGAGGCGACCGAGGCGAGCTGCTCGGGCGTGACCCGGATCTGACCTGCGGACATGCGCGACACTCCCTTCAACTGTGCGGCTGAAAAAATGCTACCAAGGCGACGAACGCTTCGTGGGATACGTTAGCAGCCGTTAGCAGGTTTGAACCCTTTCGCGAGCTATATCCGTATGGATGGTCTAGGCGGAGGAATGACTGCTGGACTGTAGTACGGGTCCCAGAACCCCGGAGGTTCAAAGGCCGCGTGAAGCAATTGGATGGCAGGCCGATCCACCGGCCGGAGCGGACGTGGCCGGTACGGCCGCCAGATGGACCGATCGTCCTGGCCGCGGCGCCGGTCGCGCCCGAGCCGGAGTCCGGTGGCGCCTGGATGACCCTGCTCCCGCTGCTGGGGTCGCTCGGGATCGTTGCCTTCGCGTTCGTGGTCCGCTCGGTCATCTACCTGGTCGTGGCCACGCTGATGGTCGTCGCCATGGTCGGCGGCACCCTTGGGATGCGGGTGGTGCAGCGGCGCCGAGACACCGAGCGGCGGGACCGCCTGCGGCGCCAGTACCTGGCCCATGCCACCGAGGCGGAGGCTAGGGCCAAGGCCGCCGCCCTGGTGCAGCGTGACGGGCTCCTCGGTCTGTACCCGGACACACCCGGCGTGCTCCAGGCGGTGCGCGAGGAGGGGGCGCTCTGGGAACGGCGACCCGCCCATGCCGACTTCGGGCACGTGCGCCTCGGCCTTGGACCGGTCCCGGCGGCCGCTCCAATCCAGGTCAGCACCGACGGCGGACCCCTGGCCACGCCGGAGCCGGAGCTCGCCGAGGTCGCGCACCGGCTGGTGGCAGCGACCAGGGTGGTGCCGGAGACCCCGGTGGTGGTACCGCTCCGATCCCTGTCGTCGATCGCGGTCGTCGGCGACCCTCCCGCCGCCCGTGCCCTGGCCGGCAGCTGGCTGGCGTCGCTGGCCGCGTTCCACGCCCCGACCGACCTGCGCATCGTCGGCTGGGTGCCCCGGTACGCGGCCCGGGCATGGGAATGGGCGAAGTGGCTGCCGCATACCCGCGACCCGCTGGCCGGGGAGGGGTTCGGCCGCGCCGAGCGGGCGGTGACGACCGAC
>Ga0081538_10004984_pt1 | contig 12095 bp, 12 predicted proteins | sample TabmetS5T2R1_FD_71022 | JGI IMG/M metagenome (GOLD analysis project Ga0081538, IMG submission 71022) | Tabebuia heterophylla rhizosphere microbial communities from the University of Puerto Rico - S5T2R1 | ecosystem: Host-associated > Plants > Roots > Rhizosphere ... | reverse complement strand
CTGAGACGGGGCCCGCGCCGGCGGCTGATCGACTGGCATGGCTCCGCAACCTCCGGCGGGTCAACGAGCGGCAGGAAGACGCCCTGGCCGCCGACTTCGACGCCCTCTACGGGCAGATCGAGCCCACCCACCGCGCGTTTGTGGAGCGGTTGCTGCAGCTGCTGCCGCCCGATGGCAGGGTGCTGGACGCGGCCTGCGGTACCGGCAAGTACTTCCCGATGGTGCTGGCCAGCGGTCGCCGGCTGCTGGGGGCCGACCACGCCGGCGCCTACCTGGCCAATGCCGCCATCAAGTTCCCCCAGGTCCCCACCGCCAAGCACGACCTGCAGGACCTGCCCTACCACCACGAGTTCGACGGCGTGCTGTGCGTTGACGCCATGGAGTTCGTCCCACCGGAGGACTGGCCAGTGGTCCTGGGTCGCTTCCGGCGGGCCCTACGCTCGGGGGGCTGGTTGTACCTGACGGTCGAGCTTGCCCCTGACGATCGGGTGCGGGCGGGCAACCAGGCGGCCCGACGGGCGGGCCTGCCGGTGGTGGACGGCGAGGTCATCTGGGACGAGCCCGACGGCTACTACCATCACTACCCGACCATGCCGCAGGTCCGGGCGTGGCTGGCCGATGCCGGGTTCGTGATCGAGCAGGAGGCCGCGGGGCCCTGGCACGCGGAGGAGTATGCCTACCACCACGTGCTGGCACGCCTGGCGGCCCCTCCAGGCTGAGGATGTCCGTCTTTGGCGCTCGGATGGGCCGCTATCACGCCGTTGGGAGCAGGCGGTTACAGAGGACACTTGGCCCTCGACGTTCGCGGATCACCAGGGAACAGCGGTCCGAACAAGGCTCAGGTCCGGCGTCCTCACCCGCCGGAAGCCAGGTCTTCCGTTCTCGTGACAGCCGGTGGACCGAGGTCGTCGACCAGGCCACCCTTGTGGGCGATGGCCGCCGCCTCCACCCGACCGGCCACCCCGAGTTTGGCGAGGATGTTGGAGACGTGGTTACCGGCGGTCTTCGGGCTGATGAACAACGTCTCGGCGATCCGCTCGTTGGTCAGGCCAGCGGCGACCAGGGCGAGGACCTCACGCTCGCGCCGGGTCAGCCCGAGCCGCTCTGCCGGGGAGCCGGCCGCACCTCCACCGAGGGCTACCGCGTCCGGATCGACTACTCGCCCGGCGACCAGGGCGGCGCCAAGGACGGGAAGCGGAGCGTGACGGAGGGCGTGTTCGACCCGGTGAGCCGGACCGGCCGGCTGCGGCGCGTGCCGGACGGCCTGGAGGTCCGCTTTGTGGGCAGCATGGCCTACCTGGAGCTGCCCGCCACGCTCCGGTCCGGGGGCAAGCGCTGGCTTGCCCAGGAGCACCGCCAAGAGCTTCACCTGTTCGCCCCCGCGCTGGCGCGGCTCGCCAAGCTGGCCTGGCAGGACCCGCAACGGGAGCTGGCCAGGCTGCGGTCGGCCGCCGCCGTCCGCGAGCTGGGCCCGGTCGCCGGCGACGGCTGGAGCGGCCACCGCTACGCCTTCGAGCTGCCGGCCGGCAAGAACGTCAAGCCCTCGCGGGTGACCGGCACCGTGGACGTGGACCAGGCCGGCAGGGTGCGCCGGCTGGAGGTGGTGCCGCAGCAGACCGGGATGGTCCGCGTGCTGATGGAGTTCCGCGACTACGGCGCCCGCGAGACGGTCCTGCCGCCGCCCAGGTACCAGGTCGTCCCCCTCGACGAGTGGCGCCCAGGGAAGACCAGGCCAAAGGCCGACCCGCCGAAGGCCAAGCCGTAGCGCCGGCGACGCCGCCGCTCAGCCGCCGGCGTCGCCCTCGTCCAGCACGGTGAACAGGGTGAGCTGCATCCCGTCGGGGGCGCGCACCCGGACGTTGCGGTGGCGCCAGGGGGTGACGACCGGCTCGGCGAGCGCCTCGGCGCCGCCGGCGACCAGCCGCCCGGCCGTCTCGGCCGAGTCGGCCACCTCCAGCGCGACCCGCACCGGCCCGGCGACCCGGGCGCCGACCTCGACCCGGTCGACCAGCTCCGCCTGCGGCACCGACAGCAGCTCCAGGGTGGCGCGGCCGGCGTCCAGGACCGCGCCGCTGCCGTCCGGCCCTTCCCAGGCCTCGACCACCGGCAGGCCGAGGACGTCGCGGTAGAAGGCGACCGCCTCGGCGTAGCGCTCGACGGTCAGCGCCAGCCGCAGCTCGCGCACCGGGCTCTCGGTCCCGGGCATCGCGCTCCTCTCGCTCATATGGTCACAGCTCCGGCTCGACCAGGCGGTAGCGGCGCGAGAACATCACCAGCACCAGCGCGCCGAGCCCCAGCACCACCAGCAGCGCCTCCAGCCAGCCGCCCGCCACCGGGATCGCCGACAGCGCCACCACCACCGCCACGCCGAGCGCCAGCGCCACGAACGCCTTGAGGAGCGAACGGCGCGGGCCGCGGAACAGCAGCCGCCCGAGCCCCAGCCCCACCGTCGCCTGCGCCGCGAAGGCCACCGCCAGGAAGAACAGGAAGGCGACCAGGCCGGCCGCCAGGGTCCCGCCGAACACGGTCGCGCCCGCGAGCTGCCCGAGCCCGAGCAGGCCGAGCCCCACCGCCAGCAGGACGGTGACCAGGATCACCAGCACCAGCAGGACCACGGCGCCGATGAACCCCAGGATCCCGACGCCGAGGCTGACCAGCGGGCGGCCCCGCACCGCGTCGGCCGCGAAGCGGAACGCCCGCGGCAACAGCCACAGCAGCAGCAGGCCGACCACCAGGATGCTCACGTAGCGTCGCAGGAGGTCGAAGCCGCGGTCGGCCAGCGTGCGCTCCTGCTCGGGCGGCTGAATCCTGACCTGCTCGCTGCCACCGACCGAGCCGCCCCGCGTGTAGGCGCCCGCGGCGCCCAGGATGCTGCCGGTGACGGCGCCGTCCATCTGCAACCGCCCGGCGCCGACGATGAGGTCGCCGCCGATCTGGGCGCCGCGGGCAACGGTCGCCTGCCCGGCCCCCAGGACCACGTCCTCGCCGACCCGTCCCTCCACGCGGGCCTGGCCGGTGGCGGCGCGCACGTCGCCGTCGACCTGCCCGGAGATCGTGGTGCTCCCGGCGGCCGCCAGCACGTCGCCGGTGACCGCGCCGGAGCGGGCGACGGTCACCTCCCCGCCGCTGGCGACCAGGTCGCCGTCGACCCGGCCCTCGATGCGGATGCGACCGGCGGAGGCGATCAGGTCGCCCTGGACCGTCTCCCCGGCGGCCACGGTGACCTCCTGGCCGCTGCGGACCTTCCCCCCGAGCTCGGACTGCTGCGCGGCGGCGGCGGCCGGCAGGGTCGCCAGCGCCACGGCCAGGAACGCGATCGCCTTCATCGGCGGGCTCCTCGGGCTGTCTCGTTGCGGTTGGCCCGCTAGCCTACACAGGTTCGCCGAGGCCCAGCGCCCTCGACATGAAAACGAATGCATGCCATCGTATGCGGCAACGCATCTCGACCGACTGCCAGAAGCCCATGGGGAGACGCCCGCATCGCCCGGTCAACCGGGCGAAATCGACATGGAGGAGCGTGGGATGAGGAGCCGTCTCAGATGGCCCGCCCTGGTGGCAGCGGCGGCGCTGATGCTCGCGGCGTGCGGCCAGGGGGACGACGAGGCGCCGGCGCCGGCCGCGCAGGCCCCGGCGGCCACCACCAGCTGCGCCAGCAGCGGCGAGCTCACGATGTGGGAGCGCTCGGGTGGCAACAAGCAGATGGTCGACATGCTCGTCGAGGCCTGGAACACCAAGAACCCCAACTGCCAGATCAAGCTGACCTATATCCCGCACACCGAGATGGTCGGCAAGATCGCCCAGGGCATCGCCTCCGGTGAGGTGCCCGACCTGATGGGCATGGACCTCATCTACGCCCCGCAGTTCGAGCAGGCGCAGCAGCTGGTCGACCTGACCGACCGGATCAGCGGCTGGCCGGAGCTGAAGACCGCCAGCAAGGGGCACATGACGGTCGCGACCTGGGAGAAGCGGCTCTACGGCGTGCCGCTCTACGCCGACGTGTCGGCGCTGTTCTACAACAAGGACCTGTTCAAGCGGGCCGGCCTCGACCCCGAGAAGCCGCCCACCAGCCTGCCCGAGCTGCGCGAGTACGCCGACAAGATCACCGCGCTCGGCGGCGACATCAAGGGCTACTACCTGCCGGGCAACTGCGCCGGCTGCAACATCTTCACCGTGGGGCCGCTGATGTGGGCCTCCGGCGCCAAGATCGAGGCGGCCGGGCCGGGCGACGAACCGCTGGTCGGCGACGGCGTCAAGCAGGTCCTCCAGTTCACCCGCGACATGGTCAAGGCGGGCAACGTCCCCGAGGGCGCCCGCACCGAGAACGGCGAGACCTTCCACCTCCAGTTCGGGTCCGGCAAGCTGGGGATGATGGGCACGGGCAACTTCAACATCACGCTGGCCCGCCAGCAGAACAAGGACATGGACTTCGGCATCGGCCTGCTGCCCGGGATGGCGCCGAGCTCCGCGGCCTCGTTCATCGGCGGCGACCTGGTGGTGGTGCCCAAGGGCAGCAAGCGGGTGGACGACGCGGTGAACTTCATGAAGTTCCTGCTGTCGGACGAGGTCCAGGTCGAGGTCTACGCCAAGGCCCTCAACCTGACCACCCGCACCGACATGGTCAACAACAAGTACTTCCAGGCCGAGCCGCTGGTCCAGGACGTGGCCAAGGCGCTGGAGGTCGGCCGCACGCCGTACACCACGACCTTCTTCGAGCAGATCAACTCGCCGCAGGGCCCGTGGCTGAAGATGCTCCAGCGCGCGTACTACAGTGACGACAACCTCGACACGGTCATCGCCGACGCCAAGACGGAGATGAAGGCCATCGCCAGCGAGTAACCGCACCTCCACCTCCTTGTACCGGGGCCCGCGAAGCCGGCTGATCGGGCTCGCCTACCTGGCGCCGGCGGTGATCTTCGTCCTGGCCTTCACCGCCTACCCGCTCGGCCAGATGGTGTGGATGTCGCTCCACAACTGGTCCCTGATCACCCCGCCGCGCTTCGTGGGCCTCGGCAACTACCAGCGGGCGCTCGACGACCGCCAGTTCTGGGTCTCGTTCGTCTTCACGCTGAAGTACACCGCCATCATCACCCCGATCCTGATCGTCGGCGGCTACCTGCTGGCCCTGCTGACCTCGCGGAACTCCGCGACGCGCCGGTTCACCCGCACCACCGTGTTCATCCCCGTGGTGATCGGCCTCGGCGTGTCGAGCCTGCTGTGGTACTGGCTGTTCAGCACCGACTTCGGCCTGGTGAACAAGGCGCTGATGGACCTCGGGATCATCTCCAAGCCGGTGCTGTGGCTGGGGGTGGACGCCGACCGGTCCATGCTGGCGATCATCACCTCTGTGGTGTGGAAGGTCATCGGCTTCGGGATGATCCTGTTCATGGGCGCGATCCAGGCGATCCCCACCGAGATCAACGAGGCGAGCCTGGTCGACGGCGCCAGCTACCGGCAGCGGGTCACCCGGGTGATCCTGCCGCTGACGCTGCGCACGGTGCTGCTGGTGACGCTGGTGAGCGTCATCGGCTCGCTGCTCGCCTTCGACCAGTTCTACATCATGACCGCCGGGCAGCCGCAGAACGAGACCGCCACCTCGGTGTTCTACGTCTACCTGAACTCCTTCCCGTACCTGAGGCTCGGCTACGGCGCGGCGCTGTCGCTGATCCTGGCCCTGACCATCCTGCTGTTCACCGTCGTGCAGCTGCTGCTCACCCGCAGGAGCCACGCGTGACCGCCAACGTGATGACGCGCAGCGCCCGGGCCGCCGCGCGGGCGCGCCCGCGGGCCGGCCGGACCGGCTACCTGATCGGCGCCGTGTGCATCGCGATCTGCACGGTCATGCTGCTGCCGCTGGTGATGTCGGTGCTCGCCTCGCTCAAGCCGACGGCGGAGGCGGCCGCCTCGCCGCCGACCTACCTGCCGCACTCCCTCAGCCTGGACAGCTACGAGCGGCTCTGGAGCTACCAGCAGGGGCTGCCCACCTACCTGGTCAACAGCGGCGGCACGGCCCTGCTGACGATCGCCTTCACGCTGCTGCTCACCATCCCCGCGGCGTACGCGCTGGCCCGCTTCCCGATCCCCGCCAAGGAGGTCGTGTTCGTCTTCCTGCTGCTGGCGCTGATCGTCCCCTACCAGGCGCTGCTGACGCCGATGTTCCTGATGTTCGCCAAGGTCGGGCTGACCAACACCCTGGTCGGCCTCGCCATCGTGCACACCGCCATCCAGCTGCCGTTCAGCCTCTACGTGCTGCGCAACAGCCTCAGCGCCGTCCCGCGGGAGCTGGAGGAGGCGGCCATCACCGACGGCGCGTCGTCCTGGCAGGTCCTGCTCAGGGTGTGCATCCCCTCGACGGTGCCGGCGATCGTCACCGTCGCGCTGTTCGCCTTCATCATGTCGTGGAACGAGTTCCTCGGCGCCCTGGTGATGATGAGCAAGGGGTCGAGCTTCACCCTGCCGCTGATCCTGGCGGCGGCCCGCACCGAGACCAGCCTGGGCGGCACCGACTGGGGGATGCTCCAGGCAGGCGTCACCATCTCGATCATCCCGTGCGTGCTGGTCTACCTGCTGCTCCAGCGCTACTACGTGTCCGGCCTGATGACCGGCGCGGTGAAGTAGGCCCCGTCAGGCCGCCGGCGGCGCGGTGGAGTCGCGGACGATCAGCGACGGCTTGAAGACCTCCAGGCTCGGCTCGCGGCCGGCGCCGGGGTCGCGCGCCAGCGCGATCGCCAGCGCGACGGCGTGGCTGACGATCTCCGAGATCGGCATCCGCAGGGTGGTGAGCGCCGGCACCGTGTGGCTGGCGATCAGGATGTCGTCGAAGCCGACCACCGAGAGCCGGTCGGGCACGGTGGCGCCGAGGCTGTGGGCGGCGTGCAGCACGCCGACGGCGACCAGGTCGGTGGAGGTCGCCACCGCCGTGGGCGGCTCCGGCAGGTCCAGCAGGCGCCGCAGCGCCGCGTCGCCCCCGGCCAGGGTGTTCGGGCAGCGCACCAGGTAGCCGGCGGGGACGCCGCCGAACCGGTCGCGCATGAAGTCGGCGTAGGCGTCCTCCCGCACCCGGTACTCGCCGGGCAGCTCGGCGCCCACGAACGCGATCCGCCGGTGCCCGAGGGACTCCAGGTAGCCGAGCCCGGTGCGGATGCCGGCCTGGTCGTCGGTGTCCGCGGTCGGGAACAGCAGCGGGCTCGTCCCCTGCCACAGCCCGACCACCGGCACGCTGGAGGACCTGAGGTCCTCCAGGAGCTGCGGCTGCTGCGTGTCGCCGAGCAGGACGACGGCGTCGGTGTGCCGGGTCTCCAGCACGGAGGTCAACGGGATCGTCTCGTCCAGGCGGCCGTGGACGTGGCCCAGCACCACGTTGTACCCGTGCGCCATCGACTCGACCACCAGCGCCTCGATCGCCCCCGCGAAGAAGGGGTCGCTGAAGTCCCTGACCACGGCGCCGATCAGGTTGGTGGGCGCGCCGCGCAGGCCGCGGGCCAGGGGGTTGGGCCGGTAACCCAGCCGCCGCGACGCCTGGAGCACCCGCTCGCGCGTCTCGGGGGCGATCGGCACCCTGGTCGGGGTCCCGCTGAGCACCCGGGACACGGTGCTCTGGGACACCTTGGCGGCGGCCGCGATGTCGCGCATGGTGGTGACGGGACGCCGGAGCTCCGGCCCGGGTGCGTCCTCCGGGGCCGGCCCGGGACCCTGCTCGCGCTGCGCCATCGCTGTCAGGCTAGCACGAATACGATTGCAGTCTAGCTACTTGGTCGAAATCACCGGCTCGGTCACGATGCCGGGATGAGCCCGCTCGACGCCTCCAGGGCGGCGCCGGTCGCCTCCGCCGGCGAGTTCGACCGCTGGCTGCGCGACCACGGCGCGTCCGAGCGGGAGCGGCTCGTGGCCATCTACAAGAAGGCCTCCGGCCGGCAGACCGTGACCTTCGACGAGCTGCTGGACGTGGCGCTCTGCCACGGCTGGGTCGACACCCAGACCAAGGGCATCGACGAGCAGCGCTACGCGATCCGCTTCGTCCCGCGCCGGCCCGGGTCCAACTGGTCGGCCACCAACCGCCAGCGGGTGCGGCGCCTGCGGGACGAGGGCCGCCTGACCCCCGCCGGCGAGGCCGCCCTCCCACCCGACCTCTAGCCGCGTCCTCTCCTTGACAGGCGCATTCCGCTTGCTATGGTCCGATCGTCCGAGCATGCGCGCCCGCCCTGGCGCGCTGGGACATCGGAGGCCTCCATGGACAACCAACCACGCGGCGACGCCGCCGACCTGCTGGCCGGCGTCGGCCGGCACTGGGGCTGGGTGCTGTTCTTCGGCATCGTCACCCTGCTGGCCGGCCTGTTCGCCCTGTTCTGGCCGGGCCGCACCATCGTGGTCATCGCCGTGCTGTTCGGGATCCAGCTGGTGGTGGCCGGCATCTTCCGGTTCATCGTCGCGCTGGCCGCCGACGAGGAGTCCGGCGGCGCCCGGGCGCTGCTGGCGCTGCTGGGGGTGCTGTCGTTCATCGTCGGGCTGTACGCCCTGCGCAACGTCCTGGTCACCATCGCCGCGCTGGCGCTGCTGCTGGGGATCTACTGGATCGTCAACGGCGCGGTGGAGACGTTCGCCGCGCTGTCGCACAAGCGCATGCACAGCCGCGGCTGGACCATCTTCATGGGGCTGCTGAGCGTGGTCGCCGGCGTCGTCGTGCTGGTCTACCCCGGGATCTCGCTGGCGACGCTGGCGATCGTGCTGGGGTTCTGGCTGCTGGTGTACGGGATCATGGAGATCGTGCTGGCGTTCCGGCTCCGCTCGGTCGGCCAGCAGGCCACCCGCGTCGCCCCCGCCACCTGATCGCCGTCCCGTAGCGGTCGCACGGCGGAGCGGGTCCGCTGTGCCAGGATTGCGGGATGCGCATCGCGGTGCTCGCCGACACCCACGCGCCCGGCCGCTGGAAGGCCTGCCCGCCCGCGGTCGCCCCCGACCCGGTGCCCCGGTGGATCGGGAGCGGACGCGGAGGTCGGCCTGCGCCTGTTCAACCCGGGCTCGCCCACCGACCGGCGGCGCCAGCCGCACGGCACCATGGGCCTGCTCCGGGTCGACCGCGGCCGGCTGACGGCGGCCCGCATCCTGCAAGATACCTAGCCTTCCGACGGGCGGCCGTCCAGGTCCCCGGCGACCACCAGGTCCGGGCCCACGTGGTGGATGGTCCGGTCATGCAGCCGCAACCCGTCGGCGACCTGGGTCGCTCCCAGGTCCCCGACGGCCTCGGTGCCGTCACCCAGCAGCAGCGGCGCCACCGCCACCACCATGCGGTCCGCCATCCGCCCCCGGAGCATCGAGGTGATCACCTGGGCGCCGCCCTCCACCAGCAGCGACCGGATGCCGAGCGCCCGCAGCCTGGCCAGCCCGTCGGCCAGGTCGATGCCGTCCGGCGCCTCCCGGACGGCCTCCACCCGCACGCCCTGGCGGCGCAGGGCCGCCCGCCGGTCGGGGTCGGACCGCTCGCCGCAGAGGACGATGGTGGCCGCGTCGGGGCCCAGCACCCGGGCGCCGGCCGGGACGCGCAGCCGCGAGTCGAGGACCACCCGGATCGGGGAGGCGCCCGGGACCATCCGCACGGTCAGCATGGGGTCGTCGGCCACCACGGTGCCGGCTCCCACCATCACCGCGTCGCAGGCGGCGCGCAGCGCGTGGGAGACGCGGCGCTCCTCGGGGCTGCTGATCCACTTCGAGTCCCCGCCGCCGGTGGCGATCCGCCCGTCCAGCGTCTGCGCGTACTTGAGCACGACGTAGGGCCGGTCGCCGTTGGCGTGGACGTCGCCGAGCAGGGCGGTGACGTCGACGGCCCGGGCGTGGCCGTCCGGGGAGCCGTCGCCCGCCAGGGTCTCCCCGGTCGGGGCCTGGTGTCCCAGCCGCCGGCGTTTGGTGTCCAGGTAGCCGAGGTTGCGGACGTGGGGCGCGGTCTGGAGCGGCACCACGGCCTCCACCGGGATGCCCCCCTGGCCCAGGGCGCGGGCCTTCTCGGGGTTGTTGGTCAGCAGCCGCGCGCCGCGGACCCCCGCGGCCAGGAGGACCTGCACGGCCTCCCCGTAGTCGCGGCCGTCGACCGGGAGCTGCAACCGGCGGTTAGCGTCGACCGTGTCGTGGCCCTGGTCCTGGAGCATGTACGCATGGAGCTTGGCCACCAGCCCCACTCCCCGGCCCTCGTGGCCGGGGGCGTACAGCAGCACCCCGCGGCCCTCGGCGGCGATCCGCCGCATGGCCAGCCGGAGCTGGGGACCGCAGTCGCAGCGGAGCGACCCGAGCGCGTCGCCGGTGAGGCAGCCGGAGTGCAGGCGGACGAGCACGTCGCGGCCGTCGCCGATGTCGCCGAGGACGAACAGCAGGTACACCTCGCCCGAGGCGGCCTCGAAGGCCCGGAGGTCGAACTCTCCGGCCCACGTCGGCAGGGAGAGGCTGGCGACCTCCTTCGGTGGGACCATGGACCTAGACTTGCACAGCTATGCGACGGCAAACGGTTTGCTTGGAATGGGTGGGGGTATCCGGCTGCCCGTGAAGGCCCGGGCGGTCCACTTCGTGGCTCCCCGGCGGGTCGAGCTCCGCGACGTGGAGCTCCCGCCGCCGGCCGAGGGATGCGTGCTGGTGGAGACACGGTGGTCGGGGATCTCCAGCGGCACCGAGCTGCTCGCCTGGCGGGGCGAGGTCGACCCGGCGCTCCCGCTCGACGAGACCCTCGGCGCCCTCGCCGGGACCTTCGCCTACCCGTTCCGCTACGGCTACAGCGCGGTCGGTCGCGTGGTCCGGCCGGCCGACCCCCTGCGCGAGGGCCAGCTGGTGTTCGCCTTCCACCCCCACCAGGACCGGTTCGTGGTCGACGCCCGGGAGGCCACGCCGGTCGACGGCCTCGACGGGCGCGCCGCGACCCTGTACCCCCTGGTCGAGACGGCCCTGCAGGTGTGCCTGGACGCCGCGCCGCGGCTGGGGGAGCGCGTGGTGGTCGCGGGCATGGGCGCCGTCGGCATCCTGGTCGCGGCGCTGCTGGCCCGGACCGGCGCGGAGGTGCTCGGGTCGGAGCCGGAGCCGGCCCGCAGAGCCGCCGCCGGCGCCTTCGGCGTCCGCACGGCCACCCCGGAGGAGATCGCCGAGGTGGTGGCCTCCGAGACCGGGGGGCGCGGCGCCGACCTGGTGGTGGAGGCCACCGGCGACCCGCGCGCCCTGGCCGACTCGCTGGGGCTGCTGGCCCACGAGGGGACCGTGCTGGTGTGCTCCTGGTACGGCACCAGAGCGGCCTCGCTGCCACTGGGCGGCGCCTTCCACCGGCGCCGGCTGTCGCTGCGCAGCAGCCAGGTGTCCACGCTGCCGGCCGCCCTCACCGCCAGGTGGGACCGCGCGCGCCGGTCGGCGCTGGCGTGGCGGCTCGCCCGCGAGCTGCCGCTGGCCGCCATGGCCACCCACGAGTTCCCCTTCGAGCGGGCCGGGGAGGCCTACGCCCGCGTGGACGGGAAGGAGGGCGGCCTGATCCATGCCGCCCTACGGTACGAGGAGGAGCCGCGATGAGCGTGGGGTACGAGGTGGGGTCGAGCGTGACGGTCCGGGCGCTGCACCAGATGCCCGTCGAAGGACCGGAGGGGGAGCTCCATCCCCACGACTACCGGATCGACGTGGTGGTCGGGCGCGCCGAGCTGGACGAGCACGGCATGGTCTGCGACCTGGACGCGCTGCGGGCGGCGCTCCAGGAGCTGGTGGCCCGCATCGACGGCAAGGACCTGGAGGAGATCCGCCCGGCGGATGCCGAGGCCGTCACCGTCGAGGTCCTGGCCCGCTGGGCCCACCGCAGCCTGGTCCCGGCGCTGCGGCAGGCGGGGGGCGACACGCTGGCGGTGCGGGTGTGGGAGTCGGCCGAGGACTTCGGCGGCTACGCCGGGCCGGTGTCGTGACCGTCGGCGGCCTCGCGCAGCGCCGAGAAGAACAGCGCCGCCGACTCCGCCCAGGTCGGCCGGTCGGCGGCGCGGCGCGCTGCCGCGGCGCCCATGTCCCTTCGCAAGCCGCCGTCGCCGGCCAGCCGCGCGAGCGCGTCGCGCAGGGCGGGCACGTCGCCGGGGTCGGCGAGCAGGCCCTCCCGG
>Ga0081538_10004983_pt1 | contig 12097 bp, 11 predicted proteins | sample TabmetS5T2R1_FD_71022 | JGI IMG/M metagenome (GOLD analysis project Ga0081538, IMG submission 71022) | Tabebuia heterophylla rhizosphere microbial communities from the University of Puerto Rico - S5T2R1 | ecosystem: Host-associated > Plants > Roots > Rhizosphere ... | reverse complement strand
CGTCGACGGGTCGGTCTGGAGCCGGATCCATGAATCGTCGAGCGGGTTGCTGATATCGATAACGATCTTCCCGTCCAGCTCGGCGGCGTGATCGCCGGCGAAATCGGTCGTGCCCGGGTACCAGAGCGCGAGCACGACCACGTCCGACGCGAGCGCTTCCGATACGTCCCCGGCGCGCACGCCGTCGCCGCCGATTTCGCTGACCACGGCCTCGGCCTTGCCGGGATTCCGGTCGCTAAGAGTCACGCCCTGACCCGTCTTGGCGAGCTGGGCAGCGATCGACCTTCCCATGTTGCCTGCCCCGACGATCCCAACGCTCATCGCGTCCTCCTTCGCTGTGTCCCCGGGCTCGTGGTGACAAGTGGGAGCGCCCATTGGTACCCACGCGTCATCGCGAGAATTCGTATGCGCGTTGTCTACCAGAGCGGGAGAGCGCGGTCAGAATCTCGCACGGCGAACCGCCGGCCGAGCCGCTGCATCGCTTTGCGAGAAGAGCACTTGCTTGGCCGAGTGTACGGACCGTCGGCGTTGCCTGAGGTACGCTGGCGGCGCAGCCGACCGCTGGTAGGTTTTGAGCGCTCGGCGGATATCAAGAACGCTGAGGACACATCCAGGGCGGAAGGCATGTCAGCTGCCAATGAGCCGCGTGTTGAGCTGCGAAGGCCGTTCCTTGACTCCGGATCCGATCGGCTTAGGTTTGGCGAAAGCGGCGCCGAGGCGGCGCCCCGTCGACTTCGACGAAGGGGTTGCAACTGCATGAAAACCTCGCATGTGCGCACTGGAGTTCGCATCCTCGGGCTGGCGCTCGCCGTCCTGGCCATCGCAGTGCCGAGCGCGGCCGCGGTGCCGCCGGACGTCGACGTCCAGCTGCTCGGGATCAATGACTTCCACGGCAATCTCGAGCCGCCGACCGGCAGCGTCGGCAGGATCCTGCCCGCGCCGGGCCAGAGTGAGGTCCAGGCCGGCGGCGCGGCCTTCCTGGCCAGCCACATCCGCGCGCTCCGCGCGACCAACCCGAACTCGCTTGTCGTCTCCGCCGGCGACCTGATCGGCGCGAGCCCGCTGCTGTCGGCGGCGTTCCACGACGAGCCGACCATCGAGGCGATGAACATGATCGGCCTCGACCTAAACGCGGTCGGCAACCACGAGTTCGACGAGGGCGAACTCGAGCTCCGGCGCATGCAGGAGGGCGGCTGCCACCCGACGGACACCGCCGGCACCTGCGCGGACACCGACGGCCGCTTCGACGGCGCCAACTTCCAGTTCCTCGCCGCGAACGTGGTGGAGCGCGATACCGGCGCCCCGATGTTCCCGGCCTATGCGATCAAGAAGTTCGGGAACATCAAGGTCGGCTTCATCGGCATGACGCTCGAGGGCACGCCCGACATCGTCTCGCCGTCCGGCATCCGCAACCTCCAGTTTCTCGACGAGGCGGACACCGCCAACCGCTACGCCCGCGAGCTGCGCGAGGAACACGGCGTGCGCGCGATCGTCGTCCTGCTGCACGAGGGCGGCACGCCGAGCCCGTTCGCCGGCATCAACGCCTGCAACGTATCCAACCCGATCGCCGACATCGTCAATCGGACCGACGACGCCGTCGACCTGTTCGTCACCGGCCACACGCATCAGCCGTACAACTGTGTCATCGACGGCCGCCCGGTCACGAGCGCGAGCTCGTTCGGCCGCCTCGTGACGGACATCGACTTCCAGCTCGACCGCCAGACGAAGGACATCAAGAACGTCAGCGCCAACAACGTGATCGTCACGCGCACGAACGGCGCGATGGACATCCAAGCGCTGATCGACCACTACAACGTCCGCGTCGCCCCGGTCCGCGACCGCGTGATCGGCAGCCTGACCGCGCCGCTGACCCGCACGCCGGACAACTCGGGTGAGCAGGCGGCGGGCAACGCGATCGCCGACGCCCAGTTGTTCGCCAGCCGGAGCGAGGGCGCCGTGGCGGCGTTCATGAACCCCGGAGGCGTGCGGACGGAAATCGACGCAGGCCCCGTGACCTACGGCGAGGCCTTCGCGATGCAGCCGTTCGGCAACAACCTCACCACGATCACGCTTACCGGCGCGCAGCTCTACGAGATGCTCAAGCAGCAGTTCTGCGGGCCCAGCAACCGGCGGATCCTGCTTCCGTCGGCCACGGTGCACTACACGTGGGACCCGTCGTTGGCCCCCGCCCCGGGCACGCCAACGCCGTGCGCGAGCGCGCAGAACCCGGTCGTCCCCGGGTCGCTCACGATCGACGGGATCCCGGTGGAGAACGCAACGAGCTACCGCATAACCGTGAACTCGTTCCTCGCCGATGGCGGTGACTCGTTCCCCGTGCTGCCGACCGGCACGAACCGCGTCGGCGGCGTCGTCGACATCGATGCGTTCCAGCAGTACCTGGCCGCTAACCCGAACCTGGCACCGCCGGCGCTGAACCGGATCGACGTGGTCAACGGGTAGGGCGTTTCGGGCGCGCCCACCATGCTGCGGGCGCGCCCTTGCGCTTGCCGCTCGGCGCCCGGTCGTGGCAAAACGCGGCCGGGTGACCGCGCGCCGGTCGCCGCCCAGCCGATGCCGTTGGCCGCGGCACGCTCCAAAGCGGCCTCGGCACAGGTGCCGGCACTCCTCTCCTCGACCCTGTAGGGCCGCGACTCGGGCCTCCACGCCAGCAACGCCGTCGGCGGGAGCGCCGCCGCCTCCGCGCGCGCTGAGCGGGCGGTCCTGCGCGAATTCGAAGACACCGCAGGCCTTGCTGTCCAGGCTCTACCTCGGCGGAAGCTGATCGCCTGGCAAGTCGCGATGGGCGGGGATAGGCCCTTAAGCGGGCTGGAGCAGCCGCTCGCAGATCGCGTCCAAGTCGCTGTCGCGCTCGGCGATCAGCTTCGCAGCCGCGTCGCGCAATGTCTTCAGGTGGGTGGAATCGACGTCGTCGAGGGGCATGTGCTTGTGACCGATGTGGGCCTGTAGGCGGTGGTAGCAGTGCGGCCGCAGTAGGTGCTCGAGCTGGTGGTCGACGACGTGGTTGACGCCGTCGACGTTGAGGTCGCGAAGGGCCCGGGCCCAGTGGACCAGGCCCCACTCCCTGACCTCCTCGTAGGGGAGCGGCCCGGTCGGCGTCCCGGTCCCGATCGAGACCATGAAGAGGTCCTTGCGCGGGATCCTCTTCAGTGCCTCGGCGTACGCGCACATCGCCGGGTTGTTGGCGTAGACGGCGCCGTCCACGCAGGTCCACCGCTCGCCCGTGGCGGTCTCCAGGGGTAGCGGCTCGAAGTACGTCGGTGCGGCGATCGCGGCGCGCCCGACGATCCGCATCGGGAGGTTCCATTCGGGCTCGCGCTTCGCCTTCTCGCTCTTGAACATCAGCGGGCGCCGCCGCTCGGTGTCGTAGGCGGTGACCATCGCCGGTGCCAGTGCTGCGGCCAGCGGGGTGTCACCGAAGACCTCGTCGAGGACCTCCTCGACAACCTCATTCGGATACTTCTCGTGCAGCAGGCGGTCGCCCGTACGCAGCCGGCGGCGGCCTGAGATCGAGAAGATCCGCGGCGCGACCTCGGCGTAGAGGTCGTCGAGCGCCTTGGCGCTATAGCGGGGCTTGCGCGGGTCCTTGGAGTCGGGCACTGTCAGCGCCATCACCGTGATCCCGCCGATCGAGGTGCCGACCAACAGATGGAAGAGCTCAGCGGCAGGCTTGCCGGTGCGTGCCTCGATCTCGGTGAGAAGGGTCGCGGGCAGGACTCCGCGAATGCCGCCACCGTCGATCGAGAGAACCCTCACCGCTGCGATGGTAGGCCTAGCGCGTCGGACCGACGCCCGAGACAGCACCGGTTCGCGCAAAGCAGTGGTCCGACTCGGATGAACGCCAGGGGGCGATGGCGCAGGCGTAGGATCGCGGCGATGAGGATCGCCGTCTCGCGGGCTCCCGGCGTGGAGCGCGTCGTCACCCCGCTCGCGCTGTTCTTCGATCTTGTCTACGTCTTCGCGATCGGCCAGCTCGCATCACCCGCTCGAGCACGTCGATCTGCGGACTGGCGCCGAGACGGTCATCATGGCGCTCGCGATCGTCTACGCCTGGTACATGACTGCAGCTGCTCCCGCCTCGTTGCAGCACTGTCCGTCGGCGGCGACTCGCTTATGTTCCTGACGGAGGCGTCCCTGCGGCCGTTTCAGGCGCGGCTCGCGAGAGAGAGAGCTGCCTGTCCGGAAGCGGGTCTAGGTCGACAGGCCTGCTGCTTCCAGGGCGGCGGCCCTGACTTTATGTTAAAGACGGCGATGACCTTGCCGTTCCGGACCTTGAACTGAGCGTAGAAGCGAATGCCACGCGTGGGCGTGCGGTTCTCCTCGATCGCAAACCACTCGATCGCCGGGTGGAGCGTGTTCCGGAAGGCTCGCGTGTCGTTCTCGAAGGCCGAAATGAAGCTTCGCACCGCCTCGTTGCGCACCGTCAAGCGCCGTCTTCCAGCGGGCGGCGCCCGACGTCAGCGATCTGGGAAGCGCGCCCGCGAGATGCCCGACGAGTTCCTTCGCCTCAACCCGGGGGCCCTGGAGGAGACGCCCTCACCGGCTCGCGCGCCCCGAGAGCCCGTAGCAACCGGCGTGCCGCGATTTGCTTGTGGCGCCAGAGGCCGATCGCGATTAAAAGCGCGACGAGGCGGCGGTGCCGGACGACCATCAGCCGGACCTGGTCGGTGCATGCAGCCTCCTCGCCGTAGTCGATCCCGGCAAACCAGCGGTAGAGGTGACTGACGATGTGATCGATGACCGTCTGCGTTCCCGTGGCGAACAGCCAATCGCCCGGTGTGCGCCCCCACGGGCTGTCCGAGTAGAGCACCGTCCTGGGCTGATCGGCGTCGGGATGCGCGGGCCAGAGCACCTCACCGCTCCAGACCTCGGTTGGCACGGGCTCCCGGCTGATCTCCCAGTGGGTCCTGGCGTGAGCCGCGACGGCCGCGATGCCCGTTTCGTCGGCGCCGAGCTGCCGCATCGCCCGGAGCGCCTCGTCGAGGTGAGGCTGCAGGTCCGTCGACGTGATCTCTCGCGGCGATCGCCGCGAGAGCGCGGCGGTGACCATCCGGTTGATCGGTGGGTGAGGCCGAGGGAGCGGGGTTCCTGTTCGTGCGACCACTGTGATCGTAGGAGGAGCCGGGCCACCCGTAAGTGTGCCGGATAGCTCAATGAGGGACAACCGAGATGACGGATCCGCTCCTCTGTGTGGTCGCGGGAATCGCGCTCCTACTGGCTCTCATCGGGACTCCCGGTTCCTGGGAGCCGCGCCGTCGCCGGGTCGGGGCGGCCGCTCGGCTGTTGGCTCCCGTCGCCCTCTCCCGCTCGCTGCCTGGGCGCTTCTGGACGTTCGCTACTACGAGGCCCCCGTTTGGAGCGTGGTCGTGGGTGCCGCGGGCGGCGCCGTCGGCACCTGGTGGGCCTTGCGCCAGCTGCCGGACGTCTGGGGCTCCCAGCGTCTTCGAGCCCTAAACGCGGCAGCTCACGCGCGGCGGCTTCGGCTTGCAGCAGGCTTCCGCGTTCGACGGCGCGACGGAATCGTGGAAGCGGGGACGTGGTCGGTTTATGCGAACAGATGTTCCCTATCGATTCGGATGGAGACGGCCGGCGGCGAGATTTAGGCAATGAGCGAGGCGATGCCCTTTGGGGTCGTCGTGGGGGCGCTGCGGGGCGGCGTGGCCGTCGGCGAGGTGGGTGCGTTGACGGAGCTGGTCGGCCCACGCGCGGCTGTCGGTCTCGCCGCGCAGGTCGAGAGCCATGAGCGCGAGCAGCTTGTTCATGCGGGCGAGGTTGGTGAGGACCCGGCGCGGTCCTCGTGCGGCTCGATGGTGAACACGCTCGCATCCCGGCGAGCGCAGAGGTGCACCCAACGCAAGTGGCGCGTCGTCGCCCGGCCGGATAGGTTCGTCCAGGCGTATGGCAACCGGCTACGACTACGTCATCGTCGGGGCGGGGTCTGCGGGGTGCGCGCTCGCCAACCGCCTGAGCGAGGATCCCGCCGTCCGTGTGCTGCTGCTCGAGGCGGGCCCGCGGGATCGCGGTAAGGAGATCCGGATCCCGGCCGCGTTCTCGAAGCTCTTCAAGTCGAAGTTCGACTGGGGCTACGAGACCGCGCCGCAGGTGGGCCTCGCCGGGCGCCGCATCTACTTCCCGCGCGGAAAGGTTCTCGGCGGCTCATCGGCGACGAACGCAATGATGTGGATCCCCGGGGACAGGGCCGACTTCGAGGCCTGGCCCGACGGCTGGGACTGGGCGGCGCTTGAGCCCTACCTCCGCCGCCTCGAGGCTGGCACCTGCTCGATCACGCCGCTCGCGGACCCTAACCCGATGTCGATCGCCTTCGTCGAGGCAGCGGCGGAGGCGGGGGTAGCGAGAGCCGGCGCGCTGCGCCCCGACGAGCTAGAGGGGGCTGGTTTGGTTCGCGTTACTCAGCGCAGAGGGCTGCGGTGCAGTGCGGCGGACAACTACCTGAAGCCAGTTCGGAAACGCTCGAATCTCTCCATCCTGACGGATTCGCAGGTCCTGCGCCTTGAGTTCGGGGACGGCCGCTCCGCCGCGGTGCGCTATCGCCGCGGAGGCGGGGAAGCAACGGCCGAGGCCGGCCGCGAGGTGATCCTTTGCGCGGGCGCGATCGGGTCGCCGCAGCTGTTGATGCTTTCCGGCATCGGGCCGGCCGACCATCTGCGCGACCTCGGCATCGACGTCGTCCGCGACCTGCCTGACGTGGGCCGCGGTCTTCAGGACCACTGCATGGCGATCGCGCTCTTTGACGCCACCGGCACGGATTCCCTCTACGCGGCCGAGTCACCTCGGCAGTTGCTGCGCCTCGTGCTGCGCAGGCGTGGGATGCTGACCTCGAACGTCGGCGAGGCGGCGGCGTTCATCCGAACGCGGGCGGAGCTCCCGCGGCCTGACCTCGAGTTGATCTTCGCGCCGGTGCTCTATGTCGAGGAGGGGCTGGTGCCGCCGCCGTCGCACGGTTTCTCGATCGCCTCCGTGGCGCTTCAGCCGCGGAGCCGCGGATCGATGACACTCCGCTCCCCCGACCCGCTCGAGGCGCCCGAGATCGACCCAAGCTACCTGCAAGACTCCGAGGACATCCGCGTACTGGTCGAAGGCATAAAACTCGCGCGTCGGATCGCTGGGTCCCGGCCGCTCGGACGCTGGTTCAGCGGCGAGCGGGCCCCGGGCGCGCACCTCAGGACCGACGAGCAGATCGCGGACTGGATTCGCGCAAACGCACACACGATCTATCACCCGGTGGGGACCTGCGCGCTTGGCCGAGTGGTCGACGCCGAGCTGCGAGTCCGGGGCGTGCCCGGACTGCGAGTCGCGGATGCCTCGGTAATCCCGCGGCTCATGCGGGGCCATCCCCACGCGGCAACCACCATGGTGGCCGAGCGGGCCGCGGACCTGATCAGAGCGCGTCCATCCGTCGCCGCTTAGCCTGACCACGCCGCGAGCGCCACCCGAGAGCAGAGCTTGTCCTTCCCGGGAGATGCGAGCGTCTGCGCTCTCGTTCGGGAGATGCTCGCTTGGGACGAACTGCGGGCCTCTCGTGGGTCCGCGATCCCGTCCCGCGCAGAGCTGCTCCTGTGGAGGAGCGGGACGCCTTCGGAGCTGCTGCGGCGGCGGGTATCCGTGCGGGTCCCTAGCGATGGGCGCCGTGCCAAAGAAGTACCGCGAGGTCCGGACGGCGCTCCTCGAGGCTGGATGGGAGGTGTTGCGCCAACGTGGATCGCATGAGGTGTGGGGCAAGCCTGGCGAGAGCGCTCGTATCGTGGTCGCAGGCGAGAACAGCGATACCGTCCCGGTCGGGACGCTGGCTAGCATCCGGAGGGCGAGCGGCTTGGAGCAGTTGAGATGAGCGAATACGTGGTCGTCTTCGAGCGCGCCGATGACGGCGGCTGGGGCGCCTACCTGCCGGACCTGCCGGGGGTCGTCGCGCTCGGCACCAGTCGCGAAGATGTCGCCGACCGTATCCGGGAGGCGCTCGACACCTACGCGCGGGAGATGGCGGAGCTCGGGCGGCCGCTCCCGGAACCGGTCGCCACTGCCGAAACCATCCAGGCAGCCTGACGGCAGCGCCGCCGCCGCCCTGTCGGGTGACCGCGCACGACTCTCGTGACTGAACCGCGCTGTTGCAGACGCCCGCTCTTCGCGGGTGGCGGAGGGATCTGTGGCGGTGTGCGCTGAGGTTCGCCGACGAACGCGCTCGTCCAACCGAGGGAGGGCTCATGACCACGTCGCCGTTGCTCAATGCCGCGGGCCGCCGCCGCTCGCCCGTCACCTTGCGCGGCTATCTCGCCGGGCGCCCGCCGCGCAACAAGGGGCTGCGCTACCCGCCCGACCCGCCCACTGTCGAGGAGATCGTCGGCGTCATGCGCCAAGCGGGCGACGGCGTCCATGGCGCCCCGCATGCGGGCCTTGATCGTGCTGCTTTGGCGCGCTGGGCTGCGCATCAACGAGGTGCTCACCGTCACCGAGCACGACCTCGAGCCGCGGGCCGGATCGGTGCTGGTCCGGTACGGCAAGGGCGGCCGCCGGCGCGAGGTCGGCATGGACCGATGGGGCTGGGAGCACCTCGGCGCCTGGCTCGAGTTGCGCATCGAGATGCCGGTCGGCCCGCTGCTGTGCGTGATCGACGGCGCCACTCGCGGGGGGCGCTGGGCCAGCGACTCAGCCCGCGCCCAACTGCACCGCGTCGCCTCGAAGGCCGGTGTGCGGCGGCGGTTCGCCCCGCACCAGCTGCGCCATCCCCAGGCCGTCGAGCTTGCCCACGAGGGCGTCCCGCTCAACGTCATCCAGCGGCAACTGGCACGTCCAACTTTCTGCAAGGGATCGACAACGCCGAGATCATCGCCACCGTCCACGCCCGCAAGGCACCGATGATCCCCGCCAGCACCGGACTCCGCCTCTAAGTGGTCGACGCCAGGTCACCCTCGGGCCCACCGGAACTGCTCGCGTCGAGAAGCAGCGCTGTCGACCTGCGCTGTCCCTCCTCGTCCATCTCGGGTCTGTGATGCAAAGTAGGTCCCTGAGATGCGTTTGGTGAAACTCGCAGCCGTCGTGGCAGGGGTTGCGCTGGTGGGGCTGGCCGCGGCCGCGTTCCTGGTCTGGTCTGGCGCGAAGACGAGCACCGTCGGCGAGCTCGAGTTCGCCAATCGGCTCGCGATCCCGCCTCTCGCCGAGCCGCGGATCGACGGTGATGGGCGCAAGGTCTTCGACCTCGAGCTTCGGGCGGGCGAGACCGAGATCCTCCCGGGCACCACCACCGAGACCTGGGGAGCGAACGGCGCTCGCCTTGCCCCGACGCTGCGCGCTTCGCGACGCGACGAGGTGATGCCCCGGGTAGCGAATGGGCTGGGCGAGGAGACGACCACGATCCACTGGCACGGCATGCACCTCCCGGCCGCCGCCGACGGCGGGCCGCACCAGACCATCGCGCCAGGGGAAACCTGGTCGCCGACCTGGACGATCGATCAGCCGGCGGCGACGCTCTGGTACCACCCCCATCCACATCCCGAGACCGAGGACCAGGTCTATCGCGGGCTGGTCGGGATGTTCATCCTCGACGACCCCGAGGCCGAAGCGCTCGCGCTCCCCGACGATTACGGCGTCGACGACATCCCGCTGATCCTCCAGGACAAGAAGTTCGAAGACGACGGGTCGCTGGACTTCTCGAAGGGCCCGATCAGCCCCACCGGCCTGCTCGGCGACGAGATCCTGGTCAACGGCACCCACGACCCGCACCTCGAGGTGACCACCGAGCGCGTTCGCCTGCGGCTGCTGAACGCCTCGGGCGCCCGGGTCTACAACATCGGCTTCGCCGACGACCGCGAGTTCGATCTGATCGCCACTGACGGCGGCCTGCTCGAGGCTCCGCGGGCGATGGACCGGATCCAGCTCTCAGCCGGCGAGCGCGCGGAGATCGTCGCCGAGTTCGAGCCCGGCGAGAGGGTCGTCCTGCGCAGCTTTGAGCCCGACCTGGGGACGAACTTCTGGGACGGACGTTTCGCCGGCGGCGACGACAGCTTCGATCTGCTCCAGATCCGCGCCGCCGGCGAGCTGGCGCCGGCGCCGGAGATTCCCAAGCGGCTCGCTACCCAGGAGCCGCTTGCCGAAAGCAAGGCCGCGCAGGTCCGCCGTTTCGAGCTCTCTGGACAGGGGTCGATCGACGGGCGCTCCCTGGAGCTGACTCGCATCGACGAGGTGGTAGAGGTGGGCACGACCGAGGTGTGGGAAGTCAGCAACGCCTCCGGCACCCCGCACAACTTCCACCCCCACGACGTCCGCTTCCGAGTGCTGGAGTACGCGGGTGGCCCGCCTCCGGCCCACCTCGAGGGGCTCAAGGACACGGTCTACATACCCCCCAACGAGACTGTCCGCGTGGTCACCGAGTTCAGCGACTACACCGACCCGGAGCTCCCGTACATGTTCCACTGCCATGTCCTCCAGCACGAGGACCGCGGGATGATGGGCCAATACACCGTGGTCGAGCGATGAGGCGGAGAGCTCATGCGGGCGCCGACCCTACCGCGATCGAGGCGCCACGACGAGACGATCGCTCCTGAAAAGGAGCACTCACGATCGCTTCCGAGGGACCGGCATACCGATGCGCGTTCGACCACAGGAGCGAGCGTGAGGCGCAGGTGCCCGCCTCGGACGACCTTCGAGCGTCTCGGGGACCTGGCTGCGGACCCCGCTCGACAGACCTGGTGTTCGTCCGAACGGGCACCTCGGCGTCACGCTCGCGTCTGCACCCAAACGCCTGTCTCCTGTGCGGCCTACGCAATTGCATCGAACGGCCCCTTTGCCGATGACCGTCGTCGCGGACACACACGCATGCGCTCTCGATGCGCCTCGGGAAGCGCTGAGTCAGTGGTGGGCCAGGTGCTCTCCATCCGGCCACGTTCCGCCGACCGGCATGTCGAGACGGTCGGTCAGCTCCTTGCGCCAGTCCGGCGTCGACGCGGGCTCGCCCCAGTAGTCGGTGACGCGGATCGCCTCGCCGTCCTCGAGCTCGCCGATCGTGACGTTGCGGTACAGGCGTCCGTCACCGTAGTCGCACGTCCACTCGACGACCACGACATTGTCGAGTCGCAGCCGCCGGCCGACTTCGAGTGTCAGCTCGGGAAAGTTGCCCTCAATGTCGGCGACCAGCTTCGCGGTGTGGACGGCCTCGCGCATCTGGGGCCATTGGCGAACCACGTCGTCGGCCAGCGGCACGCCGAGGATGTAGGCGAGGCGGGTCGCGCCGTCGGATTCATGCTCGCTCGCATTCATCGATAGTCCTCCTGTGGACATGTGGTCCTCCTTGGGTCGATTGGAGATGTCGCCGTTCGTCCAGGACGTCGCACTTGCCAGCGCCGGATGGCTTGCGGCGGGCTTACCCCGGTCGTTCGCATCGAGCGCCCGCGGTCGGCTTCATGCGGCCGCCGCCCGAAGCACTTTCGTTTCGTAGAACCGCGCGATCCCCCGGCCGATCTGGGGCAGGCAGTCCTCGACTGCGAAGTGGCCGGAGTCCAGCCGGACGAGCTCGGCTTCTGGCAGGTCGCGCAGGTACGCCTCGCCGCCCTCGGGGGTGAAGAAGATGTCTCCTTGGCCCCAGAAGATCAGCGTCCGCGGCCGCTTCTCCCGCAGGAACGCCTGCCAGGCGGGGTAGAGCTCGACGTTCGTGCGGTAGTCGTAGAACAGGTCGAGCTGGACGCGGTGCGCGTTGGGTCGCGCGAGGAAGTACAGGTCCATGCTCCAGTTGTCGGGGCTGATCTTGGTCGGGTCGGGATGGCCGGTGGTGTAGATCGTCTTGACGGTTTCGGGCTGCAGAAAGGCCGCTAGTGGCGCTTCGGTCTCGGGGGAGCGGTCCAGCCACAGCGCGTGACGGATTCCGTCCCAGGCTTCGGTGAAGCCCTCCTCGTAGCTGTTGGCGTTCTGAATCACCTGCCACTCGAGCCAATCCGGGTGGCGGGCGATGATGCGGTTGCCGATCGGGCCGCCGTAGTCCTGCATGTAGATGCCCATCGGGCCGGTGAAGCCGATCTGCTGGAGCAGACCCTCGACGACCTCGGCGAGATGGTCGAAGGTGTAGTCCCAGTCC
>Ga0081538_10004982_pt1 | contig 12098 bp, 11 predicted proteins | sample TabmetS5T2R1_FD_71022 | JGI IMG/M metagenome (GOLD analysis project Ga0081538, IMG submission 71022) | Tabebuia heterophylla rhizosphere microbial communities from the University of Puerto Rico - S5T2R1 | ecosystem: Host-associated > Plants > Roots > Rhizosphere ... | reverse complement strand
TCCCCCAAGTGGTCGTCGCTGCAGGCCTTCGAGGACTTCGCCGCCAGCCGGCTCCGCAAGCTGATCACCCAGGAGCAGGTCACCAACGCCCAGCGGGAGGCGCGGGCGGTCCTGCGCCGGGCGGCGGGCTGGCTGGCGGGCGCGACGCGACCAGGGGGCGAACGATGACCGCCACGGAAGCACGGCGCTGCCAGGCGCTGACCGCAAAGGGCGAGCGCTGCCGCAACCCGGCGGGCGCGGGCGGGCTCTGCGCGCTGCACCGCCGCCGGCTGGAGGAGGCGGCCTCGCGCGCGGGCGATGGGCAGGAGGCCGGGACCGACCTCGGGGCGCTGGCGCCGTTCCTCGACTGGGCCGAGGAGGCGCTGGAGTTCCTGCGCCGCCGGCTGCTCGGCGAGTACACCGTCGACGAGTTCGGCCACGACCCCGACCTGGTCGAGCACGTGCTGGCCCCGCTGCTGCGCCCGCTGTACCGGCACTGGTGGCGGGTGCAGGTGCGCGGCCTGGAGCACGTCCCGGACGAGGGGGCCGCCCTGGTGGTCGGCAACCACGCCGGCACCCTGCCGTTCGACGCCATGATGGTGCAGCTCGCCCTGCTCGACGAGCACCCGGCGCGCCGGTCGCTGCGGGTCCTGGCCGCCGACCTCGCCTTCACCCTCCCGGTGGTCGCGCCGCTCGCCCGCAAGTCCGGCAACACCCTGGCGTGCGCCGAGGACGCCGAGCGGCTGCTGGCGGCCGGCGAGCTGGTGGGCGTCTTCCCCGAGGGCTACAAGGGCCTCGGCAAGGCGTACCGGGACCGCTACCGGCTGCAGCGCTTCGGCCGCGGCGGGTTCGTGGGGGTGGCGCTGCGCACCGGCGCGCCGATCGTGCCGGTGGCGGTCGTCGGCAGCGAGGAGATCTACCCGATGGTGCTCAACCTGCGGCGGGTGGCGCGACTGCTCGGCTTCCCCTACTTCCCGGTGACGCCGACCTTCCCGCTGCTCGGCCCGCTCGGGGCCATCCCGCTGCCGTCCAAGTGGGTGATCGAGTTCTGCCCGCCGATCCCCACCGCCGACCTGGGTCGCGAGGCCATGCTGGACCCGATGGTCGTCTTCGACCTGACCGACCAGGTCCGCGACACCATCCAGCAGACGGTCCACAAGAACCTCGTGCGCCGCCGGGGTGTGTTCGGCTGACCCGCCCCCTTCACCCGGGCTTCCCGAACCGGCAAGATCGCAGGCGTAGCGTGGCCGCCCTGCCGCCGACTTCCCCGGGAGGCTCACCATGCGCACCCTCGTCAGACGCCCGCCGGCGCTGCTGCTCGCCGCCGCCCTGCTGGCCCTCGCCATGAGCCAGATGGCCGGCGCGACCGCCGGGCGGCAGCCACAGGTCGACCGCGGCGACCGGGAGCGCCTGCCGCTGGTCATCGGCCATCGCGGCGCCAGCGGCTACCGGCCGGAGCACACCCTGGCGTCCTACCGGCTCGCCATCGACATGGGCGCGGACTACATCGAGCCCGACCTGGTCTCCACCCGCGACCACGTCCTGGTCGCCAGGCACGAGAACGAGATCGGCGGCACCACCGACGTCGCCGACCACCCGGAGTTCGCCGACCGCAGGACCACCAAGACGATCGACGGCATGGAGGTGACCGGCTGGTTCACCGAGGACTTCACCCTGGCCGAGCTGCGCACCCTGCGCGCCAGGGAGCGCCTCCCCGACCTGCGGCCCACCAACACCGCCTTCGACGGCCTCTACCAGGTGCCGACCTTGCAGGAGGTCATCGACCTGGCCAAGCGCCACCGCGTCGGCATCTACCCGGAGACCAAGCACCCGACCTACTTCGACTCCATCGGGCTGTCGCTGGAGGAGCCGCTGGTCGACACCCTCCACGACAACGGCTACCGCGGCCGCAACGCGCCCGTGTTCATCCAGTCCTTCGAGGTCGCCAACCTCAAGGAGCTGAACCGCCGGACCCGCGTGCCGCTGGTGCAGCTGCTGGACGCGACCGGCCGGCCGTACGACTTCGTGGTCGCCGGCGACCCGCGCACCTACGCCGACCTGGCCACCCCGGAGGGCCTGCGGGAGATCGCCACCTACGCCGACGGCGTCGGGCCCAACAAGAACCTGATCGTGCCGCGCGACGACGCCGGGAACCTGCTGGACCCGACCAGCTTCGTCCGCGACGCCCACCGGGCCGGCCTCCAGGTCCACCCGTGGACCTTCCGCAAGGAGAACAACTTCCTGCCCAACGACTTCCGCCAGGGCAACCCGGCCAGCCCCTACTTCCTCCTCGCCACCGGCGACGCCCCGGGCGAGCTCCGGCTGTTCTTCCGGCTCGGCGTCGACGGCCTGTTCACCGACCACCCCGACACCGCCGTGGCCACCAGGCACGAGCTGTTCGCCGGACGCTGAGCGCGGCGGCCCCTCCCCGGGCGGATCGCCGTCCGCCTGGCGGTTTGCACGCCACGGCCGCCTGAAATTAGGCTTGCCTAAGTTCCTGTCGGGCGGGGTGAGGGGACACCGGATGGACGAGGCACGCGGGGCCCGACGGGGCGCCGCCGGGATCGGGCTGCTGGTCGTGCTGGCCGTGGGGCTGGCGCTGGGCGGCTGCGGGCGCGACGACGGCGCCGGCGTCCGCTCGACCGGCGGCGGCAGCGCCAGCGGCGGCTCTGGCTCGGGGTCGGCCACCGGCCTGGCGGGCCAGGACCTCAGCGGCACCACCACCGACCCGCAGGTCCTCCAGGCCATGCAGGCGTACAAGACCTGGGTGATCGCCGAGGTCGAGGCCCTGGTCGCCGACACCAGGCGGTTCACCGACGCGGTCCGGGCGGGCGACCTGAGCGAGGCCAAGGCGCAGTTCGCGCCCAGCCGGGTCCGCTGGGAGCGGATCGAGCCCATCGCCGGGCTGGTGGAGGAGATCGACGGCAAGGTCGACGCCCGCGTGGACGACTTCGAGGGCGTCGACGACCCGACCTTCACCGGCTGGCACCGGCTGGAGTACCACCTGTGGGAGCTCCGCTCGACCAAGGGCACCAAGGGCTTCGCCGACCAGCTCGACGCCGACATCGCCACCCTGAACCGCCAGATCAAGACCCTGGAGTTCCCGCCGGCGGCGGTCGCGCTCGGCCCCGCCGAGCTGATCGAGGAGGTCTCGCAGGGCAAGATCACCGGCGAGGAGGACCGCTACTCGCGCACCGACCTGTGGGACTTCGACGCCAACGTCGACGGCTCCAGGAAGCTGTTCGAGCTGCTGACCCCGGCGCTGCGCGCCAAGGACGCCGCCCTGGTCGACGAGATCACCGCCGGGTTCGACGAGGTCCAGCGCAGCCTGTCGGAGTACTCCCTGACCGGCGGCGGGTTCCGGCCCTACCCCGCCCTGGCCGCCGGCGACAAGCAGCGGATGCAGGCCCAGCTCGCCGCCCTTTCCGAGGACCTGTCCCGCATCCCGGGCGTGCTCGGGCTGAAGTAGCGGGAGCCGGAGGCATGGCGGGAGCGGCACCAGGCGGCCGGGGCGCCCCGCTCGGCCGGCGGGCGTTCCTGGGCTCCGCGGCGCTGGGCGCGGCGGCCCTGGCGGCCGCCGGCTGCGACGGGCCGCCCGGCGCCACCGCCGGCCGGGCCGGCCGCCGGCTGCCCTTCGAGGGCGCCCACCAGCCCGGCATCGCCACGCCCGTCGCCCGCTTCGGGCTGCTGGCCGCGTTCAACCTGGTGCGCGAGGAGCGGGCGCGGCTGGCCCGGAGCCTGCGGGACCTCACCGACGAGGCGCGCGGGCTGATGGCCGGCCGCGCGGCCGAGCTCCGCGACCCCGCCTACCCGGCCGCCGAGACCGGCATCCTCGGCCCCGACCCGCGACCCGAAGGGCTCACCGTCACGCTCAGCGTCGGCGCGTCGCTGTTCGACGACCGCTTCGGGCTGGCCGACCGCCGGCCGCGGGAGCTGGTGCGGATGCCGTTCCTGGCCAACGACCGGCTCGACCCCGCCCTCAGCCACGGCGACCTGCTGCTGGCGCTGTCGGCCGACCAGCCGGACGTGCTGCTGCACGCGCTGCGCCAGCTCATGCGCCGCACCCGCGACAACCTGGTGCTGCACTGGATGCTGGACGGCTACAACCGGCCGGACGCCCGGCCCGCCCCCGGCCGCACCGACAACCGCAACCTGCTCGGCTTCAAGGACGGCACCGCCAACCTCGACACCGGCGACCAGGCGCTGATGGACCGGCACGTCTGGGTCGGGCCCGACGCGGGCGAGCCCGACTGGGCGGCCGGCGGCAGCTACCAGGCCGTCCGCATCATCCGCATGTTCGTGGAGTTCTGGGACCGCACCCCGCTGGCCGAGCAGGAGGCCATCATCGGCCGGCACAAGGCCAGCGGGGCGCCGCTGGGACGCCGCCGCGAGACCGACCTGCCCGACTTCGCCGGCGACCCCGACGGCCGGCGGACCCCGCTGGACGCGCACATCCGCCTGGCCAACCCCCGCACCCCGCAGACCGCCGACAGCCGCATCCTGCGCCGCGGGTTCAGCTACTCCCGCGGCTTCGACGCCGCCGGCCGGCTCGACCAGGGGCTGGCGTTCGTCAGCTACCAGTCCAGCCTCCAGAAGGGGTTCCTGGCGGTGCAGGCGCGCCTCAAGGGCGAGCCGCTGGAGGAGTACATCCTGCCGATCGGCGGCGGCTTCTTCTTCGCCCTCCCCGGGGTGCGGTCCCCCGACGGCTGGCTCGGCGAGCGGCTGCTCGACTAAGGAGCCGGCGTTCACTCGCCGAGGCCCTTGGCGAAGCCGACGCGCCAGCTCGACCAGCGGGGCTGCCAGCCGAGCACGCGTTTGGCCTTGGCGTTCGACCCGCCCCGCACCTCGGTCATCTGCAGCACCGCCGCCTCGCCGGCAAGCAGCCGGACCACGAACCGGGGGACCCGCATCGGCTTCTTCGCGCCCAGCTGCTCGGCCAGGAACGGCAGCCACTCGCGCACCGGTGCCGGCTCGTCATCGACGACGTTGTAGATGCCGGGCCCGCCGTTGTCGACGGCTGCCACGGTGGCGCTGGCTGCGTCCTCGATGTGCACGAACGACCAGACACCGCCGCCGCCGCCGATGATTGGGAACCGCCGCCTCCGGATGGCCTTGGTCAGCAGGGCCTCCGGGTCGGCGCTGAGCCCGGTGCCCGGACCGTAGAAGGCCCCGTAGCGCAGCACGACGCCCTCGGCCCCCTCGATGCCGGTCACAGCGTCCTCGAGGTAGCGGGTGGCGTCGACGCCCGAGCGCCCCTTGGCCGGCAGATCGAGGTCCAGCGGGTCGTCCTCGGTCTTGACCGAACCGCCGGTGCGGGCATAGGCGCCGATAGCCACGACGCTCTGAGCGATGAAGCGACGGATACCGACGGCCCGGCCCGCGGCCAGCAAGTGATCAGTGCCCTCGGTGCGCAGGCGGTTGGTCATGGCGGCAAAGCGGTCGAGGTTCCTCATCTCCCTCAGGCCCGGCTCGCCCTTGAGGGCGGTGAGCTGGTGGACAATCACCTCAGGCTCGGTCTCGGCCACGGCACGGGCGACCGCGTCGGGATCGAGCGCGTCGGCCACGACCGGCCGGGCACCCAAGGCCCGGAGCATGTCGGTCTTGGCCGGCGACCGGGTCATGGCGATCACGTCGTGGCCCGCGGCGTCCAGCTGAGGGACGAGCTGGGTGCCGATCGCACCGGTAGCTCCAGCGACGAACACCTTCATGGGTGCCTCCTTCCCGATCCACCTTCGGGCGGACACCTCTAGAGACAAGATCGTCCTGCTGCCTGTGACACAGGGCCGGGGTTGGCGTCACGGTGGCGGCCCGCTCAGGTCCGGCGGTCGGCTCGTCCGGCCAGGGCGGTCCGGTTGGCCGGCCAGAGGGCGATGGCCAGCCCGGCGGCGGCGCTGACCAGGTGCAGGCCGTTGTCGGCGCCGTTCAGGGACAGGAAGTTGATGTCGCTGTTGCCGGCCGCGAACAGCCCGCACAGGAAGGTCAGCCGGTGGCTGGAGGCTGGACTGCCCCAGTGCCCCGACGCAGACTTGTGTGCGCTCGGCGAGGGGTGATCGGCTCCCACTGCATACGCACGCCTCAGCGGTGCTCTGTGACCAGCGATCCGGAGGTGCGAGGATGGATGACCCGGGCCTGCGCCTGCTTGGTCAGCTGCTGGACGCCTCCCACGAGCTGGCCCCTGACGAGCTCGTCGCCGCGGTCACCCGGGCCGGACGGGCCCTGGACGCCGACGATGTTGCCATCTACCTGGTCGACCACGAACAGACCCTGCTTGTTCCGCTGGGCGACGGCGCCGACCGGACGCCGCTGGAGATCGACGCCACCCTGGCCGGTCGGGCCTTCTCCGCCATCGCCGTCCAGGAGGCCGAGACCGGAGCGGGACGGCGGCTGTGGCTGCCGCTGCTGGACGGCGCCGAGCGCCTGGGCGTCCTCGGCCTCACCCTCCCGAGCGTGGACGACTCGCTGCGGAAGCGGTGCAGCTGGCTGGCCACCCTGGTCGCCGAGATGACCTTGAGCAAGGACCAGTACACCGACAGCTACTCCCTGACTCGCCGCCGACAGCCCATGAGCCCGGCCGCCGAGATGCAATGGACGCTGCTCCCGCCCCTGACCTTCGTGACCCCGCGAGTGGTGATCGCCGGGCTGCTGGAACCGGCCTACGAGGTCGCAGGGGACGCCTTCGACTACGCCCTCAACGGCGACACCGCCCACCTGGCCGTCATCGACCCGGTCGGCCACGACCTAACCGCCAGCATCCTGGCCGCGGTCACCGTGGGCAGCTACCGGCACAGCCGCCGCGCCGGCCTCGACCTCGCCGCCACCCACGCAGCCATGGACCAGACCATCGCCACCCAGTTCGGCGGCGAGCGCTTCGTCACCGGCCAGCTCGCCCAACTCGACTGCGCAACCGGCCGACTCCAATGGATCAACGCCGGCCATCCCCTGCCGCTGCTGGTGCGACGAGCCAAGGTGGTCGACACCCTGGCCTGTCGCCCGATCCCGCCGCTGGGCCTCGGCGTCGGCCAGCCGGAGATCGCCACCGCCGCCCTCGAGCCGGCCGACCGGGTGCTGTTCTACACCGACGGGGTGGTCGAGGGCCGCAGCCTGACCGGGGAACCGTTCGGGGAAGCCCGCCTGGCCGACCTGGTGGTCCGCGAGACCCTGGCCGGCCAGCCCGCAGCCGAGACGATGCGCCGGCTCGCCCACGCCATCCTGGCCCACCAAGGCACGAGCCCACGCGACGACGCCACCATGGTGTTCCTGGAATGGCCGGGGCCACCGGGAGATCTGGCCTGAGCCAGGGGCAGCAACGCCATCCATTGACCGCGCACGGGACCGGCGCTCCGGACGTTCGGATGGGTCGATCGGACGATGCCGTGGCTCAGCCGGCCTGACCGCCCTGGGCCTGCACCCGTTGCCGCGGGAAGTCCCGCACGAGCGCACCGAGGTGGTCGGCGGCGCCGTAGGCGGCAGACCACGCGGGCGAACCGCCTTGGCTGCTCCCAGTGGAGCAGGTGCCCGGCTCCGCCGAACAGCTCCACGCGGGCATCGGGGAGCAGGCCGGCCAGCACGGTGGCGTTGCCCGGGTCCATGACCTGATCGGCCGTGCCCTGCACGACCAGGGTGGGCTGGGTGATGCGGCATGTAGATCCCTGTGGATTGGCGTCCTGGTCGGCCGGGAGGCGGAAGCGGCCCGACCCCGCGCGCGATGGCGCGGAGCCGGGCCGCGGCCGGCGGTTGAGCCGGAGTTACCTTGCCTGCTGGCGGAGGGCGGCGATCAGCTCGTCCTTGCTCATCGCCGAGCGGCCCTCGATGTCCAGCTCCCGAGCCCGCTCACGCAGCTCCTCGACGCTGCGCTCCTCATAGGTGCGCCGGTCCGCCGGGCGGTCCTGCGTGGGCGCCTGGCTCTTGGCCGATCGTGACGTGCGGTGGTCGCGGAGGGCGGCGATCAGCTCGTCCTTGCTCATCGCCGAGCGGCCCTCGATCTGCAGCTCGGCCGCCCGCTCCCTGAGTTCCTCGACACTGCGCTCCTCATAGGTCCGCCCGTCGGGCCGCCGGTCCGGCTTGGGCGGCTCGGCCTTGGGCGTGCCCTCGACGGTCTCCACCGTGGTGGCCGGGGCCTCCACGGCGGTGTCGATGGTCTCCGCCGCCGTGTCGACCGCGATGTCGATCTGGCGGCTGGCCCCACCGGCCACGGTGAGGGCAAATTCGCGCTGGGCGGCCAGGGTCTGCTCGGCGACGTCAAAGACGCGGTCGACGGCCTCGTTGAGGTCGATGCGGGGGATGGGCAGCCTGAGGTCGCGGGTCAGCTGCTGGGTGATGTCAGTCCAGGCATGGATCACGTCGATGACGGCGGCCTGGCTTTCACGGACGACGCTCAGCAACGCACTCTGGGGATGGTTGTCCGGCTGGGTGGCGGGCATGGACGCTTCCTCTCAATCAGTCCTGTCTAGCTGCTATGCAAAATATAGTAGGCGCATGCGTATTCTAGCAAGCAAGGAACCGGTCAAGGTTCGATCAGCTGGGTGCGCATCCGCGCCAGGGCGCGTCGCTGCAGGCGAGAGACGTGCATCTGGGAGAAGCCGACCCGGGCCGCGATCTCGTACTGGTCCAGGTCCTGGAAGAACCGCAGAACGATGACCTCGCGTTCCAGCTCCGGTAGCTCTGCCACCAGGCCAGGCAGGGCCAGCAGGTCCTCTGGCTCCTCCCGGGCTTCCGGCGCGGCCACCAGGTCGCCAAGGCGACGATCGCCTTCGTCGCCGGCCGGCTGGTCCAGCGACACCTCAAGCCGGCTGCCCGCGGCCGCCAACCCTTCCAGGACATCCTCCTCTCCCAGCTCCAGGTGATCGGCGAGTTCGGGCGTGGTGGGTGAACGGCCCAGGCGCTGGTGCAGCTCGTCGGCCGCCTGGCACAGCCGCAGAGCTAGTTCCTTGCGCGGGCGGGGCACGTGCAGTCGCCAGCTCGTGTCCCGCAGATAGCGTTTGAGCTCACCGACCACACAGGCCACGGCGTAGGCGACGAACGGAGTGCCGTAGTCGGGGTCGTAGCGGTCGACCGCGGCGATCAGCCCGGCCCGGGCGGTCTGGCGCAGGTCCTCAGGGGTGGTTCCGCGACTGGTGCGATAGCGGCCGGCCAGCCGGTCAGCCAAACCCACATAGGCCAGGACGATTCGCTCCCGCAGCTCGGGATCGCGGCTGGCGGCGTGGGCCTGCAGCCAGATATCGACCTCGGCCGCGGCATCCCGGTCGCCGGGACGGACGTCAACGACGGCATGGTTGGGCAGCTGGGGGATGGTGGTTGACACAACGCACCTCGTGGCACTGGTCGTCCACGAGGGCTGGGTGGACGGGCGCATGAGCTTCCAAGCAACAGGCCTCCCCTGCTCCGATGATCTACAAACCTGCTGGCGCCGCGATCTCGCTAACCAGGCCTGCGTTCTGGAGTGACCGTCCGCCAGGCAGGTATGGACCCTGGCCGACGCCCGAGGACCTCGCTCGAGCGCATGGCGAGGACGACGGTCGGGCAGGGGATCGTGCGACCGGGTCGGCTATGACAGGATTGGCGACCACGGAGGCTCCACCGGGACCTTGGTGGAGGTGGAGTGTATGCGCTGGGCACCAGGGCGGGGATTGACGGTCGTCGTCAGCGTGATCGTCGGGTTGAGCGTCTTGGTGGTCGCGGGGCGGGTGCTTGCGCCAAGTCTGGTCGAGCTGCCGGGCAGGTCGACAGCGCCGACGCCCACCGGCACGATCCGGATCCTCCCCCTGACCGACGGGCCGTCCGAGCCGCCGCCGGTGACCTGGTCGACCGTGCCTGCCGTCTCGTCCGGCAAGCCGGCCCAGCTGACAGGCGGCGGCATCCGGCTGCGGCTGCCGGGCGGCTGGCATGGACGGACCACCAGCGAGGGTGGCCTGCTGGTCCTGCAGGCCGCCAATTTCATGGTGGCGGCCCGTGACCGCGGGGAGGACCCGATCCAGGCCATGACCCAGGGGCAGGTCGTGGTGTCGCTGTCGACGGGGACGGGGTGCTGTCCGGGCATCCCGGTTTCGGCATCCCCTGCCATCGGTGTGTCGGACCTTCTCCACGACGGCCGGGTCCCGGCGGGTCGGGCCCTTGCCGTGAAGGCCGTCCGCACCCACGGCAGCATCCTCTCCATCAGCGCGCTGTTTGGTGCCCGACCGCCGGCCCCGTCCCTGCTGCGGCAGACCAACCAGCTGCTGGCCTCGCTGACCGTGCCCTAGCCCGAGTGGTCGGCCCGGCTATGGTCAGCAGCCTGCTCCCCTAGGATCTGCCCGACGAACCGATCACCTGGGGAGGTGACCCCATGAGCACGGCACTGCGTGGAGCCACCCAACTTCCCGACGGCACACTGGTCCGAGGCAGGGCCCTGCGGGACCGAATCCCCAAGGACCCACTGCCGCACTACGGGCTCTACCTGGTCAGCCGCCCCGGCCAACAGCCGGGCACGACCAGCCCGCGCCACCCTCGGTGGAGCCGCCTTCGTCGCCGACGTCGGTTCGAGCCCAGCTGGGAGGCGGACTGGATTCTCTGGCCCGATTTCCGGACCCCTGCCGACCCTCAGCAAGCCGCGCAGGCCATCGTCAAGGCGTTCCGGCGGGCGCAGGCGGGTGGGCGCGTCGAGGTTGCCTGTGGCGGTGGCAACGGACGGACCGGGACGGTCCTGGCATGCATGGCGATCCTGGCCGGCCTGCCCGCCACCCAGGCCGTCGGATGGGTCCGAGCCAGCTACCGAACCCGGGCGGTCGAGACCCGACGCCAGCGAGCGTGGATCGAGTGGTTCGGGCGGCAGGACCCCGGCAGCGGTGCGCCAGACCACCTCCAGCGATCCCGAACGCACGGGATTCCCGTCGTAGTGTCCGGCCAGGATGGCACGACCCACCAGCCCCGCCGGCGGCGACGAAGGAGAGCCCGATGACGGAGGATCCGTACGACATGGAGATCACCCGCGTCGTCGACGCGCCGCCCGAGCGCGTCTACCAGGCCTTCACCGATCCCGACCAGTTCGCCCGGTGGTATGGCCCGGTCGGGTTCCCGGTCCACCGCGACACCGTCGAGGTCGACGCCCGGGTCGGGGGACGGCAGCGGTTCGAGATGGTGGGCGAGGCCGACCCCGACATGCGGACGGGGTTCGACGGCCGCTTCGTCGAGGTCGTCCAGAACGAGCTGCTCTCGAGTAGCGGGTCCTGGGACGGGATTCCCGGTCAGGCTGGCGCCTGGCCGTCGAACCTGCGGGTGGAGTTCCACGACGACGACGGGAGGACCCGGATGGTGGTGCGCGAGGGCCCGCATCCGCCCGGCACCGCCGACCTTGGCCGCCAGGCGTGGGCGATGATGCTCCCCAAGCTGGAGGCCCTGCTCAGCGGATGTGCTCCATAGCCCACGCCGCGAGCTCGCGGAGCGCTTGCTCGGAGCGGGAGCCCGGCTCGGCGGTGTAGACGACGAGCTGCTGGTCGGGCTCGGCGTCAGAGGTGAGCGCGTCCCAGTCGAGCGTGATCTCACCGACGACAGGATGGTTGTAGGTCCGCGCGCCGCGCCGCTTCACGGCAACGTGGGTGCCGGCCCACCACTGGCGAAACTGCCCGTCCCTGATCGACAGGTCACCGACGAGCTCAGCGAGGCGGGGGTCGTCCGGCTTGCGCGCCGCCTCCATCCGCATGTAGGAGACCACCGCGCGGGCGAGTCCTTCCCAGTCGGGATACAGGGACCGCAGGCGCGGGTCGGTGAACAGCAGACGCATGAAGTTCCGTTCCCGCTCCGGGATCTCGCCGAAGTCGACCATCAGCGCGGCGGCGAGCGGGTTCCACGCCAAGATGTCATGGGTGGGCGTCATGACGATCGCGGGCGCGTCGATGTGGCCGAGGACGCGCTGCAGGTAGGGCTTCACCTTCTGCGGCGCGCGCCGACGCGATCTCGTCGCCGCCGTGTTGGTGCCGGCGAGCTCGTACAGGTAGGTGCGCTGGTCGTCGTCGAGGCCCAGGACGCGCGCGAGCGACGCCAGCACCGGCGTGGACGGGTGGATCCGGCCCTGCTCGAGGCGGGTGTAGTAGTCGGTGGAGATCGCCGCGAGCTGGGCGACCTCCTCGCGCCGAAGGCCAGCGACC
>Ga0081538_10004981_pt1 | contig 12099 bp, 10 predicted proteins | sample TabmetS5T2R1_FD_71022 | JGI IMG/M metagenome (GOLD analysis project Ga0081538, IMG submission 71022) | Tabebuia heterophylla rhizosphere microbial communities from the University of Puerto Rico - S5T2R1 | ecosystem: Host-associated > Plants > Roots > Rhizosphere ... | reverse complement strand
GTCAGCTATTCAGCCATTAGGACGCGCGCACGCGAAGGCTCACTTGCTGAAGTGCTGACAAGGCGGCGGAGCCGCCGTGCTGAAGTGCTGACAAGCGGAGGCGTCAGCCGGAGCGTGCTGTTTGTGCTTCTTTCAATCGCTCGATAGCTGCGAGAGTTTGTGGTTCCAGGCGGTCGAACTCCTCTACTAGTGTTGCCGGCACGGCGTCTCGGAAGCGTGCGTAGAGGTAGATCTCCCCGAGCCGGTTCAGACCGGGTTCGTGCAGCTCGTGCGCTGCCCTGCGCGCGTATTGCTCCGGGGTCTCGTGGGGTTCGCGGACGATCCCGATCTCTTCGAGTGCGGTCGTGATCTTCTTGTACCTGCTGTACAGGCGGGCGTCTGAGACTTTGATCGGACGGACCACCAGGGTCTCGCGGCTACGATAGGCGACGAACTTCCTGGTGTAGAAGAAGACCAGGTAGGCTCCTCCGACGAGCAGTCCTACGACGATTATGCTCGCCGGGTCGAGGCGCGCCACGCCGCGCATGAGGGTTCCCGCGGCCGTGGCCACGGGTCCCGCGGCCTCTCCGAGCCGCTTTGCCATGAAACCGAAGACCTTGCCGCCCTGCAGGTTGCCCGCCGCCCTGTACTGCCAGGGCGTAGAGTCGAAGCTCGGGGTGGGATCGAAGGTCGACCAGCCGTATCCGGGGAAGTAGACCTCGACCCAGGCGTGGGCGTCCGAGGCGCGGACGTCGTAGTAGCCGGTGAACGGGTTGTACTCGCCGGGGGCGTAGCCCGTCGCCACCCTGGCCGGTATCCCGAGGGAGCGGGCCATCACGGCGAGCGAGGAGCTGAACTGCTCGCAGTAGCCGCGCTTCTGCTCGAAGAGGAAGTACTCGACGGCGTCCATCTCTTCCATCTGGGGCGGGATGGAGAGGTCGTAGGGATAGGTCTCCTTCAGGTACTGGTTCATCCTCAGCACGGCGTCGTAAGGATTCGTCGTACCCTCTGTCAGCCTGCCGGCGAGCGCGTGGGTGCGTTCGAGACCGGTCGGAGGGAGCTGCGTGTACCTGTCCGCTATCTCTTCCGGATAGACCGTCCCTGCGGACCTGAGCTGGGCGGGGGAGGCGTTGGGGAGGCTGGAGATGACCGAGTACGCCGAGCCCTCTGGGATCTGGTAAGGCGCCCTGAGGGAGGCGTACGGGTCGATCTTGATGGTGCTCGTCGGGAAGAAAACCGTCTCGGGACGGTAGGCGCCGAAGATGATGTTCGGGGAGTCCTTCTCGATACGAAAGACCTGGGCAACTTCCCTGACCGGTCCCTCTCTTAACTCGGTATTCGTGGCGGTGACCGTGTCGAAGCGCAGGTTGTTCGAGATGAGCTTCTCTGCTGTATCATCGGTCGAGATCTCCCACCCCTTCCCGTTGTAATCGTCGAAGGCGACCCCACGGTAGGGCACAGTCTCCTCGCTGCGCACCTTCATCACGACCTCGTCGGAGAGCCGCCCACGGCTGCGGAGGTCCATGTAAGGCTGGAAGCCGTGGTACGAGTCAGCCAAGATTGCTTGCGGGGGGCCTGCGAAGGGGTCGCCGCCAGGAGGCCTGTAGTAAGGGTTCTGGACGCCGCCGGTGAAGTTCTCCCCAACGTTTCGAAAAGCCGATGTCGGCATCATCGTCAGGTTCATCGCCTGCCGCTGGGGGAGGAGAGAGAAGCAAACCAGGCCGACCGCAATGACGGCGAAGAAACAGGGCACGACGGTGCCGACCATGAGGCCCCTGCTTCTCGATGCGCCCAGTCCGGCCCGCTCGCGGGCTTCGGAGAGGTTCATCTGGGTCATGGCCCCCATGGCGCAGAGCAGGAAGGCCAGCACGAACAGGCCGTACCACAGGCTCGTCGAGAGAACGGCGCCTACGGCGACCAGGATCAGGCCGCTCACCAGCGAGTACGAAAGGTCCTTGCGGGCCGGCAGGTCGAAGGCGTGTATGACCTGCACCCAGAGGAAGAGCCTGGCGAGCGGCACCCTCGTGTCGTAGAGCGAGGAAAGGACCTCCCTGAAGAACATCGCGAGCGCCGCCAGGGCGCCGAAAGCGAGCATCACCTTTATGAGGATGTTCCTCTCCCGCCTCCTCAGGTAGCTGACCACGAACGCGACGACCGTCAGGAAGGGTACGAGGACGCCGGTCACAACTCCGAAGTACCCGCTCGTGAGGACGGCGGCCTCCCCAACCAGTACGGCGGCGAGCACCCACGCCCGCAACTCGACAGAGTCCTCAGGCTTACGTTTCGTGCTCCCTGGAAGTTTGATCTCCGGCCAACGGAACGACATCACAGCGTCTCCTGGTTCCCACGCCTGCTTCCGCACAAATCCTGAAGCCTGAAACCTGATGCCTGAAGCCTCATTTTCAGATCCTCCACGGCTCGGCGACTTCGGCCCCGAGCCGCGCCACCCTGCGTCCCCTGGCCTCCACGCCGTGCATGAACTCCTGCTCTTCTCCCTGCGACATCCACGGCCCCGGCCCCGCGAACTCGAGGCAAGACACGAGCACGACGGCCCGCACCTCGGTGGCACCGGGCGAGCCTGATGGCCCTGTTTTCCTGGCGGCGTCTGGCCTCCTTGTGGAAGGACGTATCTCGACGCTGGCCCCTTCCGTGGACGGCGGCCTGGACGCTCGCAGGACGGCGCACCAGGTAAGGATGCTGTCGCGGGTAGGCTCCTCGGGGAAGGCCGCGTTCTCCGGACCTGCGTCGGCCCTGACCTCCCTGCTGTCGTCGAGGGCGTACAGGAGCAGCGATGCCCCGGCCGAGACGACCATCTCCCTGGCTTCGGTCGGGGCCCCGGCGTCGAGGCTCATCGCCAGCACGAATGGGGGGTGCGTCTCCTGGGCCAGCTCGATGACGGCGAGCTTCCCCGAGGGCAGGCCGCGGGCGCTCTTCTTCCAGGCGACCAGGCGTGCCGGGTCTCCTGGACGGTAGTCTCTGACGCCCCAGAATTCGCCCCCGTGGCCCCTGTGCAGCGTCGATGACTCGCTCCTGTCGCCCCACTCGGCGTCCGTGACCGCCGAGGGTGGGAGTCCGGCCACGTCGAAGGTCCTTGGGTAGACAACGGTATCAGAGGCGGCCCGCGTACTGCGGCGACCGTAGAAGAGCCCGAAAGGCGCCCTCGATTCGACGACAACCTCTCCGCCGGTGTAGATGCCCCTGCGCGGGTTCTCCACCGTGTACCCGACGGTCTCTGTCTCGCCGCGGCGGACCCGCACCGCAACGGCCCTTCCCGTGTCGCCGGCGAAGCGGTCCTCGACCTCGAGCATGTACCTGGGGAGGCGGCCATTGTTCCTTATCTCCAGGGAGCACTCGAAAGGTTCGCCGGCCGTCGCCACGACAGGGGCGCGCCTCGTTATGCCGACGTGCCGCACGCCGAGCCACGGCAGGGGAAGCGAGATCAGCACTACCCCAGCAAGGGCGGCCACGGTGACGTAGAGCCACCCGGCGCCGACGTTCGAGGCGATCAAGTACAGCACAAGGCCGAGGAAGATGATGAGGGCCGGTTTGACGATGCTCCGCAAACGCATGTGCCTACACCGGAGGCGATACGGAGTCGAGGATCTCCTTCAGTGCGCTCTCCGCTGTCGCCCCCGTCGTACCCCCACGCACGGAGAGCCTGTGCGCCAGAACCTCGGGAGCAAGAGCTTTGACGTCCTCGGGTCCCACGAAGTCCCGCGCCCGCGTAGCGGCGCGCGCCTGGGCCACCCTGACCAGGGCGATAGAACCGCGCGGCGAGGCCCCCAGGGAGACCGCCGGGTGGTCGCGCGTCGCCTCGGCGATCGCGACGGCGTAGGCGAGTACCTCGTCGTGGACCTGGACCGCCTTCACGAGCCTCCTGGCCTCCAGTATCTCCCTTATCTCCACGACGGGCTCGACCTCTTCGAGAGGACGCCGCTCGACCTGCGCGCGCACTATGCCGCGCTCCGCGTGGTTTCCCGGGTAGCCCATGCTCGTCGCGACCATAAAGCGGTCGAGCTGTCCCTCGGGTAGCGGATACGTACCGTGGAACTGGTGCGGGTTCTGGGTCGCGACGACGAAGAAAGGATCAGGAAGGCGCCGCGTCTCGCCTTCCACCGTCACCTGTCCCTCCGCCATCGCTTCGAGCAGCGCGCTCTGCGTGCGTGGGGTGGCGCGGTTGATCTCATCGGCGAGCAGGACCGGCGCGAAGACGGGGCCTGGAATCCAGCCGAAGCGGGCCTCACCGGGATCGTAGATGCTCGTGCCCGTGATGTCCGAGGGCAGCAGGTCCGGGGTGAACTGGATGCGCGAGAAGTCAGCCGCGATCGAGGACGAGATAGCCTTCGCCAGCGTCGTCTTCCCGACCCCGGGTATGTCCGTGAGGAGGACGTGGCCTCCGGCCAGAAGCGAGATCAGGCACAGGTCAACGACCCTGTCCTTGCCCACGACCACCCTACGGACCGAGCCAAGCAGCCGCTCGTAGACTTCTCTGACTCCTACCTGACTTTCGACCCGACTACGGTGTATGGCTATCCCTCCAGAATCCGACATTACTGCGCCACCCCGCATACCGTCTGCCCTGAGGCCACGGAAGCCAACAGAAGCGTCACCCTCATCACCATCACCCTTCTTCAGTACGACAGAGTGTAGGTCACACGCGCCGCCCGCTAGCGTTGCGCAAGTAGGATACCCGGCCGTCGGGGCTCAGTGTATAGGTCAGGTGGCCATTTTCCGAGGGACGACAGAATCCGGGTGAAGGGTTCGTACGTGGGGAGGGAGTAGTGTCCACAAACCCCTAGATCAGGAAAATAGGTGGAACCACCTACGTCCCAGGCCCTCCAGCTAACGCACCAAAGATACGCTGGGTGCATCAGACACGTGACGGCCCGTCAACGCAAGGAGAGAGCGGACCGTCGCAAAGACGAGGACGTGTCGGGCGATGAAAGAGAACGAATGGAAGGAGGCACCAGATGCGAGAGAGCTGTTTTTGTGGTCGTAGTGGTGAGCTGGAGGACCGGGAGCCGATCTTGGACGCCAAAGTAGTGTGGGCGCTTCGGTGCCCCGACTGTGGCCACCTGGATTATTTGAACTGGCTCTCGGAGGAGGCCGCTCTGCTTGTGTGGGGAGAGGCGAGACGCCGGCACGAGGGTCAACGCGAGGCAGTGTAATACCAAGAGACGCAGTGGTGTATCGCCGGATACAGCACAGGTTGTACTCGGATCGTATGCTTGGTGCTACCCAGTGGCGCACAACAACAATCAGAGCATCCCCCTCTTATCAGGGATCGCAACCACTGGGTTTCGCACCAAGATGGCCGGGGCGGCGTATAGCCGCCCCGGCCATCTTCTTGTCCTATTCACAGATTGGCCAAACATAACGAACGCCACAACTACCACTACGGCGAACGTCGCAAGCAACGTGGCCACCAACACGAACGGCATTCTAGATAGCCTCTGACAACTCTCTTAGTGTATCGAGGTCCTTGACGACTATGCGATGATCCTCGAGCTCGACCGCACCGCCTCCCTCGAGCTTGCGGAACGCCCTGGTGACGGCCACCCGCTTGCAGCCTATCATGGTGCCCAACTGCTCGTGGGTGTAGTGGGTGGGGATTTGGTAGCTATCGCTGCTCACAACCCCTTCGGAGTCGACCAGCCTCAGGATCAGGGTGGCAAGGCGCGCCGGGACGTCCTTGCCGACCACGTCGGCGTAGCGGCGCTCGGAGTCGCGCAGCCTCTCGGCGAGCTCACGTACCAGCCTCAAGCCAACCTCGGGTTTCTTCATGATCAGGTCCTCCACATCCTCGCGTCTCAAGGAGACCACTGTGGACGGCATGAGGGCCCTGACGTAGAGGCCTTCGAGGCTCTGGCCCGTGAGGGCCATCTCGCCGAAGACGTTGCCATCCTCGACCACGGAGAGGGTGATCTCGTTCCCACCCTCGTCTATCTCGTAGCACTGTACCCTGCCCTTCTTGAGGATGAAAAGCCTCTCCGTGCTCTCCTTGGGGGTGTAGAGAATGTCGTCTTGCTCGAGGAAGGTGTCCGGTGCCCTCTTGGCCAGGTCCTCCAGCTCCTCATCCGAGAGGGGACCCAGGAGATCGACCATGGAAAGCAGACGCACTTCTTCTTTAAGGGACATCGGCATAGACGTGGCGCTCCTTCCCTCCTACGAGAAACGCGCTTGATCGCCATCTTCTAAGGACATCCCCTAATGAACTCAGGAGGGAGTCGGCCCGCATCCGCAAAAGCTGTTGTTATGTGAGCTCCCATCGTAACATCTTTCGCATCTCGGAATACGGCAGCCTCCTCCGGGAAAGGCGCCATCGACGGTGGTGCGACTCCCCAGAGGAGGGACCGGCATGCTTTCATGCGCGATCAGCGGAAAGCTGATCGCTTCAGAACGCCCCCCAGTCCTGCTCACCAGGGATATAGTAACTCGGGCAGATGAAGCGGAAGGCGTAGGCGATCCTTCGCGCCTTTCTCAGATCCTCCATCGTTTTCGCCCTCTCCACGGCCAGGTCCGGATCGAACAACTCGGAGAAGTACTCCTGCGCGGCTTGCTTGCGTTCTTCCTGCGTGGCGAACTCGTTCCTTATCCCGGCGAGCTCGCCGGCATCCAGCCAGAAGCCGGCGCACCTCGGGCACTCGTCTACCAGGACACCGCGTTTCACGCTGTGGAAGTGTCGCATCATGATCTCACCGTCCCTGGGACAGCGGATGCGCTTGCTAAGGTCAGGACGGAGATTGGGATCCCGCTCCACCTCGAGGAACTTCTCGCCCGCCGACTCGTGCACCTCGTCCACGCGCGCGAGTTCGAACCAGTCGAACCAGATCCCACCGCATCCCCCGGCGCACACGTCCACCGTTACGCCCTCGGCCTCCATCGTGGTCATGGCACTGGAGCACACCGGACACTCGATAATGCGGTCCTCGCTCGCATCCGGCAGCCGGGTGGTGTCCGTCTCTCTCCCCATCTCCGTCCTTTCCCTTCAGCACTTCAGCACGCTCCAGCCTTTGGCTGTCGCTTGTCAGCACTTCAGCTTGTCAGCTAAGTGTAGTGTGACGAGACGCCATGCGCTTGGGAGAATCCTAGGGGAGCACCCGCTCATTGAGAACCCGCTTCGACTGCGGGACCTGAAATGCTGACAAGCGAAGCCCGCTGGGCTGAGCGTGCTGACTAGCTGACAAGCGGAGGCGAAGCCGGAGCGTGCTGACAAGCGCCCGACAGGGCGCGTGCTGACCTGTGCGATACAATCATGCTCGAGCGACGATGCTACCGTCATTCGTATATCTATCGACCGACCAGGCGGCGCTGTTCCGATGATGGTCATACCCCCGGTGATAGGGGTGATCCTGATCCTCGTTGGGATCGTACTCTTTATCGTAGACCTGAGCGTTACCAACCATGGCCTGCTCACCGCGGGGGGCATAGCAACGCTACTCGCCGGGGGCCTGGTGCTCCTCGGGACGGGCGTCCCGTACGCGGGCGTGTTGCTCGGTGCTGTTGTGGTCGCCGCGATGCTCATGGGGGGTGTGCTCTTCGGGGTCCTGGGTTCTTTGCGCGCCTCCAAAGGGAGGCCGGTCCTTACGGGCAAGGAGGGGATGATCGGGGAGGTTGGCACCGTAAGAAGATCCGTGGGAGTGAACTCTGAAGGATGGGTGTTCGTGCACGGCGAGCTGTGGCGGGCCGTACTGGCGTTCGCCCCAGAAGAGACCGACCCGACAGAGCGTGAGCCCATGATAGGGGTAGGACGCAAGGTGAGGGTGGTGGGTTTCGGTGAGGGAGGGGAAGTGCAGGTAGTGCCCATCGAATTGCCCGGTCGAAGCCGGGATATCGACCGGCCAGGATAGAGGAGGATCTCTCGTGTACACAACTTTGGGTTTGTTGCAGGCGGTTGGGGTAGGATTCGCGGCTATCGTGGTGGTGATTCTCGCGATTTTCGTCGCCTCGGTCGTATTCAGCGCCATCAAGGTCGTCAAGGAGTACGAGCGGGGTGTGATCTTCCGCCTCGGTAGGGTCCAGGGGGGGCCGAAAGGACCAGGTCTCTTCCTGTTGTGGCCGCTTGTGGACATGATGGTCAAGATAGACCTGAGGACCGTGACCATGGACGTCCCTCCCCAGGACGTCATAACCCGCGACAACGTCCCCGCCCGCGTCAACGCCGTAGTCTACTTTAGGGTCACGGACCCCAACAAGAGCGTAATCGAGGTCGAGAACCACGTCCTGGCAACCAGCCAGATCTCCCAGACCACCCTCAGAAGCGTCCTCGGCCAGAAGGATCTCGATGAGCTGTTGACCAACCGCGAGGAGATAAACGAAGAGCTGCAGGCCATAATAGACGAGCAGACCGATCCGTGGGGGGTGAAGGTCAGCGTGGTGGAGGTCAAGGACGTGGAGATCCCTTCTCAGATGCAGCGGGCGATGGCTCGCCAGGCCGAGTCAGAGCGCGAGAGGCGGGCGAAGATCATCGCAGCGGAGGGCGAGTATCAGGCTTCTGCGCGTCTGAGGCAGGCCGCCGACAGATTGGAGAGCCCTCAGGCATTGCAGCTTAGGTTGTTCCAGACGATGGGGGAGATCGCGGTAAACCAGAACTCCACCATCATCCTGCCGGTGCCCATAGACCTCATCCGACCCTTCCTGGATTCCATGGACGGCACTCCCGAGAGGGGGGGCAGGACGGCTCAGCGCGAGGAAGAGGAGGCCGAGCGCCTCTACGAGGAGGCCGTAGGAGAAATCTCACCCCAGGCATCGCCGGATGAGGTGAAGCCAGAAAGAGAACGTACCTAAAGCGATTCGCAGCGGGGGCGCCCTTCTCCGAATCGCCCATTCGCCCGTTGGTGATCCGCCAGGGGCGTTAAACACCGGGCCGATCATGGCCCAGCACATGAGTCCAGAGCCCTGCCACCCGCTCATCCGCGCGGCGGGTTAGCGTCGTATACATCTGGGTAAGAAGGTTCCCGAAGTTGCAAAATTACGCTTCCGGCAAGCCATCTCGTCAGTCTGCGTGAGGGGAGCCGGATGACCGAGAGGTCCGATGGAGCGTGAAACGGCCAGGATAGTGGAAGAGGGGAGTGGGCTATCGGATCCGATCTCACTGACCCTTCCGAGCAGCCCAGAGTACGTGCTTCTCGCCCGTTTGGTGATGGGCCAGGCCGGACGTCTGGCAGGACTCGAACCGGACGAGGTCTACGACCTCAAGCTCGCCGTTACCGAGGCGGTGACCAACGTGATTCGCCACGCATCCGTGGAAAGCTACGAGATCGAGTACAGGATCTTGCCTTCGGGCGTCGAGGTGAGCGTCACGGATGCCGGCGGCGGTTTCAGCGTTGCGGATCTTACGGGTGAATCGGACGAGCATGGTGGGTTCGGCCTCACCGTGATCCGCAACCTGGTGGACGAGTTGGTGCTCGACTCGACCAGGGGCGGTGGGACGCGGCTGAAGATGATCCGGCGCGTTCGCGGGTAGGCCGGGAAAAGACACTATTTCGCGTTTCGTGGTCTGTCCGGTTGAATCTTCGGTGGAAACTAATATACAGTTCACCGTGTAGGTAGCTTGCCAGAACACTACAGAGGGGCTAGAAGGTAGACAGTGCAGCAGCGTGTAAATCCCGGCAACAAAGCGCTCGCCGACTATCGCAGCATAGTCCGCAGGGAACTCTACGATGAGGTAGTGGCCCTCGGGGAGCGTCTGAGGGGGAAACGGGTCCTGCACGTCAGCGCGACGAGCTTCGGTGGTGGGGTCGCCGAGATCCTGTACACGCTCGTACCGCTGATGCGGGATGCCGGCATCGAGACCGAGTGGGACATCATGTTCGGGTCGGAGCCTTTCTTCAACGTCACCAAGAGCTTCCACAACGCCCTGCAGGGCGCCGAGTACGATCTCACCGTCGAGGACCGGGCGATCTACGAAGAATACAACCGCATGTCTGCCGAGGCACTCCAGAAGTCCGGCGAGGACTGGGACATCATGTTCGTCCACGATCCGCAGCCGGCCCTGCTCAAGCACTTCTCGGGGGGCCTTTCGCCCGAGACGAAGTGGATCTGGCGCTGCCATCCGGATCTCTCGACCCCCAACCGGCACGTGCTCGACTACCTCCTGCCGCACATAGCGGACTACGACGCGCAGATCTACACCATGGAGGAGTACACCCCCCCCGACGTGCACCTTCCCGGGCTCACCCTGATCCCCCCGGCGATAGACCCTCTTTCGCCCAAGAACATGGCCCTGAGCGCCGACGACGCCCGCTACATCGTCAGCCAGTTCGGCGTGGATGCGGAGAGGCCTTTTCTGGTGCAGGTGTCGCGCTTCGACCCGTGGAAGGATCCTCTCGGCGTCATAGACGCCTACAGGCTCGTAAAAGAGGAGGTGCCCGAGATACAGCTCGTCCTGATCGGCTCGATGGCCCACGACGATCCCGAGGGTTGGGACTACTGGTACAAGACGGTCAACTACGCCGACGGTGACCGCGACATCTTCCTGTTCTCCAACCTCACGAACGTCGGAGCCATCGAGGTCAACGCCTTCCAATCCATAGCAGACGTGGTGATTCAGAAGTCCATCCGCGAGGGCTTCGGGCTCGTCGTGACGGAGGCGCTCTGGAAGGCAAGGCCGCTGGTCGCGGCCAGGGTCGGCGGCATCCCGATGCAGGTAGATGGGGGAGGCGGTATCCTGATCGACACCATCCCCGAGGTGGCCGCCGCGTGCGTCAAGCTTCTCAAGGACCGCGACTTCGCCCGCGAGATGGGCCGTCGCGGGAAGGAACACGTAAGGACGCACTACCTCACACCGCGTCTCCTGCGCGACGACTTCCTCCTTTTCGCTAAACTGCTCGGGGTATAGCAGCCGCGAACGAGAGGGAGACCATGGCGCACGGCGAAGGCGAGAGGACCATCGTGGTCTCGAACAGGGGGCCTGTAACGTTCACCCGCGGCGAGTCGGGCGAGCGCGAGTACTCCAGGGGAGCGGGAGGGCTCGTCACCGCCCTGAACGCGGTCCTCAGACGCGCCGAGAACGCGGTCTGGATCGCCTCCGCCCAGAGCGAGGAGGACGTCGCAGTCTCCAAGGAACCGGCGCCCTACGAGGTCGAGGACCTGCGCGTCAGGCTCGTAGAGCACGACCCCGGCGCCTACGACCTGATGTACAACGAGCTCGCCAACCCGCTACTGTGGTTCGTCCAGCACGGGCTCTACGATCTCCCTTACTCGCCCGCGCTCGGGGACGAGACGAGGCGGGCCTGGGAGGAGGGCTACATCCCCGTCAACCGCAACTTCGCCGACGCCGTGGTCGAGACCGCGGCAGACCAGGATTCGCCCACCGTCCTCCTCCACGACTACCACCTCTACATGACCCCGCTCTTCGTCCGCGAGCGTCTCGGGGCTTCGGCCTTTATCTCCCTGTTCGTCCACATCCCCTGGCCTGAACCTGATCTCTGGCGCGTCCTGCCGCACTACGTGAGGGAGGGCGTGCTCGAGAGCCTCCTCTCGGCCGACATCGTAGCCTTCCACACCCACCGCTACGCCCGCGCCTTCGCCGAGACCGCCGCCGATGTACTCGGCGCCGAGACCGAGGGCGGTGTGATCCGGTACAGAGGACGCGAGATTTGGGTCAGGGCTTACCCCATCTCCATAGATCCCGGGGAGTTCGAGGATCTGGCACAGGGCGAGGACGTGCTCGAACAGGAGCGGTTCGTCAAGGACCTTCCCGGAAAGCTCCTCCTGCGCGTCGACCGTACTGACCTCTCCAAGAACGTCGTTCGCGGATTTCAGGCCTACGGCAGGATGCTCGAGCGCCACCCCGAGATGAGGGGCGAGGTTACATTCCTCGCCCAGCTCCAGCCCTCTCGTACCGACATTCGTGAGTACGCCACCTACATGGAAGCCGTAGGAACGATGGCGGAGGAGGTCAACGAGGCGTACGGTACGGGTTCATGGAGGCCCGTAGAACTCTTTATGGAGGACAACTTTCCCCGCTCCGTCGCCGCCTACAAGAACTACGACGTCCTGCTCGTCAACGCCGTTCGCGACGGCATGAACCTCGTCGCCAAGGAGGCGGCCGTCATCAACGAGAAGAACGGAGTCCTCGTCCTCTCGGAGAACGCTGGGGCCCACGAGGAGCTCGGC
>Ga0081538_10004980_pt1 | contig 12099 bp, 11 predicted proteins | sample TabmetS5T2R1_FD_71022 | JGI IMG/M metagenome (GOLD analysis project Ga0081538, IMG submission 71022) | Tabebuia heterophylla rhizosphere microbial communities from the University of Puerto Rico - S5T2R1 | ecosystem: Host-associated > Plants > Roots > Rhizosphere ... | reverse complement strand
CATGGATCTTCGATAGCTTTCGCGCGGCCTCGCGCGGCGGGGGATAGTACCTACCGATGGATCTCCTCGAATACCAGGGCAAGCAGCTCTTTCGGAGGCACGGCGTGCCCGTCCCGGAGGGCCGGTACGCGGCCTCGGTCGAGGACGCGATGGACGCCGCCGAGCAGCTTGGGTACCCGGTCGTCATCAAGGCACAGGTGCAGATCGGAGGGCGAGGCAAGGCCGGCGGCATCAAGCTTGCGAGCGATGCGGACGAGGCCGAGCTTCACGCGGCCGCCATCCTCGGCATGGACATACGCGGCTTCACCGTCCAGGAGATGTACGTGGAGAAGGCCTCCAGCATCGCGGAGGAGTACTACGCGGCGATCGTGTTCGACCGCTCGGCGAAGAAGCCGATGGCGATGCTCTCGCGAATGGGCGGCATAGAGGTGGAAGAGGTCGCCGAGCGCGACCCAGAGGCGATGCGGATGCTGCACGTCGATCCGCTGATCGGCTTCCAGGAGTTCCACGGGCGCCGGCTTGCGTTCGAGGCGGGCATCGCCGAGGACCTCATCCGGCCGGTCGGCGCGATGCTCGGCCGGCTCTACGACGTGTTCGTAGGCGAGGACGCCACGCTCGTGGAGGTGAACCCCCTGCTGGTGACCGACGAGCGCCACGTCGTCGCTCTCGACGCCAAGGTCACGATCGACGGCAACGCGCTCTTCCGCCATCCGGACGTGGCCGAGCTGCGCGACCTCTCGGCCGAGGATCCGCAGGAGCGCATGGCCCAGGATCGGGGGCTCACCTACGTGAAGCTCGATGGGAACGTCGGCATCCTCGGCAACGGCGCCGGCCTCGTGATGTCCACGCTCGACGTGGTGGCCCAGGCCGGCGGCAAGCCGGCCAACTTCCTCGACGCGGGCGGCGGCTCGAAGGCCGAGGCCATCACGAGCGCGGTCGAGGTGATCCTCTCCGATGAGAAGGTCCGGGCCGTCCTCTTCAACATCTTCGGCGGCATCACCCGTTGCGACGAGGTGGCGAAGGGCCTGATCGACGCCTTCCGGCAGATCGAGCCGGACGTGCCGTTCGTCGTTCGTCTCGACGGCACCAACGACGAGGAGGGGCGCCGGCTCCTGGCCGAGGCGAAGCTGCCGAACGTGCACAGCGAGGCGACGATGCTCGGCGCGGCCGAGAGGGTGGTGGAGCTGGCCGGGTGAGCATTCTCGTCGACACGAACACGCGCCTCTGCGTGGCCGGGATAACCGGGCGCGAGGGTAGGTTCCACACGCTTCGCGACCGCGACTACGGCACGAACGTGGTCGCGGGCGTCACCCCAGGCAAGGGCGGCCAGGACGTGGACGGCATCCCGGTCTTCGACACCTTCCGCGCCGCCGCGGCCGAGACCGGCGCCAACGCCGCGATGATCTTCGTCCCGCCGCGCTTCGCCGCCGACTCGATCCTCGAGGCCGAAGACGCCGGCATCGAATTGATCGTCGCGATCACGGAGGGCATCCCCGCCCACGACGAGCTGCGGGTCTACAACCACCTGCGCCGCGGCCGGTCGCGGCTCGTTGGCCCGAACTGCCCGGGCATCCTGTCCCCCGGCAAGGCCAACGTCGGGATCATCCCGGCGCAGTTCTTCAAGGAGGGAAACGTCGGGCTCGTCTCCCGGTCCGGCACGCTCACCTACCAGATCGGCAACGAGCTCGCCCAGCGCGGCTTCGGAAACTCCTCGATCGTCGGCATCGGCGGGGACCCGGTGCCGGGCTCGAGCTTCATCGACATCATCGAGCTGTTCGAGGCCGACGCGCAGACCGAGCTGATCGTGATGTGCGGCGAGATCGGCGGCTCCTCCGAGGAGGAGGCGGCGGAGTTCATCGCCGAGAGCGTGTCGAAGCCCGTGCTCGCCTACATCGCGGGGTTCACAGCGCCGCCGGGCAAGACGATGGGTCACGCCGGCGCCATCGTCTCGGGCTCGAAGGGCACGGCCGCCGCCAAGGCCGAGGCGCTCGAGGCCAGTGGCGTGCGCGTGGGTCGCAATCCCACGCAGGTGGCGGAGATCGCGGTGGAGATCCTGGGGATGCGCGTCTAGCTCACGGCGCCACCGTGTCGCGGCCGCTCCGCTGCATGTCCACCGCCATCAGGGCCAGGTCGGCGAAGGCCGTGGCTCGCTCGACGTCGTCGGGCCCGTAGCCCTCGCCGTCGCGGCGGTCGAGCACCTGAAGCACGCCGACGGTGCTGCCGGAGCGCCGCAGGGGCACGATCAGCATCGTGCTCGGCACGTAGCCGGTCCCCGCCGCAACGGCGGCCGCGAAGCGAGCGTCGCTGTGGCAGTCGGGGACGGCCTCGCCGACCCCGCTCGCCGCGACGGCCCCGGCGAGGCCCACGCCCGGCCCGATTCGCATCCCCAGGACTTCGGCGGCGCTCGGCCCCCAGGCAGCCTCGTACACCAGCTCGCCGGTAAAAGGGTCGAGCAGGGCGAGCGAGGCGGCTCCGGCCTCGAACACGCCCGCCGCCGCGCGTACGACCGCCTCCATCAGCGTGGCCGGCATCCCGGGCTCCTGAACGGTGATCGCGAGCGGCGAGCCCACCGGCGGGGTGAGCCGCGCCCCGATCGCGGCGGCGAACGCCTCCGCGGAGGCGGTGCGGCGGTTCGGGTCCAGTTCCAGCCCCGCCCGAAGCGCCACGTAGAGATGCGCGTCGACGTCCAGCGCGACGCTCTCGCCGTAGCGCGGCGGCTCGCCGGCGATCAGCGTCCAGAGCGTGGCCGCAACGCCGAAAACGTCCGACCGCGGTGAGACCGATCCCCCGATCACCTCGGGCGCCATGTAGCCGGGCGTGCCGATCGCGGCAGTGCCCTCGGCGCCCACCCGGTCCTCGCGGGCGATGCCGAAGTCGACCAGCACGATCCCGTCGCGCCCGAGGATCAGGTTCTCCGGCTTCACGTCGCGGTGGACCACGTGTTGCTCGTGGACGTAGGCGAGCGCCTCGCAGGCCTCCCGCGCGTAGTCGACGGCCTCGTGCACGGGAAGTCCGGGCGCGCCCCGCTCGGACAGCAGCTGAGCCAGGCTCGGACCATCCACGAGCTCCATCACGAGGAAGTGGTCGCCGTCGTGGTCGAAGTGATCGAGCACACGCACGACCCGCGGGTGGTCGAGCGTGGCGAGCAGGCGCGCCTCGATCTCGAAGCGGCGTGTCGCCGCCCGCCGGAGCAGGCGCTTCAACGCCACCTCCTTCCCGGTACCGAGGTGCCGCGCACGGTAGACCGCGCCCATCGCGCCGCTGGAGATGGGCGCCACTATCTCGTAGGCGCCGCAGCGCACGGGCATAAGTATGAGCCCGGCCGGTATCGTGGCGCGTCGTGCCGGAGCTGACCAACATCTCCCTCGCCCGCGGCGCTCCCTCGCTCGACATCGTGGCCGTCGACGAGCTGCGCGCGGCGGCCGACCGCGCCTTCGGGCGCGATCCGGGCGGCGCCTTCTCGTACGGTACGTCCGCCGGCTACCCCCGCCTGCTCGAGTGGATCGCGGACAAGCACGGCGTCGGCCCCGACCGCACGATCGCCACGAACGGCTCCATGCAGGCCGACGCATTCCTGTTCCAGGCGCTGGTCGAGCCCGGGGACGTCGTGGTGGTCGAGGCGCCCACGTACGATCGGACGCTTCGTGCGCTGCGCGCGCTGGGCGCCGAGATACTGGCGGTACCGCTCGAGGCGGACGGCATCGACGTCGAGGCGCTCGCGCGGGCCCTCGACGCCGGCGCGCGGCCCAAGCTCGCCCACATCATCCCCAACTTCCAGAACCCGGCCGGTTGCACGCTGTCGCTCGAGAAACGCGAGCGGCTGCTCGAGCTGTCCCGCGAGCACGGCTTCACGATCTTCGAGGACGACCCGTACGTCGAGCTGCGCTTCGAGGGCGCCCAACATCCGACGATGCTGTCGCTCGACGACGGAACGGCGGTCGTCTACGCCTCGTCGTTCTCGAAGACGGTCTGTCCGGGAATCCGGGTCGGCTATCTGGTCGGGCCGGCGGAGCTGATCGGGCGCATCCGCCGGATCGCCACCGGGACGTACATCTCGCCGAGCATGGTGGCCCAGTCGATCGTGGCCGAGTTCTGCCACTCGGGCGCGATCGAGCGCTCGATCGCCACCGTCAAGCGGGCCCTGCTCGAGCGGCGCGACGCCACCTGCGCCGCCCTCGAGCGCCACCTGCCCGAGGCGAGGTTCGTGACTCCCGAGGGCGGCTACTTCCTGTGGGTCGATCTTCCGGAGGGCAGCGACGTCGTCCAGCTCGAGGTTGGAGCGCGCGAACGCGGGGTGATCTTCGTGAAGGGCAGCGACTTCCTGCTCGAGGGCGGCGAGAGCTCGCTGCGGCTCGCGTACTCGGCCGTACCGCCCGACCAGATCGAGGAGGGCATCGCGCGAGTCGCGGATGCCTACCGCGAGCTGGCCGGGGCGGCTGCGTGATTCAGCTCGAGCGGCCGCGCGACATCACGGCCCTGTTCGGCGACTCGCTCGGCGTCTACTTCCGGCACCTGCTCGTCTTCATCGCGCTGTCGGCGGCCGTGGTGGTGCCGGTGTATCTGGTCGTTCAGGGGATCGGCCTCGAGCAGTTCACCGCGAGGTTCGACGAGTCCCCCAGCCTCGCAGAGACCGCCGTGCCAACGGTCGTTCGCTTCCTCGTCGTCGCGCCGCTGATCACGGCCATCTGCATCTATGCGCTGCGCTCGGTGGCCGAGGGCGGCAGGCCGGGCGCGGGTGAGTCGTTCGTCTCGGGCTTCGAGGCCTTCACGCCCCTCTTCCTCGCCGTGGTGCTCGCCGCGCTCGGGATCGCGCTCGGGCTGCTGCTCCTGATCGTGCCCGGCATCTACGTGGCGGTGCGGTGGTTCTTCGTGCCTCAGGCCGTCGTCCTCGACCGCTCCCGTGGGCCCCAGGCGCTCGCGCGCTCGAGCGAGGTCGTGCAGGGCTTCTGGTGGCGCACGTTTGGCCTCGTGATCATGGTCAACCTGGCGGCGCTCCTGCCAGGGATCGTGCTCGCTGCGCCCTTCACAGCGATCGCCGCGAGCACGGACCGGGCGGTCTGGTCCATGATCGGCACGATCTGCGCCGAGAGCGTGACGACGCCGTTCGTGGCGCTCTTCTCAACGCTCCTCTACTACGACCTGCGGGCGAGGAGGGCCGGCGCGCCGATCTGACGGCGGCGCCGCTCTAAGCCGCGGGTGCGTCCACCTCACGCAGCGCGGTGTCCATGCTCAGCGTCCGTACCTTTCGCGACCGAGCACAAGTTGGTCCGGCAGCGCGGTTCGGGGAGGCGGGGAGGGATCGGCTACTACCGAGACCGTCTCGGCCACGCTGCGCGTGACCGAGTGGCGCCCGCCGTTCGCCTCGAGCACGACCTCGTCGGCGCCCGACAGCGTCAGCTCGCCCTCGAGGCCCGGATGCAGGCCGGTGTCCTTCAGATAGTGGAGCAGATCCTCGGCCTCGTTCTCGAAGCGCAGCACCCGCACCTTGGCCCCCTCCGCGACGTCGGCCAGCGGCACGCCCACCTCGCGCTCGCCCTCGAAGATGGGGTGGCCGTGCGGGCAGGTCTTCGAGTCGCCGATAGCGCGCAGCATGCGTTCCTCGACCACCGGGGACATCCAGTGCTCGAGCCGCTCCGCCTCCTCGTGCACCTGGTCCCAGGGGATGTCGAACACGTCGGTCAGGAAGCGCTCGATCAGCCGGTGGCGGCGGACGATCTGGGCGGCGTGATCGTGTCCGGTGTCCGTGAACGCCAGCGTCTTGTTCTCGTCGCGTGTGACGTAGCCGTCGCCCTCGAGGCGACCGATCATCTCGTGCACGGTCGGGGCCGACACCTGCATCGCCCGAGCGATGTTGGCCCCGGTGATCGGCAGGCCGGCCTCCTGGAGCCAGTAGATGATCTGGAGGTACTCCTCCTCCGCGACGGTGGCCTGCTCCTGCGACATCGCCCGTCCATCCTAGCCGCGCGGGCCGCAGCCAGGATGCCGTCCCGCCCAGCTCAGGGCGATCCTGGGCGAGAGCGCGGCGCCGCGACGGGACTGAGGATCTCCAACACCCGCTCGACGTCGTCCTCCGTGTTGTAGAGGTGCCAGGACGTGCGCAGCATGCCAGCTCGGGCGGCGGCCATTACCGCCGTCGCACGCAGACACGCCTCGGCGCCGGGCACCTCGGCCGAGACGATGGCGGAGTCGCCCGGATCGAGGCCGAGGCCGTCCCGGAACAGGTTCGCGAGCCGCACGTCGTGCTCGTGGATCGCCTCGATCCCGATCTCGAGCAGCAGTTCGAGCGCCGGCGCCGCGCCCACCCAGGAGAACCAGGCCGGGCTCGCGTCGAGTCGGCGCGCATCGCGCGCAAGCCGCAGCGGCGGACCGTAGTAGGAGGAGTACGGGTCGTCCCCCGCGTACCAGCCGGCGGAGTGCGGGGTGAGGCGCTCCATCAGCTCTGGGCGAACGCTCATGAAGGCGGTCCCGCGGGGCGACGTCAGCCACTTGTAGGCGGCACAGACGAGCGCGTCGAAGCGACGCCCGTCCAGTGGCAGCCAGCCGCAGGCCTGGGTGGCGTCGACCAGCGTCAGGGCTCCGTGGTGGCGAGCGGCATCGGCCACGCCGTCGAGGTCGGCGAGCTCGCCGTTGGAGGACTGAACGGCGCTGAAGGCGACCACGTCCGTCCGCGCATCGATCGCCTCGGCCAGCCGCGCGACCGGCACGCAGCTCACGTCGATGCCTCGCCCCTGCGCCATGAAGGGCCACAGCGCGGAGGTGAACTCCGCCTCGGTCGAGAGCACGCGCGAGCGGTCCGGCAGCGACGCCGCGACGAGCCCGACGAGGGGCGAGGCGGCCCCGCCGACCGTCACCCACTCGACCGGAACACCGCAGAGCCCGGCAAAGGACGCGCGCGCCGCCCGAGTGGCCTCGTTCCAGTGCTCCCAGCTCGTGCGCCCCCCGCGCCACTCGTCGAGCGCGGCCTGGAGCGCGTCCCACGCCGGCGTTGGCGGCAGCCCGTAGCTCGCCGTGTTCAGGTAGATCCCCTCCGGCTCCCAGAGCGCTCGCGCGTCCTCGATCAGCACGGCAATCAACGGTAACGTCCCGCTCTCCCGTGGCACTTCCGCTCACCCCGCCGCTCAAGCCGCAGCTCGCCCGTTCGGCGAAGGACCTGCCCTCCGGCGACGACTGGCGCTACGAGCCCAAATGGGACGGCTTCCGCACGATCATCTTTCGCGACGGCTCGGACGTGCACCTTCAGAGCCGCAATGGACGGCCGATGAACCGCTACTTCCCGGACGTGGTCGAGCAGGTGCTCGCTCTGCCGGCGCAGCGCCTGGTGCTGGACGGCGAGATGGTCGTCGTCGTCGACGGGATCCAGGAGTTCGATCTGCTGTCTCAGCGGATCCACCCGGCCGCCTCGCGCGTGGAGCGCCTTGCCCGCGAGACTCCCGCCGAGCTCGTGGCCTTCGACCTGCTCGCGGACGGCGACGAGACGCTCCTCGAGCTGCCGTTCGACGACCGCCGCGAGCGCCTCGCCGCCGCGATCGCCGACCCCGTGCGGCTCACGCCCGTTACGGCCGACTCCGAGTCCGCCGGCGAGTGGCTCGCGGGCACGGGCGAGGGGGTGATCGCCAAGGAGGCGTCTGCCCCGTACCGTCCCGGCGAGCGCAAGGGCATGCTCAAGATCAAGCGCGTCCGCACGGCCGACGCCGTCGTCGCGGCGTTCCGCTTCGGGAAGGAGCCGAACACCGTGGGCTCGCTGATCCTCGGCCTCTACGACGACGACGGTGAGCTGCACATCGTCGGCCACACCTCGGGCTTCAACGCGAAGCAGAAGCGCGAGCTGCTGGACCTGCTCGAGCCCTACCGAACGGGCGAGCGCGGCTCGGGCGAGCCGAGCCGCTGGAAGTCGGACGAAGAGCTCGTGTGGGAGGGACTGCGCCCCGAGCTGGTCTGCGAGGTGGCCTTCGACCACATCACCGGCCGCCGGATACGCCACGGCGCGAAGTTCCTGCGCTGGCGGACGGACAAGGAGCCGGGGGAGTGCGCGATCTCCCAGCTGCGCGAGTGACCCCGGCTCCTTCCGGCCGCCGTCAGCGGCAGTGCGACGGCGCCGACCCCACCGGCTCGAAGCAGATGGCGTCGCCCTGGTTCGAGTTGCCCTCCAGGAAGTCGATGTTCCTCACCTCGCGCGCGAACGGGCCCCTGTACCTGAGCACGTATAGGCCGTTGCGGATGTCGGTGACGTAGATCAGCCCGTCGTTGATGATCGGGTAGCTCCACATCACGACCTTCTCGTGCCGGCCCGTGTCGGGATCGGACGAGAGCCGCGGGTCCTCGAGCATGACCGAGTCCAGCGGCTCGGGGAAGAACTCGGCCAGCTGGGAGGGCTTCCACGGCTTCGTGATGTTCACCGCCTGCAGACCGCCCGAATGCCAGGTGCTGAACGCGATGCTCGGCGTAAGCGTCGGGTTGTGCGCCGAGTAGGACGTCCGCGGCGGGTTGAACTCCTCGCAGATGTCCGGATCGTTTTCGGCGATCCGGTACGCCGCCTCGACCGTGGGCTTCGTCGGATCGGTGATATCGACCATCCGCGCCCAGCCCCACGGACAGCCGTGGGCCGGCCCGGTGGCGGTGCCGTACACCTCGTCGGAGACCCAGACCCAGTCACGGTTCCACAGCTTGACCGCGCTGTGGGCCCCCGGGCCGCGCCACGACGGCCGTGTCTCGTTGAACGTGATCGGGCGCGGCATCGGGCCGGGCGTGCCGTTCGCGAAGTCGGACGTGTCGACGACCGCGAACCCTCCGGTCAGCAGTGCGAAGTAGGCCCTCGTGCCGTCGTTGCTCACCGACAGCGAGTGCAGGCCGCCGGCGGGCTTCAGCAGGGGGTCGCCCTCGGGCGGGATCCGCGTGTAGCCGTGCAGGTCGCTGTAGAGCGTGACCGGGTCACCGCCCTCAGCCACCGGCGAGATGTCCCAGACCGCGAACGGGCAGCTGCGCGTGGGGTGGTCCCCGCAGGTCGAGCCGGCGTTGCCGCCGAACATCAGGGCCCGCTTGGGGTTGTTCGGGTCCTCCCACAGGAAGAACTCGTGGGTGTGTTGGTCCATCTGGGTGATCAGCCGCGGATCCGCCGCGTTCTGCCCTGAGATGTCGTAGAAGCGGAAATTCCTGGCCTCCGGGTCGGTGAGGCTGCAGTGATGCAAGGTGGGACCAGCGCCGCAGTTGGTGTTCAGCACGATCAGGATGTCCTGGGACCTCCAGACGCGCAGCTCGCGTGACGACTCGCCCGGGTTGGCGTCGATCGGGGTCTCCGTGAGGAGCTCCGGCCTGCGCGGCCTCGAGATGTCGACGACCATGATGCCGCCCTGAGGTTGGTCCCCGTGGCTCCCGTCGGTCCGGCTTCCGATGTACGCATAGTCGCCGTGGACCGCGATGGCGGAGTTCATGCCGCGGCTCAAGAGCGGTTCGTGCCCGACCTGTTCGATGGAGCCGGTTCTCTCCTGCCCGGCCGCCGCCGCAGGCAGCATGAGTACCACCGCGGCCATCCCAACGAGCGCCTTCAACAGAGCTGACTTCGACATCTCCCCCTCCTCGCGATCTGCTACCGCAGACTCTCCGGGAACGGGCAGCCTCAAACACCCGAGCGCGCGGCTTACGCGCCAAGCTCGGCCAGGCGACGCTCCAGGAAGGCCCGCTCTACGGGGTTCGCGACCAGGTCGCGGGCCCGGCGATACGCCGCGACGGCCTCCTCCTCGCGGCCCAGGCGACGCAGCAGGTCGGCGCGGGCCGAGTGGAACAGGTAGTAGCGCTGCAGCTCCGCGGCGTTCGACAGCTCGTCCACCAGCTCGAGGCCGTGCGCCGGGCCCTCCGCCATGGCCACCGCCACTGCACGGTTCAGCTCCACTATCGGCGAGGGGGCGACCGAGGCGAGCCGTGCGTAGATGGCGGCAATGGCATGCCAGTCCACGTCCTCGGGGGCCGGGGCCAGGGCGTGCTCGGCCGCGATCGCGGCCTGCAGCCCGTACTCCCCCACGGCGCCCGATCGGCGCACCAGCTCGACCCCCTCCGCGATCTCGTCGCGTCGCCAGAGCGATCGATCCTGGTTCTCTAGCAGCACCAGCTCGCCGCGCTCGTCGAGGCGCGCGTCGCGGCGCGCGTGGTGAAGCAGCATGAGGGCGAGCAGGCCGATCGCATCGCCCTCGTCGGGCATGAGCGCCACCAGCACGCGGGCGAGGCGGATCGCCTCGTCGCAGAGCTCGCGGCGGACGAGCGTGTCGGCACTGGTGGCGAGGTAGCCCTCGTTGAAGATCAGGTAGAGGGCCGCCAAGACCGAGCGCAGCCGGTCCGGCAGCTCGTGATCCTCGGGCACCTGGTAGGGAATGCGCGCGACGCGGATCTTCCGCTTGGCGCGCACCAGGCGCTGCGCCATCGCCGGCTCGGAGACGAGGAACGAGCGCGCTACCTCGCCCGTCGAGAGGCCGCCGAGAGTGCGCAGGGTGAGCGCCACCCGCGCCTCGATCGCAAGCGCCGGGTGGCAGCAGGTAAAGAACAGTCGCAGCCGATCGTCGGGGATCGCGGTCATGTCGTCTGTAGCGGGCTCCCCAGCGGGCGGGGCGAGCGCCTCGAGCTCTCGCAGCTTCTCCTCGTAGCGCCGCTCGCGGCGCAGGCGGTCAATCGCGCTGTTGCGCGCGGTGCGGACGATCCAGCCGGCGGGATTGTCCGGCAGCCCGTCGCGAGGCCAGCGCTCGAGCGCGACGGCAAACGCCTCCTGCACCGCGTCCTCTGCGAGGTCGAAGTCACCGAGGATCCGGATCAGGGTGGCGACCGCCCGCCCCGACTCGCGCCGGAACAGGCGGTCGACAGCTGATGCGGAAGTCGCTACGTGCTTACCTCGGCCTGCCGCTCGATGTCCTCGTAGGACGTGCCCGTGTAGTCCATCACCGGCCGGATCTCGACCGGCTCGCCATCTTGCACGGGCACCTTGGCCGCCCACTCGATCGCCTGGTCGAGGTTCTTGCAGTCGAGGAGGTAGAAGCCGCCGAGCTGTTCCTTGGTCTCGGCGAACGGCCCGTCGCTCACGATGCGCTCGCCGCCGCGTACGCGGACCGTCTTCGCGGTGGTCGACGGCTCGAGGCCTTCGCCGCCCAGCAGCACGCCGGCGGCGGACGCCTCGCGGTCGTACTCGTCCCACCGCCCCATCTCCTGCTGCAGCTGTTCCGGGCTCCAGCTCTCCCACACGGCCTCGTCGCCCCAGAGCGTGAGGACGTACTTCTTGCCGCGGAACTCACTCCGCCAGGTTGGGGCCTCCGCGCCCATCGCCTCGTAGTTCATGACGGGCCTCACCTCGACGCAGCCGTGCTGCGCCACCGGGATCCTCGCGGCCAGCTCGATCGCCTCGTCGGCGCCGCCGCAATCGACCACGTAGTAGCCGCCGAGCTGCTCCTTCGACTCTGCGAAGGGCCCGTCCGTAATCACACGCTCGCCGCCGCGGACCCGCACGGTCGTGGCGGTCGAGGAGGAGTCGAGTCCCTCGCCGGACAGCATCAGTCCCGCGTCCAGCCACTCCTTCGTGAGCGCCGTGTACTCGTCCATGATGCGCTTCGATTCCTCGGGCGGACTGGCCTCGCGCAGGCTCTCGTCCGAGTAGAGCGTCAGCAGGTACCTCATGAAAGACCTCCTTGGACCGGGCGGCTCCGCTCGCCGCCTTCATCATGACGACGAACGGCCGGCGGCGAGATCGACAGTGGCAGGATGTGCGGGATGGCTGAGCTGGAAGTGATGCAGGCGGACGTGACGAGGCTCGAGGTCGACGCGATCGCCAACGCGGCGAACACGCAGCTGAAGCACGGAGGCGGAGTCGCGGGGGCGATCTCGCGCGCCGGCGGGCCGGAGGTCCAGCGCGAGTCTGATGAGCGAGCGCCGATCGCCCTGGGTGACGCGGTCGAGACGACCGCCGGTGACATGCCCGCCCGCTGGGTGATCCACGCGGCCACGATGGAGCTCGGCGGCCCAACGTCGGCCGACATCATCGAGCGCGCCACGCGCTCAACGCTGGCCAAGGCCGAGGAGCTGGGCTGCCGCTCGCTCGCGCTCGTCGCCTTCGGCACCGGCGTGGGC
>Ga0081538_10004979_pt1 | contig 12100 bp, 16 predicted proteins | sample TabmetS5T2R1_FD_71022 | JGI IMG/M metagenome (GOLD analysis project Ga0081538, IMG submission 71022) | Tabebuia heterophylla rhizosphere microbial communities from the University of Puerto Rico - S5T2R1 | ecosystem: Host-associated > Plants > Roots > Rhizosphere ... | reverse complement strand
GGGCCGACTCCATGTCGACGAGGAGCTGATGGACGAGCTTGCCCGCGTGCGCGACGCGGCGAAGCCGACGAACGTCCTCCTTGTCCTGGATGCGATGACGGGTCAGGAGGCGGTCTCGGTCGCCGAGGCCTTCCAGGAGCGCGTCGCCTTCGACGGCGTCGTCCTGACGAAGCTCGACGGCGACGCTCGTGGCGGTGCGGCGCTGTCGGTGAAGGCCGTCACCGGAAAGCCGGTGAAGCTCGCCTCGGTCGGCGAGAAGCTCGACCAGATCGAGTATTTCCACCCGGACCGGATGGCCTCACGGATCCTCGGCATGGGCGACGTCCTGACGCTGATCGAGAAGGCCGAGGAAGTCGTCGGTGAGGAGGATCACGCAGCGATGGAGGCGCGGATGCGCGCCGGCGAGTTCACATTCGATGATTTCCTGGCGAGCTATCGCATGTTGCGGAAGATGGGCCCGCTGAAGGGCGTGATGTCGATGATCCCGGGCCTCGGCAAGCAGCTCCAAGGCCTGGACGTCGACGAGGGCGAGCTCAAGCGCGTCGAGGCGATCGTCCTGTCGATGACGCCGCAGGAGCGCCAGATCCCGCACCTGATCGACGGCTCACGGCGGAAGCGCATCGCCGCGGGTAGCGGAACCACGATCCAGCAGGTAAACAAGCTGCTCTCGGCGCGAAAGCAGATGCAGAAGATGATGAAACAGATGGGGAAGGGGAAGATGCCGAACCTTCCTCCGGAGCTGATGAAGCAAGGAAGGAGATAGATGGCAGTTCGTATGAGGCTGACGCGGGTCGGGTCGAAGAAGAACCCGCACTACCGCGTCGTCGTCGCCGACTCGCGCTCGCCGCGGGACGGCAGGTTCATCGAGATCGTCGGTCGCTACAACCCGCAGACCGATCCGTCGACGATCGAGTTCGACGAGGAGAAGGTCAAGGCGTGGCTGGAGAAAGGCGCGCAGCCCTCGGACACCGTCTCCCGCCTGCTCAAGGCCAAGCAGCTTGTCTGAGCTCCTCGTCTACCTCGCGCGGCAGCTGGTCGACGATCCGGACGCAGTCCGCGTCGAGGAGGAGGAGCGCGACGACACGATCGTCCTCCGGCTCCATGTGGCCAAGGAGGACGTCGGCAAGGTGATCGGACGCCAAGGGCGGATCGCGCGTGCGCTTCGCGCGCTCGTGCGGGCCGGTGGCGCGCGGCAGCGGCGCCGCCTAGTTCTCGAGATCGCCGATTAGCAAACTCATCACCGTCGGCAGGGTGGGGAAGCCGCACGGGCTCAACGGCGCGTTCGTGGTCGAGGACGCAAGCGAGGAGCCGGAGCGTTTCGCGCTTGGCGCGAACGTCCTCGTCGGCGGTGAGCCGGCAGAGGTTGTCGAGCGCAAGCAGGCGGGGGGCCGCCTCGTCGTGCGCCTCGACCGGGCGGTCCCTCGGGGCAGCGCGCTTCAGATCCGCCGCGACGAGCTGCCTGAGCCGGAGCCGGACTCCTACTACGTCTTCCAGCTCGTGGGCCTGGAGGTCGAGGAGGAGGGAGGTCGGGCGCTCGGAAAGGTCACCGACGTGGCGCCGGGAATCGCGAATGACGTGCTCGAGCTCGACACGGGCCTCGCGCTGCCGCTGGTCGCCGCGTGCGTGCGAGAGGTTGATCTCGAACGACGGCGAATCTTGGTGGCGCCTGGATTCACACCCCACGACTAACCTGCTCCCACTTTGCGCATCGACGTCTTCACCCTCGCTCCGCACCTCTTCGCAGCCGTCTCCGAGCAGCGCCCCGTGGCGTCAGTCCTCGGCGACGAGCTCGACCTGCGCCTCTTCAACTACCGCGACTGGACGCCATTGAGTGGCGGCCAGGTCGACGACGAGCCCTACGGCGGCGGTGCGGGCATGGTGCTCCGCGTCGACGTCGTCGCCGCGGCGCTGGAAGGGGTCTACGGCGGCTTGCCGGGGCACCGCGTGATCGCGCTCAGCCCGCAGGGGCGCCAGCTCGACCAAGGCGTGGTCGAGGAGCTCGCCGGCGAAGACCACCTGACGCTTCTCTCCGCGCGGTTCGAGGGCTTCGACGAGCGGATCGTGATGCACCTGGCGAACGATGCGATCTCGATCGGCCCCTATGTCCTCTCCGGCGGCGAGCTGCCCGCGATGGTCGTGCTGGATGCGGTCGCGCGCCGGCTCCCGGGGGCCCTCAGCGAAGGCTCCGGCCAGGAGGAGAGCTTTTCCGCCGGCCTCGAAGGCGGTCTCGAGTACCCGCACTACACGCGACCCGCGGAGTTCCGCGGTTGGCGCGTTCCCGAGGTACTTGTGTCCGGAGACCACGGCCGCATCGCCGAGTGGCGGCGTGACCAGAGCAGAGAGCGCACGCCCTCGTGAGGAACCCGGTCGACCACTTCACGGGGCGGCTGCCGAGGCCGTGGCGGATCGCGATCGACTGGATCGTGACGATCGTCGGTGCCGTCGCGATCGTCCTCGCGATCAAGCAGTGGGTCGTGAACCCCTATCGCATCCCCTCGTCGTCGATGGAGCCGACCCTCCACTGCGCCGGGGCCGGCCTCGGCTGCACCGCCCGCTTCTCGGACCGGGTGCTCGCGAACCGATTCATCTACCACTTCACCGATCCGAAGCGGGGCGACATCGTCGTCTTCGAGACGCCGCAGCGGGCCAGACAGGACTGCGGGGCGGGGGGCACCTTCGTCAAGCGGATCGTCGGGCTCCCGGGCGAGACCTGGGAGATGCGAAACGGCGTCGTCTACATCAACAGGCGGCGGCTTCAGGAGTCCTACGTGCATCGAGATCGCCGTGACGTGGACACGAGGCCGCCGACGAAGATCCCGGCGAATTCGTACTTCGTCATGGGCGACAACCGCTCCCAGTCCTGCGACTCGCGGGTCTGGGGGGCGCTGCCGCGCGACAACCTGATCGGCAAGGTTTTCGCGGTTTACTGGCCGCCCAGGCGGATTTCCTTGCGCTAGCATGCCCGGTCGGCCGCCGGCCGACCCTTTCCCATGCCCAACCCGATCGAGACACTCGAGCGCCGTCAGCTGCGCCCGAACATCCCGCAGTTCAAGGCGGGGGACACGGTGCGCGTCCACTTCCAGGTGATCGAGGGCGAGCGCCGCCGCGTCCAGGTCTTCGAGGGCGTCGTCCTGAAGCGCCAGGGCTCCGGTGTCCGGGAGACGTTCACGGTACGCAAGCAGTCGTTCGGGGTCGGCGTCGAGCGGACGTTCCCGGTGCACTCGCCGAAGATCGAGAAGATCGATGTCGTCGCGATCGGCGACGTCAACCGCGCGAAGCTCTACTACTTGCGCGGGAGAGTGGGTCGAAAGGCGCGCATCCGCGAGCGCCGTGAGGGCCAGCGGCTATCCTCGGCCGGTGCCCGCCCAGCGGAGCAGCCCGCAGACGAGCAGCCCTCTGAGGCCGAGCGGGATCCTGAGGGCGAGGCGCAGGAAACTGCCGCGGTCGAGCCCGCGGAATCGAGCTAGGCGCCTCCTCCAGTTCGACCGCCAGTTCGGGCTCCGCTTCGTCGCCGGCGTCGATGAGGCCGGGCGCGGCTGTCTCGCGGGCCCATTGGTTGTCGCGGGCGTCCTGTTCGATTACGAAACGCTGCGTGACCATCGGGTCCGGCCGCTCACCGGGCTGAACGACTCGAAGCAGCTTACGAAGGAGGAGCGGGAAGGGCTCTTCGGCGCCGTTGTCTCCTGCGCGCAGTCGTTCACCGTGCGCGTGATCTCGCCGGCGGAGATCGACCGCAACGGGCTGCACCGCTCGAATCTCGAGGGCATGCGCTCGTGCCTGCACTCGCTGGCGCCGCCGGCCGAGGCTTGCCTCGTCGACGGCTTCCGCCTGGGGCCGGCCGCCCCCGAGCACCTGGCCGTCGTCGACGGCGACGAGCGAAGCGCCGCGATCGCGGCGGCCTCGATCGTCGCGAAGGTGGTACGTGATCGCGCGATGCGCCGGATGGACGCGCTCTTTCCGCACTACGGCTTCTCGTCGCACGTCGGGTACATCACGCCGCGGCACTCGGCCGCCGTGCGCGAGCGGGGACCGTCCGAGGTTCATCGCCGCTCGTTCCAGGCGCTCTGCTATGAGGACCTCGTCGAGCTCGAGGAAGCGCGGAGCTGACGCCGAGCGGCGGGCTCGGTGGTTCTACCGACTGCGCGGCTATCGCATTCTCGAGTCGAACGCGTGGGCAGGCGGCCACGAGCTCGACGTGATCGCGCGCCGCGGGCGCCGCCTCGTCTTCTGCGAGGTGAAGGCGAAGCTGGGGGAGGGGTATGGCGATCCGGCGGAGATGGTCGGGGAGGAAAAGCAGCGGCGACTGTGGCGGGCGGCGGAGACGTGGCTTGTGCAGCACCCGGAGCTCGCCGGCCTCGAGGTGCGCTTCGACGTTGTCGCGGTAACGCCGCGTGGCCTCGTTCGTGTCGCTGACGCCTTCTGAGTTCGAGCGGCACTATCTGGCCGCGACCGAGCGGACGGCGCAGTCGGGGTGCAACACGGGCGAGGAGGGGTGGGAGATCGGACGACGGCCGATCGCCTCGGCGATTCATCGCTCGGGCACGTTCCTCGACGTCGGCTGTGCGAACGGGCTGCTGATGGAGTCGATCGCTCGCTGGTCCGAGCATCCGGTCGAGCCGTACGGGCTCGACTTCGCCGCAGGGTTGGTCGAGCTTGCGCAGCGACGGCTTCCACGCTGGGCAGAGCGGATCTTCCAGGGAGACGCCCTGGAGTGGGAGTCGCCTCGGCAGTTCGACTTCATCCGCACCGAGCTGGTCTACGCGCCGGAGAAGCGCCGCCGCGAGCTCGCCGAACGGCTGCTTGCTTGGGTGGCGCCGGGAGGGCGCCTGATCGTGTGCGGCTACAGCGAGCCGGTGTGCCGCGAGCTACGAAGCTGGGGCTACGAGCCGGAGCTCGAGCTCGCGTGGCGCTCAGCGTCGGGCCGCGTCAATGAGCTCTCAGCGATAGGAGTTCGCGCGCTGGACTAGAAGGGGTCATGGCCGTGGCCCCGACGCAGGATGCCCTCTACGCGGAGATCGATCTCGATCTCTCGTGGTCGGAGAAGGAGCTGCCGGAGCGGGAGCGCACGCGCCACGTCCATCGGCTCCACCCCTATCTGGGCAAGTTCATTCCGCAGGTGGTCGAGGTGCTGCTTGCGCGGTACGTGCGTCCCGGCGGACGAGTCCTGGATCCCTTCGCGGGGTCGGGCACGACGCTCGTTCAGGGCCTCGAGAGTGGGTATGACGCCGTGGGGGTCGACCTCGCCGCCTTCAATTGCCTGCTCATGGAGGTGAAGACGCGCCGCCATGACCTCTTCAGGCTCGAGTCTGAGATCCGTGAGGTGGTGCGCCGGCTCGATTCCCTCGACTGTGAGCCGGCGTCGGTCGACGGTTACCTCGACCGTTGGTTCGCGCCCACGGCGCTTTCCCAGCTGCTCGCGTTCCGCAAGCTGGCCTCTGAGTATGAGCACGAGGACGTCCTTCGAATCGTCCTCGCGCGCGCAGCGCGTTCCGCGCGACTCACGACGCACTTCGATCTCGATTTCCCCCGCAAGCCGCAGGTTGGGGAGTACTGGTGCCACAAGCACAAGCGCACGTGCCGCCCCGTCGAGCGCGCCGACCATTTCCTGCGCCGCTACGCGCTCGACACGCTCGCTCGGATCAAAGAGTTCTCTCGCGTGCGCGCGCGGCGACGCGAGGCGGTCGTCGTTCACGGTGATTCGCGCGTAGTCGACCTCGAGGGTCGCTTCGACGGCCTCGTCACCTCGCCGCCGTATCCGGGGCTGATCGACTACCACGAGCAGCACCGCTACGCCTACGAGCTCCTTGCGCTCGAGGACCTCCGGACACTCGAGCTCGGCTCGGGTGAACGGGGGACGAGCGCTGCAGCTCTCGCCGCGTACGTGGAAGGCATCGCGGACGTCCTCGCTCGAGGACGCGCGGTGCTTCGAGCTCGAGCACCCGTCGTGATCGTCGTCAACGACCGCCGCGACCTCTATCCCGAGATCCTCGAGCGCGCGGGACTGCAGCTCGAGGAACGCCTGCGCCGCCATGTGAACCGCCGCACCGGGCGGCGCGCAGGCGAGTTCTACGAAGACGTGCTCGTCGCGCGCTAGAGCAGCCCGAGCTCGTCCAGCGCCCGGTACGCGACTTCCGAATCTGTCAGCCGGCCGCCACGGAGGTGCGCGCGGAACTCGTCGAGCGCCATCAGCACGGGGTTCGCGAGTTCCGGTTGGTCGGGTTCTGCGACGGGGCGGCAGTTCCGCGCCGCGAACACATGCTTGAGGTTCGTCGAGTAGGCGCCCTTGACCACCGAGCCGATCTCGATCAGGTCGCCCTCGAATCCAGTCTCCTCGCGCAACTCGGCGCGCGCGGCGTCGAGCGGCGTCTGACCCGGCTCGATGACGCCGCCCGGGAGTTCCAAGAGCACCGCCTCAGGGCCTGGCCGGAACTCCTCGACGAGGACGACCTCGTTCGACGCCGTCAGCGCGAGGACGGCGACGGTGTCAAGAAGGTCGAGGATCTCGTAGTCGGCGGTCTCTCCGGTGGGAAGCTCGAACGTCCTGTTGATGATTCGGCGGAAGCGGTCGTAGGCAACCGCCTCGCTGAGCTTTCGCCAAGCCTGCACGGCCGGAAGTTTCACTTCTGGCACGGAGGCGCCACAGACGCGTGCGCTTTTTCCGCCTAGCGTCGTACGGTGCTCGCGCGCACCGTCACCCATGCCCTGGTCGGACTCGAGGCACGCAGGGTCGAGGTCGAGGCGCATCTCCAAAACGGCGTCCCGGCCCTCGCCATCGTCGGTCTGGCCGACCGCGCCTGCCAGGAGGCGAAGCATCGTGTCCGCAGCGGGATCGACTCGGCCGAGCTCGAATGGCCGTCACGCCGGATCACCGTGAACCTCGCTCCGGCGGGCCTGCGGAAGGAGGGCTCCGGCTTCGACCTGCCGATTGCCCTCTCGATTCTCGGCGCCTCGCGGCAGCTCCCACTCGACAGCCTCGGCATCCACGCAGCGATCGGCGAGCTGGCGCTGGACGGCCGGATCAGGCCGGTTCGCGGTGTCCTCGCCGCGGCCGAGGGCGCCCGGCGAGCCGGCTTCGAACGGCTGCTGTGCGCGGAAGAATCAGCCTCCGAGGCGGCGCTCGCGGGTGTGGAGCCGATCCCTGCGCGTCATCTTGCCGAGGTCGTCGCCTATCTCCGTGGCGACATCGAGCCACCCAGGTTCGAACCGTCGACGAACGGTTCCGTCGGCGAGCCAGACGTCCTCGACCTGGCGGACGTGCGCGGGCAAGAGCGAGCGCGGCGCGCGCTCGAGGTTGCCGCCGCGGGCGGACACAACCTGCTGTTCGCCGGGCCACCCGGCACCGGGAAGTCGATGCTCGCCCGGCGGCTTCCGGGCATCCTCCCGGCACTGAGCGCCGAGGAGTCGCTCGAGGTCACCCGGATCTACTCCGCTGCCGGCCTCCTCAGTCCTGAGCGACCGCTTGTCCGGCAGCGGCCGTTCCGCATGCCACATCAGAGCGCGTCGATGGCGGCCATCGTCGGGGGTGGGCCGGGGCCGAGGCCGGGCGAGGCGACGCTCGCGCACCACGGCGTGCTCTTCCTGGACGAGCTCCCGGAGTTCCAGCGACCCGCGCTCGAGGCGTTGCGCCAGCCGCTTGAGGAGGGTGTGATCGCCATCGCGCGCGCCGAGGGCCGTGCGCTCTTTCCCGCCCGGTTCCAGCTCGTTGCCGCCATGAACATGTGTCCTTGCGGCGGTCGCGGCAACCCCGGCGCCGAGTGCGTCTGCTCCGCGCAGCGACTCGCCGCGTTTCGGGAGAAGCTCTCGCGCGCTCTCGTTGACCGCTTCGATCTCGTCGTCGCCGTTCCGCGTCCCCGCGCCGTCGAGCTGAGCGGCCGGGCCGGCGAGTCCTCGGCGGTCGTTCGGGCGCGGGTCACGAATGCGGGCCATCGCATCCGCGCCGGGCCGCTCGCGCGGACCGAGGCGGCGAGCGCCCTTCTCGACCGCGCGGTCGAGCGACTGCCCCTGTCCGGCCGCGGGCGCGTGCGAGTCGCGCGAGTCGCCCGGACGATCGCAGCGCTCGCGGACTCGACTTCCGTCGAAGAGGAGCACATCGCAGAAGCGCTCGCCTACCGCTCGCCGAGAGAGCTGGCGTCGTGATCCGCCTACGCCCTCGCGACGCCCTCTTTCCCGAACGGCTGGCGGCGATCTTCGATCCGCCTCCGGCCCTCTACGTCCGCGGGTGCGGAGACCCGGAGCTGCTCGCGCACCGGTCCGTGGCTGTCGTGGGTGCGCGATCGTGCTCGCCGTACGGCTCGCAGGTCGCACGGATGCTCGGCCGCGAGCTGGCCGCCGCGGGGCTGGTGGTCGTCAGCGGGCTCGCTCGCGGGATCGACGGCGAGGCGCATCGCGGCGCCCTGGACGCTGGAGGAGTCACCGTGGCCGTGCTCGGCTGCGGCATCGACCGGGACTACCCAGCCTCCCACGCCCAGCTCTCCAGGCGGATCGAGGAGAAAGGGCTCGTCGTCTCCGAGTACGAGCCCGGCGTCGAACCGGCGCCGTGGCGGTTCCCGGCCAGAAACCGGATCATCGCCGGGCTCTGCGAGGCCGTCGTGGTCGTCGAGGCGCGTGAGCGAAGCGGCGCGCTCATCACCGCCGACTTCGCCCTCGACGAGGGCCGCGAGGTCTTCGCGGTTCCAGGGGAGATCACGTCCTCGCTCTCGTTCGGCGTCAACGCCCTGCTCAAGCTCGGTGCGACACCGCTGACGTCGTCGCAAGACGTGCTCGAAGCTCTCGGCATCGAACGTCCTGCCTCGGCGCCCGCGACCGAAGTCTCCGCCGACGCGAAACAGGTGCTCGAGCTCGTGAGCGACGCGCCCGCCGGAGCGGACGAGCTCACCGCACGGTCGTCGCTCGATGTCGGCGCCATCAGCGTTGCCCTGACCGAGCTCGAGATCGCCGGTCTCGTCGCGGCCGCCGAGGGCGTCTATCGAGCGGCCAAAGGACGGTGACTACGATCGCCGCGTGTCTGAGCCGTTCTGGCTGGAAGAGCCGTTCGACGCTCTTCGCGTTCGTCATCTCGACGGCAGGGTGGACGTTGCCGTCGTGGGCGGCGGTGTCACTGGTCTCTCATGCGCCCTCACGCTCGCCGAGGCCGGCAAGCGCGTTCGGGTGTACGAAGCGCGCGAGATCGCCTCCGGCGCCAGCGGGCGGAACGGCGGCTTCGCTCTTCGTGGCGGAGCGATGGCCTTCGACCAGGCGACCGAACGGCTCGGCGTCGAGACGGCCGCCGGGCTCTGGCGGCTGACCGAGCGCACGCTCGATCGAATGGAAGGCCTCGCCGGCGACGCGCTGCGGCGCGTCGGCAGCCTCCGGCTGGCCGCAGACGAACAAGAGAGAACGGAGCTGCAGGCCGAGTACGAAGCCCTCCGCGCCGCCGGCTTCAGCGTCGACTGGATCGACGAGCCCCCTGGGCGGCTCGCCGGTCGCTACCTAGGCGCGATCCTCCATCCAGACGACGGGGCGCTTCAGCCGGCGCGCTGGGTGCGGCGGCTTGCGGCCCGTGCCGCCCAGGCCGGCGCGGAGATCCGCGAGCGCCAGCGGGTCGGGTCGGTCGCCGAGCTGGATGCCGACACAGTCGTCGTGGCGACCGACGGCTACCCGAGCGGGCTTCTCGGTCGATTCGATGAGCTGGTCCAGCCGACCCGCGGCCAGGTTGTTGTGACCGAACCGCTCGAGGAGCGCCTCTACGAGCGTCCGCACTACACGCGGCACGGATTCGATTACTGGCAGCAGCTTCCCGACCGGCGTCTCGTCATTGGCGGCCGGCGCGACACCGACCTCGAGGGCGAAGTGACCTCAGAGGAGACGACGACGCCGGAAATCCAAGCGGCGCTCGAGACGCTGATCTCCGAGCTCGTCGGCCGACGGCCGGCGATCACCCACCGCTGGTCCGGGATCTTCGGCACGAGCCCCGACGATCTGCCGCTCGTGGGGCGGATACCGGAAACGGATGGCGTGTGGGTCTCACGCGGCTATTCGGGCCACGGAAACGTGCTCGGGCTCGCGTGCGGCGATCTCGTCGCGAAGGCGATCCTCGGCGAACGCGAGCCCGAGCTCGAGCTTTTCGATCCGGCGCGGCTGGTCTAGCCCTGCTCGGGCGCAGGCGCGTTCTCGTCGCTCTGCCAGAGCGAGAACTCGTTGCCCTCGGTGTCCTTCGCCCGGGCATACCAGCCCATTCCAGGGACCGGCTCCTTCGTCTCGGCAGAGCCGCCAAGCTCCTGGACCTTCTGGCTCGCGGCGTCGATGTCGTCGACGTTGAAGTAGGTGATCAGACCGGTTTCACCCTGCTGTTGTGGGTAGATCCCGCCGCCTTCGTTCTCGCCGGTCTGGAACATGTGGTACTCGAATGGCCCTTCCACCTGCTGGAACTGGTAGCCCATCAGCGAGCCCCAGAACGTGCGGGCGCGGCCGGTGTCCTGCGCCGGGATTTCGAAGTGGACGATTCCGCCTGCCATGAAGCCTCCTCCGTCGGTACCTCATCCGATATCGATTTCTCGAACATCGGAAAACTTACTCTGCTGCGGGTCCGCGCGGTACCGGTTCACAACCTCGACACCCACCGCAAGATCCTGGATCGCCAGCCCGGTCGAGTCGAACACCGTGATGTCGTCGCGCGACCGGCGGCCGGGCGCCGTCTCAACGAGCACGTCGCCGAGCTGAGTCACATCGTGACGGCCGAGCACTCCGGCCTCGACCGCGTGCACCAGATCCCCGTTGTGGCTTGCTTGTTCCCAGTCGTCACAAAAGACTCGAACGCGGGCGAGCTCCTCCACGGCGATCTCGGCCTTCCCGGGCCCGTCCGCGCCCATCAAGCTCACGTGCTGGCCGGCTCGCAGGCTGCCCTCGGGAAACAGCACCTCGTGTCCGGGCGTGACCGTGGCGACGAGGTCGGCGGCGAGTGCCGACTCCTCGCTCGCAGCGACATCCGCGCCGAGCTCGGCTGCAGCGGCTTCGGCTCTGCCCTGATCCACATCCCACAGAGAAACCCGCCGACCTCGGGCCAAGAACGTCCGCGCGACCGCGCGTCCATTGATTCCTGCGCCGATTACGGCCGCCGTCTCCGCGCCCTCGCGCCCCAGCACCTCCGCGGCCAGCACCGCCGCAGCGCCGGTGCGAAGCGCGGTCACGGCGCCGGCGTCGAGCACGGCGACGAGCATCCCATTCGAAGCGTCCGACAGCAGGACGAGCCCCGTCACGGTCGGCAGCCCGACCTCGGGGTTCCCCGGAAACGAGGTCACCCACTTCAGCAGCGCATAGCCACCGCCGAGTGCGGGCATCGCGCGAAAGTCCCCGGCCGGATATGCCGGCACGTACACCTTCGACGGCATCGACCACTCGCCGCGCGCGTACGCGAGGAATCCGTCGCGCACGACCTCCACGGCCCGCTCCGGCGAGACCGCAGCCTCGACCGCCGCAGCCGAGAAGACCGGGACCTGCGTCAAACGCTCTTGACCGACGCGACGAGCTTTTCGAGCGCAGCCTTTGCGTCGTCGAAGAGCATCACCGTCTTCGGGTCATAGAAGAGCGGGTTGTCGACGCCCGCGAACCCGGGGGAAAGGCTGCGCTTGATCACGACCACGTTGTGCGCACGGTCGACGTCGAGGATCGGCATGCCGTAGATCGGGTTGCCTGGCTGATTGCGCGCCGCCGGGTTGACGACGTCGTTTGCGCCGACCACGACGACCACGTCGGTTTGCGGGAACTCGGGGTTGATCTGCTCCATCTCGAAGAGCTCGTCGTAGGGGACGTTGGCTTCGGCGAGCAAGACGTTCATGTGGCCCGGCATCCGCCCGGCGACGGGGTGAATCGCGTAGCGGACGTCGACGCCCTTGTCGAGCAGGAGATCACCGAGGTTGCGCACGTCGTGCTGCGCCTGGGCCACGGCGAGCCCGTACCCCGGCACAAAGACGACGCGGCGTGCGTACGCGAGCATGAAGGCGATGTCGTCCGCGGACGCCGTGCGGACGCTGCCGTCGCTGTCGGCCGCCGCCACAGCCGCGGCGGGGCCCCCCGGGGGCGCCCCCAAAGCCCCCAAGAGGGGCCTGGGCCGCGGGCCGCCCCC
>Ga0081538_10004978_pt1 | contig 12102 bp, 11 predicted proteins | sample TabmetS5T2R1_FD_71022 | JGI IMG/M metagenome (GOLD analysis project Ga0081538, IMG submission 71022) | Tabebuia heterophylla rhizosphere microbial communities from the University of Puerto Rico - S5T2R1 | ecosystem: Host-associated > Plants > Roots > Rhizosphere ... | reverse complement strand
TACGACTGGGGCAAGGACAAGACCACGGTCCTGTTCGGCGGCTTCTCCGGCTCCATGGATTCCGAGCGCATGCTGCATTGGCTGTATGAGGGCGGCGGCGCGGAACTGCAGCGGCAGTTCAACGAGGAGAAGTTCAACCTGATCTCGGTGCCGATGTTCGCACGGACCGCAGAGGCCTTCCTGCACTCGCGCAAGCCGGTGCGCACGATGGAAGACCTCAAGGGCCTCAAGCTGCGCACCGCCGGTGCCTGGCTTGAAATCTCCAAGTCGCTCGGCGCCGCCTCGGTCACAACGCCTGGCCCGGAAACCTACCCGATGCTCGAGCGCGGAGCCATCGACGCCACCGAGTGGGGAACGCTCTATGAGAACATCTCGATGGGTTTCCACAAGATCGCGAAATACGTGATCATTCCGGGCGTGCATCAGCCGTCGGCACCGTTCGAGCTGTGCGTCAACAAGAACGCCTGGAACAAGCTGTCAGACCGCGACAAGAAGCTCGTCGAATTCGCCGCCAAGCAGGTGACTACGGAAAGCTGGATGCGCATCGGCGCCGAGGACGCCAAGGCGCTCAAGTTCTTCCGCGAGCAGGGTAATGAAATCATCGAGCTCTCGCCCGAGGTGCAGAAGGCCACCAAAGAGATGTCGATCAAGTGGGCCGACGAGCAGGCCAAGACAAACCCGTGGTTCAAGAAGGTCTGGGAGAGCCAGCAAGCGTTCGAAAAGCTCTGGGAGAATGCATCGAGCTATCGCAACGTGAAGTATTGATCGACGAACGAACGGCCGGGGCGATGCGCCTCGGCCACTTTTTCGGCATCAGCAGCTTTCGGGGCAACCATGCGGGCGCTGCTACGCCTGATCGAGCGCATATCGGGCGCAAGCGGCGAGGCTACCGCCTGGCTCGTTGTCCCGCTGATCGCGGCGACGGCCTACGATGTCGTCGCCCGCTACGCCTTCAATGCGCCGACTCAATGGGCCTACGAGGTCGGCTACATGATGATGGGCACCCATGCGCTGCTGGGCATGGCCTATACGCTGCGTGAACGTGGCCATATCCGCATCGAGGCCTTCACCGCAAAGCTCTCGCCCACCAGCAAGGCGATTGTCGATCTGGCCGGCTACCTGATCGTGCTGCCGTGCTTGTGCTGGGTCACGTGGTCCTTGTGGGACTACTGGATGTCGGCATTCCGCTCCGGCGAGCTTTCCGGCCAGTCGGCATGGAATCCGGTGATCTGGCCGTTCCGGCTGGTCTTCTTCATCGCTTTCGTGCTGCTGTGCCTGCAGATCCTGGCGGAGATGATCAAGGCGATCCTTTACCTTGCCGGACGTCGCGCCTCTTACGGCGCCGCCGAACCGGAGACGCCCTGATGCTCGGCTCCGCTTCGCTGTTGATGTTCCCGGCACTCCTGCTTGCGCTGTTCATCGGCTTTCCCGTCGCCTTCGCCATGATCGCGGTGGCGTTCGTGTTCGGCTATTGGGCGTTCGGACCATCGATCATCTTCCAGTTCGTACAAAAGATCGACGCCATGGCGTCGAACTTCGTGCTCGCCGCCGTGCCCCTTTTCATTTTCATGGGCGCGATGCTGGAGCGCGCCGGCATCGCCGAGCGGCTATTCGAGGCGATCCATCTGTGGACACGCCGACTGCCGGGCGGCCTTGCCATCGGAACCATCCTGATGTGCGTCGTGTTCGCGGCATCGTCCGGCGTCATCGGCGCAACCGAGACGGTGGTGGGCCTGCTCACCATCCCGGTGATGCTGAAATACAAGTATGACAAGGCGCTGATCTCCGGTGTGATCTGCGCCGGCGGCTCGCTCGGCACGATCATCCCGCCGTCCATTGTCGTCGTGCTGCTCGGGCCGGTGGCCAACGTCTCCATCGGCGACCTCCTGTTCGGGATACTGTTTCCCGGCCTGCTGATGGCCTTTCTGTACATCGTCTACATTTTTTTTCTGTGCCTGATCCGGCCGGACAAGGGTCCGCGCATTCCCGCCTCTCCCGACGATCCTCCCTTTGCCGAGAAGGTGCGCATCTCGCTGGTCGCGCTGTGGCCGCCGATGCTGCTGATCGCGGCGGTGCTCGGCTCGATCTTCTTCGGCATCGCCGCACCGACCGAAGCGGCAGCGCTCGGGGCGCTGGGGGCACTGCTCCTGTCGGTGATCTACGGCGACTTCTCGCTGCCGGTCCTGCACGAGGCCGTTGTCAAGACGCTCAAGGTCACGGTCATGATCCTGACCATCCTGATGGCGGGCAACATGTTCGCCGGCGTGTTCATCGCCGGCGGCGGTGTGCAGACCACGGAGCGCCTGATCGCGGCGGCCAATCTCGGCCCCTGGCTGACGCTCGGTCTGTTCCTGCTCATCTGCTTCCTGGCCGGCTTTATCCTCGACTGGATATCGATCCTCTTGATCTTCATCCCAGTCTTCATGCCGATCATCAACAAGATCGGCTTCGATCCCGTCTGGTTCTGCGTGCTGTTCCTGATCATCATCCAGACGAGCTATCTGTCGCCCCCGATGGCGCCGGCGATCTTTTATCTGCGCGGCATCGCGCCGCCCGAGATCACGATCCACCACATGTTCCGCGGTGTGGTGCCGTTCATCGTGCTGCAGCTCCTCACTTTGACGATCACGGCGGCCTTTCCGCAGCTGGTGCTGTGGTTGCCTTCGGTCCTGCTCGGCTTCAGGTGATGCGGCTGGCAATTGAATCGCGGGCTGGATTGTGATAGATTAGTGATATATCAGTGTCGAAGCGGACGATCGATCCCAGGGAGCGGCCCCCATGACGCCCGAGCAAGTCCTGTCCCTCAAGCCCAAGGTGCTGACGCAGAAGCAGCGCGAGTCGTTCTTCGAGAACGGCTATCTGCTGCTGGAGAAGTTCCTGCCCGAGACCTGGATCGAGCGCCTGCGTGCGGCCACCGAGGAGATGGTGGACAAGGGCCGATCGGTGACAAAATCGGACGCCGTCTGGGACATCGACAAGGGCCACTCACGCGAAAATCCGCGGCTGCGGCGGCTGTCGAGCATGAACGACCACCACCCGACCTTCTGGGACTATGCGTCAAGCATCAACTCACCGCTGCCCGACGCCATCGCCGATCTGGTCGGGCCCGACGTCAAATTCCACCACTCCAAGCTCAATTTCAAATGGTCGAAAGGCGGCGACGAGGTGAAGTGGCACCAGGATATCTCGTTCTGGCCGCACACCAACTACAGCCCTTGCACCGCCGGCACCTACGTCTACGAGTGCAACGCCGAGCAGGGCCCGCTCGGCGTGCTGCCGGGCAGCCATGATGGCCCAGTCTGGGACCAATACAATGACAAGGACCAGTGGGTCGGCTGTCTCAAGCCGGAGGACGCAGCCAAGATCGACATGAGCAAAGTAGTCTATCTCGAGGGGCCGGCCGGATCCGTCACCATCCACAACTGCCGCACGATCCACTATTCCAAGGCCAACTGGTCGGAGACGCCGCGCCCGCTGCTGCTCAACGTCTATTCGTCGGCCGATGCCATGCCGTACACTTACAATCCGCTGCAATCGCACTATTACGGGGCGATCGTCCGCGGCAAGCCGGCGCGCTGGGCGCGGCACGATCCCCGCCCCTGTCTGCTGCCGCCCGATTGGTCCGGCGGCTATACGTCGATCTTCGCGCTGCAGCAGGAGGAGGACTGGAAGGCGGAGCGGCCGAAGGTCGCCGCCGGCGGCATGATGTAGTGCACTGCCGCCCGACGTGAGGAAAATAGGAGGACGACGATGATCGGCCAGCGCCAGATCGATTTCCGGCAGGAATACCGGTCACGCATCATCGGCTGGTATGACGGCTATTTCCATATCGCCATCATCTACGCCATGGGTGTGGCGGCATTCTACGTCCATGTCCAGCATATCAAGGATCCGAGCTGGCTGGAGCTGCTCGCTATCCCGCTCACCTTCCTGTTCACCAACATCTTCGAATGGGCGGTGCACAGCTACGTCATGCACCGGCCGATGAATATCAAGGGCCTGAGGGCGATCTATGAGCGTCATACGCTCAACCATCACCAGTTCTTCACCGACGAGGAGATGCGCTTCCGCGATCACAAGGACTGGCGCGTCACGGTCTTCCCGCCCTATGCGCTCGTGGTCTTCATCCTGATGTCGATCCCGGCCGCCGTCGTCCTCGGCCTCATCTTCTCGCCCAATGTCGGCTGGCTGTTCATGTGCGTAACCACCGGCATGTATCTGATCTACGAGTTCATGCACTTCTGCTGTCACGTGGATGAAAACTGGTTCGTGCGCCATTGCCCGTTCGTGAATACGCTGCGGCGCCACCACACTGCGCATCACAACGCCCGGCTGATGATGGAGGTCAACATGAACCTGACCTTTCCGATCGCCGATTGGCTGTTCGGCACGTCCGATCTGAACCGCGGCTTGCTCGGACATCTGTTCAATGGCTACGACACGCGGTTCGTGAAACGCAACCTGCGGGGCCAACCGCGGCGGCCGGACGAAGCCGCCGCGGTGCCGGTGGGCTCGCATTGATGAGGGCGGAGCGGACAGCGCGGCCGCAACGGCAATTTGTCCAGATCGAGCAGCTGCCATGCCCAATGATGTCAAAACGGCCGTTTCCGCCATCACCCTGATCGTCGCGGCCACTCTTGCCTATTGGAGCGGCTCGCCCGTCCGGCCGGATTTTGCCAATTTCATCATGATCGTGGCCGTGTTCATGGTGGTGGCGATGTGGATCTTCCCGGAAGCCGGGGCGAAGAAAGGCGATCTCACGAAACCGCCGGCCGCTTAGAGCATGTTCCGGCGAACTGTGCAGTGGTGCGTGCGGCAGAAAATGCGACCAAAGCTGAGAAACGAGAGCATGTTCCGTTTCCACCGAAATGGAACATGCCCTAGCCATGCCCTAGCCAAGACAGCGTCGCCAAGGGTCACGGCGTGACCAGCCGCTCGGTCGAATGGATGCGTCGTTCCGAGCCGGACATCGGGTCGAGCGTGCCCCGCTGGCGCTTGATCATGAGCCGGTTGAGCGCGCCGAGATAGGCCTTGGCGGACGCGACCAGCGTATCCGGGTCGGCGCCCTTGGCGGTGACGGTCCGGCCGTTCTCGGAGAGCCGCACCGACACTTCCGCCTGCGCGTCGGTGCCCTCGGTCACCGCGTGCACCTGGTAGAGCTCGAGCACGGCGTCGTGCGGCACCAGCGCCTTGATGGCGTTGAAGGTGGCGTCGACCGGCCCGTTGCCCTCGCACTCGTCGATCACGTGCTTGCCGTCGATGTCGAGCCGCATGGTGGCGCGCTGCGGTCCGCGCGTGCCGGCGATCACCGTGAGCGAAACCAGCTTGATGCGGTCCTGCGCGGTCGCGATCCCCTCATCCACCAGGGCCTCGATGTCCTCGTCGTAGACGTGCTTCTTGCGGTCGGCGAGCGCCTTGAACCGCACGAATGCGTCCTCCAGCTGGTTGCCGGCGAGCTTGTAGCCGAGCTCGTCGAGCTTGTGCACGAAGGCGTGGCGGCCCGAGTGCTTACCCATCACCAGCGAGGTCTGCTTAACGCCGACCTCCTCGGGCGTCATGATCTCGTACGTCTGCGTGTGCTTGAGCATGCCGTCCTGGTGGATGCCGGACTCGTGGGCGAACGCGTTGCGGCCGACGATCGCCTTGTTGTACTGCACCGGGAAGGAGGTGACGGCCGACACCAGCTTCGAGGCGCGGGTGAGCATGGTGGCGTCGATCCCGGTCCAGAACGGCAGCACGTCGTTGCGCGTGCGCATGGCCATCACCAGCTCTTCCAGCGCCGCATTGCCGGCGCGCTCGCCGATGCCGTTGATGGTGCACTCGATCTGCCGCGCGCCGGCGCGCACGCCGGCGAGCGAATTGGCCACCGCCATGCCCAGATCGTCGTGGCAGTGCACCGAGAAGCGCGCCTTGTCGGCATTCGGCACGCGCTCGCGCACCATCCGGAACAGCGCGAAATACTCCTCCGGCACGGTGTAGCCGACCGTGTCGGGAATGTTGATGGTGGTGGCGCCGGCGTTGATCGCCGCCTCCACGCAGCGGCACAGGAAATCGTGCTCGGTGCGGGTGCCGTCCTCGCAGCTCCACTCGACGTCGTCGGTATAGCGGCGCGCGCGCGTCACCGACGCGATCACCATCTCGTAGACCTTCTCCGGCTCCATCTGCAGCTTCCACTTCATGTGGACCGGCGAGGTGGAGATGAAGGTGTGGATGCGGCCGCGCCTGGCCGGCTTGATCGCCTCGCCGGCGCGATCGATGTCGGCCTGGCCGGCGCGGGCGAGGCCGGCCACGACCGCGTTCCTGGTGCGCTTGGCGATCTCGTGCACCGCGTGGAAGTCGCCCTCCGAGGCGATCGGAAACCCGGCCTCGATAATGTCTACGCCCATCTGGTCGAGCAGCTCAGCGACTTCGAGCTTCTCCTCATGCGTCATGGTGGCGCCGGGCGACTGCTCGCCGTCGCGCAAGGTCGTGTCGAATATGACGACGCGGTCCTGGTCGGACTTGGGAGTGGCGGTCATTGCAATGTTGTCCTTCTGGTCGATTGCGCCCCGTGGGCGCCTGGGGTCCGATCCATCAGCCCCCTGAGTGCCCAGGCACAAACGCCCAGCCGGCCCTCAGGGGCTGGTAAGCAGAAGGAGCCCGCCAATCGAACGCGTGCATGCGAGGGCAGCGGCCGGTCCGGCCGTCCGGGCAATCGCGCTAAGCTCAACGCGCGCCGACATCGGAAAGAACCCTCGTTCGGAGCGATATAAGCCACGCCCAAGCGTTAACGCGACGTTAGCGCCGTCGCTCCGGCGCCCTATTTACGGAATTCGCCGCCGCGGGGCAAGAGCGCGGGTGGTGCCGGGTGCGGCGAGGCTAGAGAATGATGGCGGCCGCTGTTGCTCTGCCGGCCGACGCCGCATCAAGGCTGGCTCACCACACCAATTCGATCTCGTCTGGCCGCCATTCTTTCGTGAGGAATGGCTCCAGCGGACTGTAGACGCGCAAGGGCGAGTGACGCGCGGCGCGGCGGCTTGGCCCGGCGTTTGAACGCTCGTAGGATGGTTGAATGGTCGCCAATAGTCTCGGCGTTGCAGTCTTTGTCGGCATTGTGCTCGCCGCCAGCGTGCTCAGCTACCTGCTCGGCCGCGTCACCGGCAAACGTGCCGAGCGACGGCATTGGGAGCGGCGCATCGCGGGCCAGGCTCGCGATCTGGATCGTACCCGCGCCATCATTCGCCGCGCTTTGGCAAAGGACGGCCATCAATAGATCTGCGGCGGCGGGCGCCACGAGGCCGGGAAACAGCCGGCGGCTTTCGCGGCCGTCGCGTGCCCCGATGGACGCCGGATTGCGCCCGGGTTTGCAGCGCGGCAGGCAGGAGTCGCTATGTGCGGCGGCGACCGCCCGATGGCTCCGCCAGGAGCGCCTTCCGCACCTTCATCATCTCGCGCAAGGCGGCCCCTTCCACCTTGGGAAACTGAAGATCGAGCTTCTCCATCGTCCCGATGAGGGCCGCCCCCGCCATCAGCCGGGCGAACCACTTGTTGTCGGCCGGGATCACGTACCACGGCGCCTCCGGCGTCGACGTATGCCGGATCATGTCCTCGTAGGCCTCCATGTAGCGGTTCCACAGCTTGCGCTCGGCCACGTCGCCCATGGAGAATTTCCACCGCTTGCCCGGGTCGTCCAACCGGTCGAGAAAACGGCGCCGCTGCTCCTCCTTGGAGATATGCAGGAAGAACTTGAGGATCGCGGTGCCGTTGCGGGCGAGATAGCGCTCGAACGCGGCGATATCGTCGAAGCGCTCCTGCCAGATGCGCTTGGTGACGAGCTCACGCGGCAGCTTCTGGCGCTCGAGCAGCTCGCGATGCACCCGCACCACCAGCACCTCCTCGTAGTACGAGCGGTTGAAGATGCCGATGCGTCCGCGCTCCGGCAGATGCACGACACATCGCCACATGAACTCGTGGTCGAGCTCCTGCGCGCTCGGCGCCTTGAAGGAGGTGACCTGCACGCCCTGCGGATTGATGCCGGACATGACGTGCTTGATCGCGCCGTCCTTGCCGGCTGCATCCATGGCCTGGAAGATCGCCAGCACCGCCCAGCGGTCCTGGGCGTAGAGGCGCTCCTGCAGATCCGACAGGCGTTTGATGCCGTCGCCCAGCATCGCCTTGGCCTGATCCTTCTCCATATCGAAGCCGGCGCAATCGGCGGGATCGACGGTGGCGAGCCGGAACTTGTCCGGCCGGTCGACGCGAAATCGCGTCGCGAGCTTGAGCGGGTTCATCGCGCCAGTTGACGCTGCGCGCGCGGGCTTGGCAAGGCCAAGCCGATCACCCCCTCACCTCCACATTGCGCGCAGGAACGCGGCGATGAAGGCGGGCATGCGCGGATCGAGATCGGCGGGGCCGCGCACGATCCGGATATCGGCAAGCTCGGGCACCGCCTCACCGGCGAGATGGCGCAGGATGCGCCCGCGCAGCTCGGCTGCGGCCACGGCCGCCTGCAGCGGCTTCATCAGCGCGATGCGCGGTCCGGCGAGCACCGCGTGCCAGCCCGGCGCAACCGCGACATCGTCCAAGGTGAGGCCCGTTTCCTCGCCGAGCTCGCGCACGACGCTGCTGTCAAGGTCCACCATCCCGCCATTCACATCGTCCGGATCGGGCGTGCCGGAGGGGAAATAGATCGATCCGGCCCCGGCCGTATGCGCGCCCATGACGCCGAGCAGGAACGCGCCGTCGGCGGCGCGCAGCGCGCCTTGGGCAAAGCAATTGGTCACCGCCGCATCGGGAAAGCCCCAATCGCGCCAGGCGATGTAGCTGGCAAAGTCGGTTTCCAGGAACGCGCCGCGCAGGAGCCCGTCGGCCAGCGCCCACTCGTGCAGCAGCAGCATCCGCCCGTTCCACAGGCCCGGCTTGCGGCCTCGCAGATGGGCGAAGTAGGCGTCGATGTCGGCGCGCCGCTCTTTCGCGAACGGCCATGGCCGCGGCGCAAAGCGGAGCTCCAGCCGCTCGACCGGGACGACCTCGAGATCCATCGCAAAGGCAATCGGCGGAAACCGGTTGCAGGTCAAGCCTCGATCGTTCCTTCGCTAACCACGATCGCATCGCCACCGATCGATGCGGCCGCGAGCTTTCGCTCGCGGATGGTGAGCGCGAGGCGGATGAGGCTCGGCCGGCCCATGTCGTAGCCTTGCTCGATGCCGAGCGCATGCTCGCCATCGCCGAGCGTGCCGGCCACCAGTCCGGCGAGCGCCGCAACCGCCGAGCCGGTCGCTGGATCTTCGTAAATGCCCGCGCCGGGCGCATACATGCGGGCATAGAAGGCGTTCTGCGCCGCGACCGTCTCGCCGCAGAACAGGAAAGCCCCGCTGGATCCGAACGCAGCGTCCCATCGGCCGATGTCCGGCCGGCTGCGCGCGACGGCAGCGCGCCCGCGCAACGGAACGAAGGTGAACGCATTGCCGGCCGACCACTTGGCCGGAACGAAGCCGTCGAAGCCGAGATCGCCGGGATCAAGACCGAGCGCCGCCGCGATCATTGTTGAAGCCGCCGCGCTTCCGATTTCTTCCGGAAGCTTCGCCAGATCGAATCGGGCAAAGCCACCGCAACCTGACGGGGCCACATGGCAGGGCACGGCGCCGATGCCCTCCTCCAGCACGAGGTCGCGTGGTTCGGCGCCGCCGTCGATGCGGGCGAGAAGCACGGCCGTGCCGACAGTCGGATGGCCGGCGAACGGGAGCTCGCGGCCGGGCGTGAAGATGCGTACGCGTGCGCGATGGGCACGGTCGGAAACCGGCAGTACGAACACCGTCTCGGACAGATTGAACTCGCGCGCCATCGCCTGCATGGCCAGGGTGTCGAGTCCTTGCGTGTCGAGCACGACGGCGAGCGGATTGCCGGCAAAGCGCTCGGCGGTGAACACATCGAGCGTGACGAAACGCCGGCGCATGGCGATCTCCTTTCGTGTCGCGCGATCACGGAGGGCGTTGGTATTTCACGCCGCCACCGGCAAATCCAATCAAACCTGCGAATGGCGGCGATGTCGCGACCTGATGAGACGGGTGAGATCATATGCGCTCGGGCTCGAACATGCGGCGCGGGCGCGTGAGCTCGTCCTGCGCCTCCACCAGCAGGATCTCGCGCGCGCCGGCTTCCAGCGTGCGGTCGAGCACGCCGAAGAGCGAGGACACCGCGCGCGCCATCGCGTCGCTCGCCGACCGGCGCGCGAGCAGGTGACCAAAGAACAGCGCGGAGATCGCATCGCCGGCGCCGTTCACCTGCAGCGGCAGGTTCGGCGTGCGCATGCGCCAGCGGCCGGTGCCGTCCGACACGATGACGTCGATCGCATCCTGAGGCGTCTCCCGCACCTGCAGCGAGGTGACGAGGACGACGCTCGGGCCCCGCGCATGCACGGCATCGGCGGCGGACAGCACATCGCGCAGCGTCGCCGTCGCGCGCCCCGCCAGGTGCTTAAGCTCGAACTGATTGGGCGTGACGATATCGGCGGCCGGTACGGCGCGCTCGGCCATGAATTCAGGAATGCCGGGGCGCACAAACACACCGCGCCCGACGTCGCCGATCACCGGGTCGCAGCAATAGCGGGCGGCCGGATTGGCCCGCTTCACCCGGGCGACGGCGTCGAGGATCGCGCTCCCGATCGCGGCCGAGCCCATGTAGCCCGACAGCACCCCGTCGCAGGCGCCGAGCACGCCCCGCTCCTCGATCCCCTGCACCAGCTCTCCGATCATCTCCGCCTCGAACACACGCCCGCGCCAGTGGCCATAGCCGGTGTGGTTGGAAAACTGCACGGTGTGGATCGGCCACACCTCGATGCCGAGCCGCTGCAGCGCGAACACCGCGGCGGCATTGCCCACATGGCCGTAGGCGACGTGGGATTGGATGGACAGGAGGTTCATGACGGACGACGGAGGATGACAGCTAGAGCTCTTGCCGGGTTCGAGTGCCGCACAGCGGCGCCACTCGTTCCACCCCTCCCCGCGGCGCACGCCGGGAGCGGTGGAGCGAGCGGCACGCCCGACGCGTCCATCCCCTCTGAGATTCAGGGACGACTTCGGCCCAATTTGGACGTTGGCTTCAGTGGTCAGTCATCAGAAGTCAGTGATCAGATTCTGATCTGACCTCTGATTCCTGAGATTCACATCCCGGCGCTGGCCTTCTTCACGAACCGGTCGTCGAAAGTCTTCTTCAGATCCACCTTGGCTTCCTTCAGCTCCTGATCGAACTGCGCCAGCATGTCGTAGGCGTTCTTCATGCCCGTCTCGGTAATGATGCCGTTGCGGGAGTACATCGCCGACGACGCCTTGACGGCGGTGAGATAAAGCGGCTTGTCGCCGAGGTAGTATTCCTCCGGCACCGTACCGGCGACGTCCTCCGGCGTCGCCTTCTCGAGCCACTTGAGCGCCTTGTAGAAGGCATTCACCAAGGCCTGCACGGTTTGTGGGTTCTTCTCGATGAAATCGTTCTTGAGGTAGACGACGGCGGCCGGGTTGTTGCCGCCGAACAGCTTCATGTTGCCTTCCTCGGTACGGCTGTCGGCGAGGATCGCGATGTCGCCGTCCTGCATCAGCTTGGTGATCACCGGATCGAGGTTGACGATCGCATCGATGTCGCCCTTCTTGATCGCCGCCACCGCGCTCGGGCCGGCGCCGACGCCGATGATGGAGACGTCCTGCGGGGTGAGGCCCTCCTTGGCGATGATGGCGTTGACGAAGAAGTTGGTGGAGGAGCCGGGCGCCGTGACGCCGACCTTGAAGCCCTTGAGGTCCTTGAACGACTTGACCTGCGCGGCCTTGTCCTTCTTCACCGCCAGCACCATGCCGGGGAAGCGGCCGAGCTCGATGACCGCCCTGATGTCCTGGCCTTTGGACTGCATCCGGATGGTATGCTCGTAGGCGCCGGTGACGACGTCGACCGACCCGCCGACCAGCGATTTCAACGATTCCGCTCCGCCGCGGAAGTCATTGATCGTCAGGTCCAGGCCCTGCTCCTTGAAATAGCCGAGCCGTTCCGCGATCGTCAGCGGCAGGTAGTAGAGGAGGCCCTTGCCGCCGACCGCCAGCGTGACTTGCCTCTTCTCGGGCGCCGGCGCCTGCGCCT
>Ga0081538_10004977_pt1 | contig 12104 bp, 13 predicted proteins | sample TabmetS5T2R1_FD_71022 | JGI IMG/M metagenome (GOLD analysis project Ga0081538, IMG submission 71022) | Tabebuia heterophylla rhizosphere microbial communities from the University of Puerto Rico - S5T2R1 | ecosystem: Host-associated > Plants > Roots > Rhizosphere ... | reverse complement strand
GGGGCGGGCAAGGCGGCCGGCGTGTTCACGGTCGCGGTTGCCTGGGGGAACATCCACCCGGTCGACGCCCTGGCCGAGGCAGACGTGCTCGTCGAGAGCCCGGAGGAACTCCTCGATGTCCTCTAAAGCGGACCAGAAAAGGGTCGCCGAGCTGCGGGAGCAGGTCGACCACCACCTCTACCGCTACCACGTGCTCGACGATCCCGAGATCTCGGATGCCGAGTACGACCGCCTCTTCGACGAGCTGCAGCGGCTCGAGGAGGAGAACCCCGATCTGGCCACGCCGGACTCGCCCACGCAGCGCGTCGGCGCGCCGCCGTCGGACAAGTTCCGCAAGGTCGAGCACCTGACGCCGATGGGGTCGCTCGAGAAGGTGACGACCGACGAGGCCTTGACGAAGTGGGCCGACGACGTGCGCAAGCGGCTCGACTCGGACGAGCCCGTCGCCTACGTCACCGAGCCGAAGATCGACGGCTCCGCGGTGTCGCTCGTCTACGAGGACGGGGTCTTGACGCGCGGCGCGACGCGAGGCGACGGCGAGCGGGGCGAGGACGTCACCGTCAACCTGCGCACGATCAAGGCGATCCCCCTCCGCATGCGCGGGGACGGCGACGTGCCGCCGGTGCTGGAGGTGCGGTGCGAGGTCTACTTCCCGCTCTCGGCGTTCAACCGCCTGAATGAGCGCCTCGCCGCGGAGGGCAAGAAGACGGCGCCGAATCCGCGGAACGCGGCCGCGGGCTCGCTCCGGCAGCTCAACCCGCAGATCACGGCCGAGCGCGACCTCTCGATCTGGGTCTACGGGACCGGCCGCGGCGACGGGCTCGACCTCCCCACCCACTGGGAGGTGCTCGAGTGGCTGCGCGAGCGCGGCTTCCGGGCGAACCCACACGCGAAGCGGCACGACTCGATCGAGTCGGTCGCCCGCGAGTGCACCGACTGGGAGCAGCGCCGGCTCGAGCTCGACTACGAGATCGACGGCATCGTCGTCAAGGTCGACTCGCTCGACCAGCAGCGGCGGCTCGGCTCCCTGCACGGCCGGCCGCGCTGGGCGCGCGCCTTCAAGTGGGCGCCGATGACCGCGCAGACGAAGCTGCTGAAGATCCACGTGCGCGTCGGCCGCACGGGCGCTCTCAACCCCTGGGCACAGCTTGAGCCGGTGGAGGTCGGAGGGGTCACCGTCTCGCAGGCGACCCTCCACAACGAGGAGGACATCAACCGGAAGAACATCCGCGAGGGGGACACGGTCATCGTCCAGCGCGCCGGGGACGTGATCCCGCAGGTCGTCGGTCCGGTGCTGCCGCACGCGAAGGGGACGAAGCGCTTCCGCATGCCCAGGAACTGCCCGCTCTGCGGCGCGGAGATCGTGAAGCCCGAGGGCGAGGTCATGCACCGCTGCCCCAACAACGACTGCCCGTCGCGCGGCCTCGAGTCGCTGATCAACTGGGTCATGGCCGCGGCGGACATCGAAGGCGTGGGCGAGCAGTTCGTGCGCCGGCTCTGGGACCTCGGGCTCCTGCGCTCGATCCCGGACCTCTACCGCCTCACGAAGGAGCAGCTCGCCGAGCTCGACGGCTACGCGGAGATCTCGGCGCAGAACGCGGTCGACGCCATCGCCGCGTCCAAGCAGATCTCGTTCGCGCGCGTCCTCTTCGGCCTCAACATTCCCGACGTCGGGTGGGTGACCGCGCAGAATCTCGCCCGCCACTTCGGCACGGTGGACGCGCTGCTCGCCGCTCGTCAGGAGGAGATCGAGGAGGTCGAGGGCATCGGTCCCGACCGGGCCGAGTCGATCGCCGGCTGGTTCGCCGACGAGCGGAACCGGGCGCTCGTCGAGGAGCTGCGTGGGCTCCGGCTTCGGCTCGAGCTGGGCGCCTCGGAGCGGCCTGTCGAGGGCCCGCTCAGCGGCAACACCTACGTGATCACGGGAACGCTCGAGCGCTGGTCGCGCGAGCAGGCCCGCGCGGCGCTCGAGGCGAAGGGCGCGAAGGTGACGGACTCGGTCTCGAAGAAGACGACCGCGGTGGTCGTGGGCGAGAGCCCGGGCTCGAAGGTGGACAAGGCGCGCAAGGCAGGCGTCGAGATCATCGACGAGGCCGCATTCGAGCAGCTGCTGTCTTAGCGCTGGGTCTTGCCTGCGCGCACGCGCTCCACTGTCTGCTCGATTCGCCGGCTGCGCGTGTCCTTGCGTTTCGCCTCGGCGACCCAGTCGACGTATTCCTTGCGGTGCGAGTAGGAGAGGCGGGCGAAGGCGGCCTTCGCATCCGGGTCGGCTGCGAGCGCCGCGCGGAGGTCGTCGGGCAGACGAATCCTACGCGGCTTCGTGTCCGCCTCGAGCTCGACGGTCACGTTCTCCCCGGCGGAGACTCCCGCCGCCTCGCGGTTCGCCCGGTTCAGCGGCAGGAAGTAGCGGTCGCCGTAGACGGCGAGCGTGCTCCGGTATGTGTGGCCTCCGACGGTCACGCGCACGGGCGGCCGCGCGCGAGCGAAGAGCGCCGGGACGTCGAGCGGCACCACGAAGTACGTGGCCGTGCGGCCCTCCACCTCGATCGTCGTCTCGAACCGGATGCGCCTCGCCATCGCTACAGCCTGCCGGCGAGGATCCGGACGAAGCGGTCCTGGGCGGTCCGGGCCCGCGACCAGGAGATCGGGCTGCCGTTCTGGAGGATCGCGAAGACGAAGCGGCTGCCCACGTACCCGGAGAGGGCAGACGCGGCGCTCGTCGTCCCCGTCTTCGCGCGCACCCGGCCCCTGACAGACGGTCTGCGCAGGCGGTCCTCGAGCGTCCCGTCCACGCCGGCGATCGCGAGGGACGTGAAGAAGGGCCTGCGGACGGCCGGGTCGCGCCAGGCGGAGACGAGCAGCGCGCCGAGCGCTCGCGCGGTCGCTCTGTCGTAGCGTGAGAGGCCCGAGCCGTCGACGATACGGACGCCGGCGAGCGGGACGTTCCGCGCCGCCAGCACGCGCCGGACGACCAGGCAGCCCGCCGCCGTCGTTCCGGCGCCGCGGAGCTTCGCGCCGAGGTGCTTGACGAGCATCTCGGCGTAGAAGTTGTCGCTCCACTTGTTCATGCGGCGGACGAGCCTCGCTACGGTCGGCGAGCGCACGATCGCCAGCCTGGGCGAGCCGCGAGGAGCCGCGCCGACGATCGCCCTTCCGCGGACGGAGATCCCGGCCCGGACCAGGGCCCGCCGGAACGCCTTCGCGGCCGCCAGCGCCGGGTTGTCGACGGTCCGTCCGTCGACCTTCGCCCGGTTGACGACGAGCGCCGAGAGCGGCGGTGACTCGAGCTTGTAGAAGGACGCCTTCCAGCCGGGGGCCGTACGGCGCCTGTCGAAGTACGACTCGTCGCCGACGATGCGCCCCGCCACCCGACGGATGCCCGCCGCCACGAGCTGCGAGGCGAGCCTGCGCAGGTCGCCCGTCCTGAGCGACGGGTCGCCGTAGCCCTTGAGGACGAGCCGGCCCCGCCAGGTCGAGCCCGTGCGCGACCCGATGCCGAGCGCCGTCGTGCGGATGCGATGGGAGGGGCCCAGGCGCTCGAGCGCCGCGAGCGCCACGCCCAGCTTCTCGTTGGACGCGGGCCTCAGCGACCGCGAGCGGTGCAAGCGGTAGATCGTCCGGCCGGAGGCGAGGTCGAAGGCGAGCGCGCCTGTCCGCGCCCGCGAGACGCCCGCGATCGTCAGGGCGTCGTCGAGCCGCTGCGAGAGAGTCTGGGCGCCGGCCGGGGCGGGCGCGGCAGCGGCCACGACCGCGACGGCCGCGAGCACGAGTATGACCCCTCGATTCCTCATCCCTCGTAGGTCCAGCGGTCCCGCAGAATAGGCCGTTCGGCCCTTGGCCGTGCAGGTGCCGGGCACTAGCGTGAGAGGCTCCCAATGGGCGACGACGTCTCCATCCTCTTCGAGCGCATCCGCGTCCTCCTCGATCGCGAGGCGGCCGAGCTGGAGGAGGGCACGGACGCCGTCGAGCATACGCTGACCGACGGCTATGCCCGCGCCCTCGCCCTCGACGGCGAGCGCCTGCGCACGGAGGACCGGATTCGGAGCCTCGCCGGCAGCGACGAGCGCGTTGGCGAGGTGCGCATCCTCAAGGCGCGCCTCGCGCTGCTCGAGGAGGAGCTGGGTCAGCTCCGCGGCCTGCTCGGAACGCTCGCCGGCACCTTGCCGGCGCGCTCCTGAACCGGTCTTTTCAGACCAGACCGCTGCGGACGGCGTAGACGGCCGCCTGGATGCGGTTCTCGATCTGGAGCTTCATGAGGATGTTCGAGATGTGGTTCTTGACCGTCTTCGGGCTGATGAAGAGCTCGCGGGCGATCTCGGCGTTGTCCTTGCCGATCGCGATCAGGCGCAGGACTTCGAGCTCGCGGTCGGAGAGCTCGGTGCGGATCGTCCTCGCGGCGGCCGTGTCGGCCGTCTGGGCGCGCAGACGCTGGAGCACCTTCGCCGCGATCTGCGGGGAGATGAGCGACTCGCCGCTCGCGGCGGCCCGGATGCCGGCGATCAGCTGCTCGATGGACGAGTCCTTGAGCAGGTAGCCGCAGGCGCCGGCCATGACGGCGTCCATGACGTCGTCGTCGTCCACGGAGATGGTGAGCACGACGACGCGCGTCCGCGGGGCAATGCCCGACACCTCGCGCGTCGTCTCGACCCCGGTCAGCCCGGGCATCTTCAGGTCCATGACGACCACGTCGGGCGCCAGCTCGCCCACCAGGCGCAGCGCGTCGCGGCCGTTGTCGGCGTCTCCGACGACCTGAAGCCCCTGCTCCTCGAGCAGGCTCCTGAGCCCGGTTCGGAACAGGTCGTGGTCGTCGACGAGCAGCACGCGCAGCTCTTCGAGCTGCTTCCCGGAGCGCCGATCCTCCGCGACTGACGTCGCTGCCTCCTCTGCTCGCTGTGTCGAGCGAGGATTGTAGATGCCGGCGACCGGCGGCTACCAGTAGACGGTGATCGTGAGGGTCTTCCGGCCCCAGGCGCGCGCCTGCGCGCAGGTCGGGAACCAGATGTCGATGATCTTGCCGATGATCGCCGAGCCGGTGTCCGCCGCGACGCCGGGGCCGTAGCCGGGCACGTACAGCTTCGTGCCGAGCGGAATCACGCTCGGATCGACGGCGACGGTGCCCCACCCGAGCGGCAGCCCGCTGGCGGTCCCGACGCCGCCGCAGTACGCCACGACGTCCACGGTCAGCGGCGAGCCGCCGGACTTCGGCTTCGCCGGAGCCGGCGCGGGCGCGGGAGCCGAGGCCGGCGGTTCCGGCGTCTGCGCCGAGGCCTCCGCGGCGCGGGAGACGAGCCGGGAGATCTGCGCGGCGTTCAGCGCGCGCCGTCTGGCCAGGCTCTCGATGTACGCCTCCCGCTCGGAGCGCGCCGCGGCCAGCGCGGCCCGCTGCCCCTCCGCCTCGGCGAGCACGCCGGCGAGGGTCGCCCGGCGCTGGGAGACCTCCCGCAACGCATCGCGCAGCTCCGCCCGCGCGCTCTGTAGCTGCCGGAGAATCGAGCCGTCCTGGTCGGCGATGCGCGTGAGGCCGTCGAAGGCGGTCAGGGCCTCGTCGAGGGACTGTGCCCCGAGGAGCACGGCCAGCGGGTCGACCTCGCCCTGGACGTAGAGCTGCTGGAGCCTGATGCTCAGCCGCCGCTCGGCCTCGCCCAGGTCGGCGCGCGCGAGCTGCAGGCGCCGCTGCGCGGCGGCCTGTGCGCGCTCGAGCTCGGCCTGCCGTCCGCGGAGCGCTGCGACGCGTCCCTCCGCGCGGTCGAGTCGCCGCTCGAGCGAGTAGAGATCGAGGAGCGCGTTGCGAGCCTGGGCCGCGAGGCTGTCGTTCTCCGCTCGGAGCTGCTCCGCCGCGCTGCGAAGGGTGGCCGGATCGTCCGCCCGTGCTGCCGAGGAGGAGAGAAGCGCGGCAAGGGCGACCGCCCCCAGCACCGCGAACAGGATCCAGGGTCTTCGAGAACCCATGTCCACGAACGGGGCAGCGTACCAGCTAACCGGAGGCCCTCGATACACCTGCACGTGGTTGCCTTTGCAGGCTGTCCAGGAGCCCTGTTACCATGCGCGCCTTGTGCAGGCGTCGGGCCAGGCGTAAGAGCCGCACGAGTCCCCTGGCAGGGGGAAAGCATCCGAACAAACCGTAAACACGCCCTCCTGTTCCTGTTCCTCGGCTTGGCGGTTCTGCCGCTGGCGGGGCCGGCGGTCCCGGCTCCCCCGATCGAGTCGAAGCAGGCGGAGGCACGCCAGGTACTCGCCCAGATCCAGGAGCTCGATTCCAGCCTCGAGCTGGTGATCGACCAGTACAACTCCGCGCAGGTCGAGCTCGACGAGATCAAGGCGGCGCAGAGGCTCAACGAGCGCCGCCTGAAGATCGCGCGCGCCAACCTCGGCTCCGCGCAAGGCTCGCTCGAGGCGCGCCTGGTCGAGCTGTACCAGAACGGGAGCCCGGATCTCGTCGAGATCCTCCTCGGCTCCTCCAGCCTGGACGAGATCCTGGACGGGATCGAGACCGCGGGCAGGGTCTCCGACCAGGACGCGCAGATCCTGCACGAGGTACGGAAGTTCCGGGCCGAGATCAAGCAGCGCGAGGCCGAGCTCGAGAAGGCCCGAAGCCGCCAGGAGCAGGTCGTCGCCGAGCGGGCGGCGAAGCGGGACGAGATCGAGGCAGGCCTCGCCCAGCGCCGGCAGCTGCTCGACTCCATCAGGGACGAGATCGCCGAGCTCCAGGCGGCCGAGCGCAGGCGCCAGGCACGGATCGAGGCCGCCGCCCGCGCCCGCGTGGCCGCTCAGCCTTCACAGCCCGCGACGACGACGACCAGCGTCCAGGCCCCCACCGGCGCCCCGCCCTCGAAGTACGGCGGCGTCGTCGGGATCGCGATGCAGTACCTGGGCACGCCGTACCGCTGGGGCGGGTCCTCGCCGAGCACCGGCTTCGACTGCTCGGGCTTCACCATGTACGTCTTCTCCCGGGTCGGGGTCTCGCTCCCGCGCACGGTCTCGACGCAGTACGGCGTCGGCGTGGCCGTCGCCAGGTCCGAGCTCCAGCCGGGCGACCTCGTCTTCTTCAACGGCCTCGGCCACGTCGGGATCTACATCGGCGGCAACCAGTTCATCCACTCGCCGCACACGGGCGACGTGGTCAAGATCTCGGCGATCACGGGCTACTACTCGTCCAACTGGGTCGGCGCCCGCCGCGTCCTCTAGCGCGTCGCCGCCGGCCGAGGTCTGTTAGCCTCCGCCGCTTCCTGCAGAGCCATGCTACGCCGGCCGGGACTCGGTGTGGCGCTCGCCGCTCCTCCAGGGCACGCTGCGCGCCCGAGTCCTTCGCCGCCGGCAAGTTGGGAGGCGAGTCTTGACGAGAGCGTTGGATCTTCGTCCGCGTCGTGATCTCGGAGCCACCGAGCTGTGGGAGCGCTCGCTCGCGCGCTCCAGGCGGCGCCGCACCAGGCAAGCGCCGGCAGAGGCCGTCCCCCGGAGCCTCGTCTCCGAGGCCCTGCTCGATCTGGACGGGCCGCTCGTGTACGTCGAGCGGGGCGGCGTGAGGCGGGACCTGACCGACCCGGAGCTGTGGGACATCTCCCGCTCGCGCGCTCGGGCGAAGCGCCTGGCGGCCGAGCCGGGCTCGCTCCCGAAGCCCAAGGTCGCCGGAGCGACGCTCGCCGTCGCCGCCCTCGCGGCTGCTCTGCCCGTCTCGGGCGGCGCGCAGGGCCGCGCCCGGACGTCGGGCGCAGCCGAGGTCCGGGTCGAGCTCCTCCGCTTCGGCAGTCGGGGCGCGGCGGTGGCGAAGGTGCAACGAACGCTCGGGATACCGGCCGACGGCATCTTCGGCCCGCAGACGCGCAGGGCCGTCCGCGCCTTCCAGAAGCGCCACGGCCTGCTCGTGGACGGGATCGTCGGCCCGCAGACCCAGGCGGCGCTGGCCCGTGTGCGTGGAGGCGGCCGCACGAGCTCGCTGCTCAAGCGCGGGAGCCGTGGCCCGGCGGTCGCGGCCGTCCAGCGAGCTCTCGGCATCGCCGCCGACGGCATCTTCGGGCCGCAGACCCTCAGGGCCGTTCGCGCCTTTCAGGCACGGCACGGGCTGACGGTGGACGGCATCGTCGGGCCGCAGACGCTCTCCGCGTTGAAGAGCGGCGGCGGCACGGCGTCCAAGCCGAGCAGGTCGACCTCGGCCGGTCGAGTGCGAGGCGTCGACCGGCGGCTGTGGGGCGAGCTTAGGCTGGCCCGGAGAATGGGCCTGACGCTCTGGTCCGCGCATCGTCCAGGCTCGACGCTGAGCAGCGGACGGCCGTCGGACCATGCGTACTACCCGTCGAAGGCGATCGACGTCGCCGGCTCGGCGAGGGCCATGCGGCGCTACGCCCGGGCGGTGGCCGGCATGCCGGGCGTCGACATCGTCATCCACTCGCCCATCGGGATCTGGCAGGCCGGGGTCGGCTGGTCGAGGATCGAAAGCGCGCAGACGCGCCGCGAGCACTACGACCACATCCACGTGGATACCTTCTGACGAAGGGTTTTCACGATCCAGGGAGAAAATCCCTGGTCCCGCTAGGCTTCCCTGACGCTCATGCGCACGATCTGGAACGGATCCATCAACTTCGGCCTGGTCAACATCCCGATCGGGCTGGCCGTCGCGCAGCAGCGCAAGGACGTCTCCTTCCGCACGCTCCACCGCGAGTGCGGGACGCCGATCAAGCAGAAGCGCTGGTGTCCCTTCCACGAGCGGGACGTCGAGGCCGACGAGCTCGTCAAGGGCTGGGAGTTCGCCAAGGGCCAGTTCGTCATGGTCGAGGAGTCGGATCTCGAGGCGGTCGCGCTCACCCGCTCGCAGTCGATCGACATCGACCGCTTCGTCGACCTGGAGGAGGTCGACCCGATCTACTTCGACCGCGCCTACTACCTCGCGCCGGCCGACGCTCCGGCGCAGCGGCGCCCCTACGTCCTCCTCCTGCGGGCGATGCAGGAGGCAAACGTCGCCGCGATCGGGAAGTTCGTCCTCTGGGGCAAGGAGAACCTCTGCCTGATCCGGCCGCTGGGCGAGTCGCTCGCGCTCGAGACGCTCTACTACGCGGAGGACATCCGAGCGCGCGAGGAGATCGACGAGGCGGTCGGCGAGACCGAGATCCAAGACGCCGAGCTCGAGATGGCGCGCCAGCTCGTCGCCAGCCTCGTCGGCGACTTCGAGCCGGACCAGTTCGTGAACGAGTACCGCGGCGAGCTCAGGGCCATGCTCGAGGCGAAGCTCGCGGGCGAGGAGATCGTCGCCCCGGAGCAGCCCGAGCCCGCTCCCGTGGTCGACCTGATGCAGGCGCTCAAGGACAGCGTGGCCCAGGCGCAGAAGGGCAAGAAGCCCGCAGCCGCGAGGAAGCCGGCCGCGCGCAAGAAGCGCGCCGCGTCCGGCTCCCGCTAGGCCTTTCCAAGTAACACAGTGTTACTTGGGAGGCGGGGCCGGCCCGCTACGCGGCCGGCGTCTTCGTGGCGATGCCGGCCGCTTGGAGATGCGCCTGGAACAGGGTCTTGTCGATCTTGCCCTGGTAGATCGGGATCGACTCCTCGATGCACACCCGGATGACCTCATCCCGTTCGATTCCCAGTTCCTTCGACAGCTCCTCGGGCGTCAGGTGGTTCGCCAACGTCTTCGCCTCCTCGATGTCAGCGCGCAAAAAAGCCCGCCGGCAGGGCACGGGCGGGCAGGGCGCGCGGGCTTGGGTGTGCGGTCACGAAGCTCAACGGCCTCGTGCTCCTTCTCCGATCATGATCACAGAATACGGTTTCTCCGGTGAGTAGGGCAACGCTCCTTCGGGGGTTCGATGCGCACGTTGCGGAGATCGCCGGCATCCGGACCCGCTACTGGGTCGGAGGAGCGGGCCCGCCGGTCGTGCTCGTGCACGGCCTCGGCGGGGCCGCGGTCAACTTCACGGAGCTCGCGCCGCTGCTCGCCCATCGCCACCAAGTGCTCGTCATCGACCTGCCCGGACACGGCGGCACGGCGCCGCTTGCGTCGGTCGAGACCCTGGGCGACCTGGCAGCCCACGTCGCCCGGGTTGCGGAGCACGAGGCGATGGCGCCGGCGGCGGTCGTCGGCTACTCGATGGGCGGCGTCATCGGGCTGCGCCTCGCGGCCGAGCGCCCCGACGCGGTCTCCGCTCTGGTGCTGATCGCCTCGGCCGGGATCGTCTCACTGACGAAGAAGGCCTGGCTGTGGCTCGACGTGGTCAGCACCGTGCGTCCGGGGCGCATCGTCGCACGTGTCCGCGGCGCGGTCGCGCGGCGACCGAACCTACGCAGGCCGATCTTCGGCTACTGGGGCGCCGACGACCCGAGGGGTCTCTCGCCCGAGGCCGTGGCAGGATTCCTCGCGGCCCAGCCCGAGCACCGCGACGTCGACAGCGCCTCCGTGGCGCTCCGGCGCGAGGACCCGCGCCTGTATCTGGAGCGGGTCCGCTGCCCGACGCTGCTGATCTGGGGCGCGCGCGACCGCCTCGTCCCGCTCGAGGACGGCTTCGAGTACGCCCGCCGGATCCCGGCCCCGCTCCGCGTCCTCCCGGCGGCCGGCCACCTGCTGGTGGGCGAGTTCCCCGAGGAGTGCGTCGCGCTCCTGCTCGACTTCCTCGGAACGTCGACCGCCTGACCGGCGTAGAAGGGATGTGAGGACCTCGGCGGCGCTGTTCGTCCTGCTCGCTCTGGCCGGGTGCGGAGGCTCGGACGCTTCGCCCGAGGAATTCGCTGCGGCCGCCTGCCCCGTCGACGACGCTGCCCTCTGCGGGCGGGCGGCCGCGGCTGCCGACGCGCTCGCCGCCGGCGACGCCGACCGGCTCGTCGAGCTCAGCTTCGCCGACGAGTTCCGGTGCGACGAGCTCCCCGCCGACCTGTTTCCGGCCTGCGAGCCGGGGAAGACGCTGGAGGGACACGCGTCCACCGACGCCGATGCGAAGATCGAGGTCCTCACCGACGCCGAGTACCGCTCGCAGCTCGCACGTCTCGGCGAGGCGACCGTCCTCGGTGTCGGAACCTGCGGTCCAGACGACCCCGAGCGCCGCTCCTACCACCTCGCGTTCGAGTCCGGCGACCGGCTCGATCCCTCGAGCTCGTCCAGCGCGAGGGCCAATGGGGCGTGGGCATGCTCTTCGCCGACACGGAGTCCGGCTGGAGGAAGCAGTTCGCAAACCCGCGCACCGAGCTCGCCTGCGGGAACATCCAACCCTGGGGGACTTGACAGGTACTCGCCGGCCTGCATAACCTCTTGGTTAGATAACCCAGGGGTTAGATAAATGGCGACCGACACCCTCAGCATCACGCTCTCGGCCCTGGCCGACCCGACGCGGCGGGCGATCCTCGCCCGCCTCGCCGAGGGCGCGGCCACGGTCAAGGAGCTTGCGGCCCCGTTCGCGATCAGCGGGCCGGCGATCTCGAAGCACCTGCGCGTGCTCGAGCGGGCCGGACTGATCAGCCGAGGACGGGAGGCGCAGCGGCGGCCCTGCCGGCTCGAGGCGGCGCCGCTCGCAGAGGTGGCCGAGTGGGCCGAGGAGTTCCGCCGCCACTGGGACGCGAGCTACGACAGGCTCGACGAGTACCTCCGACACCTGCAACGAGAGGAGCGAAACGATGACGACCGCACCTAGGACGGGCGAGACGACGTTCACGACCCCGTCCGAGCGCGAGGTCGTCGCGGCGCGCATCTTCGAGGCGCCGCGCGAGCTCGTTTGGAAGGCCTACACGGAGCCGGAGCACCTCAGGCAGTGGCTTCTGGGCCCGGAGGGCTGGACGATGTCCGTCTGCGAGGTCGACCTCCGACCTGGAGGGGCCTACCGCTACGTGTGGCGGCAGGAGGACGGGACGGAGCTGACCATCAGCGGCGTTCACAAGGAGGTCGAGCCGCCGGAGCGGCTAGTCGCCACCGAGTCCTGGGGCGGGGACTGGCCGGAGGCCCTCAACACGCTCGTCTTCGAGGAGGAGGACGGCCGGACCACCCTGACGGTCACGGTGCTCTACCCGTCGCAGGAGGCCCGCGACGCCGCGCTCGCGACCGGCATGACGGACGGTTGGTCGCAGGGCTATGACCGGCTCGACGAGCACCTGCGGTCGCTCGCGGCCTAACGGGTCCCTAGACCGGGTTCGGCAGGTCG
>Ga0081538_10004976_pt1 | contig 12104 bp, 11 predicted proteins | sample TabmetS5T2R1_FD_71022 | JGI IMG/M metagenome (GOLD analysis project Ga0081538, IMG submission 71022) | Tabebuia heterophylla rhizosphere microbial communities from the University of Puerto Rico - S5T2R1 | ecosystem: Host-associated > Plants > Roots > Rhizosphere ... | reverse complement strand
CTTTTTAACTCCTCGAGCGTTGTCAGGGTGTCTTCGACCGTGTCATGCAGCAAGCCGCTGATCACGCTCGGCACGTCGAGTTTCAAGTCGGCAATGACGTCCGCCACCGCCATCGGGTGAATCAAGTACGGTTCTCCCGAAAGCCGCTTTTGGCCCTGATGTACTTTCGCGGAAAAATCGTAGGCTTGACGGATAAGCCCGATATCCGCGGCGGGATAATAGGATTGGACTTTATCGATCAAGTCGGTGATTTTCATTTCCTTGCTCGTGGCCCGGTCACCGCAGGATCAATCTAATGGCGCGATCTAATGGCGCGATGTGCCATTGCTTTATTCGCGCAGTCTTGGCCTGCTCGGCTTCAAAGATGGACTTTAAAAGCGCCACTGATGCTTTAACGTCGCGATTGACCACGAAATAATCATACTTGATTATTGCTCTTATTTCATCCCGCGCATTGGCCAATCGGCGGCGGATCGTCTCCTTGCCATCGGTCCCTCTCCGAGCCAATCGCCGTTGTAACTCACGCCATGAGGGCGGCACAAGGAAGATCGAGGCCGCCCTGGGATATTTGCGCTTGATCTTGGTCGCCCCTTGGACATCAATGTCGAGCAGGATGTCCTGGCCGCGGTGGATGCATCGCTCCAGCGGACCGCACGGCGTCGCATAGAAAAAGCCATGGACCTTGGCCCATTCGGCGAAGTCACCTTTGGCTTTCATCGCCACAAACGTTGCGGGCTTGACGAAATAATAATCGCGGCCGTGAACCTCCCCTTTTCGACGGCTCCGCGTGGTATAAGAAATGGAAAGTCTGATTTTCGGACAGATCTCCCGCAAGGCTTTAATGAGTGTGGTTTTACCCGTCCCTGAGGGGGCTGAGAGAATAAAGATGATTCCCTCTCGGCGGGCAAGGGGCGTCGTTTTGCGAATCATTCAATGTTTTGCGTCTGCTCACGGATCTTTTCGACCCGTTCCTTGCCTTCGAGTACCAATTGAACCACATTGAGTTGAGGAACCTTGGAGCTGATCGTATTCAGTTCTCTTTGCATTTCCTGAAGCATGAAATCGACTTTTTTCCCTACCGGCTCCTTCTCTCCGATCACGCGCGACAAAGCTTCCACGTGACTCTTGAGGCGCACTACCTCCTCGTTGATATCGCCCTTAAGAGCCCAGTTTGCCGTGTCCGGCGTTTCCTTGTCGTTTCGCGCTATGCCGTCGCGCTCCTTCGCTCCTAGAGCTGCTTTCTGGAGCCTCATGCCGATCTCACTGGCCCGGAACTCGAGCAGGCCACAGATTCGCTCCAAGTGACGGATCTGTGACTGCATGTCCGCTTTCAATTGCCGTCCCTCGCGTTGGCGCGTCCGTTCGAGTTTCGCCAAAGCCGCATCGAGAGTTTTCAAAACCTTTTGCCGTTCCGTGACCGCCTTGACCTCGACGTCGCGAACCTGAAACAATTCCGGGATACTGGAGAGCAGAGATACGCTGAAGTCTCCGCTTAGCTCATGCTTGATTTTTGCTTGCTTCACGGCGGCTAAGTACTGCTCCAAAAGGTCCTCGTCCAATTCGAGCCGGCGATCTTGCCCCTTGGTAGGCGAGCGGCTGATGAAAACGTCCAGCCTGCCGCGCGAAATTTTTTGCCGAATGACTTTGCGAATCTCTTCCTCAAAGGACAGATATTCTCGCGGCGTTCTCAGCTGCAAGTCCAAGTGACGATGATTCAAACTACGCACTTGCACGGTGACTCTGGTGCCTCGAACCTGGCTGGAGGCTTCGCCGTAACCGGTCATGCTCTTCATGGTTGTTTGTCCTGCAGAAGCCGTTTGAGTTTCTCCAAGGGCACCGCGACCGTTCCCAACTCATCGCCAACGAGTCCGGCGGCCAAATTAGCGAGTACAGCCGCCTCCTCGAAGTTCGCGCCGCAGGCCAGCGCCAAGCCGCAAACTGCGACCACCGTATCCCCCGCGCCGGTAACGTCGAAGAGTTCTCTCGATTCCGTACGAAAATGTTTGACCGCGCGGCGTGACCGAAAAAGGCTCATTCCGTCCGCGCCGCGTGTGACGAGAACCCCCTTGGCTTGCCACATCCGCACCAGCTTCTCGCCTGCGGCAAGAAGACTCTTCTCATCGCGGATCGCCACGCCCGAGGCATCGCCGGCCTCATCTTTGTTCGGCGTAATTAAAGTCGGAAAACGATAACGGCCGTAATTTTCCTTTTTGGGATCGACCACGCAGATCAGCTTGTTCTTCCGCACCAAACGGGTCATCGAACTCAATAGACTCTCGTGGACGACACCCTTTCCATAATCCGAGATCACGACGCCGTCGCACGTTGTCGCCTTCGCCATCACAAAGCGTTGCACGCGCTTCAGCGTTGCCTCTCGGATCGGGTCTTGATTCTCCCGATCCAAGCGAACGATCTGCTGGTGGTGCGGCCCGGCAATAATCCGAGTCTTCTGAATCGTTTGGACTTGTTTGTCAGCAAAAATACCAGCCGTGGAGACTCCGACTCGCACCAGATCGTGCACGAGTCTTTTCCCCGCCGCGTCCCGTCCGATGACCCCGCAGGCAATGACCTGGGCTCCCAACGACCGGATATTATGGATGACGTTAGCCGCACCGCCAAGGCGATAACTCTCCGACATCACACGCAGCACCGGCACCGGCGCCTCCGGTGAAATTCTTTCTACGTCACCAAAAATGAAGCGATCCAGCATCAGATCTCCGACCACGAGCAGACGTGCGTCGCGAAATCGTTTTAGAAGATCCAATAGGAACGTCATGCCGACGTTACGTGAGTGTTCGGCACGTGCGACATCTGACCGTTGGTTTCCAGCAGGCCGTAATAGTAATCTTCATTTTGTTCGGCCATGCGCTCTATGGTAAAGTTTGCCTGCAATCGCGCTCTGCCTTTTCGGCCCATTTCCCGAAGCAGTTTTCTGTCGCCGGCAAGCTTGGCGATGGCTCTGGCAAGTCCGTCAACATCCCGAGGAGCCACCAAGAGTCCCGTAACGCTATCACTCACCAATTCTTCAAGCCCCCCTACCCGGCTTGCGATTACCGCTTTTCCCGCCGCCATGGCCTCGAGAACCGAAACTCCGAAACCTTCGAATAGCGAGGGTAGGACGAGAATATCGACCTGGCTCAGAAATGCCGGCATATCGGAGACGAAGCCCTGGAATTGCACTTCGTCTTTCACACCTAACCGAGTTGCAGCCTTTTGCAGAGATTTTCTGAGCGACCCTTCACCGGCGACGCAGTAGTGAATTTGGTATCCTTGCGCTTTGAGTCGCCCTGCCGCTTCTAATAAGAAACGGTGGCCTTTTCTCTCTTCCAGAACCGCAACCATGCCCACCACCACACGGTCGGGATGCACGTCTCTGATCTTTGCCGCCGTCTCAAAGGGTTTCGGGTCAATCCCGCTGTGGATCAAGCGGATTTTTTCACGCTCCACCCCTGCTTCAATCAGAAGTGTCGATATTTTGCACGATATCGCCACCACGCCGTCAACTTTTCGGTTGTAGAGATACCGCGTATACCAGGTATTGGCTTCCGGATAATCCATTCTCCTCGTCACGACGTACTTAGGCGTGGCCAAGCCACGCCACAGCCACAACGAAAGGACATGCGCACGCTTGGTATGCAAGTGTACGATATCGTAATTTTCCTCTCGTATAAGTCGCCTGAGCCTGAATACCGGCCTGAGGTCGAAGTCATTGCGCACAATGAGCGGCATCGTTCGAATGCTCTGCTCCTGGCTGCGCTGAAAAAGCCGGCCCTCAGGATGAGCCAGGAGGTGGATACCATGGCCTCGCGCCGCCAGGTAGGACAAGAGACCGAGAACTTGAGATTCTCCACCGCCCCAGTTCTTCTCCGGGTCGATGTGCAGTATCTTAAGCGGCCGATTAAGAGCTTTTCCGGTCACCGTCGTTCTTTCTTTGAAGCTCGAGCTCCCAAAGCTTCGCATATTTGAGAAACACATAAACTGCCGATGTCAGCGCCACATAGAAACCGGCGAAACCTTCCAAGAAACCCCGCTTCAAGATGTAGCTTCGAAAGAAGCGGAACGCCGGCCGAAACAAAGCATCCCCCAGGCGCCAAGCCCTCTGTTCGTTGAACAGTTCCCGAGACGATATGGATGTAAAGCGATTGATTCTTTGCACGTGATCTTCGATATCACGATAGGAAAAATGGTGAAGCGCATTCCGCAGGCGCCGAACTTTGCCATCGACCAAAATCTTTTCGTGGGGATCGCTGCCACCCCAGGTCGCCCGGTCGCGGCGGAACAAGCGAATATTATAGTCCGGATACCAGTCCCCTCGCCACCACCATCGGTCTAAGTAGAAAACCAAGCGCGGCACTGCAAATCCGGCGCAGCTGCCGTCGCATGACTGTAGAGTTTCCTTGATTTCAGCGCGCAGCTCTGGAGAAACTCGTTCGTCGGAATCTACGAGGAGAACCCATTCCTTCGTTGCGAGGGAGTGAGCGAAAGCCTTCTGTTCCCGGTAGCCTGCCCATTGCCGTTGCACGACGCGGTCTGTGTATTGCCGGCAAATTTCTACGGTACGATCTGTGCTAAAAGAATCGACCACGACGATCTCATCGCACCAGCGCAAGCTCTCGAGACAAGCGTCGATGTTGCGCTCTTCATTGAAACACACAACAATCGCCGACACTGAAGGGTGCGCCCGCTGGTTCGCATTATGAGCGGTCATGGACTCAAAAGGACGGATTCGCTGTCAACAAATCAAATTACGTTTCAAGTTTCGTAGCCGAACTGGTATAGAGTCAAAGGGATTTTGATCGGAGATGTCTCGTGAAAGAGCTAGAAGCTGTTTATACCGTCCCCGGGATGCTGACTTTCGATGAAGTGGATTGTCTCTATCACCTCGGGCAAATCAATCAATGCAACGGGGTGATTGTCGAAATCGGCAGTTGGCAGGGAAAATCCACGATTGCTCTGGCCATGGGCGCCGCTAGGACACATCGAGAAAAGATTTATGCTATTGACCCCCATGCCATCCAACCCGAGGAAGGTTATCTAGAGGATACCCGCTCCACCTTTACGGCCAACATTAGAGAGGCCGGCGTCAATAGTCAGGTGATCCCTATGATCATGACCTCGAAAGAAGCAGCGCGGCATTGGCGCCGACCTATTCGTCTCTTGTGGATCGATGGAGATCATCGTTATGAATCAGTGAAACAGGATTTCCTGCTCTGGGAACCTTTTGTTGTGGATGGCGGAATTATCGCCATGCACGACACCATTCGTAAAAAAGGACCGAAGAAGGTCTTGTGGGAGAATGTTTTTCGCTCCTGGCGTTTTCAGGAGATTGCCATTGTCGATAACATTACCGCCGCCAGAAAAGTCCAGAAAGCATCTCTTTTGCCACTGTTAAGGAAGTGGTTAATCATTGTCTTAAGGGGAATCTATATCGGCACGCGCAAGGGCCGATTTCCATATGCGAAACCTGTTGGGCGCTTGCTGTTAAAGAAATGGACCTCTCAAAAATGGCTCCCGGCAACGCTCTTCATACTTTCCTGAGTCTAGAAACCCAATCTTAACTTCCGGTTGCGCCCATAAGTCGCGACAACAACCGCAAACTTTCGGTGTTTCAGACACGGGTGGTGCTAATTGTCCATGTGCGAATTAAAAAAATCGCGGCGACGTATCTTGCCCGCTAGGTAACCCCAGCCTTTCATAATCCGGCCCTCCGTCTTGTAAGCCTTCTGGGTTTTTCCCAAAAAGCGATAAACAGTGTAGCGGAAACAATTGGCCGCCAGATTGGGGAGGACTCTCAATAAAATCGAATCGGTCCGGTAAACGCTACGACTGACACCTTTCCGGTATTCGACCCGGCGATTGTATTCTCGTCCATAACGGGTGGGACTGAGCTCATGGTAAACCACAGCATGGGGCGTATAGCCGATTTTGAAACCCGCTTGGCGGATTCGTATAGAATATTGAGTGTCCTCGCTAAAACCCGCCGCCCCCGGTCCAAGCCGGGTATCGAACCCACCCACTTTGGCAAAGACTTCTCGTTTAAAAGACATGTTGCTTCCCGTAAGACCACGGCACTCGCGGATTTCCTCGCCATAATCGATGATAGGGATGTTGTATTCTCGCAATTTATTGGGATTGGCAGGTCTGCCATCGAGATCGACCCCAGGCAAAACGCGCCCCTGCATGGCATCAAACGATGTTACGCCGTAAGACTCCGCATGTTTGACCAACCACTGCGGGTGCACGACGACATCGTCATCGACAATGAGAATGATTTTACCCTGTGCGGAGCTGAGACCTCGATTGAGAGCGTTGGACTTTCCTCGCCGGCTTTCGCTAAGAACTTTCAATGAAAACTTGCTGCATTCGCCTGCCGCCTGAGCTAGCAGGCCAGGCGTGTTGTCGGTCGAACCGTTATCAACAATTAAGATTTCCGCGTTGATGGAATTACACGATAGAGCGTCAAAACTCGCTATCAAACGCCGCAGACTCGCAGCCCGATTGAAAGTGGGCACGATTACGCTAACGTCGAAGGTGTCGATGTTGAGCCTCCCGAAAGCGAGCCGTTATGGAGTGACTGGATCTGTTCCGGCTCCGAACGCGCCGACCCTCGCCTCGGGATGCGAACCGGTCTCAAAAACAAGCATGGCTCGTGGATACGGACAAGAAACTGGACCGGCAGTATTCCCAGCCATAGCGGAGACTCATTTTGCGAAGGAGCATGGCTTGCTTGTACGCCACGCGAGCTTTGGCCAAGTCACCGCGGCTCTCGTAGTACAATCCCAGCCGAAAATACTTTCGCCCGAGCTTTTTATTGAAAGTATTCTTGCCAATCCTGCGATAGACCTCTGGGTAGGAATCACGGATGTCTTCCAGCTCCCGCACCCCAAATTCATAATGAGGATTCACGGCGGTATTATTGAGGGGGTGAAGGCGTTTTCTAACGCCGATGTAATTTACGAATCGAATCGGGAAATAGGCCCCTAGACGGTAAAACCAATGCAGATCGCAATTCAGCCGGATTTTACCATCATAGCCACCCACTTGGTTAAATGCAGACTTTCTGATGATCGAAGAAGGACCCGTCATAATATTCTCATTGAAAATTTGCTGAACCGACAAGCGAGAACGGCCCAGGGTCTCGGCACGATCCGCAGGCACAATGAAGTCGTTTTCAGAATACTTCCAAACGCCCTCCTGCGCTGTCTCTTTGAAGTATTCGGTGTTGTCGAAAGCCCCTCCGGCCTCTTGATCGTCTTCCAACGCCCGCACCAGAAGTTCCACGTGTTTTTCACTATAAAGGTCGTCGCTATTCCACGTGCCAAGATACTCGCCTTTACTGGCCGCCATCAGTTCGTTGGCCGTTTCGAGGAAATAAGGCCGCGTCTGCGGACAGAGAGTCACCCGCCCATCACTTTTAAATCTTTCAACGACCTCTTGGATCTCATCGCTTCCATCACCAAGCACCAAGAGCTCCAAATACGGGTAGGATTGCTTGAGTATGGATTCTAATGAAGAGGGCAAAAATTTGGCGTAGGGAGCATGCGCGAATAAAATAATGGAAACAAGCGACATCGCCGAAGCGTAAGGTTTTAAGACAACGACAGCGATCGGGCTTTACATTAATGCCATATCGAACACCTTAGCAAGGCCCAAGTTCCAATGTTCGATAGCGAATTTCTGATCAACCTCGTTGCGTCCAGCCTCACCCAGTTCTTGACGCCGACGTCGGTCGTTGATCAGAAGGGAAAGTTTTTCCACCAAGCCATTAACGACGTTTTCGTCGGTTGCGAGAAGGGGCTTATAGTACTCTCTTAACATGCCATTGCTGTCCATCCATGAACATTTGCCATAGCGTCCTGATACCACTAGGCCACTCTTGCCATCCTCCACATATTCACCAATGCCCCACCCGTCGGAAACCACGAGCGCCAAACCGTGCGCCATGGCCTGCAAGATGGACACCACATGCAAACGAGCGGAAGGAAGCACATAGATATCGGCATTAGCAAAAAGATTTTCCATGTCCTCTGCAGAGATAAACCGATCGACGACTTGGACATGGCCATGATCGAGGATTCGACGGTATCGTGGCTCTAAGTTGTCGGGCAACTGGCTTCTGATCACTAAACGCAAATTGCGGTGCTTAGAAAACAGCCGTGCATAGGCTTCCAGCACATCGAGACCTCCACGCAAGTAAAAACCCGTCGCCCCTTGATGCCACGAATTTGTAAACAGGATGGTCGGGGCGTCGTTGTGTCGCGCGGTTTTCCTCGTCGGACGCCTTTCGATACCCAAAGGAACATGGAAAACCTTGGAACGCAGTCCGGGACTACCGAACAATACGGGAACGCTTTCCGCGGTCGATCGAACATGGCAAATCACCCCGCGACAGTTGTCGGCCTCGAGTAGAGCTTTAACAATAGGATAAAATAGGGAATCGTAAATCCCCGTCGTACCTACGAGACGGGGATCGAGTCTTTTACCAGCAATCCTTGCAAACGGCGCGAACAACGTAGTCGTGTCTTCTATTTCAATAACCCACGGGACTTGACCAAAGGTGTGCGGTACGCTCGGAAGGAAGGCCAAACTTATATCTGAAGGAACCGCTAATTGAGCGCTGATGGAGCGCGTTCGAATAAATCTCGCAACATTGATCGGGCCGGACCCGTTTCTTGTTGCCTGCCAGGCCAATTCGGCTAGAGATCGCATGACCTTGATCGCCATTCTCAATCCGGCACGACCATCGGTGACGAACTCATACCCCGGCGGCGGCCGACGAATATGGTCAAATTGCGGGTGGTAGCCGACGTGTTTAAACGGGCGCAAGCGTCCCGCGTAAAAAACTTTCTTCACGCTCCTACTTCTAGCCCATCAAGGAGATAGGCGGCCTTACTGGACATACCGTCTTTCAAGCCGGTGTGCGGCCATTTCGCAGATGTGCAATGAGGTCTCCGGCCCGAATTTGTTGGCAATCATGTTCAGATAATTTGGATTCTTGAAATAGACCTGAAAAGCATTATCCCGGAAACGCAGCACCTCCGCAGCAGAAAGGTACTTCGTCGGTAGGGGAAGAGTGTCCACCGCGTGCTGCGAATACCCGCTCCAAGTCTCGGGTAACGGCCAATTCTTACGGATAGCCTCGTTATAGAGTTGGGAGCCGGGGTAAGCCATGGCTACATAGAAGTTGGCGAACTCGCAATTGAGATCCAGCGCAAGAGCAAGAGTCGCTTGCATAGAGGAAAGGTCGTCTTCTGGCAGACCGAAAATAAAGTTACCAATGACGTTAATGCCGGCAGCCCTGACTTCGGCAACCGTTTTTGCGATATCGCCCTGGTCAAAGCCTTTGTCGACATCGTTCCGAACTCGCTCGCTTGCCGCTTCGATACCAAAGGCAAGCCAGTGAACGCCTGCCCGGCTCAGTTTTTCCACCATTCCTCGCTTAACCGTGTCGACCCTCGCATAGGCCCAGATATTGAGATCATAATTTCGTTCAATAATCAGATCACAGAGGTCATTTACATGTTTCGCATTGAGCACAAACAATTCGTCCGCGATTTTGATGTTCCGAATGCCATACTGATTAACCAGCTTGTCAATTTCAGTGACGATGGTCTTCGGCTGCCACATCCGATAGCTATTGGTCGTTGGTTTGAGTCCCATGAATCCTTCGCCGGTCTTAAAGGGAGCCTGGATACAACAAAAGCTGCAGCGGAATGGGCAGCCGAGGGTAGTATAAAACGACGCATAGGGCTGGCGTACCAAATCACCAAAGCAATGCCAATTATGTGCCCGATACCTCTGCATGGGCAAAAGATCCCAAGCCATACCTGGCATTTCAACATCGAGGTCTTTCACAAGCGACCCCGGTCCAGAGTGCAGAATCGTATCGCCGTTCCGGTATAAAAGCCCGCCGACTTTTGCGAAATTCGTTTCCTTGTCTCTCAAGGCTTGGAGCAATTGCAGAATTGTGTATGGCCCTTCACCATCGCAGGTAAAATCAACGTTTTCTTCGCGCAGCGTCCGTTCCGGCAAAGCGGCTACATGGCCGCCGACCAGGATCGTCTTGAGATTTGGCGCTCTTTCCTTGAGCTGCGCACAGAGGTTCCCTGCGGCAGGCATATTCTGGGTGCTGGCGGAAGGTTGGTGGCCATAAACGATCACCGCGGTAAGCATGGGATCCATATCGATGATTCGAGTCACGGTTTCATCAAAGCTCAATCCCTCTCCTTCAGCGTCCACGATTTGGACCGCAAAACCGCGCGCGCGAATGAATGTTGCAATCAACGCCGCCCATATGGGCGGCTCAATGGCCGCTAGATCGGAGGCCAGCGATTGAAACACCTGAGCGCGGTTTCCTGGGTTAACTAGAACCAAATCCAATCGTCGCCTTGTGCGCATATCGAATTTCTCGTTAAGATATTGGTCGATAGCGCATCATCTTATATCGTTTAACAACGAACATAAGGCGAGAATTTTTTCCTGCTCCAATTCAGGATAATTGCCGATATAGAATCCATAAAAATGAATATGGTCCACATTAGGAAACCGGCTCAAGTCCGGTTCGCCCAGCAACCGCCGCAAGTAGGGTTGGCGCAGTTGATTACCACCTCCCGCCATTCCCCGGCGGTATTTTACACCATGTTCGCGCAGTACCTTTATCACCTTGTTGCAAAGAACTAAATCAGGATATTTAAGAATGAGCGTCAAGGCGTAATTACTGCTGCCGACCGTGTTGAAATCAGTTTGATACTTCGTCGGATCGAGGTTTTCTAAAAAAGTCTCGAGATGAGCGGAACGGAGCACGTTATTATTATCCAGTCGCTTGAGCTGTGAGCGCCCGATCATAGCGTTGATTTCCGTGCTTCGAACATTGTAAGCAGGCAAAGCAAAAATGAATTCCGGGTTGAGATCTGGATACTTTTCAACATAACGACGTTTCAGCTCAAGAGAACTCATTTCGCGCACCATGCCGTGGGAACGAAGCATACGAAGGGTCTCGTAAAGTTCGGGAGCATTGGTTGAGACCATGCCACCCTCGATCGTTGTCATGTGATGAGCGTAGTAAAAGGAAAAGTTTGACATGAGCCCAAAGGTTCCGAGCTTGGCGCCATCGAAAGTAGCTCCATGCGACTCACAAACGTCCTCGATAAGCGGGATTCCACGCGCGTCGAGTTCTTTCAACAGAGACGGACTTAAGGCATTATAGCCGAGCACGTGCGTTAAAAAGACCGCCTTGGTCCGTGGAGTTATCTTGCGAATGACCTGCTCGTTATCCATGCCCAACGTGCGACGGTCAATATCCACAAAAACGGGTGTATAGCCACACTGTATGACCGAGGCGATATCGGATGCCCAGGTTAATGTTGGCACGATGATCTCGCCTAAGCCATGGTGCTCTCGCAGAGCAGAAATCGTCAACAGATTGGCCGAGGAGCCCGAGTTTACAAACACACTGTATTGGACGCCGAGCCATGCCGACCATTCTCTCTCAAACTCTCGCACCTGACTTGACTGGGTCAGCAGCGGGTCATCATGCTGAAGAAAATCAATTACGCCAGCCAGATCCAACCGGGAAAGATTTTTTTCCATTAAAGGCCACTGAAGGTCTTTGATAGTGCTCATGATTGGATTAAAACGGTCCTCGGAACACGATCTCCTGAAGCTCTTTCCGTTCTTCCGGCAACCAGTGATTTCGACCTCCTTTCACAAAATCATAGGTCTCCGATGCAATGGTGCGTGCATTTGGATAATAGAGGTCTTCGAGTGAGGGCGTCGGCGGACAAGTCGCCTGCGCGTATCCCATACGATGGACGACCACGTCCCTTTTCCCCTGCAAGCGTTCAACGACTTGGGTAACGATCTCGGCGCTCGCGCCGCATGTGGTCCAGCCGTTATCGACAACACACAGCCGCCCGGTTTTGCGCACCGAATCGACGATGGTCTCGATATCCAGGGGACTCAACCAGATCGGGTCGATCACTTCAGCATCGATTCCTGCAAAGTGTAGGTAATGGCGCGCTCTCAGACATTCTAAAAGCATGTAAGAAATACCGACTAACGTCACGTCTTGCCCTTTCTCCAAAATGCGTGCACTCCCGGGCGGG
>Ga0081538_10004975_pt1 | contig 12105 bp, 8 predicted proteins | sample TabmetS5T2R1_FD_71022 | JGI IMG/M metagenome (GOLD analysis project Ga0081538, IMG submission 71022) | Tabebuia heterophylla rhizosphere microbial communities from the University of Puerto Rico - S5T2R1 | ecosystem: Host-associated > Plants > Roots > Rhizosphere ... | reverse complement strand
CCGGCGCCGGCCTGGCAGTAGGCCACGCCGTCCACGAACACGCAGGTGCGGATGGTGATGCAGGTGTCGAGGTTGCCGGAGAAGTCGAAGTAGCCGACGCAGCCGCTGTAGGGGCCGCGGCGGTGGCGCTCCAGGTCGTCGATGATCTCCATGGCCCGGACCTTGGGCGACCCCGACACCGTGCCCGCCGGGAAGCTCGCCGCCAGGACGTCGAAGGCGGCCACGTCCTCGGCCAGCTCGCCGACCACGTCCGAGACCAGGTGCATCACGTGGGAATAGCGCTCGACCCGCATGAACTCGTCCACCCGGACGGTGCCGGGCCGCGACACCCGGCCGAGGTCGTTGCGGGCCAGGTCGACCAGCATCACGTGCTCGGCCCGCTCCTTCTCGTCGGCCACCAGCTCGGCCTCCAGGGCCAGATCGGCCTCGGGGTCGGCGCCGCGGGGGCGGGTCCCGGCGATAGGGCGCATGGTGGCCCGGCGGCCCTGCACGGTCACCAGCACCTCGGGGGAGGAGCCGGCGATGGTCACCCCGGGGAGGCGCAGGAAGTACATGTAGGGCGAGGGGTTGACCACCCGCAGGACCCGGTAGACGTCGAACGGGTCGGCGGTGGTCGGCACCGAGAACCGCTGGGAGGGGACCACCTGGAAGATGTCGCCGGCGCCGATGTGCTCCTTGGCGATCCGGACCATCTCCTGGTAGCGGCCGGGGGCGAGGTCGCTGGTGGCGGCGGCCGGCGGGCCGGCCGAGGGCAGCAGGGTGGGCACGGTCGCGACCGGCACCGACAGCCGCGCCGCCAGGGTGTCGATGCGCCGGGTGGCGTCGGCGTAGGCGGCGTCCAGGTCGGTGGCCTGGTTGACGACCACGTTGGCCACCAGGACCAGGCGCTGGCCCAGGTGGTCGAAGACGACCACCGAGCGAGGGAACACCAGCATCCCCTCGGGCAGCCGGAGGTCGTCCTCGGTCTGGTCGGGCAGCCGCTCCAGCTCGCGGACCAGGTCGTAGCCGAGATAGCCGACGGCCCCGGCGAACAGTGGCGGCAGGCCGGGCAGGGACGGCGAGCGCAGGCGGCGCAGGGCCTCGCGCAGCACCTCCAGCGGCGGCCCGTCGGACAGGCCGGCCGGGGGGCGGCCGGTCCAGGAGGCCCGCCCGCCGCGGATGGTCAGGGTGGCGAACGGGTCGCTGCCGATGAACGAGTAGCGGCCCCAGCGCTCCCCATGCTCGACGCTCTCCAGCAGCACCGACCCGTCCTGGTCGCCGAGCTTCCGGAACGCCCCGACCGGGGTCTCAAGGTCGCCCAGCAGCTCCCGCCACACCGGCACCACGGAGTGGCCGGCGGCCAGCCCCGTGAACTCCTCGAACCCGGGGTGCTCCCCGGTCACGCTTCACCCCCGAGGGGGTTCGAGAAACAGGAACGGGTGCCGGTGTGACATGCCGGCCCCACCTGTTCGACCCGGACCAGCAACGTGTCCGCGTCGCAGTCGGCGGTGACCGACCGGACGTGCTGGACGTGGCCGGAGGTGTCGCCCTTGCGCCAGTGCTGGCGGCGGGAGCGGCTCCAGAACCAGGTGCGGCCGGTGGTCAGGGTGCGCCGCACGGCCTCGGCGTCCATCCACGCGACCATGAGGACCGTGCCGTCCTGGTCGTCCTGGACGACCGCCGGGATCAGGCCGGCGTCATCGAAGCGCAGGCCGGCCACGACGTCGTCGACGTGGCTGGTCGGGGTAGGAAGCTCAGGCATGGGGCCATGCTATCGCTACCGCCGGAACGGCCGATCTGCCATCTTGGGGGAGGCCGACAACCGAGGGAGCCGTCAATGTCGACGCAGCCAGAGCAGGCCAAAGCCGAGGTCCTGCAGCAGATCGTGGCCACCATCCACGAGAAGGTCCCCGAGGACCGGCGCGCGCAGGTCGAGGAGTTCGCCCGCCAGTACTACCAGCGCCTGGCCCCCGAGGACCTGCTCGAGCTCGAGCCCGAGGACGTGTACGGCGCCGTCCTGGCCCACTGGCGCCTGGCCCACCGCCGCGAGCCCGGCGAGGCCAAGGTCCGCGTCTACAGCCCCCGGTTCGAGGAGCACGGCTGGCGCTCGCGGCACTCGATCGTGGAGATCGTCACCGACGACATGCCGTTCCTGGTCGACTCGGTGGCCATGGAGCTGAACCGCAACGGCCTGGTCATCCACCTGCCCATCCACCCGGTGATCGCCGTGCGCCGCGACGAGGCCGGCGGGCTGGTCGAGGTGCTTCCGCCCGACACCGAGGACGGCGTCCGCGAGTCCTACCTGCACTTCGAGGTCGACCGCCAGAGCGAGCCCGAGGTCCTGGACCGGCTGCGGGCCGAGATCGAGCGGGTCCTTGGGGACGTCAAGGCGTCGGTCGAGGACTGGCCGGCCATGCGGGAGCAGGTCCGCTCCATCCTGGCCGAGCTCGACGAGCGGCCGCCCCCGGTCCACGAGGACGAGCTGAGCGAGGCCAGGGCGCTGCTGGAGTGGACCGAGGACCACCACTTCACCTTCCTCGGCTACCGCTCCTACGACCTGGTCACCGAGGACGGCCAGGACATGCTCCGCCCCGAGCCCGGCAGCGGCCTCGGCATCCTGCGCCAGGGCCAGTCCAAGCCGGCCTCGGGGAGCTTCGCCAAGCTGCCCCCTGAGGCCCGGCGGCTGGCCCGGCAGCCGCACATCCTCGTCCTGACCAAGGCGAACTCCCACTCGACCGTGCACCGGCCGTCGTACCTGGACTACATCGGGGTCAAGCGGTTCGACGAGCACGGCGAGGTGGTGGGCGAGCGCCGCTTCCTCGGCCTCTACACCTCGGCCGCCTACAACCGGAACCCGCGCGACATCCCGGTGCTGCGCCGCAAGGTGGCCATGGTGCTGGAGCGGGCCGGCCTGCCCCGGTACAGCCACGACTGGAAGTCGCTGCTCAACATCCTGGAGACGTTCCCCCGCGACGAGCTCTTCCAGATCTCGAACGACCAGCTGTTCGAGGTCGCCATCGGGATCCTGCGGCTGGAGGAGCGCCGCCGGGTGCGGCTGTTCATGTGGCACGACGACTACGGCCGCTTCGTCTCCGCCCTGGTCTACGTGCCCCGCGACCGCTACACGACCACCGTGCGCCGGCGCATCGAGGTGGTCCTCCACGACGCCTTCCCGGGGGCGAGCTTCGACTTCCAGGTGTGGCTGTCGGAGTCGGTGCTGGCCCGCCTGCACTTCATCATCCGCCTACGGCCAGGCGCGATGCCGAGCTACGACGCCAAGGAGCTGGAGGCCAAGCTGGTCACCGTCACCCGCTCCTGGAACGACGAGCTGCACGCCCTGCTGCTGGAGCTGCACGGCGAGGAGGAGGGCAACGCCCTGTTCTCCGCCTACGGCGAGGCGTTCCCGCCCGCCTACGTCGACGACTTCCCGCCCCGCAACGCCGTCTACGACATCCAGCGGATGGAGGACCTGGCCGAGCGCGGCGGCCTGAACATGAACCTGTACCGGCCCCTGGAGGCCCCGCCGGGAACCCTTCGGTTCAAGCTGTTCTGGGCCGACCGGCCGCTGCCGCTGTCGGACGCGGTGCCGATGCTGGAGGACATGGGCGTCGAGGTGGTCGAGGAGCGGCCCTACGAGCTGCACCCGCCCGGCCAGGGCCCGGTCTGGATCCACGACTTCGGGGTGACCTACACCGGCGACGGCGACGTCGACATGAGCCGGGTCCGCGACATCTTCCAGGAGGCGTTCGCGGCCATCCTCCGCGGCGAGTCCGAGAGCGACGGCTTCAACCGGCTGGTGCTGCGGGCCCGTCTGACCTGGCGCCAGATCGTCATCCTGCGCGCCTACTGCAAGTACCTGCGCCAGACGCGGCTGACCTTCAGCCAGGACTACATGGAGCAGGCCCTGGCCAGCAACCCGCAGATCGCCCGCTGGCTGGTGGAGCTGTTCGAGAGCCGCTTCGACCCGACCCAGCCCGAGGGTGCGGCGGCGAGGGCCGAGCAACTGCGGGAGCGGCTGGAGGAGTCGATCGACCAGGTGGCCAACCTGGACGAGGACCGGATCCTGCGCAGCTTCCTGGGCCTGGTCGAGGCGACCCTGCGGACCAACTTCTTCCAGGTCGGCGAGGACGGCCGGCCCAAGCCGTACCTGTCGCTCAAGCTCGACCCGGCCAAGGTGCCGTCGCTGCCCAAGCCGCGGCCGATGTACGAGGTGTTCGTCTTCTCGCCCCGCACCGAGGCCGTGCACCTGCGCGGGGGCAAGGTGGCCAGGGGCGGCATCCGCTGGTCGGACCGGCGGGAGGACTTCCGCACCGAGATCCTGGGCCTGATGAAGGCCCAGATGGTCAAGAACGCGGTGATCGTGCCCGTAGGAGCCAAGGGCGGCTTCGTGGTCAAGCAGCCACCGTCCGAGGGCGGCCGCGAGGCGGTGATGGAGGAGGTGGTGGCCTGCTACTCGACCCTGATACGGGGCCTGCTCGACATCACCGACAACCGGGTCGACGGCAAGGTCGTCCCCCCGGCCGACGTCGTCCGCTACGACGACGACGACCCGTACCTGGTGGTGGCGGCCGACAAGGGCACGGCCACCTTCTCCGACCTGGCCAACTCGATCGCCCAGGAGTCCGGCTTCTGGCTGGACGACGCCTTCGCCTCCGGCGGGTCGGCCGGCTACGACCACAAGAAGATGGGGATCACCGCCAAGGGGGCCTGGGAGTCGGTCAAGCAGCTGTTCCGCGAGCTCGGCGTCGACACCCAGACGACCGACTTCACCGTGGTCGGGATCGGCGACATGTCGGGCGACGTGTTCGGCAACGGCATGCTCCTCAGCCGCCACATCAGGCTCGTCGGGGCGTTCAACCACCAGCACGTGTTCCTCGACCCCGACCCCGACCCGGAGGTCAGCTTCGCCGAGCGGGAGCGGCTGTTCGCGCTCCCCCGCTCCTCCTGGTCCGACTACGACACCACCAGGATCTCCGAGGGTGGCGGGGTGTGGCCGCGCTCGGCCAAGTCGATCCCGCTGTCCGAGCCGGTCCGGCGGGTCCTGGACATCCAGGCGGAGGCGCTCACCCCCAACGAGCTGATCAACGCCATGCTCAAGGCCCCCGTCGACCTGCTCTGGAACGGCGGCATCGGGACGTACGTGAAGGCGGCCCGCGAGGCCCACGCCGACGTCGGCGACCGGGCCAACGACGCGGTCAGGGTGAACGGCGGCGAGCTCCAGGCCAAGGTCGTGGGCGAGGGCGGCAACCTCGGCTTCACCCAGCTCGGGCGGGTCGAGTACGCCCTGCACGGCGGCCGCATCAACACCGACTTCATCGACAACTCGGGCGGGGTCGACTGCTCCGACCATGAGGTCAACATCAAGATCCTCCTCAACCAGGTGGTCAGCGACGGCGACATGACCCGCAAGCAGCGCGACAAGCTGCTGGCCGAGATGACCGACGACGTGGCCGAGGCGGTGCTCCAGGACAACTACCGCCAGGTCCAGGCGATCAGCGTCACCGAGGCCCAGGCGCCCCGGCTGCTGGACGAGCACACCCGGCTCATGCGTAGCCTGGAGCGGGCCCACCGGCTCGACCGGCGACTGGAGTTCCTGCCCAACGACGAGGAGCTGGCCGAGCGCCGGGCCGCCGGTAAGGGCCTGACCCGCCCCGAGCTGGCCGTGCTGCTGGCCTACGCCAAGATCGCCCTCCAGGACGAGCTGGCCGCCTCGGACGTGCCCGAGGACGGGTACCTGGCCGACGACCTGGAGCGCTACATGCCGCCCAAGCTGCGGGAGCGGTTCCGCCGCCAGCTGCGCCGGCACCCGCTGCGCCGCGACATCATCGCCACCTACGTCACCAACAGCATGGTCAACCGGGCCGGGAGCACCTTCGCCAACCGGCTCAGGGACGAGACCGGGGCCAGCCCGCCCGACGTCGCCCGGGCCTACACCGTGGCCCGCGAGGTGTTCGACATCCGCCGGCTCTGGAAGGACCTGGCCGCCCTGGACAACGTGGTCCCGGCCGACGTGCAGCTGGAGCTGCAGGCCGAGGGGCGCAAGATGATCGAGCGGTCGGCCCTGTGGTTCCTGCGCAACCGGCGCCAGCCGCTGAACATCGCGGCCACCGTCTCCCATTTCGCCCCCGGGATCGCCTCGCTCGCCCAGGAGCTGCCCAAGCTGCTGGCCCCGGCCGACTCCAAGACCCTTGACCGGCTGGCCGAGCGGTTCATCCAGGCCGGGGTTCCGCCCGAGCTGGCCACCCGGGTGGCCAGTCTGGACGCGCTGTTCTCGGGCCTGAACGTGATCGAGGTGGCCACCAGCTGCGGCGAGACGGTGGAGACGGTGGCTGCCGTCTACTTCGCCCTCGGCTACAAGCTCGACCTGCACTGGCTGCGCGACCAGATCGCCAAGCTGCCGGCCGGGACCCACTGGCAGACCCTGGCCCAGGGGGCGCTGCGTGACGACCTCTACTCCGAGCAGCGCGAGCTGACCATCGAGGTGCTCAAGCGGGGCACCGAGGACAAGGACGCGGAGATCCTGATCGAGACCTGGATGGAGGAGAACCGCTCCCCGGTCGAGCGGGCCAACTCGATCATGTCCGACCTCAAGGAGGCCGACAGCCTCGACATCGCCATGCTCTCGGTCGCCCTCCGCGAGATCCGCAACCTGAGCGAGACCGAGTCGGCCACCGCCGGCGCGCCCGCGGCCCCGTGACCGGGCTGGGTGGGCCTACCCGGTGGCGGCCCGCTCGGCGGCGCTGCGCTCGATGCAGAGCTCGTTGCCCTCGGGGTCGGCGAGCACCACCCAGCCCGTCCCGTCGGACCGCCGGAGGTCGGCGACCATGGTCGCCCCGATCCCGAGCAGCCGCTCGACCTCCTCGTCCCGGGTCCTGTCCGTCGGCACCAGGTCCAGGTGGACCCGGTTCTTGACCGTCTTGGGCTCGGGCACGCTGATGAACAGCAGCCCGGGCTGCCCGTCCGGCCCGGCCAGATACCCCTCGGGGTCGTCTGGGAGATTGGGGTTCTCGGGGTCCTCCTGGTAGCCGGTGACCTGGCTCCAGAACCGCACCAGCAGGTAGGGGTCGGCGCAGTCGAAGGTGATGTTGCGCGGCAGCGCGGTCATCTGGACTCCTCCGGTAGCTCGGGACGGGGGCGCGAGGTTATCTGGCGGCTGGGACAGCCGCGCGCAGGGTCGCGGCGGCCGCCTCCTCGGCCTCGGCCAGGTCCAGGACCCGCCCGCGGAGGTCGGCGAGCAGGGCGGCGAGGGCCCCGGCGTCGAGGGGCTGGGGGTCGGCGGCCTCGTCCCCCAGGGCGGTGAGCTCGGCCTGGACGGCGGCCAGGTCGGCGGCCGCGGCCCCGCCCCGCTCCTCGACCAGCCACCGGCGGCGGTCGAGCAGGGCCGCCGCCCGGGCCAGCGCCCCGTCGCCGCCCGCGGTCACGGCCGTCCGGGCCAGGGCGGTCCAGGCGGCGGCCAGGTCGCGGTAGTCGCCGGCCAGCCGGGCCAGCTCCGGCCGGCCGAGCGGGCCGGCGACGCCCTCCAGGAACTCGGCGTACATGGCCCGGAAGAAGCCGCCGCCCGTGCCCGAGGTCTCCACCCAGTCGTACAGCCAGGTGAGGAGCTGGAACTGCCGCCCGGGCGCGTCCAGCAGCCGGGGCCAGCCCTTGGGGTCGCGCGGGCCGGTGAGCAGGTCGGCCCACTTGGCCAGCCCGGGGACGCCGAAGTTGCGCATCGGCGGCTCCAGCATGCCGGCCCAGGTGTCGGCGATCCCGGCCGCGGCCGCCCCGGCGACGTCGACTGGTCCGGCCGGCGCCTCGGCCAGGAGCAGCCGGTGCTTGGCCGGGCGGACCCCGGCCCGGGCGTCGGCGAGCTCGGCCCAGGTGACCGGGATCGGCGCCGGGGCCAGGTCCCAGAGCACGGGCTCGGCGCCCCGCAGCTCGACCAGCACGTCCTGGGGGGTCATGCCGCACAGCCAGTCCGGCACCGACCGGTAGAGGAGCTTGGCCACGTCGACGGTGACGATCACCGGCCGGCGCTGGTCGAGGGCGGCCCGCAGCTGCCGCTCGGCGGTGGCCGGGCCGCTGGTCCGCCGGACCTGGACCGGGACCCCGAGGCGGGTCAGGGCGGCCTGGCCGGCGTCCTGCCGCTGGACATAGGAGTTGATCCTGCCGCCCAGGTAGAAGGTGGTCAGGTCCTCCTCCTCGTACTCGTACACGAAGTAGGCGACGCCGATGCCGCCCGAGACGCCGAGGAGCACGGCCTCGCCGAGCGGCCGGCCGGTGGCCGGGTCGGTGACACCGAGGGCGGCGAGCAGGCGGGTGAGGGCAGCCGTGTCCGGGTGGCGGCCCTGCAGGTGGCCGGGGCGGCCGTCGGGGCGCAGGTGGGAGCGGGCGGTGGTGTACGACTCGCCGGTCTTGCCCATGCGGGCACGGACCAGCCGCTTGAAGTCCTTGTCTGTCGGCATGACCCAGTCCTCCGTCGGGTCGCGAGGCCGGCTCCCAGCAGCCACGGCCGCGCGACCGGAAGACACCGGGCGCCGCGCGATCCGGGAGTGTTCCCCCCTTTGCCTCTCCACGGGCCCCGCTGGGGAGGACCACCAGAGGTTGGGCGCTGGATCACCGCCAGCAGTGAGCTTCCCCCGCCCCGCCCGGGCGGGTCAAGAGGCCGGATTGAGGGGCCTGGGCCGGGGCACGGGTCGAGGGCCGCGCCGCGGGCGCCCCAAGTCCGGTGCCGCGGGCGCCCCCGAACTGCCTTCGGGACGGACCGGTCAGGTCCGGACCGGAAGCCCCGCGTCCGCGAGGCCCTGCTTCACCTCGGCGATCGACAGCTGGCCGAAGTGGAACACGCTCGCCGCCAGGACCGCGTCGGCCCCGGCCAGGCAGGCGTCGGCGAAGTGGCGGACCTCCCCTGCCCCCCCGCTGGCGATCACCGGCAGGTCGACGGCGGCGGTCACGGCCCGGACCAGCTCGAGGTCGTAGCCGGTCTTCTGGCCGTCGGCGTCCATGCTGGTGACCAGCAGCTCGCCGGCGCCGCGCGCTGCCGCCTCCTCGGCCCAGGCGAGGGCGTCCAGGGCGGTCGGGGTGCGGCCGCCGTCGACCACCACCTCCCAGCCGCCGCCGTCGGGCCGGCGGCGGGCGTCGATGGCCAGGACCATGCACTGCACCCCGTAGGTGCCGGCCCCGGCCGACAGCAGCTCCGGGTCGCGGACGGCGGCCGAGTTGACCGAGACCTTGTCGGCGCCGGCCCGCAGCAGGCGCTGGACGTCCTCCACGGTGCGGACCCCGCCACCCACGGTGAGCGGGATGAACACCTGCTCGGCGGTGCGGGCCACCGCCTCGAACAGGGTCGCGCGCGCCTCGACGGTGGCCGTGATGTCGAGGAAGACGAGCTCGTCGGCGCCCTCGCTGTCGTAGATGGCGGCGAGGGAGGCCGGGTCGCCGGCGTCGACCAGGTTGACGAACGACACGCCCTTGACCACCCGCCCGGCGGCCACGTCCAGGCAGGGGATCACCCGCCTGGCCAGGGTCACGGCCGCCCCCCGTTCCCGCCGGCCGGCTCGGCCAGGGCGGCGAGGGCCTCGGCGACGGTGAAGCGGCCCGCGTACAGGGCCTTGCCGACGATGGCGCCTTCGAGGCCGCCGGGCTCGAGGGCGGCCAGGGCGCGGAGGTCGTCGAGGCTGGCGACGCCGCCCGAGGCGATCACCGGGCGGCTGGTGGCGGCCAGCAGCTCGGCCAGGCGGTCGGTGGCCGGCCCGGTGAGCATGCCGTCGCGGGCGACCTCGGTGTGGATGAACCGGCGGCAGCCGCCCGCCTCCAGGCGCCCGAGGACCTCGAACAGGTCGCCGCCGCTGGCCGTCCAGCCGCGGGCCTGGAGGGTGCGGCCGCGGGCGTCGAGGCCGACGGCGACGGCCTCGCCGTGGCGGGCGCAGGCCTCGGCCACCCACTCCGGGTCCTCCAGGGCCGCGGTCCCGATCACCACCCGGGCCGCGCCCAGGTCGAGCAGGGCGTTCAGGTCGTCGGGGGTGCGGACGCCGCCGGAGGCCTCGATCCGCACGGGGGCGACGGCGGCGGCGATGCGGCCCAGGTGCTCGCGGTTGCGGGGGCCGCGGCCGAAGGCGGCGTCGAGGTCGACGACGTGCAGCCACCTGGCCCCCTGGGCGGCGAAGCCGGTGGCGGCCTCGACCGGGTCGCCGTAGCCGGTCTCGGTGCCGGCGACGCCCTGGACCAGGCGGGCCGCCTGCCCGTCGAGCAGGTCGACCGCCGGGAGCAGCTCCAGGGTCATGCCGCCCGGACCTCGGCGACGAAGTTGGCCAGCAGCCGGAGGCCGGCCGCGCCCGACTTCTCGGGGTGGAACTGGGTGCCGAACAGGTTGCCGTGCTCGACCGCGGCGGCGAAGCGGCCGCCGTAGTCGCAGACGGCGGCGACCGCCTCGCCGTCGGGCTCGGGGGCGTAGGAGTGGACGAAGTAGAAGCGGGTCCCGTCGCCCAGGCCGTCGAACAGGCGGCCGCCGGGCCGGACGGTGACCTCGTCCCAGCCGATGTGCGGGATCTTCACCGGGCCCGCCTCACCACTCGGGGTGCCCCCGCCCCCTCCGGTGAGCCGGCGGATCCTGCCCGGGACCACGCCGACGCCGTCGCCGACCGGGCCCTCGTCGCTGGCCTCGAACAGCAGCTGCATGCCGACGCAGATGCCGAGCAGCGGTCGGCCGCCCCGGAGCCAGCCGGCGACGGCGGCCGCCCCACCGGCCGAGCCGAGGCCGGTCAGGCAGGCCCCGTAGGCCCCGACCCCGGGCACGACGAGCCCGGCCGTCCCGGCGGCCTCCGCCACCGTCGGCACCACCCGAACGTCCGCCCCGGCCCGGTCCAGCGCCTTGGCGGCGGAGTGGAGGTTCCCGACCCCGTAGTCGAGCACGGCGACCGGCGGCCGGGTCATCCGAGGACCCCCTTGGTGCTGCCGGCCCCGGCCCGGGGGTCCGGGGCGCAGGCGTCGCCGAGGGCGCGGGCCAGGGCCTTGAAGCAGGCCTCCAGGCAGTGGTGGGGCAGGTCGCCGGCCTCGAGCTGGACGTGGATGGTGCAGCGGGCGTTGGCGACCAGGGCCTCCATGAGGTGGCGGGCCTGGCGGGGGTCGAAGCTGCCGAGCTCGCCGGGGGCGGCGTCGACCTGGACGTCCCAGACCAGGTAGGGGCGGCCCGACAGGTCGACCGCGGCCCGTGCCCTGGCCTCGTCGAGGGGGACGACGGCGTCGCCGAAGCGGCGCACGCCCGACCTGTCGCCGAGGGCCTCGGCCAGGGCCATGCCGATGGCGATGCCGGTGTCCTCGACCGTGTGGTGGGCGTCGACCTCCAGGTCGCCCTTGGCGTCGACCCGGAGGTCGAAGCGGGCGTGCCTGCCCAGCTGGGCGAGCATGTGGTCGAGGAACGGCACGCCGGTGTCGGCCCCGCCGCCGCCGGTGCCGTCCAGGTCGAGCTGGACGGTGACCACCACCTCGGCGGTGCGCCGCTCGACCCGGGCGGTCCGGGGCGCGGCCCCCGGAGCCTGGGCGGTCACCGGTTGAGCTCCTCGTCGAGGGCGGCGAGGAAGGCGTCGTCCTCGGCCGGCGTGCCGATCGTGACCCGGAGGTGGCGGTCCAGGGTCGGGTAGCGGGACACGTCGCGGACCAGGACCCCGCGGTCGAGCAGCCCCTGCCACAGCCGGCGCGGGCCGACCGGGGTCTCGAAGCAGAGGAAGTTGGCGTCGCTGGGCAGGACCCGGACCCCGGGCAGCCGGTCGAGCCTGGCCGCGACCCGCTCCCGCTCCCGCTCGGTGGCCACGATGTGCGACATCAGCACGCCCTTGTGCCGAAGGGCCCGGAGGCCGACCGCCTGGGTGAGGGTGGACAGGTGGTAGGGCAGGCGGACCAGGCGGACCCCGTCGACCACCGCCGGGTCGGCGAGCAGGTAGCCGAGCCGCAGCCCGGCCATCCGGAACGCCTTGGAGAAGGTGCGGGTGACGACCAGGTTGGGGTGGCGCGACAGCAGATCGGCGGCGTGCGAGGTGCCAAACTCGCCGTAGGCCTCGTCGACCACGACCAGCCCGGGGGCGGCGGCGCAGACGGCGGCCAGCGTGTCGGCGCCCCGCGCCCCCCCCCCCCGGGGGTTTGGGGGGGGCC
>Ga0081538_10004974_pt1 | contig 12105 bp, 14 predicted proteins | sample TabmetS5T2R1_FD_71022 | JGI IMG/M metagenome (GOLD analysis project Ga0081538, IMG submission 71022) | Tabebuia heterophylla rhizosphere microbial communities from the University of Puerto Rico - S5T2R1 | ecosystem: Host-associated > Plants > Roots > Rhizosphere ... | reverse complement strand
CGTCGCGGTCGACCACGATGATGGCGGCCGGCAGGGCCTCGATCAGCATGTTGGGGAGAACCAGCGTCTCCCACAGCTCGTCTGCCTTGTCCGCCGGCCGAAGGGGAATGGCAGCGCCCGTCATGCTCGCCTCACGCCGCCATCTGGTCGATCTGCGGCTGATAGAAGTCGCACACCAGCGCCATCACCGCGTTCGGCTCGTCGATCTGGTTGACCTTGGTGCGGAACTCGGCCGAGCCCGGCAGGCCCTTCGAGTACCAGCCCAGATGCTTGCGCGCGATCCTGAGGCCGGCCTCGACGCCGTAGTGGCTGAGCATCGCCTGGTAGTGCTCGATCACGGTATGGAGCTGATCCTTGAGCGACGGGTTGGGCAGCCGTTCGCCGCTGCGCAGATAGGCGATCACCTGCTTCAGGAACCACGGCTTGCCATAGGCGCCGCGCCCGACCATCACACCGTCGGCGCCCGACTGATCAAGCGCGGTGCGGGCGTCCTCCAGGCTGACGATATCGCCGTTGACGACGACCGGAATGCCGACCGCTTCCTTCACACGGCGGATGAACTGCCAATCTGCGGTGCCGTTGTAGAACTGGCAGCGGGTTCGGCCGTGCACCGTCAGCATCTTGATGCCGCTCTCTTCCGCGATCCTGGCGAGGCGCGGGGCGTTCTGGTTGGCGTCGTCCCAGCCCTTGCGCATCTTCAGCGTGACCGGGAGCTTCACGGCCTTGACCGTCGCTTCCAGGATCTTGCCGGCCTTGACCTCGTCGCGCATCAGGGCGGAGCCGGCATCGCCGTTCACCACCTTCTTTACCGGGCAGCCGAAGTTGATGTCGATGATGGCGGCGCCGCGGTCCTCGTTGAGCTTGGCGGCCTCGGCCATCACATGCGGCTCGCAGCCGGCGAGCTGGACCGCCATCGGCGCTTCCTCGGGCACGTTCTCGGCCATGCGCAGCGACTGGCGATTCTGCCGGATCATGGCCTCGCTCGCGATCATCTCGGAGACCACCAGCCCGGCCCCGCTGCGCTTCACCAGGCGGCGGAACGGCAGGTCGGTGACGCCGGACATCGGCGCCAGGATCACCGGATCCTCGAGTTTCACCGGGCCAATCTGGATGCTCACTTTTTCATCACACTTCTGGCTTGCCCAAAAACTGAGCAGAGTTATAGGCTGCCGAGTCGATGCTGCAAAGCAAAAAACGCTCGCCCTAGACTAATGGCTACCCTGCCCGATTAGGATTTCCTGGACGAACTTGACCCCCGGATAGGCCAGGGTCAGCAGCAGGAATCCGCTCAGCGCCCAGCGCGCCGCCTTGCGCCCCCGCAAGCCAGTCCGGTGGTGCAGAATGAGGAGGATCAGAACGACGCCGAAGCCCAGGAAAGAAAACAGGATTTTGTGGCTGAAGACGAGCGCTTGGCCGACCACCAGGAACTCGTTGGCGGCCCCCGTGGCGAGCGCCAGGAGGAGCAGGATGGCGGCCAGTTTCAGGAGCGCGTTCTGGAGCGCTTCGGTCTCCGCCAGCGGCGGCAGCACCCGGGTCGACCAGCTGTCGGTCCGCGCCTTGAACGCCCGCTCCTCCAGCAGCACGCCGCAGGCGGCCACGGCGGCCAGCGTCAGGGCCGCATAGGCGGCGATGGCCAGCAGAACGTGACCCGCAAACCACGCACCGGGCGCCACGGCAATGGGCGGCTCAACCTGGAATGCAGATGCCAACCAGCCGAGCAGGATCAGGAGCAGCACGTAGGGTCCGACCAGGGCCGCAAGGCGAAGGGCCGCTGCGTTCAGCACGACCGAAGCGCTAAACACCACCAGCATGGCGACGGCCGTCATGTGCAGGCTTGCCGCCAGACCGGCGCGCCAGCCTGATTGCAACTCGACGATCGCCGGCAGCGAACCGCCGACCACGGCGGTAGCCAGCAGCAGCCATCCGAGCGCATTGCGCTCCAGCCTGCCCTTGCAGGCCAGGATGGAGATCGGGAGAAGGGCGAAGACAGCCGCGATTGCGGCAATCGGAAAGGTCGACATGGCGCGCATTATCGTTAAACTGCCGGGCCTTGGCAAACGCGCCTCACGTCTTTCTGGAAATGCCCCTAGCTCGCACGTTCGTTCTTGTCGTCGCCGCCGGCAGCGGTCAGCGCTTTGGCGGCGACCTTCCGAAGCAATACCAATCGCTCGCCGGCAAGCCGATGCTCCGGCACAGCCTGGAGACCTTCGCCGCGCATCCCGGCATCACCGGAATCATGGTTGCGATCCATCCGGCGCAGCACGATCTCTATGACGCCGCGGCCGCCGGCATCGCCAAGCTGCTGCCGCCGGTCGATGGTGGCGCGACACGGCAAGGGTCGGTACTCAATGGCCTGGAGCGGCTGGCGGCGGAGCGGCCGGACTATGTGCTGATCCATGACGCCGCGCGGCCGTTGATCGATCCCGGCACCATCAGCCGCACGATTGAATCGCTGGCAACGTACCCTGCCATCCTGGTCGCAGTCCCGGTGGTCGACACCATCAAGCGCGGCGCCGGCGAGCGGGTCGGCGATACCGTCGACCGGCGCGACCTCTGGCGTGCGCAGACGCCGCAGGCGTTTCATTTCGCTGCTATCCTGGAGGCGCACCGCAAGGTCGCGGGCGGCGAGCTGACCGACGATGCGGCGGTGGCGGAGGCGGCGGGTATTCCCGTCACCTTCGTGATGGGCTCGGAGCGCAATTTCAAAGTGACAACACAGGACGACATGGAGCGGGCGGAACGGATGATCGGCAGGGAGATGGAGTTCCGCACCGGCAACGGGTTCGACGTGCATCGGATCATCCCCGGCGATGGCGTGACGATGTGCGGCGTGCGCATTCCCTGCGACATGGCGCTCGAAGGCCATTCGGATGCCGACGTCGGGCTGCACGCGATCACCGATGCCATCCTCGGCGCGATCGGCGCCAAGGACATCGGCGCGCATTTCCCGCCGAGCGATCCCAAATGGCGTGGCGCCGAATCCTGGAAGTTCCTGGACCATGCCGCCAAGCTGGTGGCGGAGCGCGGCGGCCGCGTCACACATTGCGACGTCACCATCATCTGCGAGCGGCCCAAGGTCGGCCCGCACCGCGATGCGATGGTGAAGCGCGTCGCGGAAATCTTGAAAATCTCCGCCGACCGAGTCAGCGTGAAGGCAACGACGACGGAAAAGCTCGGCTTCACCGGCCGCGGCGAAGGCATCGCCGCGCAGGCCACGGCAACGGTGGCGTTGCCAAGTAGCGACCGCTAGCGAATGCTGCACTTTCCTCCCCCGAGCAGGGGGAGGATCAAGGTGGGGGCGCTGGTTCAGCCCGGCGCAGTCTTCGGTGGAGAGAACAACCCCACCCCAACCCTCCCCCAGCTTGGGGGAGGGAGATCCTGTGAATGATGGTGGCCATGGACGCCGCAAAACTCCTCGATCTCTACCGCGCCAAGAACCTGCGCATCGCGACCGCGGAATCCTGCACCGGCGGGATGATCGCGGCGGCAATCACGGATGTCGCGGGGTCATCGGACGTGTTCGACCGCGGCTTCGTCACTTACTCCAACGAGGCGAAGACAGAGCTGATCGGCGTGCCGGTGGACCTCATCGCGCATCACGGCGCGGTCAGCGTGCATGTGGCGCGCGAGATGGCGGCAGGCGCGCTCAAGCATTCCAAGGCGGACGTGGCGGTGGCGGTGACCGGTGTCGCCGGACCCGGCGGCGGATCGGAGGCGAAGCCGGTGGGCCTGGTCTACCTCGCCGTCGCACGGCGCGGCGCCGACCCAGCGATCGAGCGTCACCAGTTCCATGGCGACCGTGCCGCGGTGCGCCAGGCGACCGTTGAACGCGCGCTGGAGATGCTGGCCGAGGCGGTTTCGTGACGCGCATCCTTGGCGTCGATTTCAGCGGCGCCAGCGATGCCGGCCGCAAGATCTGGGTGGCGGAGGGTCGGCTGAACGGCAACGGAGCGCTGGACCTGTTGACCTGTGTCGCAGCGATCGACCTGCCGGGTGGCGGCAAGGCGCCCGCAGAAGCCGTCCCCGCCCTCGCCCGCCATATCGCTGGCCTCGGTGTCGCGCGCGTTGGATGCGACTTCCCGTTCGGCCTGCCGCGCGATCTGGTCGGAGCGCGGAGCTGGCGCAGCTTCGCCATTCGCTATGCGGCGGAGTTCGCCGATGCCGATACGTTCCGCAGCCTGATGCGCACCCGGCACAATGCCGCCGAGCACAAGCGCATGACCGACCGGATCGCCAAGACCCCGTTCAACTCCTACAACCTGCGCCTCTACCGCCAGACCTGGTGGGGCATATCCGGCGTACTGCGGCCGCTCGTCGCGGCTAGAGCCGCGTCGGTGCGGCCACAGCAGAAGCTCCTGCCCGGCAAGCCGACACTCATCGAGGTCTGCGCGGCGTGCACGCTCAAGTCGATCGATCTCTATCCAGCCTACAAAGGCAAGGAGCCGATCCATCGCAAGGCGCGCCAACGAATCCTGGATCACCTTATCGATCGCGGCGCGCTCGTGGCGCTAACGCGATCGATGCGCCGCATGCTGCTCGACAACGAGGGCGGCGACGCGCTCGATGCGGTGATCGGCGCTGTCGCAACGGCGCGCGCCGACCTGACCAGGGAACCGGATGCATTTCAGCGGCTGGAAGGCCGGGTCTACTTCGAGATCGGCGTGTAGAGCTGGTAGGCGCGGGCTTCGAACGCCGCCACCATGCGGCGCACCGCCTCGTGGAACAGCACGCCGATCAGCTTCTGGAGCACGACCGAGCTGAACTCGAATTCCAGGTGGAAGTCGATCTGGCACTGACCGCTTGGCGTCGCGGTGAAGGTCCAGTGGTTCTTGAGATGCTTGAACGGACCCTTGAGGTATTCGACGTCGATATGCAGGTCGGTGCGATCGAGATCGACCCTGCTGGTGAAGCGCTCGCGCACCATTTTGAAGCCGATCATCAGGTCGGCGATCATGGTCTCGCCGGTCGAGGTCTTCTGCTTCTCGCGAACGCGCGCGCCGGTGCACCAGGGCAGGAACTCCGGATAGCTCGCGACGTCACCGACCAGTTCGAAAATCTCGTCCGGCTTGAAGGGCAGGATCTTTTGTTCGGTATGGACCTTCATTCCGCAACGGCGCCCGCCTTCGATTGGGCTTCGCGTGCCGCCCGCAGTCGCGCGAAATCATCGCCAGCATGGTGCGAAGAGCGTGTCAGCGGCGAGGCCGCGACCAGCAGGAATCCCTTGCCCATCGCCTGGCGCTTGAACATGTCGAACTCCGCCGGCGGGACGAAGCGCTCGACGGCGTGGTGCTTCTTGGTCGGCTGCAGATACTGGCCGATGGTGAGGAAATCCACGTCGGCGGCGCGCAGGTCGTCCATCACCTGGAAGACCTCGTTGTTCTCCTCGCCCAGGCCGACCATCATGCCCGACTTGGTGAACATCAGCGGGTCGATCTCCTTCACGTGCTGCAGCAGGCGCAGCGAGGTGAAATAGCGCGCGCCCGGCCGCACCGAGCGATAGAGCCGCGGCACGGTCTCGAGATTGTGGTTGAAGACATCCGGTCGCGCCTCGACCACCTTGGCGATCGCGCCCGGCTTGTTGAGGAAGTCCGGCGTCAGCACCTCGACGGTGGTGCCCGGCGAGACCGCGCGGATGCGTCGGATCACCCGGGCGAAATGCCCGGCGCCGCCGTCGTCGAGGTCGTCGCGATCCACCGAGGTAACGACCACATGCTTCAAGCCGAGCTGCGCACAAGCCTCGGCCACATGGTCCGGCTCGTGCGGGTCGAGCTGGTCCGGCCGGCCGGTCGCGACGTTGCAGAAGGCGCAGCCGCGGGTGCAGACCGAGCCCAGGATCATGAAGGTGGCGTGCTTCTGCTGCCAGCATTCGCCGATGTTCGGGCAGGCCGCTTCCTCGCACACGGTGTGCAGGTTGTATTTGCGGACCAGCGCCTTGGTCTCGGCATACTCGTTGCTGGTCGGCGCCTTGACCCGAATCCAGTCCGGCTTGCGCTGCACCGGATTGTCCGGGCGGTGCGCCTTCTCGGGGTGGCGAAGTTTAAGGTCACTCGTCATTGGCAGATCCAAGCGTCTCTCTACATATGGATCACCCGGCCATAGGCCGCCAGCACCGCTTCGTGCATCATTTCCGACAGGGTCGGGTGCGGGAAGATGGTGTGCATCAGCTCGGCCTCGGTCGTCTCCATGGTCTTGGCGATGGTATAGCCCTGGATCAGCTCCGTCACCTCCGCCCCGATCATATGTGCCCCGAGCAATTCGCCGGTCTTGGCGTCGAACACAGTCTTGACCAGGCCTTCCGGCTCGCCCAGGGCGATCGCCTTGCCGTTGCCGATGAAGGGGAATTTGCCCACTTTGACGTCGTAGCCTTTGTCCTTGGCGGCCTGCTCCGTGAGGCCGACGCTCGCCACCTGCGGCATGCAATAGGTGCAGCCCGGGATGTTGGCGACGGCGAGCGGGTGGACGCCCTTCACGCCGGCGATCTTCTCGACGCAGATCACGCCCTCGTGGCTGGCCTTGTGCGCCAGCCAGGGCGGGCCGGCCAGGTCGCCGATGGCGTAGACCCCCGGCTCTCCGGTGGCACCATAGCCGTCAACAACCACGTGGGCCTTCTCGACCTTCACCTTGGTGCCTTCGAGGCCGAGATTCTCCACGTTGCCGACGATACCGATGGCCAGGATCACGCGGTCGACCGTGATGTCCTGTGATTTGCCGCCGGCCTCGATCGTGGCGGTGACATTGTCGGCGCCCTTCTTCAGCGACTTTACGGTCGCCGAGGTGAGGATCTTCATGCCCTGCTTCTCGAACGCCTTCTTGGCGAAGGCGGAGATCTCGGCATCCTCGACCGGGAGCACGCGGTCCAGCACCTCGACCACCGTCACCTCGGCGCCGAGGGTGCGGTAGAAGCTGGCGAACTCGATGCCAATGGCGCCGCTGCCGACCACCAGCAGCGACTTGGGCATGGTCGGCGGCACCATCGCTTCCTTGTAGGTCCAGACCAGCTTGCCGTCCGGCTCGAGGCCCGGCAGCGCGCGGGCGCGGGCGCCGGTCGCCAGGATGATATGCTTGGCGGCGAGGTCGGCGACCGGCTTGCCGTCCTTCTCCACCTTCAGCTTGCCGGAGCCGTTGAGGCGGCCGTGGCCGTCGAACACCTCGACCTTGTTCTTCTTGAGCAGGTGCTTGACGCCGTTCGACAGCTGGTTGGCGACCTTGCGCGAGCGGTCGACCACCTTCTTGAGGTCGAAGCTCACGTTGCTGACGCTGAAGCCATAGGCGTCAGCGTGCTTCAGCAGATGGCCGATCTCCGACGAGCGCAGCAGCGCCTTGGTCGGGATGCAGCCCCAATTCAGGCAGATGCCGCCGAGATGCTCGCGCTCCACGCACGCGGTCTTCAGCCCGAGCTGCGCGGCCCGGATCGCGGTCACGTATCCGCCCGGCCCGCCGCCCACCACGATGATGTCGAAACTCGTCTCTGCCATGGATCGTCCTCGGTTCTTTCAGTTCATGCCGTTTGATAGAGCACTTCTTCATGGTGCTCTGCGAGCTCGTGCAGATTTGCTCTGCTCACTCTTCTTGATAGTCGGATTCCTCCAAGTCGGCTTCCGGGAACTCGTCCGGTCTTGGAATGTCGGCACGATCGAGGCATTCCTGCATGAGCTCGGTGATCCTCGCGTGAGCCTTCGGATCCGTCGCGAGCGAGATCAGCTTGATCGGAGGTTCATCCTTGAATTCGTTGTAGGTCATGTCGGCCGCGCACTCGCATATGCCTCGGACAGTCTCTTGGACTTCCTCGTCCTCCGCGAGAGACCCCAACCGCGAGTCCACGAACCGGTTGCAGTTTCCGGTGATGGTCGACCTGAAGCTCTGGGCATAGTTCTTCCCCTTCTCCGTTTGGGGATCGATCGATTGGTTGCCCGCCGACCAGATCATTCCCCCGAGCCCCGCGATGCTCAGCACCAGGAGCCCGATGATCATCAAGAGCACCTTCATCATGGCAATAATCCATCAGTTGTTGCCTGTGCTCTTGGTACTCACAAATGGTTGCGGCTTCCCTAATCAGGGCCGCCAAACCACGCCCAGCCGGCCCAAAAAATGCCCCGCCCAGGTGGCTTTCCAGGGCCTATTCCGCTGGCTGCCCGGCACGCGCTGGCACCCAATCTGTGACATCCTCGGTTCCCTAGTTCAGTCCCGCGGCGTAGCCGCACTTCTTGATGATGTTCTGCATGCTGGATCGGGTCGCGTCCTTCTGGAGGTGGTTCTCCAATTCGTCCGGCGGAATGGTCCGGACCATCTCGAACATGTCGTTGGCGACGCATTTGCAGGTCGCCTCGTACTGCGCCGGCGTGTTCTCGTCGTCAGGCGGCCGAACCTGCTTGGCCAGCGCATTGCAAGCCGACAACACGTCTCTCTCGATCCTTCGCTCGTACATCTTGGCCGAGAAGGAGCCTTCCTCGGTCGCATGATCGCGCGCGTATTTGTAGAGGCCGCCTAACCCCGCAACTACGATCACGATCGCCAGGACCAGCCACTTCCGCATCCCAAACCCTTCCGGCTACTGGCTCACGCCGGACTGGTTGGCGCACCTAGTGAAGATGGCTTGAGCGCTTTGCTGCGTCTCCTTCTCACTGGCGATCGCGTCGAGATCGCCCGGCGGCACGTGGCGGAACTTCTCGAACATGTCGTCCGTGAAACACTTGCACGAGGCCTCCAGCTGCACCTCCAACGTGGTTTCGTCGGCCTTCACGAACGGCCGCATGTTCTTCATGCACAGGCGCGACAGCTTCGCCTTCACGGTCTTCTCGTAGACCCGCCCGGCCAAGGTTCCCGGCTCGGCCGGATGGGTCATCACATAGTGATAGACACCGAAGCCGATGGCCGGACTGACGACCAGCAGAAACACCAGGCTGGCCAGATACCATCGCAGCATCTATTCACCACGGCTCACTGCTGCAGTCCGGCGTTCTGCATGCAGGTCTGCATGACCGCGCCCATCTTCTGCTGCATGTCAGGCTCCTGCAGGCGCGAGACCTGCTCCGTCGGCGGAACATCCTTGAGCTCTTGATAGGCGCCCTCCGCACCGCATTCGCATGCACTCTGGATATTGTCCTTCATCGCCTCGTCCGCGGCCGCGGCATTTGCCTGCCCGAGGCAGTTCTCCACGAAGGAAGCCTTGAAGCGTTTGGCGTACTCCTGTCCCATCTCGGAGTCCGGATCGATCGGCTTGCTGAGAAAGTAATAGCCGAAGCCGCCCAGCAGCACGAGCACGCCGATGATGCCGCCGATAATGATGAGAACCCACTTCATGATCGTTCTTCCCCCTCCGGCAACTACCCTGCCTTCTTGCGCGCACGTTCCTGGCAGTCGACGAAATGCGGCCGCATCTTGCTGGCAGCCGGCTCCTGCTCCGGGTTGGTGGCGAAGGCGATGATCTCCTCGGCGCCGAGAAAGCTCACCACCGCCTGGCTGGTGCAGGTGCAGTATTTGTTCATCACCTCATGCGCCTCGGGATTGGCGGGGTCGAGGTTGGCGGCTTTCCACTCCGCCGCCATCGCCGCCTCGCAGCGCTGCGTGAAGTAATCGAAGAACTGCTTCTCCAGCGGATCGGCCGCCGAAGCGATGGTCGCGCCGGTCAACAGGATTACCAGGGCCAGCGCGAGGTGCATCGGGCCTACACCAGCATCGCCAGCGGGTTTTCGATCAGCTTCTTGAATGCTGCCAGATACTCGGCGCCGATTGCGCCGTCCACCACCCGATGATCGACTGACAAGGTGCAGCTCATCACCGTCGCCACTGCCAGCGCGCCGTTCTTGACGACCGGCCGCTGCTCGCCCGCGCCAACCGCCATGATGCAGCCCTGCGGCGGATTGACGATGGCGGCGAAGTCCTTGATGCCGAACATGCCGAGGTTGGAGAGCGAGAAGCTGCCGCCGGTATATTCCTCCGGCTTCAGCTTGCCGTCCTTGGCGCGGCCGGCGAGGCCCTTCATCTCGGCCGAGATGTCGGACAGGCGCTTGTCCTCGGCATGGCGGATGATCGGCGTGATGAGGCCATTCGGGATCGCCACCGCGACCGAGATGTCCGCGCTCTTGTACAGCTTCACACCTTCGTCGCTCCACGAGGCGTTGGCGGCCGGCACCTGCTTCAACGCAACGGCGCAGGCCTTGATGATGAAGTCGTTGACCGACAGCTTGAAGGCGCCTTTGCCTTCTTTCGGTGCGCCGGCGTTGACCTCTTCGCGCACCTTCAGCAGCCGGTCGATCTCGCAATCGACCGTGAGATAGAAGTGCGGGACGAACTGCTTCGATTCCTGCAGCCGGCGCGCGATGGTCTTGCGCATCATGCTGTGCGGATGGAGCTCGAACTCCGGCTCGCCGAACGCCTGGAAGCCTGGCACCGACGGCGCGCTCGGCAGGCCCTTCGCGGCGGCCGGAGCCGGCGCCGCCTTCGCCGTGCCGCTTGCAGCCGCCTTTTCGATATCTGACTTCACCACCCGACCTTGCGGACCGGAGCCGACGATGCGCGACAGGTCGAGCCCATGCTGCTGCGCGAGGCGCTTGGCGAGCGGGCTGGCGAAGATGCGGTTGCCCGCTGCGGCAGCGGGCGCCGGCGCGGGCGCGGCTGGCGCAGGAGCCGCTGCTGGTTTCGGCGCTTCGGCCTTGGCAGCGCCATCGCCCTTTGGAGCAGGCGTCGGAGCGGCCGCCGCCTTAGGCGCTGGCGCAGCGCCAGGCGCCTTGATGTCCCCCGGACTCTCGCCCTCTTCCAGCAGCACGGCGATCACGTCGTTGACCTTCACGCCCTGCGCGCCGTCGGGCACCAGGATCTTGCCGATCTTGCCTTCTTCGACCGCCTCGACCTCCATGGTCGCCTTGTCGGTCTCGATCTCGGCGATCACGTCGCCGGGCTTGACCGCGTCGCCTTCCTTCTTCAGCCAGCGCGCGAGATTGCCCTCGGTCATGGTGGGCGAGAGGGCGGGCATCAGGATGTTGATCGGCATGGCCCGGCCTCCTTACTTGTAGGTGACGCGCTTGGCGGCTTCGACGATGTTCTCGGCCTGCGGCAATGCCAGCTTCTCGAGATTGGCGGCATAGGGCATCGGCACGTCCGCGCCATGCACGCGCACCACCGGCGCGTCGAGCCAGTCGAACATCTGCTCCATCGCCACGGCCGCCAGTTCGGCGCCGATTCCGGCGAATGGCCAGCCCTCCTCCACGCTCACCAGACGATTGGTGCGCTTGACCGAGTTGACGATGGTCTCGGTGTCGAGCGGGCGGATGGTGCGCAGGTCGATGACTTCCGCTTCGATGCCCTGCTTCGCCAGTTCCTCGGCGGCGGTCAGCGCGACGCCAACCATGCGCGAGAACGCGGTTATGGTGACCGCATCGCCAGGGCGCACGATCTTGGCCTTGCCGATCGGCACGATCCAGTCGGGATCGGTCGGCACCTGGAAGGTCTGGCCGTAGAGCACCTCGTTCTCGAGGAAGATGACCGGGTTGGGATCGCGGATCGAAGCCTTGAGCAGGCCCTTGGCGTCGGCTGCCGACCACGGCGAGATGACCTTGAGGCCCGGGCAGTGCGCGTACCAGCTGGCGTAGCACTGCGAGTGCTGCGCTGCGACGCGCGCCGCGGCGCCGTTCGGGCCGCGGAACACGATCGGCGAGCCCAGCTGCCCGCCCGCCATGTACAGGGTCTTGGCGGCAGAGTTGATGATGTGGTCGATCGCCTGCATGGCGAAATTGAAGGTCATGAACTCGACGATCGGCTTGAGGCCGGCCATCGAGGCGCCGACGCCCATGCCGGCAAAGCCGTATTCGGTGATCGGCGTATCGATGACGCGCCTGGCGCCGAACTCCTGCAGCAGGCCCTGGCTCACCTTGTAGGCGCCCTGATATTCCGCGACCTCTTCGCCCATCAGGAAGACGGATGGATCGCGGCGCATCTCTTCCGCCATCGCGTCACGCAGCGCTTCGCGCACGGTCAACGCCTGGGTCTCGCCCTTGTAATCCGCTTCGGCGGGAACGGCGGCGGGCTTCGGCGCGGGAGCGGCAGCCGGTGCCTTGGCTTCAGCCGGAGCTGGCGCAGCAGCAGGCGCCGGAGCAGCCTTTGGCGCTG
>Ga0081538_10004973_pt1 | contig 12105 bp, 8 predicted proteins | sample TabmetS5T2R1_FD_71022 | JGI IMG/M metagenome (GOLD analysis project Ga0081538, IMG submission 71022) | Tabebuia heterophylla rhizosphere microbial communities from the University of Puerto Rico - S5T2R1 | ecosystem: Host-associated > Plants > Roots > Rhizosphere ... | reverse complement strand
CCAGCCGACCTGCTCCTCCAGCGCGTGTCCCACCACCCAGAACACCGAGGAGGCGAAGGCGCCGAAGAGCGTGAGATAGGAGATCGCCGCCCGCCCGCGCGACGGCGCGACCTGCACGAGCGCCGCGAAGGCGGCGTCGTAGAGGCAGAGGCGCATGCCGATGCCGAGAAAGGCCCACACCCCCAGGTACGCCACGTGGCCGTGAACCAGGGCGAGGGCGAAGAGGCCCGCCGAGACGAGCACGGTGCCGAGAGACATCACCATGCGGCCGCCATGCCGGTCGATGGCGCGGCCCACCGCGTTCGAGACGACGCCCATGGCGAGGAGCGCCACGGTGAAGCCGAGGAAGACGAAGCCGCGGCTCCAGCCCGTGTCCCGGCCGATTGGCCCCGCGAGCACGCCGAGGCAGTAGTAGCTCGTGCCCCAGGCGGTGATCTGGGTGATGCCGAGGGCCACCACCGCCCCCACCATGGGGTCGGCGAGGCGCGCCCGCCAGGGGACGCGCGCGGGAGAGGTCGACGCAGTCAAGGACCCGACGATAGCACGCGCTGGGGCCCTTTCTTTCGTTGACCAGCCTGGAAGAGGCGGCATATAGTCGGGCCGCTCACGGCGCGCCGGCCGTTCACCGCGCGCCTCGGCATTCCATCACCACGGGGGACGGACATGCGCAACGATCGGCGGAAGGCGGCGGCACTGGGCATCGCACTGGGCTTGGCGCTCACCGTCGCCGGGACGGCGGCGGCGGCCGACGGGACGCTCGAGAAGGTGAAGAAGGCGGGCGTCCTCGTCATCGGCTACCGGGAGACCGCGCGGCCGTTCTCGTTCAAGGACGAGCAGGGCCAGCCGGTCGGGTATTCCGTCGACCTGTGCCGGCACATCGCCGCGGGCGTGCAGAAGAGCCTGGGCCTGGCGAAGCTCGATCTGCGCTTCGTCCCCGTCACCGCCGCCAACCGCGTCGAATCGGTGGCCAAGGGCACGGTGGACATCGAATGCGGCTCCACCACCATGAGTCTCTCCCGGCAGGAGCAGGTGGACTTCACCTCCATGACGTTCGTGGACGGCGGGAGCCTGCTCGTGGTGGACGGCCTCGGCATCCGCGCCGTGCCCGATCTCAAGGGCAAGCGCGTGGCGGTGATCCCGGGCACGACGACCGCGCCCGCCCTCGAGGGCGTGCTTCAACGGGCGCAGGTCCGGACCACCATCGTGCCGGTGAAGACTCATGAGGAGGGGCTGACCGCGCTGGAGAAGGGTAACGCGGACGCCTACGCGTCCGACCGCACCATCCTGATCGGGATCGGGCGCCGGGCCGCCAAGCCCGAGCGCTACGCCCTGGCCGACGAGATCTTCTCGTACGAGCCCCACGGCTTCATGGTCCGCCGTAATGACTCGGCCTTCCGCCTTGTCGCCAACCGTGCCCTCGCCGCCCTCTACCGCTCCGGCGATGTCATTGAGATCTACCGGAAGTGGTTCGGGGACATGGGGGCGCCGGGGACGGCGTTGCGGGCCATGTACCTGCTCAACGGCCTCCCCGAGTAGACCCGGCGGCCGGGAGCCCGCGCGTGCGCTCCGTCGACATCCACGCGCATGTCGTGCCGCAGTCGCTCTGGCGAGCGGCGGATGCAGGGAGGTCGTGGCACGGCTATCACCACGAGCCCGGCGAGGGCGTCGGCATCATCGTGGGAGGCGGCAAGCGCCACGCCTTCGTCTCTGCCAAGGTGCGCTTCACGCCGGAGGAGCGCCTGCGCGACATGGATGCCCAGCAGGTCGACGTCCAGGTGCTCTCCATCCACACGCCGCTCTTCGGTTATCACCTCGATGCCCCGAGCGGGCTCGCGCTGGCGCGAGAGGTCAACGACGAGATCGCGGCGATGGTGCGCCAGTGGCCGCGGCGCTTTGCCGGCCTCGCCACGCTGCCCATGCAGGACGTGGGCGCCGCCACCGCGGAGCTGGAGCGCGCGGTGACCACGCTCGGGCTCAAGGGCGCCGAGCTCGACACCGCGGTGAATGGGGAGAACTGGGACGCGCCGAAATTCCTCCCCTTCTTCAAGGCGGCGGAGCAGATGGGGGCGGTGCTCTTCTACCACCCGCAGCCGTTCCACAACTTCATGACCGAGCGGGCGCCGCAGTACCGGCTCAACAATAGCCTGGGCGTCATCGTGGAAGACGCGATCGTCGTGGCGGTGCTGATCCTGGGCGGCGTGCTCGAGGCGTGTCCCCGGCTCAAGGTCTGCGTGGCCCACGGCGGCGGGCCCGCGTGCTATGCGATGGGCCGGCTCGATCGCGCCTGGCAGACGCGCTTCGAGGGGCCCCAGCGCATTCCCCAGCCGCCCAGCGCCTATCAGCGCCGGCTCTACTACGACAGCGTGGTGGGCAGCGAGGCGGCGCTGCGCTTCCTCCTCGACCAGGTGGGGGCCGACCGCGTGGTGCTCGGCAGTGACTGGCCCTTCGTGCCGTGGCATCCCTCGCCGGTGACCTGGCTGCAGGGGCTTCCCACCATCACCGCGGAGGAGAAGGAGCGTATCCTCTGGCGGAACCTCGAGACGCTGCTCGGACTCCCGGCCGCGGTCTAGCGTCGCCCGCGCAGCCGCCGCAGGCCCACCACCAGCAGAGCGACGAAGAAGAGCGCGATCAGCACGGTGCCCGCGCCGAAGAGCGTGCGGCCCTCGACCTCGCTGGCCGTGCCCCGGCCGAAGGAACCGGTCACCGTGAACGCGCGCGGCCCGGGGCCGAAGGCGATCCAGCCGAAGATGGTGCCGAGCGAGCCGACCATCCCGAGGCCGAGGCCGAGCTGGAGGATGCGGATCCAGCGCGGCGTCCCGGGCGGCAGGTCGCCGTCCGGCGCGGCGCCGCCGGCGAGCGCGTAGCCCACGATGAGGGCGGCTCCGCCCAGTACGAGCACGAGCCCGCCGAGGACGATCACCCACGGCGGGGCCTCACGGGGCGGCGTACCGGTCAGCAGGCCGAACGCGTGGAGCGCGACGAGGCCGCCGACGAGGACGGCGAAGAAGCCCATGAGGGTGGCGGCGCGCGGCGACAGCGAGGGGGAAGACCGCATGCTGTCCCATAGGTACTGCTACGGGCGGTGTTTTCGAAAGCTCTTTGCGCTTGACTGCCCGCGCCCCTCCCGGTGCATTGTCTCTCCGGAGGTGCGCCATGCCTGATCCTGAAGACCGCGCCGTCTCGGCCTCGTCCCCGGTCCGCGAGATCTCCGCCGAGGGAGAGGGGGCGCCCGAGCCGGGTCTCGCCCTCTGCCTCTCCGGCGGGGGCTATCGCGCCATGGTGTTCCACGTGGGCGTGCTCTGGCGGCTCAACGAAGCCGGCTATCTCCGGCGCCTGGCCCGCGTGTCGAGCGTCTCGGGGGGCTCGATCACCGCCGGAGTGCTCGGGCTCAAGTGGGATCGGCTCGCCTTCGACGGCGCGGGCGTCGCGAAGGCGTTCCAGGCCGAGGTGGTGGACCCCATTCGCGGCCTCGCCGGGCGCACCATCGACGCGGGCGCCATCCTCGGCGGGACGCTCCTGCCCGGGGTGACCGTCGCCGACCGCGTCGAGTCCGCCTATCGCAAGCACCTCTTCGGCGACGCCACGCTCCAGGCCCTGCCGGAGACGCCCCGGTTCGTGCTCAACGCGACCAACGTGCAGACGGGCGCGCTGTGGCGGTTCTCGCGACCGTACATGGCCGACTATCGCGTCGGGCGCGTGCTCGCGCCCACGCTGCCCCTCGCGCGCGCGGTGGCGGCGTCGTCGGCTTTCCCGCCCGTGCTCTCACCCGTGGAGGTCGATCTCCAGGCGGACGACTGGGAGACGCCGCCGGGCCGCGGTGTGGATCTCCGGCGCGAGCCCTTCACCACCGAGATCGTGCTGAGCGACGGCGGCGTCTACGACAACCTCGGCCTGGAGACCGCGTGGAAGCGCTATGATACGGTCCTCGTGAGCGATGCCGGCGGCAAGATGCAGCCCGAGCCCGAGCCGGAGCGCGACTGGGCCCGCCACGTGCTCCGCATCCTCGAGATCATCGACAACCAGGTGCGCAGCCTGCGCAAGCGTCAGGTCATCGAGGCCTTCAAGCGCGGCGAGCGCAAGGGCGCCTACTGGGGCATCCGCACCAACGTCGGCGACTACGCCCTCACCGACGCCTTGCCCTGTCCCTTCGATCGCACCACCGAGCTGGCCAACACGCCGACGCGGCTGGCGCGCCTGGAAGCCGCGCATCAGGAGCGGCTCATCAACTGGGGCTACGCCGTCTGCGATGCCGCGCTTCGTCGTCACGTCGATCGCACGGTCAAGCGCCCGCTCGGCTTCCCCTATGCCGGCGCCGGTGTGTAGCGGCGGCGCTCCCCGGAGGCGCTGATGCAGGTCCGGCGCGACTGGCTGGAGGAGCTCATCTTCCGCGGCGAGGCCTCGCGCCGCTTCACCCAGGACTCGCCGGTGCTGCCGGACGTGTGGCTGGCCTTCGGGGAGGCCTATTGCCGGGACCCGCGCGCCCGCCGCGATCTCCTCCTCACTCCCCACCGCAACGCCTCGGCGGCCCAGCTCGGCTACGCCCTCCAGCAGCGGCTGCGGGGCGAGCGGCGTACCCGTGAATGGCGGGCGGCCCATCGCGGCGAGCCCGACGCGGACACCGCCGCGCACATCGCCTACAACGCGGCGAGCGTGGCCGCCCGTCTGTCCTTCGACGAGCTGATCCGGGTCGTGCTGCCGCTCAGCGACTGGTGGCGCGAGGTGGTGCCGTCCGTGGGGGCGACGCTGGACGCGGAGGCCCGCCGGGCGGCCAGCCGCGCGCTCCTCCTCGCCGAGCTGGCGCGGGTGGCGGGCGAGCCGCGCGGCGCCGCCCGCGTGGCGGTGCGCCGCGGCGACGCCCGACGGCCGATCTCGGCCGATCTCATCTGGATGATCCGCGTCGTCGGCACGATCCTGCTCGCCGCCCGCGAGACGGCGCCGCCGGACGCCGATCCGCGGACGCATTTCCTGGCGCTGAGCGCCCGGCACGGCGACGTGCTCGACGCGGTGGCGACGCTCGTGCGCGGCATGCACGGCCCGGACGCCCGGCGGCGGCATCCCGTTCTCTACAGCGTGAGCCTCAACCGGCCGGTCACCCTCAGCGTGGCGCGCTCCACCCTGGCGGTGAAGGCCGACGCCGCCCGCCTGCTCTTCCACATCGAGAGTCGGAACATCGCCTGGGCGGTGCTGGACAGCGGCATCGACGCCTCGCATCCGGCCTTCCGGGCGCGCGATACCAAGACGGGGCGGCCGTATGCCCGGCCGTTCGAGCGGGTCACCGCAGGGCCGGAGGGCGAGGAGCGCTGGGCCAATCGCACGCGCGTGGCCCGGACGTTCGAGTTCTCGCGCATTCGCCAGATCCTGGAGATGGACGCGTCCGCCGACGAGCGGCTCGCGCACGCCGCGGCGGCCACCGGGGCCGGGGCGACGCGGCGCCGCCGCGCCGCCTCCGCGGGGCCGGGCGGGGTGGTGGAGACGGTGCCGCGCGCGGAGCTGGCCCGCCGCGCCGCCGAGCTCCAGCAGCGCCTGCTGAGCGGGCGGCCGCTCGACTGGGACGAGCTGGAGCCGATGATCGAGGTGGCGCACCGGGGCGGCCCCGACGGGTATCGGGCGCCCGCCTCCGAGCACGGCACCCACGTGGCCGGCATCCTCGCCGCCGACTGGCAGCGCAAGGACTGGTCGGACGGCAGCGCGCCGGACGGGGACGATGACCTGGTCGGCATGTGCCCTGACCTCACGCTCTACGACTTCCGCGTGGTCGGGCCCGACGGCTCGGGCGACGAGTTCACCGTGATGGCAGCCCTGCAGTTCATTCGCCATCTCAACCAGACCCGCGACAAGCAGCTCATCCACGGCGCCAACCTGTCCCTGTCGCTCAAGCACGACGTGGCGAACTACGCCTGCGGGCGCACGCCCGTGTGCGACGAGTGCGAGCGCGTGATCAGCTCGGGGGTGGTGGTGGTCGCGGCGGCGGGCAACGAGGGCTACATGCGCTTCGAGACGCCCACCGGCGACTCGGAGGGCTACCGCAGCATCAGCATCACCGATCCCGGCAACGCCGATGGGGTGATCACGGTGGGCGCGACCCACCGCTACCAGCCCCACACCTACGGCGTCAGCTACTTCTCGAGCCGCGGCCCCACCGGGGACGGCCGTATCAAGCCCGACCTGGTGGCCCCGGGCGAGAAGATCGTCGCTCCGATCCCGGGCGGCCGGCTGGTGGCCAAGGACGGCACCAGCATGGCCGCGCCCCACGTGAGCGGCGCCGCCGTGCTGCTCATGGCGCGCCACCGCGAGCTGATCGGGCAGCCCAAGCGGATCAAGACCATCCTGTGCGGCACCGCCACCGACCTCGGGCGCGAGCGCTACTTCCAGGGCCACGGGATGCTGGACGTGCTGCGCGCCATCCAGTCGGTCTGATGCTCTTCACGCTCGAGGCCCTCGACGCCAAGCACGGCGACGCGCTGCTGCTCCACTACGGCGCCATCGCCGATCCGCGGCTCATCGTGATCGACGGCGGGCCGGGCGGGGTCTGGACCAAGCGCCTCAAGCCTCGGCTGGCCGCCCTGCAGGGGTCGCGGGCACGCGGGCGCGCGCTCGAGATCGTGGCCGCGGTGGTGAGCCACATCGACGACGATCACGTCAACGGGATGCTCGCGATGTTCAACGACATCGAGCGGCGCCGGAGCGACGGCGACCCCGCCGCGCTGTCGGTGCTCGGCCTCTGGCACAACAGCTTCGAGGACCTGACCCCCAAGGTCGACCCGGCGGCGCTCGCCGACGCCGCGGCCACGCTCAAGCCGGTGGCCCTGGGCGGGGCGGTGCCGGCCCGGCTCGGGATGAAGCGGCCCGCCGCCCTCGTGCTCGCCTCGGTGCCGCAGGGCCGCGAGCTGCGCAACGTGGCCCGGCGCCTGGGGGTGCCGATGAACCTCGACGGCCAGGGCGGCCTCATCACCGCGCCCGCCGCCGGCGGCCGGCGTGAGAACGTGGGCGACGGGCTGCGCATGACCGTGCTCGGGCCGCTCGGCCCCCAGATCGACGCGCTCCGCGAGGAGTGGGCGAAGCAGATCGCCAAGCTCCAGAAAGCGGGCAAGCTCACGCCGGCCAGCCTCCAGGTGACGCTCGCCGACTACGTCGACCGGAGCGTCGCCAATCTCTCCAGCATCGTGCTCCTCGCCGAAGCCGGGAGGAAGCGCATGCTGCTCACCGGAGACGGCCGCGGCGACTTCATCCTCGAAGGGGTGAAGAAGGCCGGGCTCTTCAAGGCGGGCCGGATGCACGTGGACCTCCTGAAGCTGCCGCATCACGGCAGCATCCGGGACGTGAAGCGGGAGTTCTTCGAGCAGATCACCGCCGATCACTACGTCATCTCGGCGGACGGCCGCTTCGACAACCCCGACGTGGACACCCTGAGGGCGCTGTTCGCCGCCCGTCCGAAGGGCCCGTACACCCTCTACCTCACCAACCGCATCCCGCGCGTGGTGAAGTTCCTGGCCGCCAGGCGGCCAAAGGGGGTGACGGTGGTGACGCGGCGAAGCGCCGATCCCTCCGTGGTCGTGAGCCTGGGCGACCCGCTGAAGGACTGAGGGGCACGGATCAGCGCGGGCCGGTGTCCGCGATGACCGCGGCGAGGCGCGCCGGGTCCACCGGCTTCACGAGGTGGGCGTCGAAGCCGGCCTCGCGCGAGCGGCGCTGATCGTCGGGCAGGCCGTAGCCGGTGAGGGCCACGAGGCGCACCGTGCGCCCGCCCGCTTGGGCCCGGACCTGCCGCGCCAGCTCGTAGCCGTCGAGGCCGGGCAGTCCCACGTCGACCAGCGCGACGTCGGGCTGCACACGCAGGACGGCCTCGACACCGCTGGGCCCGTCCGCCGCCTCGTGCACGTCGTGGCCCGCGTGCTCGAGCAGGACCCGGAGCATGTCGCGGCTGTCGCGGCTGTCCTCCACGATGAGGATGCGCCGGGGGCTCGGCCCCGCCGCCGCGGCCGGGGGGGCCGCTTCCCGGGGCGGGGCGGCCTCGGGCAGCTCCACGGTGATGGTGCTGCCGAGCCCGAGGCCCGGGCTCTCCGCCGACACGCGGCCGCCGTGGAGCTCGACGAGGCGCCGGACGAGCGTGAGTCCGATGCCGAGCCCACCCTCGGCGCGGTCGAGCGTGCGCTCGCCCTGGAAGAAGAGGTCGAAGATCCGCTCGAGCATGTAGGGCGTCATCCCCATGCCGGTGTCCCGCACGGACAGGCGCGCCATCTGGCCGTCGCCCTTCACGGTGACCTGGATGTCGCCGCCCGCCGGGGTGTACTTGACGGCGTTGGACAGGAGATTCATGACGATCTGCTCGACCCGCGCTTGATCGGCGGCCACCCACGTGGGCTCCGCCTCGACGGTCACGCGGTGCCGGGGTGCTTCCTCGTCGGGCAGGAGGCCCGCGACGCATCGCCGCGCCGTCTCCGCCAGATCGACCGCGGTGCGCGTCAGGCTGATCTTGCCGGTGGTGACCCGCCCCACATCGAGCAGGTCGTCGACGAGGCGACCGAGCTGGCGGACCTGGCGCCCGATCACCTCGTGGGCGCGGCGCGCGAGGGCCTCGTCGTCGGGCTGCACCTCCACCACACGGACCGCGCTACCGATGACGTCGAGCGGGTTGCGGAGCTCGTGCCCGAGCATGGCGAGGAACTCGTCCTTGGCCCGGTTGCTCGCTTCGGCCTCCTCGCGCGCTCTCTGCTCGCGCGCGAACAGGGCCGTCCGAATCTCCGCGGCCTGGCGCTCCACGGTGACATCGCTGACGATGCACACGAGACCGGTCAGCCGATCGCCCTCGATCACCGGATCGACCTGGAGGCGGAGCCATGCGCCGTCGCGCTCGAGATCCACCGTCTCGCGCTGGCGGCTCTGCAGGGCATCGGTGATGAGCGACGAGTCGCTCCCGCCCAGCCGCCCCCAGATCTCCGCCCACGGGATGCCGGCCAGGTCGTCGGGGCGCGCGCCGACCAGCGCGGAGAAGGCGGCGTTGCCGCGCACCACCGTGGCCTGGGCGTCGAGGAGGCAGATTCCGTCGCGGATCGCGTCGAACGTGGAGATCCAGGCGCGGCTCACCTCGCGGAGGCCCTCCTCGGCGCGCCGGAGTCGCAGCAGAGAGCGAATGGTGGCGAGCAGCACCGCCGGCTCCACCGGGTCGGTGAGGTAGCTGTCCGCGCCGCCCTCGTAAGCCAGCGCCTGGGCCTTGTCGCTGACGAAGGTCGAGGAAAGGTGCACGATGGGCACGGTCATGGTCGCCGCCTCGGCGCGGAGCCGCCGGCAGACCTCGAAGCCGTCGATGTCGGGCAGGTTCACGTCGAGGAGTATCACCGCGGGGCGCAGCTCAGTGGCGAGGCGCAAGGCGTCGATGCCGGTGCCGGCCTCGCGCACCCGGAACCCGGCCCGCTGGAGCAGCTGCGTCCTCGCGTAGCGCGTGCCCTCGTAGTCGTCCACGTTGAGGATGAGGACGCCGTTGTCGCTCACCGGCCCGCCTCCGTGCCCGGCCGGGCGCCGGACAGCGCCGCGCGCAGGTCGTCGACCACCTCGTCCTGGGCAAGCGCGTCCTTGGACAGGATGCGCACGGCGTGAGGGGCGAGCCGGCGCCGCTCCTCCTCGGTGAGCGCCTTGGACGTGAGCACGACGACCGGGATGTCCATGGTGGCGGGATCCTGCTTGAGCCGGTTGAGCACCTCGAAGCCCGACATCTCGGGCATCACGAGGTCGAGCACGATGGCGTCGGGACGCCCCGCGCGGGCCTCGCGCAGGCCTTCGCCCGCTCCCGCGGCCTCGCGGATCACGAAGGGCGCGCCCGCGAGGCGGCTTCGCACCAGATAGCGGGCGATCTCGTCGTCGTCGATCACAAGGACGTGCCGGCCGGCCCCCTGCCCCAGCAGTCGATCGAGAGAGCCCAGGAGCCAGCTTCGATGCACCGGCTTGACCGCGTAGGCGGAGGCGCCGAGGGTGAGGCCCTTGGCCTGGTCGTCGATGCTGGAAACGACGATCACCGGCGTGCCGGCGGTGTCGGGGCGGCGGCGGAGCTCGCTGATGAACGCCCACGCGTCGTCGCCGCCCAGCCGGATGTCGAGCACGATCGCGGCGGGGCGGAGCCGCTCGATGAGCCGCCGCGCGTCGGCGAGGGTGCGCGCCGCCACCGCCTGGTAGCGCGAGCTGCGGAAGTAGTGGCTGTAGAGGAGGAGGTCCTGATTGCTGTCCTCCACCACCACCACGGGAACGCGGCCGGGGGCGATCGTCTCCACCGCCTCGATGGCCTCCACCGGTCCCGCCTCGGCCGCCACCGCGTAGCGGACGGGAATCGTCGCAGTGAACGTCGAGCCCACGCCCAGCATGCTCTCGAGGGATATGCCGCCGCCGAGGAGGATGGCCAGCCGCTTCACCAGCGGCAAGCCGAGGCCGGTGCCGCGCACGCGCCGCTGCACGGGATTGTCGAGCTGCCCGAACTCCTCGAAGATCCGATCATGGTCTTCTCGCGCGATCCCGATCCCGGTGTCCGCCACGGAGAAGGCGATCATCCCGTCACCGGCCGGGCGCGCCGAGACCCGGATCTCGCCCCGCTCGGTGAACTTGAGCGCGTTGGAGAGGAGGTTGCGGAGGATCTGGGACACCTTGCCCTCGTCGGTGAGCATGAGGGGGAGGTCGGCGGGCTCCTCGAAGAGGAGGTTCACCGCCTCGTTCAGCAGCAGCGGCCGCAGCATGCCGCGAAGGGCGGCGAAGAGGTCGCGCACATCGAACTCGGCCGGCCGGACCACCACCTTGCCCGCCTCCACCTTGGCGAGGTCGAGGAGGTCGTTCACCAGCTCGGTGAGGTCGTCGGCGGCCTGGCGGATGTACCCGACCTGGCGGCGCTGCTCCGGGCCGAGGGGCCGCTCGGCGTCCTCGAGGAGCAGCCGCGAGAGGGCGAGCATCGAGTTCAGCGGAGTCCGGAACTCGTGGCTCATGTTGGAGAGGAAGCGCGACTTCATCTCGTCGGCGCGCCGAAGCGTGTCGGCCTTCTCGTCCAGCTCGGCGTAGAGGGCGAGCACGCCGCGGTTGGTGTCCTGGAGCTCGGCGTTGAGCCGGGAGAGATCCTCCTGCCGGTCGCGAAGCTCGTCGAGGGTGCGCAGCAGCTCGCGGTTCTGCTGCGTCAGCTCGTCGAGCGGATTGCGCGTCGACTCGCGCGAGAGCCACTCCGCGACGCGGGCGAGCCGGTCGGGTGTGACGAACGGCGCGCGCCGCGGGAAGAGCTTGCCCAGGGTGATGGTGGCGCCCGCCCCCGGACGATTCTCGACGTCGAAGTGGTCGACGAGGCGTCGCGCCCCCAGCATGCCGACGCCCATCCCGGTGGCGGAGCGATACTGGCCGCCGAGGATGGCGTCGAGGTCCCGGATGCCGGGGCCCTTGTCCGCGACGCGGACGAGGAGGAGCTGGGGCGCCTGACGGCCCTCCACCGAGATCTGCACGGTGCCCCCGCCCGCGTACATGAACGCGTTGCGCGCGATCTCGGAGACGGCGGTGGCGAGACGGGTCTGATCCTGCGCGTCGAACCCCAGGCGCGCGGCCACGTCTCGCGCGCACTGCCGCGCCGTCACCACGTCCTGCTCGATGCGGAGGGCCAGGGTGATGAGGCGCAGGCTCATGCCGCCACCGTGCGCGCGGCGACGACGGTGACGTCGTCCCGTCCCCGGCTCCAGTCGCGGTAGAGCACCGCCGCGATCACGGACGGATGGCGACGGTCCAGGCCGGGATAGCGCTCGAGCTGCCAGCGACTGCCGAGGCCGTCGGAGTGCATCACGAGCAGCGCGCCGCTGGGCCAGGGATAGCTGAACTCGTGAATACGCGTCGCGTTGTGCCCGGCGGTGCCGTTGCCGGACACGAGATGGCGCGGATGGCCCTCGCTCAGCACCACGCCGGCCACGTTCCCCATCCCCGCGTACTCCAGGACGCCGCGTTCCCGATCGAGCCGCGCCACCGCCACCGCCGCGCCCCGGCTGCCCCGGAGCGCGTGGTGGATCTCCTGCTGCGCACGGGGCCCGGGGGCGACCTTTTCGGGCTCCGCCGTGGCGGGCTCAGCCTGGCAAAGCTCCGTCGCCGTCCGCACGGGCT
>Ga0081538_10004972_pt1 | contig 12106 bp, 12 predicted proteins | sample TabmetS5T2R1_FD_71022 | JGI IMG/M metagenome (GOLD analysis project Ga0081538, IMG submission 71022) | Tabebuia heterophylla rhizosphere microbial communities from the University of Puerto Rico - S5T2R1 | ecosystem: Host-associated > Plants > Roots > Rhizosphere ... | reverse complement strand
ATCCCACCGGCATTCCGACCGGCGTCTTCGAAACGAAAGATGGCCATATCAACATCGCCGCCAGCGGCGACGATATCTACAAGCGCCTCTGCAAGGCGATCGAGCGCGAGGATCTGATCACCGATCCCCGCTTCTCCACCTCCAGAGCTCGTTCCACGAATCGCGACGAGATCATGGAGGTGCTGATGCCGGTGACGCGGCAGAAGACCAGCGAAGAGTGGATCACCATCCTGAACGCGGCTGGCGTCCCCTGCGGGCCGATCTACACCATCGACAAGACGTTCGCCGACCCCCAGGTGAAATTCCTCGAGATGGCGCAACCGGTGCACTCGAACGCCCTGGGAGACCTGACGATTCTGGGCCATCCGGTGGGCTGGAATGGGCTGCGTAATCCGTTACGCTCGGCCGCGCCGGAGTTGGGCGAGCACAATGAAGAGGTCTTCACCGCCCTGGGCTTTACCAAGGCGGAGATCGAGGATCTGGCGAAACGCGAGATCATTTAGCGCGTGCACCCTTGACACTCCCCGCCGCGGGCTGGCCTAACCACACTAGGTTAGTCGTCCCCTCTCCTCCCGGGAGAGGGGCGGGGTGTGGGGAGCAAGAGAGTCCGGAGACCTCATGAACCCCTTCAAGATCTATACGCTCTGTTACGGCAAGCGCGACGCGACAACCGCCGACTACTTCCTCGACGACACCGCGAACATCCCGATCGGCATGGGCTACTACTTTTGGGTGGCGACCAATGGCGAACACACCGTCCTGATCGATCTGGGTTACGATGAAGCGGTCGGCGAGCAACGCGGTCGGACCTTGGTGCGCCATCCGGCGGAGCTGTTGGACAAGATCCAGGTGGATCCGAAGACCGTGCAGCATGCCATCGTCACCCACCTGCACTGGGATCACGTCGAAACGGTGCGGGGCACTGCCGTGGTCGCCTCAGACGCCGCCAAGCTGTACCGCAACTTCATGGAAGATATTCCCCAACCGCGGAGCCACAGCGTCGCTGACCAGATCGGTGGCTATGCGCTGATCAAGCGTCTCGCGAGTGCAGACGATTTGATCATCCCCGGCCACGACCCCGAGGCCATGCGCAGGCTCCCCGTCTATGCTGAGGGCATCGCCTTGTTGGAATAGTGGTGACCGATCCAAACCCTCTGCCGGCTCAAGAGCGATGGGGGAGGAACCATGGCACAGAAATGGAGTGTGCTGGTTGTCAGTGAAGAGGATAGCGCCTTACAGAGTATTGCCGACACACTGACCAAGCACGATTACCGCGTGCTGACGGCTCCGGGGGGCGACGAGGCTCTGCCCCTGCTCGAGCGCGAGATCGTGCACGTCGTGGTCACCGACCTCAAAATGCGCCATGTGAGCGGCTTAGACGTCCTGCACGAGGCGCATACCGTCAACCCCGACATCGCAGTCATCATGATGACCCGCTTTGGCAGTATCGCTTCAGCGGTGGAGGCCATGCGGAGTGGGGCCTTCGATTATCTGACCAAGCCGGTGAAGCTCGGCGAACTGGAGCTGGTCGTGCAGCGGGCTGTGGCCCAAATAGAGGCGAACTCCGAGGTCGGAGAGCTGCGCCGGTGGCTTGACATCGAATACGGTTTCGACAATATCATCGGCAACTCCCCGGCCATGCGCCGCATCTATCGCACCATCCTCCAGGTCGCCGCTAGCGCTGGAACCATCCTGCTCATCGGCGAAAGCGGCACAGGGAAAGAGCTCATCGCACGGGCCATCCATCGCAACAGTCCCCGCCAGCACAAACACTTCATCGCCCTCAATTGCGCCGCCTTCTCCGAGGGGCTCCTGGAGAACGAGCTGTTCGGCCACGAGCCTGGCGCTTTCACCGGTGCCAATGAGCAGAAGCCCGGGCTCTTCGAGCTCGCCGCTGGCGGCGTCCTCTTCCTCGACGAGATCAGTGAGATCAGCCTGACGACCCAAGCCAAGCTGCTGCGGGTGCTGGAGACGAAGGAGTTTCTACGGGTGGGAGGGATCAAGCCGATCACGGTCGACCTCGCCATCATCTCCGCCACCAACACCGACCTCGAGGCGGCGGTCCGGAACAAGACGTTCCGGGAGGATCTGTATTACCGCTTGCGCGTAGTGACGATCGAGGTCCCCCCCTTACGCCAGCGCACCGACGATACTCCCTTGCTGGTCAACGCTTTCCTCGAGGAATTCAACGAAAAACATCACAAAAGAGTCGCCGGCCTCTCGGCCGAGGCGATGCGACGCCTGTTACAGTATCCGTGGCCGGGGAACGTACGGGAGCTGCGCAACTGCCTGGAGAGCCTGGTGATCCTGTCGCGCAAGCCGACGATCGAAGCGGCCGACCTCCCCCCCTACCTGCAGCCGTCCCCAACGGTCGACGAACTCACCATTCGGGTTGGCACGCCCCTGGCGGCCATCGAACAAGAGGTGATCCGCCGCACCCTGGCTCTCACCAAGACGAAAACCGAGGCGGCCCGGCTGTTACGGATCGGCCGACGGACCTTGCACCGCAAGCTCAAGGATTACGGCCTCGCCTGAGGCCTGTGCCATTTCGATCCGGCGGCACGCCGCTGTTTTGCGCCATAATGGCACGTGAGAAAGCCCCTAGCTGGTTTTTCTGGGCCACCCTGACCCACAGGCCCCCCTTCACGACGCTCCGCAGCATGCCAACCGCCTTTACAAGTCCCACTGGTCGCGCCTCGAGGGCTTCAGCTCCTCATTGGCATGAGACCTGCTGTTCCCCGCCTCTGTGATCGCCCCCCGGTCACCTGCCGCGCTGGCCGCAGGGCGGGGCCACGCGGCTGTAGCTGCGTCCATGGCTATGCGCAGAGAGGAGGTGCACGATGTTCCACGAGATTCTCGTCGCGGTGGCGATCCAGCAATGGGAGGAGTTCACGCCGCACGCCCTCGCTGCCCGCGACGTGGCAGTCGCCCTGGCCAAGGGCTCTGGGGCGAAGCTGTCAGTGCTGAGCGTCTACGACTACGGCGAGATCAAAGAGCCTTCGCTGTCCGCCGACATGGCCGCCCGCTATCGGGAGGATATGATGCAGCGGATCGATGGGGCCATGGAGACGAAGATGAAGGCCTTTCTTGCCGGAGTGCAGCAGCTGGAGCTCGCGATCACCCCCATCGTACAGGTGGGCGATCCCCGCAAGACCATCATCGAGGTGGCTGAGCGATTGCCGGCGGATGTCGTCGTCGTCGGTGCCCATAGCAAGCGCACCGTGCTGGATGTCGTGTTGGGTGGCACGGCGGGCTATGTGAAGCGCCACGCCTCCTGTCCCGTCGTCATGGTGACGCCCAGGGGCAGGCCCTAGCGGCTCCGCGAGTGTGGCCTGTGACGGAGTGCCGACCGTGGCCAAGGGAGTGATTCGACGACTACTCGAACATCGGGGTTTTGGCTTCATCCAGTGCGAAGACGGCCGGAAGGTGTTTTTCCACCGTTCAGAAGTGCTCCAGGTGCCTTTCTCGAACCTGCAGGAGGGGCAGGTCGTCGAGTTCGCGGTGCAGGAGACGCCTCAGGGGCCAAAGGCGCGGCGCGTCCGTGTCAATACCATCACGACCCGCACGACACCTCTACGGCCGAACGCGTGACGTGTCCCTAGATGCCGCATCGCGCTGAAGATCATACGCCGGCGGTGTCTGGGCCACGCCACGTCCCTCTTGATTGCCCCCCACTTTATGGACAGGGCGACAAGCATGAGCATCCCAGCAAGATGGCTTTCGCGTTCCTGCGGTCGATTGTGGCACCCCATAGGTTGGCTTCGGTTCCTCACGTCAGGGGTGCGAGGTACCGCAGGGCCGAGGTCTGAAGGTCGACAGGGCCGTCATGACATCAGCGCCTTGGGCGCAATGCTCTACGGCAACGCCCCTGCATGGGCTCTCATGGCTGTGGCTCAACCACCTATCTAGCTGTGCACGATAGCTCTCCCACGGCATTTACATTCTCCGTCCAATTGGCCTATGATAGCGCCTCATCGTTGTGTGGTCTGTGGCCGCACGTTGCCGTGGTCAAATGCTCCTGCCGACCTGCCACGTTGCGGAGCATCCTGCAAGCGCTGTTGTTGCGTAGGAGAATGGCATGCCTCGCTTAGAAACGCTCAGCGAAATCAACCGTCAATCCATGCGGGCTTTCCCCTGCCTGGAACCCGACACGACACCTTGGTCCCCGCTCCACAAGCCGCTATCACAGGCAAAAATCTCCCTGGTAACCAGCGCTGGCTTGCATCTGCGCGACGACCAGCCCTTCATCGGCGACCCCAAGGGCGGAGATACCTCCTACCGCGTCATCCCGTCCTCAGCGAAGCCTGCCGATATTCTGCAGAGCCATGTCAGCATCGGCTTTGACCACACGGCGATCATGCGCGATCTGAACGTCACGCTTCCCATGGATCGCGTGCGGGAGCTGGTGGAGACCCGGATCATCGGCAGCCTGGCGGCAAATTATTATTCCTTCATGGGGGCCCTCCGCAATCCCAAGCCCCTGCTTGAGGGCACGGGGCCCGAAGTGGCAAGCCGTCTCAAAGACGAAGCCGTGGATCTCGTGTTCATCACCCCCACTTGACCGCTGTGTACGCACACCGTGTGTGTGTTGGCACGCGTCTTCGAGGAGGCGGGCATCACGACGATCAGCTTAGCCATGGTGCGAGAGCATGCCGAGAAGGTGAAGGCTCCTCGCGTGCTCTTTGTGCCGTTCCCGTTCGGCTATGCCCTGGGCAAACCAAACGACGCGCAGCTGCAGCATCGCGTCATCGGTGCTGCCTTAGACCTCCTCCAGCGCGAACAAGGGCCCGTCCTGGAAGATTTTCCGGAGGAGGAAGTACCCGAAGCCTTGGTTCAGGCGTCCGCAGTCACTCGGGTAGCTGCCGAGGCAGTGCGCGATCCGGCAGACGAGGTCACGACGTTGCGAGCCTTTTACGAGCGGTGGGTAGAGGACCATGGCGGGCGTACCGCCGTCGGCCTCTGCGGCATCCCACAGCGGCGTTGGCGTGGGGTGATTCGCTTCCTCGAGTCGTACAGTCGTGGCGAAGACGCTGACATGAATGAGCGCCCCGCAGGCGTGCCAGTGCCCCAGTTCATCCGGTATTGCGTCGACGATCTAAAGGCGTTTCACTACGAAGCCCGCATGGCCCAACGGCCGAATGTATCTGAACCGGAACTGCACCGCTGGTTCTGGGGTGAGACCGCCGTGGCGCAACTGATCCGTGCCCTGGCGCAGCGCATGAACGCTAGCGACGATCCCGCGCTGAAGTATGTCGCCAACGGTCTGGCGCGCTGATCGCCCGCTGGACGGCCGAGCCGCCATCGACAACCAGCTCGCTACCGGTGACATCCGAGGATTCACCGGCAGCGAGCTCGAGCACGGTTAGACCACATACGATTGGCTATCGTGATTCTCCGCTTCGTGGGCGGTCCCCTCCGTGACCGCTTTCGAGCCAAAGCTGGTGCAAGCACCCGCAGACTGCGGTATATTGCATGCCGCTCGCATCGGTTGTGATATGCCCCCTGGACCGCTACGCGGAGTGCCATCACCGTGCCCGAACTTCCGGAAGTCGAGACGATTCGACAAGGTCTGCTGCGGCGCCTTGTGGACCACGAAATCATCGGCGTGCGGGTCCGCCAGCCGAATTTGCGTGAAAAAGTCGAAGTCGACATGCTCCTGACAAACGTCGTGGGCCGCAGCATTGTCGGTGTTGAGCGGCGGGCCAAATACCTGTTAATGCAGCTACGCCCTGAGGGCATCCTGGTGTTCCACCTCGGCATGACCGGACGCTTATGGCTCGGGAAACCCGTTGCACAAGATGCCCCGCACGATCACCTAGTGTTCCATTTAGGACCGGACCTGGAATTGCGCTTTCACGATACGCGGCGCTTCGGGATGTGCTTCTACACCACCACGAAGGAATTGCCTGAGCACCCACGATTTCGGCATCTGGGACCGGAGCCGTTGTCGCCCGATTTCTCCGGCCCCTACCTGGAGGAGCGTGCGCGCGGGCTCTGGAAGCCGGTGAAAAATTTTCTCATGGACGCGTCGGTCGTCGTGGGCGTAGGGAATATCTACGCCAGCGAGGCCCTTTTTGCGGCCCGCGTGCATCCAAAGCGAGAGGTCGGACGCTTGCGGCGCCCACAGTGGGACCGCCTCTGCGGTGCTATCAAAGACGTGCTGCAGGCGGCGATCGACGCCCATGGCACGTCGTTTTCCGATTACGTGGACAGCGATGGGCGGCGCGGCGACTTTCAAAATCAATTGCTGGTCTATGGTCGTGAAGGGGCACCCTGCGTGCGCGATGGCCACCCCATCAGGCGCATGATACAGGCCGGTCGCAGCACCTTTTACTGTAGCCGCTGCCAGCGATGAGCCCGGATACAGATCGTTCTATCGCAGGCAACGGAGAGAGGAGACGTGATGGCTGACCTCTCCCCAGCAGAGGTTAAAAGCTTAGGGCACGCGGTAGGGCTGGAGCTAGAAGAGCCGCTCCTGACCGAGGTGACATATAACCTCAATGCGCTCCGGGAGTTGATCGACGACGTGAATCCGCCGGAACTGGATCAGGTTGAACCTTTACCGATCATCCCACCCCATGAAAGGAGCTCGCATGAATAAGGCTGATCTTCCTTTCCTCTCAGCCGCGGCGCTCGGTGAGTTGATCCGCAAGCGGGAGATCTCTCCGGTTGAGGCCACCTCAGCCTACCTGGAGCGTATCGATGCCCTGGACGGCAAGCTCCATAGCTATATCACCGTCTGCCGTGATGAGGCGATGCAGGCCGCCCGCGCGGCAGAGCGGGCCATTGCACATGGCGAATGGCGAGGGCCATTGCATGGCGTGCCCTATGCGGTTAAAGATCAATTTTGGACCAAGGGGATTCGCACGACCGGCGGTTCGCGTCTGCTGGCCGACTTCGTCCCCGCCGAAGACGCCACGGTGGTCGCGAGACTACACGCTGCGGGGGCCATCCTCTTGGGCAAGCTCAACATGAGCGAATTTGCGACGGGGAATAGCGTCTATCACCCCTTCGGCACCCCGCATAATCCGTGGGACCTCGAGCGCAACGCCGGCACCTCGAGCAGTGGCTCCGGTGCAGCCACCGCAGCGTGTTTGTGTGCCACTTCCCTGGGTGAGGACACGGGTGGGTCTATTCGCAACCCCGCCAATAATTGCGGACTCGTCGGGCTCAGGCCCACCTGGGGTTTGGTCAGCCGCTATGGCATGCTTGGGGCCTGTTGGTCGATGGACATCGGCGGGCCGATTGCACGCACCACGGAAGATTGTGCCGTCACACTACAGGCCATCGCAGGTTATGACCCGCATGATCCGTACACCGAGAACCGACCCGTGCCAGATTATCGGGCGGCATTAACCGATGGCGTGAAAGGCCTACGCCTAGGCATAGTCAAAGAGGCGATGGAGGCCGAGTTCGTGCACCCGCAGGTGAGAGCGGCAGTGGCTCAGGCGGTCGCAAACCTGAAGGGGCAAGGCGCCTCGGTCGACGAGGTCTCCATTCCCCTGATGGCCACTGCAGCGGCTGTGACGCGTGCGATCCTGGCGGTGGAAAGTGCATCCCTACACCGCCATTGGCTCAGGACGAGGCTGCACGAATACGACCACAACGTGCAGATCGACTTTCTGACCGGCGCCATCATGCCTGCACAACTGTACTACAAAGCCCAGAAACTCCGGACCTTGATTAGACAGCAGGTGTTTGAGGGATTGCGAAAGGTAGATGTCTTAGCCTTACCCAGCTCCTCTGAACCCGCTCCACTACTTCCACAGGGGGCTGGCTTGAAGAGCAAGGACGAGGCACGACAGCGCATGTCCGGCCGGCGCAGCCTCACCGGGGTGTTCAATTTGGCTAACGTGCCGGCGCTGTCAGTCCCGTGCGGGTTTGTGCCGGTAGGGGGGGCGGAACTACCCGTCAGCCTGCAATTGGCGGGGCGGCCGTTCGATGATGGGCTGTTGCTACGGGTGGCGCATGCGTATGAGCAGAGCACAGCCTGGCATGCGCGACGGCCGTCGATCACCTAACCGTTTCCTTCAACAGGCACGGTTAGAAGCCTCCGGCCACGATGCCCTCCCTATGTCACGCGCCCACCTATCGGCGGCAGAGGGCTGCCGGCCGGCAGGAATTGGCCGTAGCCCGGCTGCTGCTCCAGCTTTCCCTGATTCAGCAACACGCGCCCGCGCAGTAGCGTCATCCAAGGCTTACCATGCACCTCCCAGCCCTCGAAAAGGCTGTAGCCAGTCTTACTAAAATGCTCGGCCGCCCGGATCGTGCGCGTCGGAGTGGGGTCGAGAATCAGCAAATCGGCATCGGAGCCGACCCGAATGGCTCCCTTCCTGGGATAGAGCTCGAAAATGCGGGCCGGGTTCTCCGCCAACGCTCGAGCCATCCACCAGATGGGCAATCCACGCTTGACCACCCCCTCGCTGTACATCAATGGCACAAGGGTTTCTATGCCTGGTGAGCCAAAGGGAATGACGGCCCCGTTCGGCCCAACGAAGATGTTCTCCCAGCCCGGTTGCTTGAGCTCTTGCGAGGCTGGCGCGTGATCGCTGCCCACGCAAGAGATGTAGCCCTGCTCCAATCCCTTCCAGAGGGCCGGCTGGTTGGGTCCACCGGCGGGCCGGAGCGGCGGGCCGATCTTCGCCAGGGGCCCCCAATGCTCCAACTCGGCGTCCGAGAGCAGCAGATACTGCGGGCAGCTCTCGGTCCACACCCGTTGCCCCTCGGCCTGCGCATGCTTGATCAGTTCGAGCCCCAGCAGTGTGCTCAGATGGACCACGAATGTCGGACAGTTGGTCAGCGCGCCCATTTTGATGGCGCGGTTAATGGCTTCTTCCTCGACCCAATCCGGACAAGCCTTCGGAAAGTCGGTGGGGTGCACGCGCCCTTCGGCCATCAGCTTATCTTCCAGATAATCGATGACGTCGCCGTTTTCGCAGTGCAGTTGGGTGATGCCCCCTCCGGCGGCGATCATCTCCATCGCCCGGCAGATGAAGCTATCGGAACACATGCGGTCCTTACGCTTCTTATAGGTCATGAACATCTTGAAGGAGCTCACGCCCATCTGGAGCGCCTCCGGCAGCCCCTCGAAGATGTAAGGATCGTTGTTCAGGATGAAATGCCAGGCGAAATCGACCACCGACACCTTCCCGACCTCTTCGTTATGGCGTTTGATGGAGTGGGGCAAGGTCTCCCGGTGGGCGAGGTCGTACATCGCGAACGGAATGATGGTCGTCAGCCCGGCGTGGGCGGCGGCGATCCCACCGGTGCGATAGTCGTCGTGCCCACCAAGATGGACGTGGCAGTCGATGGCCCCTGGGAGGACGTATTTCCCCGTGGCATCGATGGAGTGATCAGCGGGCGGCAGCAGCTCATCGGGGCCGATGGCGACGATCTTTTCACCGCGGATAGCAATGCTGGCCTCGTATGCCTCTGACGAGGTCACCACCTGTCCACCGCGCACGATGATATCGACTGTGGTTGCTGGCATGGTTTCACCCCTCGTTTCCGAAGATTTTCACCGTTATTCGCGGCGCCTGAGGCCACGACGGTAAGGGCGCTGTTCGGCCCCTCAAGGCGGGATGGGAGTTACTCATCCGCCGCGGCAGGCAGTTGACGGGGATGCCCCGTATTCGTATGCGCCGATGTCATAGCCACTTCCCGCGGGGCGTTTGCGGCCGTCATAGTCGCAGGGGACCTCGGGGAAGGTGATGCCGGCGTTGATGGCGGGGCTGCCTTGCTGGAGGTGGAAGTCATCTTGACTGGGGTTGACGAACTGAGGATTCGTTGAGGTGATATTGTTGCTTGCGGTCATGCCCTCCGTATCTTTACCCATCATTTGGGCCGTCGTGGTGAGGTTATTCCGGATGATCACCCCTGTTTGCGTGCCGGCCGCAGTATTTACAACCGCCGATCCTTTGGGTTGGTAGAAGATATTGTTTTCAATAACAACATTAGTATTCGTTCGCCAAAGCATAATGTGGCCATCGCGGGCTGGATTGGGAAAGGCAAAGGTATTATTGATGATCTTCCAATTACTTGCTCCTTTCGATGTTTGGATCCCCCAGCCATACAAATGCCTGGCAAAGATGTTGTTCTTAATCGTAGCATTCGTCGCGCTCGAGTAAATGGCATGATCGTGATTCCGCTTTTCATGATCCCCATTGTCATGGAAGTAATTGGCATCCACTTCCAGAAAATTCGCACCCCCTAGTAGCGCACCAGCTCCGGTGTTGTGGTGAATACGGTTCCCCTTGATCACGATATGATGGAGCCCCTCAGCGTTCAGCTTGATAGCCGAGTTCGGTGCATTGCGGAGTTCAAAATCTTCAATCCGGATGTAGCCGATGTTACGGGCAGGGATGTTGAACAGAAAGAATTTCACACCCGTCCCATCGAGCGTTGCCTGCCATTTATGCTCGGCTTTGAAGGTGATCCAATTGCCGGCAGCACCCGACCGCCGTATGTCCACAATGCTCGTATCGCCGGGGGCTTGATATACGCCATCTTTGACGATGACCGTATCCCCAGGATTTACGAGATTCGCGGCTTTCTGGATGGTACGGAACGGTTGGGATGAAGTCCCCCGATTCGCATCGTTCCCATTCGTGGCTACGTAGTAGGTCGTGCCTGCGGCATAGGATTCATGGCCAAGGGGGGGCAAGGGGCCGAGGGCAAGGGAACCGATTATGGAGAGGAGAAGCAGCGATTTGAAAAAGGGAATGGTGTGCATTATGGACTGTTCCCTCTGAACACATGAGGCCTCAGGACGGAGTAGACGGCGGCTGACCCGAGGGTCGGAAGGCCGGAGCCACATCGATGATCAACCGATCCAGCGCCTCTTGCGTCCAGGGCGGCAGGAAGGTGGGGATGAACACCTGATCGATCCCGACGTCCTGGAGTCGCCCGAGCTTCTCTTGCACTGCCCCCACGCTCCCAGCCAGGAGCATATCGCGCACGTAAGGCTCCGGCCAACCGTAGCGCCGATTGACACTGGCGATCAGGCGCTCGCGCTCTTCCGGCTTATCGCTGAAGAGCAATGGCATATTAGCCGAGCGCACGATCGTCGCGGGATCGCGCCCAATGGCCGCGCAGTGCTCCTTCAAGACCTGGATTTTGCGCTTCATCGTCTCCGGGCCAGCCCAGCAATTCCAATGATCCGCATACTTGGCGGCAATCCGCAGCGTGCGCTTCTCTCCGCCGCCGCCGACGAGCATCTCGGGATGCGGCCTTTGGACCGGCTTCGGATAGAGCGGAGCGTCTTGGAGTTGATAGAAGCGGCCGTGAAACGTTGTCTTCGGCTCGGTCCACATGCGGAGCAGGACCTGACAGGCTTCCTCGAGACGGCTCAGGCGCTCGCCGACGGTATAAAACGGAATGCCGTAGGCGACATGCTCATTCTTCTGCCAGCCAGCCCCGATGCCGCAGATCAGCCGACCGCCTGACATGATGTCCACATTGGTGGCCATCTTGGCTACCACCGCTGGATGGCGATAGGTGTTACCGGTCACCAGCGTGCCGATCCGCATGCGTTCCGTCGTCAGGGCCAGGCCAGCCAGCGCCGTCCAGCACTCTAATGTCTCCTGCACGGGGTCGGGGACATTGGGCATGAAATGATCCGTGACGCATGCGGCGTCCCATCCCGTTTCTTCGAGGTGTTGCCACAGGGCCCGCAATTCCGGCCAGGTGATGCCGCCAATGCTGGTAAACAAGCCAAACTTCATCGGATCGCTCCTTCGAGGCAGTGCTGAGTGCTGAGGACTGGGTGCGCGAGAGACCCTGAAAGCACCGCTCTGAGCGTCTACCGGCACTCCGCAAGGACGCCCCGAAGAGGTGCACCCCGGGTGGCGAGGAGTGCTTTCCCGACCCTCTTCTCCATGGCTCAGCACTCGGCACGTTGTCTGCGTTCGACTGCCTCAGGGCACTATGCCCTGCCGACTAAATGACGCCATCGGCTTTCAACTGCGCCAATTGGTCGGGTCCGATGCCCATCCACTCCCGGTACACCTCCGCGTTAGATTGGCCCAGCAGCGGCGCTGGCGTCACGGTGGTGGGGGAGTCGGAGAGCTGGATGGGATTACCCGGCATGGTGAAGGGCCCCCAGGTG
>Ga0081538_10004971_pt1 | contig 12108 bp, 14 predicted proteins | sample TabmetS5T2R1_FD_71022 | JGI IMG/M metagenome (GOLD analysis project Ga0081538, IMG submission 71022) | Tabebuia heterophylla rhizosphere microbial communities from the University of Puerto Rico - S5T2R1 | ecosystem: Host-associated > Plants > Roots > Rhizosphere ... | reverse complement strand
ATCAAAAAACTGCAGAAGAAGGTAGGCATAACCACACTTTACATTACACATGATCAGATAGAAGCTATGAGTATGGCAGATAAGATCGCAGTCATGAATAGTGGTTTACTTCAGCAAGTTGGTACGCCTCAAGAAATATACAATCGACCATCAAATACTTTTGTAGCTGGTTTTGTAGGAAGCCCATCAATGAACTTTTTGGAATGCAATCTTATAAAATATACTACTACTATTCATCTTGAATCTAATGGTATATCATTCAAACTTCCAAATACAGAGACGGGATCATCACATCCAAAACCTTTGCCTAAGAAAATAACAATTGGAATAAGACCTAAAGATATCAATGTTTTATCTGATGGAAATGAGGACCTTGCAGATATCAAAATGAAAGGAGAAATAACTTTTACTGAGATGTTAGGTGACGATTCAATAATAGAAGTAAAAATGGGATCTAGTTTAATAAAAGTTGCAAACACAAATTCAACTCTTGATCTTTCTATTGGCAGTGTTATCATGCTTGGAACATCTTATAATAAAATCCATTTCTTTGACACTGAAAACGGAAAAAGAATTCTATTGTAATTATGTCTGCTAATCGTACTAAAATATTTATAAGGAGAGACCATTTCCAGTTTAACACCATTTGTTAATTTATTGCTTTAACCAATTCTACTATTATGAAAGGAATTATGTAATCAGAGCAAGGACAATAAGAAGATGAAGTTTTTACACAGGATGAAGCCGCCACCTAGACCCATATGTCAATATTCCGAAACCGAAATACACAAGTACTTTGTTTCTAACGGTACAGAACTTTATCTAAGTTATGGATGTAACACCAAATCTGAGATAGTATGTCTATTAAAAGAAAAGATGTATTATCTATGCATGATTCATTATAAGAGATTAATTCAATGGCAACAGGAGACTAGCCCTGATTTAGATCTGAAATGCAATTCTGTCTGGGATTTAACATAAAGAATGATCGTTGAGGAGAGTATCAGTAGTGATGATTTCTAATGTTCCTGCCTTCTTATTAAGCCGGTACTTTGATTACACTCTCAAGGTAGAAGCGTCTGATATTACTAGTGATCTCACCAAGGCAATCCTCTACGGCGAAATGACCTGAATCAAGCCTGTGCATCTCGGCATTAGGTAGATCCTTCAGGTAAGCTTCACCGCCTTCTTGAGTAAAGAACATATCATTCTGTCCCCAAAAAATCAATGATTTCGGCTGATTTTCACGTAAGTATTTTTGCCATTTTGGATATAGCGCTACGTTAGTGCGATAGTCATAGAACAAATCCATCTGTACGCGCTTTGCGTCTGGTCGCTGCATGGACATAAAATCCATGTTCCAATTGTCAGGACTGATGACTTCAGGATTTTTGTGGCCGTGTAGATAAATTTGTCTTATGGTATCAAGTTGTAAAAACGCATATAGAGGAGTCTCCGTTTCGGAAGTGCGGTTCTTCCAAAGTGCGTTACGCAGGCCATCCCATGCACTGGTAAAGCCAATTTCATAAGCGTTTGAGTTCTGTATTATTAGCCATTCGAGCCACTCAGGATGTCGAGTTATTATTCGAAAGCCAACTGGCCCGCCATAATCCTGCATGTAAAGTCCAAAGTGAGTAAAGCCTATGATACTCAAGAATTGTTCCACTATTTCAGATAGTCGATCGAAGGTATAATCGAATTCACTCGGGTCTGGCAAATCAGAGTTACCAAAACCAGGATAGTCCGGTGCAACAACATGGAAATAATGGGACAGGTTTGATATAAGATTACGATACTGATGGGAGGAAGAAGGAAAACCGTGAAGCAATACTAGCTTTGGATTAGTTGGGTTCCCAGATTCCCGGTAGAAAATAGATAGCCCATCAACTGTTGCCGTCTTGTGGAGCGTCATTGGATTGTAGATTTTTTGGTTTGAAATCTGTTGTTTCATGACAACTGAGAATCTGTTTTTTGTATTTATCTTTTAGGTCTTACCGATACCTTACTGTAAGCCAGTTTATGTAGCAGTTGCAGAACGTTTGATTATAAGATCATGATACTCTAAAAAACGATCCTCAAGATTCTCTGGTACTGCTTTGTAAAGACATAGGACAGTTATAGGTATTTCAAATCCTTTTATTGCCTCATTACTCATATTTTCAAGTTGGAGAGCATCCTCATATCTTCCCTGTTCGATTAATTTAGTTGGTAAAGTGGCCAAAACATTTAGTCCATCTTTTGATTTCCTTTTTGCCAGTTCCCCAATATCACGTATACTATTAAGACTTGGTATAGCAGAAAAACTGCCGTCATTATAAAAACCTTCATCAGCTGGGATTATTATTATATCTTGTGAGTTGAATAGGAAATCAACATTTTTGACCGTGTCAATTGATTCTATAAATTTCTGTTGCTCTTTTGTATAGATAAGCAAGACATTAATCTGCTTGTGTTCAATGCCTCGTCTTATATACGCATTAACAATATCCTTAAATTGTGACTCATCATTATACGTAAAAACAATATGGTCTCGATCCTTCATCTCTAAAATAATATCACCTACATTATCCATCTTGTTGTATAGGGCTTCTTGTTCATCGAGGAATTGATTTATGACGTGTCTCAGGAGCTCAGGTTTACTAGACATACCCATACTTTTGGCTCTAGGTGTTTGCAAGAATTGATCCAGTCTTTTGATCAAAAGTTTAGGAAAGTGGACATAATACCAATCCTTACGTCCCATATCATGTGTAGTTACTATATTATGCTATTATAGTATTGTCTTGGCGGTTATTCTATAATACTTTAAAGTCTTGATTTCTATCTTTCTGCTTGCAGGTTTCACTTTTAACATCATTTCTTATAATAATAATCCATATCTGAAATTGATTGTTGGATAGCAAATTAGGGCCTATATAAGTTCATATAAATCCATAATAGATGAATAATCACAGATGACCAGAATGTCCGAGTCGGAACCAACTGTAGATGATTCTGTTACTACTTCAACTTCTACCACAACACCTCAGGATGGGACTTTTAATAATATTCCCAAATATATGAAGATACTTGTTCCACATGATCGTTCAGAGATGTCTGATAAGGCATTATCCCATGCTATTTATTTGGCCAGATTATCAGATGCTGAAATTATAATTCTAAATGTGCTTGAACGTCTTGAGATGACAGATTCTTCAGTTTCAGCTACACTGAGAGAGGGAGATGATGACAAATCATCTACAGATCTAGAAATTACAATGACAGGAGAAGTAAAACAGTTAATTGAAGAGAAAATCAGACTATGTAGGGAAGCTGGGGTAAAGAGTCAAATATCTTATCAAATCCAAACTGGAAAACCTTCAGAAAAAATAGTCAAAGTTATAGAGGAAACCTGTGCAGATCTAATAATCATGGCTAGCAATAAGGTTGGTTCATCAATAAGGGGAATTGGGAGTACGGCCAGAAAGGTGATTGATAATGTTAAGAAGCCGGTACTTATTGTAAATGAATGAATAGATATTGTAGCAACGCTAGTAACAATCGGGAATATACTCCTCCGGTTAATGATCGACATTCATGAAGTAACCACTATCTATTGTTTACAGATACAAACTACTAACCAAAAAAGAGAATTCGTAACATACATAAATTCACTATTTTATTTCTCTGTTTGAATACGACAGTGAAGGATTTATTTATTTTAGTTTCTTATCTATGAAGATCAGGATGGTGAAATAGAATATCGTTAAATGTTTGAGATGTGGAAATGATATTCATAATGGGGGTTTATATCAACATTTAGATCAATTGCATAAGGAAAATATAGAATCTTACATTGAGTTATTACAAAAAAAGATGGAAGAATTAGAAAGCAACATGATAAAGGAAAGAAGAAATAGTAAACTAAATGTAATACACGATGAACGCATCATCAAACAATCTGGCCCAAAATTAACTAATATCAATAGAGAACAGATGGAAGAGTAGTTGCATTTCTCGTTCTTTCTTTAATTTATCCTAATATTATTTTCTTTGGAGTGATGTATCATATCAATTACCAAGCTGCAGTCCATGAAAAATTTTTTCCTCCTGAACCTCTACCATCTCATGGATCATAATATTTTCTAATACCATGGCTTGATGCAAGTTCGAATCTACAACGCTTCCACACTTTAATAACAGCCTCTTAAGATCTGTCATTTACCAATCTACTTAATTCTTTTTCCTTTGACAGTAACGTCTACATAATTCCAACTATTACTTCCTTCTTTGTGATAATTTCATTTTCATACCATACTTTGAACGTAATGTAATTGCTGGATCCAATTTGATACGTTGACTTGTGACTAAATGCATAGACCATTCCTGAGCAATTGTAGCGATGATAAGTACACCTTCCATCCATGCAAATGGTTCTCCAATACAACCTCTTATTCCTCCTCCAAATGGAAAATAACTAAACCTCGGTAAACGAGTCTTGAAATCATCTGTCCACCTATCTGGATTGAACTCTTCTGGCTTTTCGTAATATCTTGGATCATGATGCATAACATATTGACACATGAGAATTGAGGAACCAGCAGGTATAGTATATTCACCTACAGAATAATCATTCTCGACATGACGCCCCATTGTCCAAACGGGTGGATAGACTCTCATTGATTCTCTAAGAACCATTTCAGTGTACCTCAATTTTGGAATATCATCAGCAGTGGGAATTCTATTTCCAAGAACTAATTCTATTTCATCGTGAAGTTTTCTTTCGACATTTGGATATTGAGAAAGCAGGTAGAATGTCCATGTAAGTGCATTAGAAGTAGTTTCGTGACCGGCAATAAATATAGTCATAACTTCATCTCTTACTTGTCTATCTGACATTTTTCCGTCAGAAGTGGATATAGGAGATGTGGATGTAGAGGAATTGCCATTATTGCTGATATGATTAGCAGTGTTAGATTCTTGTGCCTGCATTAATCTGGAGAGTAAATCGTCATATCTCATTTCATTGCCAGACTCCTCTTGTTGTCTTCTATCGGAGATCAATCCGTATACTAGTGAATCTAGTTTTTTTCTAGCCTCACGAGCCCTCTTTGGGGCAGGTAAAATAGGAATCTTGTTTAGAACTTGACCTATTGGACTTTGAAGTCGTTTAGAATAATTACGAACAGTAGTTAATGCCTTGCCAACCTCTTGAGCCTCTGATTCCACATCATAATTTAGTACTGATTTACATATAATACCAAGTGTTAGTCGCATCATTTCTTCTGAGATATCTACTGTGCTTCCGTCCTTCCATCTATTACGCATGCGAATAGCATAATCAGTCATAATATTGCTGTAGATCATAATTTGTTTGGGATGAAATATTGGTTGTATTAATCGCCTCTGATGGTTATGAAAGTCTCCTTCGCTTGTGACCAATCCTTCTCCCAGAACAGCTTTTGCAGTTTGCAATCTCTTGCCTTTTTTGAAATTACGATGATCATATATGAGTACTTTTTCTATATAGTCAGGATTGTTAATTAAATAGACATGTTCAGGTCCCAACTTAAAATATGAGATTTCTCCATATTCTCGAGCTATGGTTGACAATGTATTGATAGGATCACGAATAAATTGTCTGAGCAATTTGCCTGGCAATTTATACGTAGGACCAGGAGGAAACTTGGTGACTACACTCATAACAATGTGTTTATCATTATAGCTAAATTATAAACCTTGGTTGGACTATTTAGCTAGTCTGTACATGTGCTATCATTTCTTTCAATTGGTCATCACATTGTATTAGTATCATTTTCATGCTTCAGTCCCAACCTGCTACATCCTTTTCTCCAACCATTCTCGTAGGTTTTATTTTCACAAGGACTGAACCTTCCTCACTGTTTCTTTTACCATATGACTCAGCATTTCTTTTTCCCATATATCGTCCTGCTATTTTAGTAGCCCATTTCAAAACCTCGTTTTGTTTGTAAGGATAAATTTTTGCAATGCCAAATACTGATACGAAGGAAAATGGTGGTGTCTGATCGTCTACACAGATACTTACCTTATTATCTCGATGAATATTGCCTGCTTTGGTTGATGATTCGCCAGTAGTAAAAACAATATTTCCTACTTTATTCCTATTATTCTTGTCATCCAATACAAACCAGATTGGAACAACATGTGAACTTCCATCTTTGTTAACTGTAGCAAGTTTTCCTGTAAATGTTCCCTGCATAAGAAATCTAGTAATCTCTGATTTGGACATTTCCGCCATTATCGTTACTATTGATCCTTTCATTAGATATAATATGTTCTCTTTTGATGTCCGAATTTCCATCCCCAGATCTCAGATAGTTAATTTTGGATATATCAGCGCATAAAAACCTGAATCTTTTTTTCCTGTTTTTTCTAGTAAATTTTTTACCGCCGTTAGAAAAAAGTATACAAGGTACCACTAATAGCTTATTCTAATTTGGTAACGACAAAAATTGAATTATCGCAATCCTTATATGATACTTCTCTGTCCATCGCAACAAGACTATATCAAGAGAATGCATTGAAAGAACAAACAGTAGAAGAATTAATGCTGACAACTTTAAGGATATTGATAAAGGAATATGAGGAAAATCCTGAGTCAGTAATTACTTACTTCCTTAAGAGAAGGTAAAGATTGTGTTAATTATTCTTAATAATATCAAAATATGAACACACACTTACAAGGTGTTGTCACCACATCAAAAGACGGAAAACAGCCTCGACAGGATCCCCTTAATCCATATCCTCCTAATAATCATAGTTTTATCAAATACTCAGTCGTGTAGGAAAAGATATAAATTCAAACTTGTGAAATCTAGTCTACTTTAACTTCACCGACAATGAATTAACTAGATAAATATACTGTGAGCAATTAAATTCTTGTCAATGCTTGAATATGATTCACCAGTTTATAGCAGATTAAAACAGGTTAAGCTTAAGTCGTCAACAAAATATGGTAGTATTATTAAAACATAATCCCATATCCATAGCTATTGTACAGCAGTTGGTATTAATCAGCTTGACACTCGACATCCATCCCCAATAAAGGAATCTGTTATATCCAGAGGATCATTGGACTGAAATCGAATAGTAATAATTACATCTTGTCCACACTGTCCGACCAAAGAAATAGGAGCAAATATTGGAGAAGAACATATACTTATTTCTTCTCCAGAATTATACGTTTCACCCTGTATATTAAAATATCCTGTAGATAGATTTCCTCTATAAATTGGTCCTTGATTAAAACCATTCTGACTTATATTTTCTGTAGAATCGATTGTCCAATTACCTAAAATTGTTCCATTATCAGATTTGCTACAACAAATGATAGATCTGAATCAACGAAGGATCCATCAGGACAATCTATACTAGTCATTCCTTCTCCATGAATTGTGAAATTAGAAGTCTGATTTGTCGCATGGGTTATATGGATAAAAAATGGAGAAAAAAGTAAGAGAGGCAACAATAGATACATCCCTAAAACAAGACTATCAGTTTGCTTCTTGCGGCACATATTATGTGTTTTCATATCATTTCATTTCCTGTTATAAAATGATATGGACAAAAATAAGTCTCAGAATCGATAGAAAAAATAAGGCAATCATCAAAAACACTGAATGGTAAACAAACCCTTGTTCTGATGAAATATAAATCAGAGTTAGAGTAAAAATATTGGCGATGGAATTGTTGTTATATCAGGCTCATTAAAGTCACATTAAACTTCGTAATTACAAAATAATTGACACTTAAATGAAAGTTACAACCTAGACCTTCTATAAGGTTCATGAAATATGTAGTTAGATCTCAAACAGATGATGACATTACTATTATAAAGATCAATAAGCCTGAAGTATTAAATGCTCTGGATAAAGAAGTTGCAGCAGAACTTTACACAGAAATTGAAATTGCAGGTACAAACGATAAGATCAAGGCTGTAATTATTACTGGTTCAGGTGAAAGGTCCTTTTGTGCAGGGGGAGATCTTAGATATGTTATAAATATTAATCCTATTGAGGCAGAAAGATATGCATCTTTTATGCATAATTTGCTTAACAAAATAGAGAATCTGGAGAAACCTGTCATCGCAGCAATTAATGGTTATGCTCTAGGAGGAGGATGTCAGCTTGCATTAGCCTGTGATGTTAGGATAGCCTCAAACAATGCTAAAATAGGTCAGACTGAAGTTACAGTTGGCATTCCACCTGGATGGGGAGGAACTCAGAGACTACTTAGGATTGTTGGTCCTGCAAAAGCAAAAGAATTTATCTACACTGGAAAGACGATTTCAGCAAACGAAGCAGAAAGAATTGGTCTTGTAAATAAGGTAGTTAGCGTAACAACTGAAGAAAAATATAGATTATTAAGGTCGATAGATATGACATCTACAGCCAATAATTTTAGAGAAGAAAAAGAACAACAGGAAAAGCAAAGAGTCAATAAACTAGCTAAATTCCTAAATGTAAAGTTAATGAATGAATGTGTTGGCTTTGCAAAAGAGATTACAAAAAATAGTTTTTCTGCTGTCAAAACTAGTAAAATATTAATCAACAAAGGAATGAATGTAGATATTGGTACAGGGTTACGCTTAGAAACTTATGGCTGGGCATTATGTTTTGTACACGAAGACAGACGAAAGATGATGTCATCCTTTCTAAATAAAGGGAAAAGATGAAAAATGCGGCAATCTGGCAAACTAGTCATGAGTATTGTAACACAGTTCATGAGATTTAAAGTCGTTCAGTCCATATACTCTAAAGCTAATAGAAGATAAAGGACATTGACTGAAGAACTTAACAAAGAGGACATTACAGCAAAACTCTTATCAATTTTAGAAGCAGTTAGATGGATTCCATCTTCATGAAATGAACCATGGCGTTACATAGTTTTTACAAATGAGAACCCAGAAAAACTAAAGAAAGCACAATCTGTTTTAAGGGAGAAATTGATAACGGAATAATAATATAAAAAGTAAAAGTATACTTTAGAATCAGAAAAGGGTTCCTTACTTCACTCAACGTAAATAGGGATTATCGTTAGAAGAAAGTTCTATCACAAACGTTAAAATATCTATAAAAGTTATCAAAAATAAGAAACAAAATGGGAATATCATTTACAACAGATGTAAAAAAAATGCGAGACGACGGTGGTTTTAAAACAGTGACCTTTCAAGCAAGCCGCAATCATCAGCCCTTAGTATTAGTCTTCAGTGAACCTAATTCTAATATTATAGAAAGAGAAGATTGGCAGATAGGAGATCAGGTAATAGTCAGAATTGAACGTGTTTCAAAATAACATTAGATAATAAACAAAGATTAGAAATATATCGATAAAGGATAGAAAAATACAAATTCTATATAATTACAAAGAATTATTATAAATTCCTCTATAATCTCTTAACAGATAAGATAGATTTATTTTTCACCTAGAATAATTATTTAATCATTATCTTCCTATAAGGCTAAGTAATTATAAATCTCTATTCGCATCATTATTGTATAGATCATGAAATGAAATTGATTGGAGCGAACCTTTCAACAACGCAGTTTGAAGAAATTGCAAATAGAATGGAAAACGAATCTGCACAAGAAATTTTGAGGTGGGCATTAGATACCTACGGACCAAGAATTGCTTTAGCATCAAGTTTCGGTGCTGAAGACGTAGCCCTCATTGATATGATGACAAGAATTGATGTTAAAAAAACAAAAGTTTTTACCTTAGATACAGGTCGACTCAATCAAGAAACTTATAATGTAATAGATGAAATCCGTAAAAAATATAACATTCAGATAGAGACATATTTTCCTGCTCAGACAGAGGTTGAAGAAATGGTACAAACAAAGGGAATGAATTTAATGTACGATAGTCTTGAAAATAGAAAACTCTGTTGTGAAATAAGAAAGGTACATACTCTTAATAGAGCATTAAGCAAACTTGATGGCTGGATCACTGGTCTAAGAAAGGAACAGGCAATAACAAGAGCTAGTATTAGAAAGGTTGAAGTCGATTCTGCACATGGTAATATTCTTAAACTTAACCCGTTAGCAGATTGGACCAACGAAATGGTTTGGAATTATATTCATAAAAATAATATCCCATATAACAAGTTGCACGATATGGGTTACCCTAGTATAGGTTGTGAACCGTGCACTAGAGCAATTCAACCTGGTGAAGATCCTAGGGCAGGAAGATGGTGGTGGGAAACTGATACTAGTTACAAAGAATGTGGATTGCATTGGGATCCTACAAAACGTTTCAAGAGCAGGTAGTATAAGTGAATAATGGTAAAGTAGATACTAGTAGTATCAGACCTAATTATATTGAGAATAGTGATAATAGTATACCACGACCACATGGAGGCAAGCTCATAAATAAATTTATTACTAGAAAAAATACTGATGGAATATTTTCTATAGAGGTAACAACCGATCTTCGAAACGATATTGAAAATATTGCTAATGGAATATTTAGTCCACTGGAAGGTTTTATGGGTCGAGATGACTTTGAGAGTGTTGTAAAATCAGGTCATTTAAAGAATGGTCTTGCATGGACTATTCCGATAATATGGGATGTTAGTGAGAAAACTGCAGCAGAGATTAAAGACTCTAAAGAAGCTATACTAAAAAATAATGGCGATCATTTTGCAATTCTTAGCGTTGAAGAGGTTTATTCATTTGACAAGATCGGTATGTCTAAAGCTGTCTATCAGACAAATGATGTAAGACATCCTGGAGTCGCAAAAACCTTAGAAATGAAAGACAAGCTTATTGGAGGTAAAATTGAAGTTATTAAGAAGGAGTCCACCTCATCATTAAGAAGGTACAAAATGAGTCCTTCTGAAACTAGAAAGGAGATTCTAAATAGAGGATGGAAAACTGTAGTGGGATTTCAAACCAGAAATGTTCCACATATTGCTCATGAAATGTTACAAAAAGCTGCATTGAATATTTATGATGGATTATTCCTAAACCCCATTATTGGTAAGAAAAAACCAGGAGACTTTAAGGACGAGATCATTATAGATACATATAGAACACTCCTGGAAAAATACTATCCTAAAGATAGAGCTATGCTTGTAACGCTTCATACGTTGATGAGATATGCTGGTCCTAGAGAGGCAATCCATCATGCAATTATGAGAAAGAATTTTGGATGTTCTCATATCATCATTGGAAGAGATCATGCAGGAGTTGGAAATTATTATCAACCTTTTGCAGCACAACAAATCTTTGAGAATTATCCTGATCTTGAAATTCAACCATTATTTTTTCCGGCATTTTATTACTGTAAAAAATGCATCAGTTATGCTAATGAAAGAAATTGTCCACATGGATTAGAATTTAGAGAAGAATTAAGTGGTACAAAGATGAGAGAATTAATTAACCGTGCTGAAATGCCTGCAGAATATTTAATGAGACCAGAAATATCAAAACTAATTATGTCTTATGAAGATCCATTTGTTAAATAGTTCATCAATGAAGATATTCCATCTATGCTCGATTTTGACTTGAATATTCATGTATGCTACCAATAAAACTGAAACTGAATAATGTAAACAGCATTATTGGTGATATATCTACATATTTGTATTTGATCACAATAAAAGAAGATTTAGATGCGATAACTTTAATCTTACATCAAACATTTGAACTACCACCATTTAAGCGGGATTATGATTCTGCTTTTGGAAAGGTGGCTGATATCATAAAGAGGTATGGGATAGTTGAAAATGCACGCAATTTACGATTTCGCTTTATCTTGTGTATGCAAGAGTTTTTTGACTCAATTCCTCAAGAACAATGGAAAACAAAAGATCCTACTTTTATCAAGGAGTCAGAAGAATTTTCAATTAATAAATTCAAAGATTGGATAATAGAACAGATTACCTAATTAGAAATTAGTTTATAAATTTAGTCATTGCATTGGCTTATCATCTGTGACATATAATATTAGTTAACCTAATAGAATTTTAAGATTAACTAATTGAACACGAATATGGTTAATCTTCATTAACCATATTGGACTACCGAACCACTCTTATTTTTTATATTTGTAACACTTCAATAAAACCTTGTTGTAGGAAAGAAT
>Ga0081538_10004970_pt1 | contig 12112 bp, 15 predicted proteins | sample TabmetS5T2R1_FD_71022 | JGI IMG/M metagenome (GOLD analysis project Ga0081538, IMG submission 71022) | Tabebuia heterophylla rhizosphere microbial communities from the University of Puerto Rico - S5T2R1 | ecosystem: Host-associated > Plants > Roots > Rhizosphere ... | reverse complement strand
GGACTCGTCGCCGAGCGCTTCCGATGCGGGCCCTCGAATCGTGCTGGGCACGAAAGCCGGGCTGCCGGTCGTCACCCTCGCCGGACCGGTCGATCGCCAGCTGATCGTCGAGCGGGCTGACCCGATGCTTCAGCTCCTGACTCTCGAACAGGACGGACCGATCGCGATTGATGTGTCTGGGGTGGACGCGGTCAACGGCGCGCTGCTCGGGCTGCTGCTGCGCGCGAGCCGGCGCCTCGCCTGGCGCAACCGCACCCTGATCATCGCGTGCTCCGATCCCGAGAACTCGCGGCGGCTGCGGATCGCCGGCCTCGACGAGCTCGCAACACTCGTGGAATCCGTGTGACGCCGTCCAACCGTCGCCGCGGTGCGCCGACTGCATCCCGACAACCCGCTCAGTCAACCGGAGGCCGCGGCCCTACGCCGGCTCGGGCGTCGGCGTGACCCGAATCGGCGGCCGCCGCCCGCTGGAGTTGGAGCTCCTCCTGCGTCGGCTTGCGCAATAGGAAGTAGACGAGCGTACCTATCAACGGGAGCACTAGGACGACGACGATCCATGCGGCCGTCGCCTGACGCGAGAGTGGGCGGCGGACTATGTCGACCACGCCGATCACCCAAATGACGACAAGCGGCAACAGGATGAACACCCAGACCATGGTCGACACGGCGAGCGGCGTCATCGGGCGGCCCGCCGTCGTGTCGAGACCATCGTCGAGCTCCGCGGCTGCGCCTCGCCCCTCGCCCGCGGGCGCCCCGCCGCCCGGCCCCGGGCGTTCGTGCTGATCGATTTCTCTGTCTCGCGCAGCTGCCGTCTCGCTCCGAGGGCGAACGATGAGATCAAGGTTGTCGGCGAGCTGCTGGCGACCAGAACGAGCGGAAGCCGCTGTGGTCGGGCGTACACGTCCCCTATTCAAGAGCAGGCGCCGCTCGCGTGCAATGACGCACGCGCGTGGTGGCGTAGGCGCCCCGGTGTGGTCCCCAACGGTGAGGAACGGGCGGGCTTTCTTGACGTGCGCTCGTCCGCGCGCCGATGGCCCTCACGCGCTTGCTTCGACGAGCTCTGGAGCGGGCCGCCGGTCCCCGTGCTGCCAGAATCCCACCCGGTCGCCGCTCAGGACGGCGCTATCGGTCGTTGCCGCCCCCTCATCGACCAGGCTCACCTCGGCCCGTGCCGTGCCAACCCCGGTTGCACGACCGGCTGGGCGCACTCTGCTGCCGTCGACCCGGTCTCGAGCCACGCCGGGCTTCGAGCCCGCCGCGGCACGTCTTCGAGGGTGTCGACGCGGTCAGCGAGGACACTGGATGCGCCCCGCTCTATCTGTGCTGGTTCGGCCCCCGCCGCCTGGCCTCGATCGTCTTCGGCGGTGCTCGGTGTCGAAAAGAACATCCCTCAGGCGAGCACCATCCTCGACGCCACCGAATTGACGGTGACCGCGTCGATCGTCCTGTACCTCCAGGGGATCGACCCAGAGGAGATCATCACCGCCCTGCGCAAACGCCACGCGCCGATGATGTCCGCAAGCGCCGGCCTCCGGCTCTGATCGATCGCGACGGCCACGACGAACGGGAGCGTCACGACGCTCCCACTCGGCCCCAGCGACGCAAGCGCATCGATTCCGTTCGCCGAGACACTCGAGGCTCGTCCACGGCGCAAGTGGCGTAGGTCATGCGCGAGACGCGATGGGTAAGCGGGGATGCCATCAGCAGGGAGTATCGCCGCGCGAACCGGGAGACTTCGTCTGCCGTGCCGGCCGCCGACCACACCGACGCCTCTATCGAGACGCCCGCGGGCCGCTCACTGGGGCGCTATATCGCGAGTCATCTCGGCTCGACTCAGGTGTCGCGCGTCATCTACGGCTCGATCATCGGGCTCGCGCTCGTGGTGGCGCTCGAGGCACATCCGCCGCCGCCGGGGGCCGTCATCGCCACGCTGGTTGGGTCGGCCATCGCGGTCGCGCTCGCCGAGCTCTACAGCGAGCTGGTAGGGCTCCAGGTGGGTGGACACCGCAGGGCCGGTCGGGTGGAGCGACGCCACCTCCGCGCCGACATCGCGGCCGTGACGGTGGGCGTCGCATTTCCCGCCGTGTTCTTCATCCTGGCCGCGGCAGGCCTGTTCGACGACGACACGGCGTTCACCGTGGCGAAGTGGAGCGGGCTTGGCCTGATCGGCGTCTACGGCTTCGTGGGCGCGCGCGTCTCGGGCGCGAGTCTGCCCGCCTCGCTGCTGCGGGGGTCCGCGGTGGCGCTGATCGGGGCGTTCTTGATCGCGCTGAAGGCGCTGGTGCACTGAAGTGGCAGGGCAGGATCCGGACCGCGTCCTGGTCGAGCGCATAATCCGCCGTCAGGCGCATCGTGTACGCCCGCCCCGGGGTGCACCTCGCGACGACCGACCCCATCGCGCCGCATGCACCGCCTCTAGCCGTGCAGCGCGGATAGCCGGCGCGTCGATCGTTCCCCCAGCCCTCATCGCGCACCCTCGCTCGTAGGACGACCGCGCTTGGCGACGATCATCACGAGACCTTCCGTCACGGCGGCGGACCTCGCGCGGATGCGCGACCAACTGGTCTTCGACGGCGACGAGGCTGCGCGCAAGCTGAGCCGCTTCTGGGTCCTGCTGGTGCTCGCGGCGGTGATCGCGTCCGCTGGCGTGGTCGGCGACTCGGTGGCGATGGTGATCGGCGCCATGATCGTCGCGCCGTTGATGACGCCGATCCTGGGCACCGTGCTGTCGGTCGTCACGGGCGACAGCGTCAACCTCGCCTGGTCGCTCGGCCTCGTGGTCGCCGGGGCGGTCACGGTCGTGGGGATCGGTTGGCTGTTCGGGCAGAACGTTCCGGGCCCGGTCGTCGCCGACACGAACTCGCAGGTCGCCGGGCGGGTGCACCCGCAGCTGATCGACCTGATCGCCGCGCTGGCCACCGGGGCGGTCGGCTCCTTCGCCCTCGTCCGCTCCGACGTCTCGGACACGCTCCCGGGCGTCGCGATCGCGAGCTCGCTGGTGCCGCCCGCTGGTGGTCGTCGGCTTGCCCTTGGAGCCCGGCCCCGGGGGCGAATCGTTCGGCGCGCTCCTGCTGTTCTGAAGCGATGGGTGCGTCGGTCAGTGACTGTTGGGGCGAGGCGGAAACTCCTGGGCCGTCTGTCGTCGCAGCGCTTCGATGCCCACCACGGCGAGGGCTAGGAGCGCCACGATCACCAGGATCTGGCCGAGGTTGTTGATCCCGGGAATGAAGGCCAGCCAGAGCAGGAAGAGGACGGCGACGGCCGAGTAGACGACGACCGGCTGGTCGCGGAGGTACGGTGCGAGGAAGCGTCGCAGGGCGACGGCGCGACGGCCGGGCCCCGCCAGGAGGCCAGCGCCGACGAAGGCCAGCCCGATCACGAGGATGAACAGCGACCGGCCGCGCAGCCCCTCGGTGACGATGTCCCAGACGGATTGCACGGCCGGCTGGACGGTCTCGGAGCCCGCCACCGAGTCGACGACCGCGCTGCCCGCCAGCCGCCTCACCAGGAGGACGAGCAGCGTCGCCACCAGGATTCCGCCTCCCGCCGCGATCAGGGCTCGCCGACGCCACCCCCGCGCCAGGTAGATGGCGCCCACGTACAGCAACAGCACTAGCAGCGGCAGCACGAAGCCGAGGTTGCGGAGCGCCCTCACAGCGGTCTGAACTCCATCGAGCTGGTCTGACCCGATCACGACGAGCTGGCCCGGGTTCTGCACGACCTGGCGTCCCAGCAGGGTGGTGATCCGTGATTGGATCGAGGCGAGCGAGGGGTCGAGCTGCTGGACGTTCGCCCGGCTCGGATCCTCCAGCACGGCGGCGATCTGGTCCTCGAGCGCGGTCAGCCGGCCATCGAGGTCGGACAGCCGGACCTCGAGCCCGGCCAGACGGCCCTGGAGCTGGGACGGGGCCTTACCCTCCGCGCTCTTAACCGTCTTCTCGAGGCTCGCGATCTTCGCCTGGAGCTCGGCCACCCTCTGCTGGAGCGTCCCCAGATCCTGTTCCAGCTGGGAGCTCAGTGAGCCACCCTGCACCTGAGAGAGTTCGGCGCGCACCGACTTGATCCGGGCCTGGGCGGTGGTCAAGCGCTGCCTGAGGTCCTTCGAGAGGTCCTGCACGACGCGCCGGATCTCGGAGATCGCCTCCGGGTCCACCCCCAGGCGGGCGGCCAGGTCCGCGACCAGGCTGCCGTAGTCGATCGTGACCTCGCCGCCGGTGGTCGAGACGTACTCGTCCTTGCTCCTGATCAGGTTCACGAACTGCTCGTGCGCGCGGCCGACGGCGTCAGAGACGAGCGCCTGGACCCGAGGCGAGGCGAGCGCCCTCTCCGAGACGTTCAGGGCGAGCTGCCCCGTCGCCGCCGCGACCGGAGCGGACAGCGCCTTCAAGTCGCTGGGCAGCTTGTTCTCGATCTCGGCCCGGACATCGACGTTGGCGTACAGCTGATCGACCAGGTAGATGCTGAGCGCCTGCTGCACATCCTCGTCGGCGAGGATCTGGTCGGTCGTGTCCTGCACCTGGTCCGTGTCGAGCGCCGCGGTCTGAACCCAGTTGGCGGTCATCGACACGATCAGCAACACCGACGCGACCACGATCAGCGACCACACGAGCGCGCGGTGGCGCCGCTCCCGCTGTGCGCTCCCGGCCGGCTCGGAGGCGGGCTCCGCGGGTCGCTCCGATGGGGAGGTGTCGGATCGCTCGGCCACTGGCGGGAGGGTCGAAGCACACTATCGCCAGCACGTCGGACACGGCAACCGTTGCCGGACGCCGCCAGCGTGCGGCGCGTCCAGTCGGCCGCTCGCTCACAGTCGCGTGCAGCCGCGCAGCCGGCTGCTCGGCGGCGGTTACAGGCAGCCCGCACCCGAAGCTCTCGCACAGGCAGCGCGCGCCCTGCAAATCCACCGGGTGTTGCGGCGCGAAGCAACGGGACCACCCCGGCGCCACGCTCCTTGCAAAAGGCTCCATGCCGCCAGCAGCACCTCGGGTCGAGCCGGGACTGTGCTGGCAGCGGCAGCCGGCGCTCGCAGCAATGGACCCGACGCGGTTGCTCGCCCCTGTCAACCGCAACGTGTCCGACATCCCGTGCCGCGATGAAGGAACGCCTCCGCGGTGACCCGCTCCCGAGTGCCCCGAGGAGCGGGCTCAAGCAGGCCCATTGAGGAGCGGGCAGCAGGCAGCCTCGCGACGGATCGCGCCGCGCAGCGGCGCCTCCACTACCCGCCCCAAAGGACCTGAAGCCTGACTTCGGGCACGGCGTCCCTCGGCTCGAAGCGCGTGAAGAGGAGCGTCGCAGTCCGTCTCGAAAAGCCGGCAGCAAGCGCGGCGGATGCGCAATCCACTCCCTCGGTCTCGTGCCCGCGACCGTCGGCGACCCTCCCGGCGGCCGGCCTGTGCGGGGATATATGGTTGCGCCGCCGACGACAGAGGGGGCTCAACGAAATGCCTATAGCCGCCGACTATCCGTTCTTGGACGTCTTCTGGACGATGATCATCTTCTTCTGCTGGGTCGCCTGGATTTGGGTCCTGATCACCGTCTTCGTCGACGTGTTCCGTCGCGACGACATCGGCGGCTGGGGCAAGGCGGGATGGGTGGTGTTCACGATCGTGCTGCCCTTCCTCGGCGTGCTGATCTACGTGATCGCCCAGCACGACGGGATGCGTGAGCGCAGCATGGGGCAGGCCCGGGCGCAGAAGCAGGAGTTCGACCAATACGTGCGCGAGGCGGCGGGCGGGTCGGCCACCGAGATCGCCAAGGCCAAGGAGCTGCTCGACGCGGGGGCCATCACGCAGGAGGAGTTCGACGAGCTCAAGGCGAAGGCGCTCTCGTAGAGCGCTGGCTCACCACCGTTTATGGGGTAGCGGTGCGAGTCTAGAAAAACGAAGCGGGCGGGCCTCCGCTTGTGGCATTGGAGAATTCGCCAGGTCGGGCTCGCCGAACCACATCACGGCCGGCGGACCATCGCCGACGTCGAGTGCCCAAGCCGCAGCCCGCCCCCACGGCTCTCATCGTGGGTCCTCAGAGTCCCGATCATTCGTCGGCGCAGTCGCCGAACGCGGTCGCCCTCGATCCGCGAGGTCAGACGGCGAACGAGGCGAGAGGGGCCGCGGACGCTGCGCTCGAGCAGCTCGGCAGGGAAGGCCGGGTAGATCGTGCCGGAGTCGGCGTACCGGTAGAGCACGACGGTGAGCACGGCCCGCGCCGCCTGCGCCAGCAGGGAGGCGATCGCGAGGCCGGACACGCCGGCCGCGAACAGAGCTCCGCCCAGGACCACCACGCCTCCGCGGATGAGCAACACGCCGGCGACCGCGGCGACGGTCGCGGGGGCGCCGAAGAGGACCATCGCGCGCACCCAGATGTAGACGGTGCTGGACACGGCGTCGCCCCAGTGGCTGCGCACCAGTCGGAGCGAGTGGCGGGGGGTGGCCCACGGGGACCCGCCGACGAGCGCGATCGTCGGGATCGCGAAGAAGTTCACGAGGCCCCAGCCGAACCCGATCAGCAGCAGGCCGAGCCAGTCCAGCGCCCAGCTGCCGATCATCCTGCTCGGCAGGCCCAGCGCGAAGTCCAGCGCCGCCCAGCCGGCGATTGACCCGCGGCGCAGCCGGATCGCACGCCAGCCGCCAGCGGGGGAGACGGGACGTGACTCGAGGCTGTCCGCGACCAGACCCGCAAGACCGACGGCCGCGGCCACAACCATCAGGACCAGCCAGTAGTAGGCCGCCAGTCCGACCAGCACGTATCCCACCGGGCCCGCCTTTCGACGCAGCGCGACAGCCGCCACCGCCACCCCGGCCGAGACGATCAGCACGATCCCGGCCGACATCAGCACGAAGCGCTTCAGCGCCCGACTCTCCCGCACGAAGCCAAGCGCCGCGCCCCCCAGAAGCCAACCGTCGCCGAGATAATCGCGGACGCCGCGCGGTGACTGAGGCGCGCTCCCCGAAGGCTTAGTCACGGAGGGCACCGCTTCTGCAGAGAGATCAGGGCGAGCATCTGCCCGCCCGCGTTCTCCTGCCTGCGCTCACAAAGCGGCCGGCACCGGCGCCTCTCCTGTCGCGGGGGACATGAGCGCCACGACCTCGCGCATCTTGCGGAATCCGATCGTTCAGCCGACTATCTGAAGACTCCGGGCCCGCGATCCTCCCGGCGGTCCTCGCGCCGGTCCCGGCGGTCGTCGCGACGGTCCGCGCGCCGATCGTGACCGTGCTTTACAACTGCCGCGGTGCCGACGACCGCGGCGGTTCGAGCGACCGGTCGCCCACCCAATACTCCTTGCCTGCCAACGCGTCCTCTGCCCAACGGCATGTCAACCTCCTACCTCTTCGGTTTTCTCTTCGGCCTCGAGAGCGGCCAGAAGTGCCTGGGTCGGGATGCGGCCGTCGGCGACCAGCTGGCCACCCGACCGCCGTACCGCGGAGGCAAACGGGCCGGCCCACCTGTTCTCGTAGACCAGCACTGCCGCGATGTTGCCGGGCTCCAGAACCTTGCCGATCTTCTCGACATCTTCCGCGGCGAGGAGCATCGCGAGATCAGCCTCGAGCGCGCACAGTTGACCGAGATGGCTCGCGTCGACCTCGTGCAGCTCGTCCACTGTCACTGACCCGTCGGGCTCCTTCCGCAGCAACAACAGATCCAGCACACGCACGAGCTCGCGGTCGACCAGAGACGTCAACTCCGCCGCTCACCGGAGAAGTTGGCATCGTCGGCCGGGAACTCGACCACCACGTAGTCGACCGGCCCGAGTACATCCAGATTGTTCCCTTCCATGCTCGCTCCTGTCCCCTGCACCCGGCGATCAGCTCAGGTCTGCCGACGGGTCATCCGTTGTCGCCAGAGGATCGACGAACGGAAGGGGTTGCGCATCGTCCGATCGGGATGATTCGCGCGACGCAGGCCCTGCGATTGGGATTTCATGCCATCCGGACGATGACTCGTCGGCCTGGTCGATGTTTGATGACTTCCCAATCGAGAAGGCGTCCCCCGAGCGGGCTCCCAGATCTCCGCCGTGCAGAAGGAGCGACCCGATGGCGAACGTTGATCAAACCACCGATGCCCCCAGCCGAAGCGTCGGCGCCGGCCCCAGTGAGCCGGCTGACATGCAGCCACCGAAGCCAAAGGCGGTACCCCATCCCACGCCCGGGGAGCGGGCGGCGAGGGGCAAGGCGGCTCGGGCGGAGGTGCCGCGTTCGGTGCACGGAACATGGGAACCGGCCTCTGATAGGCGCGATCCGGTCGAACTGCTGGAGGAGCAGGCCGCCTCTCGGGTGCCCGAGCTCGTCCCGATCCGGTACGGGCGGATGCTGGTGTCGCCGTTCACGTTCTTCCGTGGGGCGGCCTACCCGATGGCGGCCGACTTGGCGGATGCGCCGCGGACCGGACTGGAGGTGCAGCTCTGTGGCGACGCGCATCTGTCCAACTTCGGGGCCTTCGCGGCCCCCGATCGACGCCTGATATTCAGCGTCAACGACTTCGACGAGACACTGCCGGGCCCGTTCGAGTGGGACGTGAAGCGTCTCGTGGCCAGCTTCGCCGTTGTGGGGCGCGATCGGGGCTTCGCGGCCAAGCAGCGGAGATCGATCAACATAACCGTGACGCGGGCGTATCGGGGCCTTCGCAGGGATGAGGAACTTTGATCTCTGGTACGCCCGGATCCAGCTGGAGGACCTCGAGCGCGCCGCCCGGCAGGGCAGCCGGAAGCAGGTCAGGCGGTTCGAGAAGAACGTGGCCAAGGCGCGGGCCAAGGACAGCCTGAGGGCGTTCGGGAAGCTCACCGAGGTGGTCAATGGGGAGCCGCGGATCGCCAGCGATCCGCCGCTGATCGTGCCGATCGAGGAGGTCGTGGGACCCGCCGAGCATCACAGGCTCGACGACTTCCTTCGAGGCGTTTTCCGTTCCTACCGGCGCACGCTCACGGCCGACCACCGTCGGCTGCTCGAGCGGTTCCGCTACGTGCATGCGGCCCGCAAGGTGGTCGGTGTCGGCAGCGTCGGCACTCGCGCCTGGATCATGTTGCTGCTCGGCCGCGACCAGGGCGACCCTTTGTTCCTCCAGTTCAAGGAGGCGGAGAAGTCCGTGCTCGAGCCGTTTCTCGGCAGGAGCACCTTCGCCAATCACGGGCAGCGGGTCGTCGAGGGCCAGCGGTTGATGCAGGCCGCCAGCGACATCATGCTCGGCTGGATCCGCGTCAGCGACTTCGATGACCAGACCCGTGACCTTTACGTCCGCCAGCTCTGGGATCAGAAGGGCTCGGCCCTCGTCGAGGCCATGGACCCCTTGGCGATGACGGTGTACGCGGAGGTCTGTGGCCGGACGCTCGCGAAGGCCCACGCGCGTTCGGGAGACGCGCTCGCGATCACGAGCTACCTCGGCGCGGGCGACAGCTTCGACCGTGCGCTCGCGTCTTTCGCAGAGCTCTACGCCGATCAGAATGAGCGCGACTACGGCGCCCTGCAGGATGCCGTCGCCTCTGGCCGCGTCGCCGCCGAGACCGGCCTCTGAGAACGCGTTAACAGCGCCGCTCTAGAATCATCCCATCGGGGCGATGATCGTCGAGACCGCGCCTCATACACTCGCTCGCATGTTCCGGAGGCCGCCCAAGTCGTCAGCTGACGCCCCGGCCCTCGAGCTCTTGGCTCCGGCCGAGCTCAGCGACCCGGCGGACCTACGGCCTGAGCACCTCAAGCAGTGGCGAGATGCCGCGAAGCGGGTAGTGCGCACCTACAACGCCTGGTGTGCAGCCGGCTGGCGCGACCGCCAGGACCTCTACCTGTCGTTCCTCGACGCGCTCAGATGCGAGGAACGGGCCGCCCGGCAGCTCGAGCGCGATGCGTCAGTGCTCTGCGCCGCAGATTCGGTCTCCTGAAACATGGGTCCACTGTCCCGATGGGGAAACCTTGGCGCGGGTCGAGCCGCCGTAGCGCCTCGGCCGACCGACTGAACCCATGCGATCGCCCCGGTCGCCAGCCGACGAGGCCGTAGCGAAGGAATCGCAGGCGCCGGTGTACGGTCAGGACGTCGGGTGGCAGCCGGAGAGGCCGCGCCTGCGCGTTATGCGGCTGCTGGTCGCGTGGGTTGTCGGCGCCGCGTCGGTGTACGTCGCGGCCGGCGTGGTCCCCGGCTTTAGTCTCGAGCGCCCGGGCTCCGCGTTCGTGGTGGCGGCGGCCGTGGCGGCGTTGAACGCAGTGTTGCCGCCGTTGGTGGCGGCGCTGCGGTTGCCGTTCACGCTCGCACTCGGTTTCGTGTTGGTGCTGCTCGTCGACGCGCTGGCGCTGGTGCTGGCCGACGACCTCTTGCCCGGGTTCGGTGGGGTCGGCTCTTTCGGGGACGCCCTGCTGGCCGCGCTCGTCATCGCCGCGGTCACGATGGTGCTCCAGGTCATGCTGGGGACGAACGACAGCGACGAGTACGCGTTCCGCGTAGTCCGTCGTGTGGCGCGGCGCCAGGGTGCAGCGGACCGCAGCGACGTGCCGGGTATCGTCTTCCTCGAGATCGACGGTCTGGCGCTTCCGGTGCTTTGCCGTGCGATGCGGGACGGAAGCGCACCTGTCATGGCCCGCTGGATGGAGGAGGAGGGCTACCGGCTCACCGAGTGGGAGCCCGATCTCTCGTCGCAGACCGGGGCCAGCCAGGCCGGGATCCTGCTCGGGTCGAACGAGGACATTCCGGCGTTCCGCTGGGTGGAGAAGGAGCGCGGGACGATGATGGTCTGCTCCTCGCCCGAGGACTGCGCCGAGATCGAACGGCGGCACTCGAGCGGCGTCGGACTGCTGACCGGCGGTGGCGCGAGTCGCGGCAATCTGCTCTCGGGTGAGGCCGAGGAGACGATCCTCACGGTTAGCCGGATGGAGGAGGAGAAGGGGGCGAACCCGGGCTACAGGGCCTTCTTCGCCGACGGCGTCAACGTGACCCGGGCGCTGGTCCTGTTCGTGTGGGAGGTGCTGCTCGAGTGGACCGCGGCGATCCGGGCGGCCCGCCGTGACGTCCGTCCCCGCGGCCACCGCGGCGGGTACTACCCGTTCATGCGTGCGGCGATGTGCGTGATCGTCCGCAACGCGGTCGTGTTCGGCGTCCTGACTGACATGATGCGCGGGCGCCCCGCGGTGTATGCGACCTTCGCCAGCTACGACGAGGTCGCCCACCACTCCGGCCTCGAGCGAGCCGACACCCTCGAGGCGCTGCGCAAGCTCGACCAGCAGTTCGGCACCATTGAACGCGGGCGCCGCTACGCGCCCAGGCCATACGAGATCGTGGTGCTCTCCGACCACGGACAGACCCAGGGCGCGACGTTCAAGCAACGCAACGGCTACGGCCTCGACGAGCTCGTGGAGCGAGCCCTCGGCGGCCGCGAGGTCGCGGGCTTCGCCGGGGGCGACGAGCAGAAGGCGATGGTGGGGCACGCCGTCAAGGAGGCCACCGGCTCCAAGCCGAAGAAGCGCCCGAAGAACGACGTCTCGGGTCGCCCCGTCGTGGTCCTGGGATCCGGGAACCTCGGCCTGATCTATCTGATGGACGAGAAGCGCCGCCTGACCCTCGAGGAGATCGAAGAACACCATCCTCGCCTCCTCCCGGCGCTGCGCGATCACCCGCACATCGGCTGGCTCCTCGTCCACTCGGCCGCGCACGGGCCAATCGTCTTGGGCCCCTTGGGCGCGCGCCACCTCGCGTCGGGGCGGATCGAGGGTGATGACCCCCTCGCACCCTTCTCACCGACCGCCGGGCAGCACCTCCTTCGTAGCCACGGGTTCGCCCACGTCGCCGACATCATGGTGGGCAGCTTCTACGACCGCGACCGCGACGAGGGCTGCGCCTTCGAGGAGCTCATCTCGTTCCACGGCGGCCTCGGAGGTCCCCAGACCAGACCATTCATCCTGCACCCCGAGCGGCTGCCGCTCCCGGACGAGCCGATTGTGGGAGCCGCGGCCGTGCACGCCGTCCTCTCGGGCTGGCGGCGGAGGCTGCAGCGGGACGACGAGGCCCCCGCAGAAGCTCAGCCCGTGTCGACGACCCTCAGCGGGCGGGGGCCTCACGTCGGAGCCGGGAACTAGACACTGTAAGCCCCAGCCAGATCGGACTACGCCGTTTCATCCCGTTGGTGCGATGACAGGCGGAGGAC